>ERZ835880.18-NODE-18-length-181271-cov-63.558968_pt1 | contig 181271 bp, 145 predicted proteins | sample MGYA00519944_ERZ835880 | MGnify/ENA primary metagenome ERZ835880 (study PRJEB31850, sample SAMEA3708787) | human gut metagenome | biome: human gut; feature: human-associated habitat; material: faeces | place: China | collected 2014 ... | reverse complement strand
ATACCCAGCACATTATAGATTGCACGTGTAACAGCACAACCACGTTCATCCGTTATCTTATAATGGATGGCATCCATCCAGACTATAGGATAGACAGAATCAAGCATACGTGATTTCCATGCCTTTATTTCCGGAAGTACACGGTCTGTAATGGCGCTGATTGTATCTGCCGATACACGATTACCAAGATTCTCTTCCATCCAATCACTAATCTCACGTGTGCTGTTACCAAGAGCATACAGGCCGATTATACAGTCAGCAACACCTTCTGCCAGAATGGTCTCACGCTTCTTAATAAATTGTGGATCAAAACTTGAATTACGGTCGCGGGGGAGTGGATACAGTTACCTCACCTAATGGAGTCTGGACCTGCTTTTGCATTTTCCCGTTACGGCGGTTGCCCATTTGACGTTCTTCTTCTGTAAGGTGTGCATCCATCTCACCTTCCAGAGCTGCATTCAGGATACTTTCCAATAAGGGAGCAAAAGCACCGTCTTTACCTAACAAGGGCTTGCCCGCTTTCAGCTGTTCAATAGCCTTGTTCTTGATACTCTCAAAATCAAACTCTTCTTTCATAAAAAAACTGTGTTAGCAAAGTTAATATTTTATTCTTTGCTGACACAGTTTAATTTACATCCTCATTAAATGTTATTTTATTTCGTAGAACTCCATAATATCCAGCATTTTAAATAAAATCCCATCAATATTGTTATGCCAACTCTGATGAAAATGTCCATAGCACCAATGGGTAATATTTTGCTTCTCTTTCAGCATATGGTAGATGGAGTCCATAGTTTCCCGTTCTTGCTGAACATCTACCAGCAGTTGTGTATCGTTATTGGTCCATCTGTAAAGTCCGTTCTTATTTTGTAATTCACAGAATGACGGTGATGTATGGGTTATAACGGTGTCGATTGTCTGTTCTGCAGTTATTTTATCAAGCAATTCAGCATTGAAGACAGGTTTTTCGTCTGGCCAATAATAGTTTCGCTCATAGATTCCTTTACTTAAATCATGAGATGATTTATGGCGTTTCTTCTGTAACTGTTTCCATGCGTTAAGTCTGTATGAGCGGTCGATGGATATTGCTCCTCCAATGCAGAGTAATGTGTGTTCACATGCTTTTACGATAGAGTAGTCTGGGATGGAAATAAATCTTTTATGCTTGAATGTGCAACCGTCATAATAGGCTGGATTGTCGTGATTACCTCTGACGAAAAGGATCCAATTGTTATTATTATTCATACGTTTGGCGTTCTTCTTGACGATATTTTCATAATAGCCTCTATTTTCAAAACCAAATCCACAGTCTCCGGCAACTATGAGAAGCGTATTCTCCATCCTGTATTGTACGCACATTTTGTTCACGAGAAGATTGAAATCTCCGTGAATATCCCCAGAAATGATTATAGATTTACATTCTAGAAATTCATATATTTTATAGTCTGTATTATTCATGCGGTATGTTTTCCCAATATGGACGAAGTGTTTCCTGAATGAATGCCACAACTTCGGAGAAGGATAGATCAGCGGTCTTTGTGATTTTATGCATAAAAGCTTTCCATCTTACTTCCATTTGTTGATTGATTCCAAAATCTTTACGAAAGAACATTGTGTTCTCATCATATGGTGTATGTCTGTTTTCGAATGTACGGATTATAGCTTCCTGTAAAACTTCTGGGTCATATTTTTCTTCCTTCAGTATTCTATGCAAGTCATAATAATCTTTCATACGACTACTTTGATCTGCAAGGTCTATTATTGCATGCATCTTTTCTGCAATAACTGTTTCCAGAGAATATGCCAGGATATTAGCACAAGGCAGATGTTCTAGCAAAATAGGAAAATCCAGATTGACAGGTGAGGGTGTAACTACATCGCCAAAACCAATATCCATAGTCAGCACTTGTGCTATGGAATCCATTTTTACCGGTATGCTTAGGCGTATTCCATGATAGTCTTTGAACTCAGTGATATTTTGGGCAGTAATGTGCTCAACGTCAAATATCACTCCATCTTCTTCAAAGGGTACGGAACATATTTCCTTGAATGCTGCTATAATTGAAGTACCTTCATTGCTTATATTGTTACCAAGAAAATCAATATCCAATGTAGGACGTGCAGCAAAACGTTCATAGGCATACATAAGAGCCCCGCCTTTTAAGTAGAAATTGTTGCGGTAGCGTGTTTGTGACATCCTATATAGTAATCGCTCCTGAAAATATCGTGTCAATATAGTCTGATAGAATATATTTTCCTTTTTGGCTACATTCAAGAGCTTTGTACGAATTGATTTTCCGTAGTTTTTATTTTGTTCTTTACTCATAGTTTGACTTGCAGATAGTTTTCAAGGATTGTGCCCACACGGAGTTGTCTGGCATAATCCAGTAGTTTACTTATATTTCGTTCCGGTCGTGTAAGATAGTTATCTATGATTTCTGAGCAGACATCAATACCTATTTTATTTCTAAACTTAATGGCATCACATACGCATCGCTCTATATCATAGATCCTGATATTGTAACCCTCCAAAACCATCTTGCTTACCCCAATCTCTAGTATAGAAGCAGTATAGTGGTGAAGCTCTATAGAGGGAAATGAAGGTGTTACTACTTTTCTGTCTCTTTTTATGGCTACATGATAGGCTTGTGGCATAGAAGTCGTAAGTTGGTGTATGCTCCATGCAGACCAGAGACAAAGAATTCCACCTGGTATAATCGCTTCTATGTCAATCATGCTGTTTGAAAGTTGGTCAATGTTGGCATACAGCCCTCGTCGAACCTGTATCAGTTCACCTTGGCGAACACTTTCCAACATTTTGTAATAAGCAGCACGCCCTTTTTCCTTCATGTCAGCTGATGATATGTATGAATTAAGTTTCTTCATTGCTTACTATCTAAATCTGTACAAAGATACCACAAATATCTATAAGTGTGGTGTATTTGTACAGAAAATATTTAGGAATCATAAATTTAACTTTATGATTTGGGTAATGCATATCTTTTTAGTAAAGAAAAGAACATATTTTAGAAATGCTTAAATTAATGCCTTATATTTTAACTATACACATAATACGACTCTAAATCCTACATTTGGACTATACGAATCTGCAGATTCACCAATTTGTTCTGCAATACTACATTCTTCCCAAATTAAACCACCTTCATCCCCCATGATTCCTCCTTTTAGAACATCACTTCCAGCTCCTCCACCATATTTATCTGAATTAGCCATGACACACCATTCTGAAACATTGCTATTCATGTCATAAAGCCCTAATTCATTTGGTGGAAATAATCCAACATCATATGTAAGACTTTGATAACCATCATCAATCTCATTTTTGGAAAACAAAAGCTCAGGATTATTTCCTCCTGCAAGTATATATCCTTGACTATATTTCCCTCCTTTTGCTGCAAATTCCCATTGAGCTTCGGTTGGTAATGTAAATGTTAATCCTGTAATTTGGGATATTTTGTTACAGAAATTCATAGCGTCCTCTAGAGAGACTTCATCTAAAGGACGATTGGGACCAGGATACTTTGTTGGCGCAGGAGATTGCATTATTGCAGCCCATTGCTTTTGAGTTATTTCAAATTTTGAAATATAAAAGTCTTTCTCAATATTTACCACACGTTTCATTCCGTCAAAGGATCCATTTTCTCCTCCTATAAAGAATGGCTCCGTTTCAACCTTGACCATATCGAGGATTATGTCAGGTTTGATTTTTATTGATAATAAGATAGGATTGAAGTTCATATTTAGAACATATAATTTTGTATATTAAGAGTTCCATTAACGTATTTAGTCAAAAACACAAATAGTCTCTCAATGTTGGTCTTTCCAATAATTCTTTTTCCGTCTACTATGTAGTGGCATAGATTATTGATACTTTTTGTGTTTTCGTCTCTAACTGCATCAATAATTTTAATCCAATAACGAGTTTTTATGTCAGACATACTTGCTAATGATTCAATTGAAAACACATTATCAAATACTATTTTTTGAAGAGCTTTATATAGATGACATGGAACATCAGGATCAAAATCATACACTTCAATATCTATATCAGGTAGATTTGATAGATATTTCCGCGTAAGTTCCTTGATAGTTTCTAATGGTATGCCACCATTCATAGCTCCCATCCAAGGGAATGCTATAGATGTAATACCCATAGTTTTATAATTAAGAACAAATTTTTGTAATGTTTCTTCTACCCATTCTACTTTAGATGGATCTTTCCAATCATCCTTTATTGCAAAGTTTAAGATAATGGGCTTTGATTTACGATATGGTAAAATCTGCCCAGGTTTCAGTATGTGCTTAAAACATATCTTTTGATATTCCTTGAACATTTCAGGGAAACGCAATTTAAAATCCAAAGCAATTCCTTTGCCCATTGCACCAACGCAATTGACTGTATTAACAACAGCCATCGCATCTGAGTTAAATATATTACCTTTTACTTCCTTGTAAGCCATATTATAGTCGCGTTAAGTTTATACACAAAATTATTTTTTTTGATTCCATATTGTTTTATATAGTCAGTAACCCATTTATCCAAAGCGTTTTGTTCTTTCTTATAATTTTGACTTTGATTATAGATTTTGTTTGTCGAAATATTTGTAGTCTATCTTATTAAGAAAGAAATCTAATAATAATTTTTTCACAATTGGTGAAGGGGTAATAGCCAGCCCCCAGTGTTCAAAATGACCATCCTACGTCCAGCGGTCATAATATCTTAAAATAAGATCCTTAGACCATGGTAACGACGGATTACACGATAACTCTTCCCAAAACCATTTGTCGGAATATTTATCAAATAACTCTATATTTCATGGTAGTCTTTCATTTAATGACAATCTTATGTTACCAGTAAATTCAATCATTTCCCAAGTCCATAAATCTTTGAACTCCTCAATAATTTCTTTTATCATATCATAGAATGCAAAACGTTTATAATATCATTTATTGGATTCTCCCAAGAACAACCGTTACTTATATAAGGAAGTTCTTTTGCCATGGAAATAATTTCTTGCCCTTTTTTTGAAGAGAAAATTTTATTTCTTAAGAAGGCTGGGTTACAACCTCTACCTGGCAATCTACTTCTGTCAAGAGCATCAGCATCTTTTAGGACCTCCCAGATTTTATTTTGATGAACAGCAAATGGAGTTTTACTATCGTCTATGGAGTGGAATTTTACAGCTTCCAAGATGGTTGCTGCTTCTCCTTCATCACATAGACTTTCAATCTTCGATGTATATAGTTTTGCAGAATTAGTTCCATGGATTTCACCTTCTGTATCACTACGTTTCCCTAAATCATGAATTAAAGCTGCATATAATATAGATGTAATCATATCTTGCTTTACACATTTGTCTAAAGACGAAATTATAAATGCATTCCACATTACTCTTATCGTATGTGCTATACCATGATAAGAGTGAAGCATATGCTCTTTGAATAAAGACTTAGATATATTAATTTGAAGCTTAGATGCTTCTATTTTAAATTGTTCTATTAAACTGTTTGTAAAGATAGAATATTTTTTCACAGGTTCCTCAATCTTAGTCTCGTTTGAATATATTATCCAAGAATTACTATCATATTTTTGAAGATCCATAAATCTTATCGTAAATGGAACAGTAGGTTTTGTTAGGCTTATATATGGATAAGCCTGAATTTTTCCTTTTGCTATATTTGTAATGTGGGACTTGTCTATAATATTAAGACTATTAATATCATCACATTCGATAACAATGGAACTTGGATCTTGATAATCTGTAGATACATAGAGAGAATCTTCAGTTTCGTTAATAGATATGGTTCTATTTGTTCTATGATAGATATTAATGCAAGAAGATGTTTCCGAATCTGTCGTTATATACTTACAAATTGGGTCATCGCCTAATTGAGCTTTCAGGATTGCAGCTTGCTCTTCGTCATAGCAAATGATTCTAAAATTCTTTAGACATGAAAAATCAAGCTCATTCTTTACTAGAAATTCTTGCTGAGAATAAGATTTATATATATCTAAGCCATCTTCAATTGTTGAGTATAAATATTGTGTATTTAGCCTATTAGGATTGTCAATAATTGAAATAATTTGGCTATTGTCGCTTTGCATATTTCCGGTACTATAATAGCATTTTTCTATACATAGGTTTAATATTTCCCTTAGATTAAACTCAAAAAAAACAGGCATTGGACATTTTGGAGATCCTAACCTCTGTGCTCCTAAATATTTTGCTGTTGGACATTCAATATATGAATCCCATATTTTTTTACCCCTGTTATCATATCCTCCAAATACCCATCTTGTTTTAGATGCATGAGAGTCTTCTCCCAAAGCTTCATTGTAATATTGTGTTGGAGTTTGTGGACGATAATAGAATCTTGCATAATGATGTGCAGTTTCCCGTCTGTAAACATTACTTCCTGCTGAATTTTCAAATAATCCCTTTCCTCCAATTCTACTTAAAATCTTTCTTGATTTAATAATATTTACTGCATTAAATAGGTGGGCAAAATGATAAACTTTAGGATCAGAATCATTAAAACGGTTTATAAATCTAATTCCATTAATTTTATCCTTAAAGGCTAGCTTATATTTATCAATGTTTTCAACAATTAAAGGATTTTCGAATAAAGCAAACCAATCCCATCTGTTAATATGTTTTTTGATAAAATCAACAGAGAACTCAATGGTATTAGCTATAGACGCTTCATGCCAATTAATATATTCTGCAAATTCATCTAAAAGGATGTTTGTATACTTTAGGTCCTTTCTTTGTCCTATAATTTCCCAATCAATTTCGTCCTTAAACTCCCTTAGATTTTTTATTGATAGAGTAAAGGCGGTTGAATTAGATATTATAGTCCAATCTAAATATTCTCTATATTTACAAAAGAATTCAAATCCAAGTATTTGGAAAGTTTCAGATTGGCTAATATATTGCCAATTTAATTTGTTTCGATATGGCCATAGTACATCTTTAGAAAGGAACTTATTTTTGGAGATAGCATCCCAGTCGAGTTCAAAATCTGATATTTTCGATAATACGTTTACTGTTGGTGTAAATGTGCTCATTCTGGATACACTTTTCCAATCCATTGGTTTTTGCCAAAGTTTCATTATAAGGTCATCATTATACTGCAAATCAGTTCTAGATGATAATAATAACCAATCCCATGAAATATATGCTTTATCTAATGTTGAAAGAAATGTTTCATTGTCAAATGCAATATCATGTCTGCCACTTAATACATTCCAGTCCCAATTTGTAATATTTAGAGATAAAAGTTCCTTTAGAGAAACTTTTAATTTTTTATTTGAAGATAAGCTCTTCCAATCCCATGCTTTTTGTTTAGTACTCTCTAATAAAGATTTATCAATAATAAGTTGTTGTCCTTGGGAAAGGATTCCCCAGTCCCAATCTTTTTCTTGATTATCAATTATAAATTGATTACTTACCGATAATTTTTCCGATGCTGAAATTGTTCTCCAATTCCAATCTTGATCAAGAAAATCTTTCAGTAATGCGTCATTGAAAATTATATCAGTTCTATTGGAAAGAATATCAAAATCTAGTACATTCTTGAATTGTTTGATATTCTTGGATAAATTAGCTTGTTCTTTAGAAGCATAACTTGAAAAACATCTGCTATATTTTGATAGATATTCCCAATCCCATTCATCAGTGTGAATTTTTAGTATTGCATGATGCCAGTTTATTGCCTCATTTTGAGATAAAGCATAAAAGTTCCAGTCGTACTTAGGATTATACAACAGCGACTTAACCATTTCCAACCATTTCTGAAAGCTGAGAATGGTTTTATCATAAAAGAAAAACCTTTCCGCTGATTTTGATTTAGATAATAATTCCCAATCTACGTCCTCGGAATATTGCTCAATATATTCACTAAGATTGAAATCTTCATGATTATATATATAAGATAAATCCCAAGAGAATAAAATCTGATATTCAGATAAAGTTCTTGTATAATGAACCAAACCATATAATTCTTCTAGGTTAAAGCGTCGAGTGATAGCATTCCATAGTGAAGATTTTAAATTCTCATCCTTTAAACTAATAATCGTAGCTATGGTTGGCAAAAAGCTATCAATACTTAAGTCTTCTTTTGTAAATACTGATTTAACTAATACTGGCCAATCCCACAGATCTGCATATTCTGCAAGATTTTCGAAGACAATATTTCTCCCTAAACGATTAGTTAATATTGACCAATTCCAATAATCTTGATATTCCTCCAGATAGTCAGAAATACTATCAATTGATAGATTCTTTGACAAATATTCCCAATCCCATTTATTAACCCACCGTTCATCACCTAATCTTTCAATTTTAATGGTTTGAATAGTTTTAGCTGTTAGAAAATTCCAATCCCAATCAAAATCAATATTTTCTCTTACAAGTTTGATAGTTGCAAGGTCTGTAGCTTTAGCTTTGTACTCGGGATGTAGAGATAAAAACGTCTGTATTTCTGTGCTTTTAAATAAAGCACAGAAAGTTTCGCTTGATAATAGTTCAAATGATTTTTTTAGATTAAGTTGGGTAAGATGCCTTTTAACAAAGCCGATGTCTTTTATCCAATCTGCTTTGGTTGATATAATTTCCCAATTCCAAGGGAAATCATTATTGTCGTCTACAATTGTAAAGTCGGATATACGTGTAGTTACACATGTATATCCTTCTGCAGTGGATATTTTGTACGAGTATCGATTGAAAAAATTTTTGTCCCACTTTATATATTGATTGTTTTCAAACCCTCCAATAATAGGAACACACCAAGTTAATGCACCGATTTCTTCCAAAAAGTCAATGTTTTCATAACTCCAGATGAGTTTAGAAGAATTGAAATTTAATGGTGCAATGGCTGAATCTACAAAATTCTTAAGGTTTTCTTTAAAGGTTTGAGATTTGCAATAGCTATAAGAAAATACATCCGAGCTTAATGCTCGACTAGTAACAGAAGCTAAATCTAATCTCTTAGAAAGTAGTTCGATATGAGTTAAAATATAATCTAACGCATAAGATTTAGAAATATATTTCCAATTCCAAGACTTATCAGGATATTTAAGTATTAAATCCTTTACAAGTGATGGGTTGCTTTCTGTTATTAGTGATAGATCAAAGGATACATCATCTATGTGTTTAAGGATAAAGTCATCTGACAATGAAGGCATAATGTCTGTCCAAGGCCACTGAACAGATGTGAGTTTTGGATTAATCAATAGGTTTTCTATATCGTCAGTTGTTACGTTTGTGTTATGAATAACAATATCAAAGTTCCAGGGAAATACAGAAGCGTTTTGAATTATATATTTTCCATCCATTCTCGCAGAAAGGATACTCCAATCCCAACTATCAATGGAATCTTTTAAATAAATTTTGATACATTCTGGAGGGCAAATCGATGAAACATCATGCCAAATATTGGCGTCAATGTTCCTAGACAGCATTTCAAATAAACGCTTATCATTCCAACAGAATCTGTCATCTTTAACAATTTTATTCCATTCAATTATATCTTCAAATTGTTCTAGACTATCAAAATCTAATAAGGCATTTGGATCATTCAATAAACGTAGATAGTATCCCCACTCAATTTTGATATTCCTTATTTTTTCATTTCTATCATCGTTAATTATTTCTGAAGCATACTCACTGACGTTACCATCATTAGAATAGACAACAACATAATCTAGACTATTGTCATTGTAGATACCTATATTGATATTTTCGCTCTCAATAGTAAAATCATAGCTGATTAATGATGCACTGAAGATATGGATTCCTACTTGCATTTGTGCGAAAAGTGAGCAGACTAAATGTTTTTCTTCTTCTTTGACTATAGGCTCAATATCGTATGATGACAAAACCTTGTAATACGAAATTCTTCGTTTCGCACTGATAGCTGTTGTTATGTAAAGACTATCTCTAAATGGAAATGGAGTATTATCCTCTTGTGCTAAATTGAAATTCTCAAGAAATCTGCATTCTGCTTCATAGAACTTTCTTTTCTTAGATGTGTGTACAGTAAATACCCCCAAAGAAGTCAAAGAAATTATTTTCTCATCTTTAACAACGAGTTCTTCTTCCTCTAGGCTTTTAATTATACAATTAAAGATACAAATTTCTGCTTCGTCCTTATATCTTATAGGTGTAGTATCAAAATTATCTACAACATTAAAACCTAAAATTGTAGCCAATTCATTTATTGATAGTTTGCTGTCGTGAAAGTACAAAGTAGAGCAGATTATTTTTTCAATATCAGAACATGATTCATCTTCGTACAAATATATTTTGCACTTTGTTTTCTTCAATGTCCATGTCTTCATGGCAGAATCGGAATCCTGCGATTTATAGATCAATTTCTTTTCTAATATATTATTGTTGAATGTCTTCATACGGATTGCATTTAATAATCTTACCATTTGGATTAGCGTTTATGATTTTATATACATTATCATAGATTTCTTTCTGTCTGAAGAGTTCGCTATTTCCAATTATTATTAATAATCTTTTAGCACGTGAAAGTGCTACATTTAATCTATTAGGAGATTGAGCAAATCCTAGGTCTTTTTGCTCAGGATATCCTAGCTCGTATTCTGAGAAATTTGGTTTTTGTTGTGAGTCAGTAACAATGGTGTTACTTCTGACCATTGAAACAATAATAATGTTTCTTTCCATACCTTGGAATCTGTCAACAACGTCAATCTTCATAGGTAGATTGTTAAATGAACGACACATTTTTCTAATCCTATTTCTTTGCTTACTATAAAAGCTGATGATACCTATTTCTTTATCTTCTTCATCTTTAAAACTGTTACAATATCTTTGATATGAATCAGAATGAGATAACTTTCCCAAGATATGAGAAATGACACTGATTTCACCTTCATTGACTCTGGATGTACCCTCAATCATTTCTGGTGAATTTACGTCAATCCATATTACATGATTGTTAGGAGATAAAGATTCACCATTGAGAAAGTCTTTTATTAGAATACCATGGTATCTCGAAAAAGGGTTAGTCATATTAGGATCATTCACTCCCAAATCAACAGGATTTATTAGTCCACATTCAAGTCCATGATCTTCTTGGTAGAATTGTTTGATAACATCATTGATATCTGGATGCATTCTATACTGAAGTGTAAACTCTCCTTTTAGACTATCATCGATGCTTTCAAAAATTCGCTGGAAATGAGAGATTTCCATTTCTTTAAAATTCTTTAGGACGTATGATTTTAACCTCCTTAATTGTTGAGCCTCTTTTTCACTTTTTGCATTATCCATCAAAAAGTTAAGTGTGTTGATAAATTCTTCTTTATCAAGCATTGGAGGCAATTGGCGATGATCACCAATTACAATATTCTTTTTTCCATATATTAGAGGTAAAGCAAGCTCCGCAGGAGTGGCTTTACTAGACTCATCTTGAATGACAGTTGTAAAGCTTATTCCATCCTTGCATTCATAAGTTTTTATCTGAATTTCATGATCTTCATCGTCAATGTCATCTGTTTGTTTGTATATGGTTTTAGTACTTACTTTTCCAAAAATGGTGCAATAGTTCATGAAAAACTTTGTAGGCCTATTTTTAATATTCTTTTCTCCAATAGAACTACAAGTAGCCCCGACAACATTACAATGAGACTTATATTGATCAAAAATTAGTTGCCGAAATTGTTTGTCTGGGTTATCCAAAATATTCTCCCATAAAGACACTGATAGTGAGTCCATGTTATCATGGTCTATTCTATTCTTTATGTTTTGTAACCAATTCTCTAAAATTATTTTTCCGGATTTTTGTTGAAGTTCATCTACATCAACATCTTCCTCATTTTCTTCAACGTATTTAAATTGTCCAGTCTCAACCCATTCCTCCATTGCTGCTATGGAAAATTGACGTCCTTCTATAGCAAGTCTATCATCCGAACCAAATCGTATTGGTTTAACAAGATTATGGACATCATTTACTGTCCTATCAATTGCATTATCTACAGCAAGATTTGTTTCAGATGTCAGAAGAATCTTTTCTTCTGGATTTAATCTGATATGTTGCCATATTAATTCTGCAATTGCGGTTGATTTACCTGTACCGGGAGGGCCTTGAATTAGAGAAATATCACTAGCCTTTAAACATCTTATAATAGCATCTAATTGTGAGGAATTTATATATTTATTTAACAGATGATTCTTAATATCTTTATAATAATCACTAGACTCATTTGTGTAATAATCAATATTTTTAGTTGGAGTCGCTTTAGTTGCATCAAATATGAATTTTCCGATATTCTCATTTTTAACTCCATTCCCTTTTGTAATATTGTCAAATGCGTCCTTTAATCTTTTGATTTTCTCCAAATCTCCATCGAGATTTGGGATAATATTATCAAAATTCAGTCCGTCTTCTTCTTTGAAATTGTATTCGGCTGAAGTGATATCAAACAAGAGTTCTGGAAATACTACTTTAATTAGTTTTCCTATTGAACGTCCATTCGTTATAAATTCAGCACCTCGTAGGCTGCTTACAATGTTTTCTTTGTTTTCAGCTATTTTGTTATAATCTACTCGTAATAAATACTTCTTTTTTCCTATAGGATTAGAATTCAACTTGCAATCACAACCCAGTTCCTTTAATTGATCTAATGAAGCAGATAAGGAGAAATTAAACTGTGCTGCCTGTTCAGCAGTTTTGTATTCTTGGATAAAATGCATTAATCCATCCTTTGCGCTAATATAAGTCTTAAGTGATGAATAGTTCTCTTTTAGGAAAGAATCTATTTTATCCCAGTCTGCATTTTTTTCTAAAATTTCGATATTACATCTATGGTCTGAAAATACAGATAATTCCATATCATCATACTTGTTACTAAAATCAATTTTTAGTTGTTCTGCATCTGTTGTTCTCCAATCGAAGTCTATTCCTATAGATTGTTTTGATTCGCTAATTTTTATATTTTCATCATCAATTTGATTTTTTAAATCTTGAAAGAAATCATAACAGTCTATTCCGTCAAGGAATTGACGAAATGTCCTTGCTTCATAATTATAATTGTATTCTACGTAAAGTTTATAATTGTTTTTTCCAAATTCAGAGTCGCATATAATTTTAAATAAATCGATCTGCCACTTTGCTCTAAGAATATGTTGATTGCTATTAACTTCTGTTGATCTTATATTGAAATTAAAACGATACTTTCCATTATCTGAATCTGGAAATTCATATAATGATTTTTTTAAGTTATGTGTCTTATGTATTTCCTCAGTTAACTCTATAATTACATTAAAAGAGTGTAAACGGAGTCCCCACAATTCATTTAACTTCTGAGTGGCAGCCTCAGTAAGGTAATGATCGTGTATTGTTAATAATCTACTGATTCTTCGTTCTTCACCTTCTTCAAGTTTAATATTACTATATGAAACTCGGTGCGTACAATCAACGAAAAACCATTTTCTTAGAAAATAGGCAGGAGTTGGAGCTATGCCAAAAATTCCACTAGCTTTATCAGGTAAAATATCATTTGGAAATGTGGCATCTTTGTCAAGTTTACGAAGTGCATTTACTGTAACTTGTAGCCGCCTTTTGGTATCAATAGCATATTGTTCTCCTATATCTTTTAATGCTTTAACGCATTTTGAGAACGTGGATTTCTGTGAACGTATTACACCTTCAATAATAGGATTAGTAGACAAATGTACATAGTACTTTTGACATTCTTCTGCTAATTGATATAATTGATCAACATCAGGTTCAAAGTGACTATCACAGAGGATAGTATCATCAATATCATTGATGTCGTCATCCCCAGCGTTAAATAAAGCCTTTACTCTACTTAATATCGTATCAAGTTCATCTGTTTGGCATATATTCAATCGTAATCTTTGTCCCAGAATCTGGATAGAATCTGGTTCAATAGCTATTGGGGCAGAATTAAGCTGGAGTACACGTTCTTGTACTTCTATATGCTTAAGCCATATTTCTTTTTGTAGTTCAGTATCAAATCCCATATTATTCAATATCCAGAATTACTATTTTAGAATCTTTATAAACATCTTTTACAATGCAATCTAGCATAATACCTTCATTATATAACATATTAAGTGGAATCTGATTTGCAGGAATCAAAGCGGGAAGATTATCATCTTTGATTAGTGCATGTAGACCACTGCTATCTTTCGTTTTAATAACCGCTTTTACAGATTGTCCTTTTTGATATTTCAGCCATGGATTGGGCAAGATGCGTTTAAGACTGAATTCTATTCCTTTCTTTTCTAAATCGATTTTTGTGATTATTACCTTCAAGGTACACCCAAGCTGGAAATGATTTTTAGGCTTTTTAATCTTATTGGTCCAAGATAATTCAGATATATGAATAAATCCTTCATAACCTTCATGAGTCCTTACAAATACTCCGTATTTAGCAAAGTCTTTAATTGTAACATCGAGAATATCTCCAACCGAATATATTTGTTTAATATCATTCCATGGATCAGGAAGTGTTTGTTTAATACTTAATAAAAGTTTCTCCGCCTCCCAATCAATATTCATAACCATAGCAGTTACGGATTGCTTCTTGACGAAATCTGTTGGAACTATATTTTTATCCCAAGATAATTCAGTTTTGTGTACCATACCTTCAACACCACATGGTAATCGGACAAAGATTCCATAACCCGTTATACTGCATACCTTGCCAGAAAGGATGTCTCCAATTTTCGTGTTTTTATCAAAATTCTCCCATGGCTTTGGTGTTAATTGTTTCAAGCCAAGCGAAATTTGATTATGTCCATTATCTATTTGTTTTATATCCAAAACAACTACATCAATCATTTGACCGATATAAACTACTTCTGAAGGATTCGAAACTTGATTCCAAGACAAATCCTTAATATGTATAAGTCCCTCTACCGATGGGAAAAGGGTGACAAAGGCACCATAACTGGTAATGTTTTTTACTTTACCAGGAATAATGTCTCCAACTTTTATTTCTTGGAGCTTTCGAAGAGCTATCGCTAAATTCTTCTCATCTTCAATAATTTTACGAGATACAAATGTGTTTATTTTGTGATCGCCTTTTTCTTTAAGCTTAACAGCTATTAGTTTTACATCGACTTTTTCTCCAACATACATTTGCAAATCCCTATGCTTACTTTCTCCAAGTTGCCCTTCTGGTAGAAAAGTATTTAAACCATCTATGCTTACAATAAGCCCCGAAGCTTCAGCTTCAATAATTTCGCCTATAAAAGGTTGGTTTTCCTTAGCCTTTATCAAAACCTTCTTATTGATTTCAAATAAGCCATCATCTAGGCAAAAACATCCTTCATTGTCAATATAAATATTTATGAAATCACCTACTTGGTAGTTATCTGTAGGTATGTTAGACAATAAAAGTGTGTCGTTATTTGGCAAAGAAACAACGATACCATTATCCGACATATGCACTATCTTTGTACATATATTCTTTATATCACAAATAGATTCTGTAATACTATCAAAGCCAATAAAAGGATTGGCAAGATCTATATTTTTTGACTTGTTCATATAATCTATCTGGTCTATGTATTATTAGTTGCAGTTTGAATAAGTTTTTTAAACCTCGTTAAATTTCCATGTCTCTTTTTTATAGGACCACTAAATTTGTCCCGATTCAGATTTACTTCGCGACGATTGAGTACACAAAAAACACTGGTTCGACTCTTATAACCGCTAACTTTCCAAATGTCATTAATGGGTACATTGGCTTTTTATATGTTTATAACGGTCATTTCATAGTCAAACTTGAACAAAACTTTGATGGTTACATCTTCTTTATTTTTATATGCACGTTTTATTGGACCGTATTCTTAGCGTATGACAGTAAATTCTGTAAAAAATAGTTCGTTTTTTGAATTATACATTTTAACGATTACTATAATATTTCCAAAGTCTAAAGTTACAGAGATTTTATTGTATGGCCGATGATTTTTTCAAAGAAATTACATTGCAGCAGAAAAAATATATGATTTAGGATAATAAGAATAAGTATTTCGGTATGCAAACCGTATGAATGATGTTGAGATTATTCTTTTTCACTCCGGTGGTTCCCGTTACTTAAGTATTGAGTCTCAAGAAACGAATAATGGTTTCTCCAAAAAATAAGTTATGTAAATGATTATTATAATCGAACAAAAATCTCCTTTTTTACAAAAAATAAGTATATCTTTGTAGATATTTTATCAATAAATTGAATTAATATGTCGAATAATCAACAAATAGTGATGAATAGAATTAAAGTTACACTTGTTGAAAAACAGAAAACCAATAGATGGTTAGCTGAACAAATGGGAAAATCAGAGAATACCATTTCGAGATGGTGTTCTAATAGATCTCAACCATCAATCGCTCAATTACAAGAAATTGCGATCTTGTTAGATGTTGATGTTCGTGTACTATTAAAATCACAGAAAGAGTAATATAAAATGTCGAAACGTATTGAATATATAATTGATGATATCAAGGAACAATATCTTGAAAAAGATAACAATATACCTTGGATTATCGGTTTTAGTGGAGGAAAAGATAGTACCGTTGTACTAACATTAGTGTGGAGAGCCTTGCTATCTATACGAGAAGAGTTAGGCGATACGGCTCTTGTTCGACAAGTGTATGTTGTAAATAATGACACCCTAGTGGAGAATCCTATTATTACAGACTATATCGTTGAGGTATTGGATTGTATCCGTATTGCTGCTATTGAACAAAAACTACCTATCAATGTCCAAATAACAGTACCAAAATTAGAGGATAGTTTTTGGATTAGCTTCCTAGGTAAGGGATATCCTGTTCCAAATAATTCTTTTAGATGGTGTACTGATCGATTAAAGATTAAGCCTACTACGCAGTTCATCCTTGATAAAGTAGATGCTATGGGAGAGGCTATTGTTCTTATTGGTACTCGTCTTTCCGAGAGTGCTACTCGTGCGAAATCGATTCGTCGTCACGAAATCAAGGGAAAACGCTTAACCAAGCATCCGTTGAACCCCAATACATACACATATCCTCCAATTAAAGATTTATATTTGGAGGAGGTATGGTATATACTCAACAATGAACCATCACCTTGGGGCTATGACAATAAGAAGTTGTTCCAAATATATGCTGATGCCACAGCTGATGATTATGAGTGTCCAACTGTAATTACGGATAAGACGCAGCCTTCATGTGGGCAGAGTCGATTTGGTTGTTGGGTTTGCACTGTAGTTAAGGAAGATAAGTCGATGATGGCCCTTATTAATAATGGCAATCAATGGATGGCTCCTTTATTAAAATATCGAGACGAAATGGTTGCAGGGCGAAATATTTCAGAAAACAGGTATGCAACCCGCAGAAATGGTCAAGCTGCTCAGGATGCTGATGGCAATAATCAAGGTAATTACACTTTTGAGTATCGCTGTGAGATGCTCCGTAAATTATTGGAATTGCAGCGTGATATGCAGAAAATAAAGCCGCATATGGAGTTGATTTCAAATCAAGAACTTGTTGCGATTCAAATTAACTGGTATCGAGATGGTTTCTTTGCACCAAAAGTAACAGATATTTATAATGAGGTGTATAAACGAAATATGCCTCTTGAAAATATGCAGTACCAAGAGCGATTAATCCTTGAAAAGGTATGTGCAGAACATCCTGAAGACTATCACTTGATAAATGATTTGGTATCGCTTCAAAAGAGCAAGACCATTTTGATGAATAATAATGGTCTACAGGGTGATATTGAGAAACGATTAGATAACTACCTCAACCAGCAGTAAGCAATGTTTATAGAGTCAATAATATTACATAATTACAGAGCATATAAGGGGCATAACCAAACCTCTTTTAAACAGGATACCAAGAATATCTTTCTTGTTGCCGGAAACAATGGTTTTGGTAAAACTACATTTCTCACATCCCTCGTATGGTGTCTATATGGCAAATTAATGGTCGATGTTGATGAAAAGTTTAGACGCGAAATCAATGATGCTCAAGGATATAAGAACTATGCCCGCCAAAGCTTGCATAAAGAGTTAGCAAGTGTTGTAAATACATATGAAGTAAGCCCTGAAGAGCGAAAACGGATTATAAAGTATGGTTATTCTTCGGAAAGCGAATATATTAAGAATGATGCACAGTATTATGTTGAGATAAGTATTTCTGATGTATTTATTCCATCTATCCCTTGTCGTACAATTACAATCCGACGAACCTATGACTACTTCTTAGATACTGAATTCGTTGAAGTGTTAATTGATGGACAGGTTAATGAATTAGCAAAAGATGTTGGCTACGACATCTTTATCAATGACTTTATTCTTTCAAAGGATATTGCAAAGTTCTTCTTTTTTGATGCCGAAAAGATTGTAAACCTTGCAGAAGTAAAATCACTTGATGAAAAACGTCGATTGAGTACGGCTTATAGCGAGGTTTTAGGTATAAAGAAGTATGAAGATATCAAGAGAAATCTTGAGAATCTTCGTCTCAAATTCCGAAAGAGTGCAGGCTCAACAGCAAGTAAAGCTAAATTGGATAGGCTTCAGGCTGGAGTTGATAATTTAGAGGCGCAAATTAGAACAAAGGAAGAGGAACGAGAAAGAGTTGATGATCAGATTCAGCAGTATAGAGCAGAGGCCGTTCAGTTGCAAGAGCGACTTATTCGTGAAGGTAATGCTATTAGTATAGAGGACCTTAAGAAACAAAAAGAATTGCTTATTAAATTGAAAGAGAAGGACTCTAAATTAAAAAGTCAATTACGCGAAATGTTAGATGTTGCTCCATTTGCTATTTCGGGTAAATTGTTCACAGACCTAATGATGCAGGTTATTGCCGAGAAGAAAATTAAAACGACTGCAGCCAGTCGTACTGCCATAAATGCTGCCCTTCAATTAACACAGACTCAAATTACAGAGGGAGTATCTGAAATTAAACTTTCAGCACTTCAAAAGCAAGCTATTGAGAAGATTATCGCAGACGTCTTTGCAAATAATATCGTTGAAACATCGGAGGAAGATGCAGCAGCTACTAGGGTGTTAGTTGACTTTAATGATAATGAATCAAATGAGTTTCAGGCTTTGTTTGACAATATCAGATACTCTTTCAACACCTTATTCAAGCAGCTAGTAAAGGATATAAAGAACAATGCTCTATTCATTGCAAAAACTCAACGGAAGATTGTTGAGGCAGAGTATGATGATGGAAACGGCGATATCAAGGAGATACGAATGCGTAAAGCAGAAGTTGATGAGTTATTGGCTCAGTTAGATATCCAAACCCGCCTCCTCTCGGAACAAATAGGAACATTAAACAAGGATATTAAAGTTGTTAAAAAGCAGTTATCAGAAGTTGCGAAGCATGTTCGCGTTGATAAGGCTGATAAAGAGAAGGATTTAATAGCCGAGCGACTTATCGGTGAGTTAACGACATTCTTGTTTGAATTAAGAGCTAAGCGCAAGTTTTCTCTTGAGAAGAAGATTATGGCTGGCATAAATGTCTTGATGCACAAGGCGGATTTTATACACAGTGTGCGTATTGACATACAAAATGATATTATTGAGATAGAGCTTTTGGATAACGCCGGAGAAATTATAAGTAAAGAGAAATTGTCAAAGGGAGAGCAGCAGTTGTATGCTACGGCTATTCTTAACGCTCTTGTTGAGGAGTCTGGTATAGAATTCCCTGTATTTATTGATAGCCCTCTTCAGAAGTTTGATAGTATTCACTCACGAAATGTTATCACAAAGTTCTATCCGAGTGTGTCTAAGCAGGTAGTTATCTTCCCATTACTTGGAAAAGAGTTGTCGGAGGATGAGTACAATGCACTATTACCTAATGTTAATGAAGTTTATATAATCGAAAATGAGAATGGGTGTTCTTCATTTAGAAAGATTACTCCAAATAAATTGTTTGAAACACTATCATAGTTATGTTTACATCGATAAAAACATCAAAGATTAATAAGGATATTGTTACAGACTTAAGTCGTAAATTTAACTTGGGAGCAGAGAATATTATTGCTCGTATAGCTTTGACTTATTCCTTATCAAAAGATCGTAAGTTATCATTATCAGATATTGCTGATTCACAAGGTAAGGAGTACAGTAAGAATGTTTTATTTGGAAGCAATCTACCTTACTATATTGGCCTTATATGTGTAAAGTACGGTTTGTATAAGACAGATAAAGATATTCCTAAATATATTAAGTTGCATATTGATGATGGATTGCAACTAATGAATAAGGAGTTGAGAGATAATCCAAACTTGAATGGATACGATTATTTGATTGATAAAATAACTAATGGATTAGAAGATATCTTATGTTGAAAGATGTGAAATTTAAACATAGTTATTCTTCTGGATATGATGAGCCAAAAGAATTCTTTACTGAAGCACTAATTGAAAGCTCATCTTTTGATTTAGGCTTGGGATTCTTTTCATCTAGTGGAATAAGAAGTCTTGCATATGGTTTTGCCCTGTTCATAGCGAATGGAGGCAAAATGCGTGTTATCATAAACCATATATTAAGCAAGGAAGATAAGCTGGCTATTGAAAATGGACAAAAACATTTGATTGAGGACTTTGAGTGTCGTGTTTTATCTGATATAGATAAGTTATCAAAGACACTTTCCAAAGAAGATGAACATTTCTTTCGCTGTTTGTCGTATTTGATTTCTATTAACAGAATTGAATTTATCGCGACTATTTCAACTAAAGGTGGATTAGGACATGACAAGTATGGGGTATTTACAGATGAAAAAGGCTGCAAGGTGGCATTTATTGGATCTGCGAACTTTTCACAATCAGCATTAGAATTAAATGGTGAGACAATCACTGTATTTACATCTCCAGATGACAATAAAAGAATAGCAGAATATCAAACATTATTTGATAGATCCTGGGAAAATGATAATCCCCATTTACTCCATATCCCAATCAACAATGTTAAAACCATAATTTGTGAAAAGTTCCCAAGAATAGCTATTGAAGAACTTTTAGACAATAGCGTAAATTTGCGAACTGATAATTCGTATAGTAATACCTATATCAAACCACTATCTCAAAGGCTTTTAGATAAGATTGAATTAAAAGAGCTGGAACCTCGTTTCCCGTTCCCAGAAGAAAGATCAATTCAAATTAATGCATATAATGCTTGGATTAGCAATGGGAAAAAAGGTGTTTTTGCTATGGCAACAGGTTCTGGCAAGACAGTTACAGCTCTCAATTGCTTGAGAAAGCAATATAAAGAGAATGGTTTTTATAAAGCAATAATTGTTGTACCCACTCAAGCATTAGCAATTCAATGGGAAAAAGAGGCAAAAGCTTTTAACTTCCAAAATATTATATCCACACATACGGATAAAGATTGGAAGAACACTTTGAGTCGATATACAACAAGAAGTTTATTAGATCAATCTAAGAGTATTATTATCATAACGACATATGCGACTTTTAACCGCAAGGATATACAGCTGTTTATAAATAAGGTTAAGGGGCTAGAAACCTTTATGTATGTAGCTGACGAAGCACACAATATAGGTTCTCCAAGTTCATTAAAACATTTACCCCATAATATACAGTGGCGTATAGGGTTGTCCGCAACACCTGAACGTATATACGATGATATAGGCTCTGAAAAATTATATGAGTTCTTCAATTCTAGACCACCAGAGTATACATATAGATATACAATGAAACAAGCAATAGAAGAAAACATATTATGCCACTATGATTATTACCCCATATTCGTTGAGTTAACAGGCCCTGAAATGGAAGAGTATGAATATATCTCAACTCAGTTAAGGAAGTTTATAGATCCTGATACAGGAAAATATAGACCCGAAGCCGAGAAATTATTGTTGAAGCGTAAAAGAATTATACATAAGGCTGAAAATAAGAAAGTGGCGATTTCTAATTTACTAGAAGATCTAAAGGAAAAGCGCAAACTTAATTATACTTTTGTTTTTGTGCCTGAGGGATATGAGCCTGATTACTCCGAAAGAGATTCGTATAACATTGATCAAGAAGATATTCATATTATAGATGAGTATGCACAGATGTTTAAGGATCAAGGGTACAGTTATCATAAATACATTAGTGGACTTGATGATGCTCCAGGCATATTGAAAAGTTTCGCAGAAGGAGATATTCAAATTTTGCTTTCAATGAAGTGTTTGGATGAAGGTGTTGATATACCACGTGCGGAACATGCGATATTCTGTTCAAGTACAGGTAATCCTCGTCAATTTGTTCAACGTCGTGGACGCGTACTAAGAAAAAGTAAAGGAAAAGATAAGGCAAAAATATGGGATTTGATTGTTACGCCACCAAATGTGATGAATGATTCTATCGGTATAGAACGCAATATGTTCATTAGTGAAGTTAAACGTATTGTAAACTTTGCTGCCCTCGCTGACAATCAAATAGATATTTTGTATGGAGATTTGAAAAATTACTGTGAGGCTTTGAGAATAGATTTATTTGAGATGCTTGAAGAAGAAAATAATAACTATAAATAATAATACTATGGCTATACAAGACGAAATGTATAAGGCAATAGAGAAAGAAATTAATCAAACAGTTGAATCTGGTACTGAAAAAGTTACTGTGAACTTTGAAAAAGCAAAAGAAGTTGCCAAAATGCTGACAGAACTATCAACAAGTGTTGGAGATGCAGATGCATTAACAAATCAGTATATTGCCAATATTAAGAATATATGTAACTCATAATACGAAAAGTTATGATTATCAGAAATATTACTATCGAAAATTTTCAATCATACTATGAGAGTCAAACAATAGAGTTTTCTAAAGGCTTGAATCTAATCATAGGTAATGGAGGAAAAGGTAAGTCCAAACTGTTCAATGCCTTTTACTGGGTATTGTTCGGTAAAATATATATCACGGGTATCGGTTGGTGTACTACAGATAACTTGCCTCAGTCTGCTAAATTTGCAATGCAACGTTATGAGTTCATTAATAAAAGAGCTCTATTCAAGGCACAAATTAACGATAAAATTAGAGCCTCAGTACAAATTGAAATTGAGGACGATAAGGGTAATGATTATATAATAGAGCGCTCTGTCAGTGCATTAAGACTTGAAGGAGAAGAATGGGACTCTAATGATGCTTGGCAAGTAGGAGATAATATGCTGAAGGTTTCTTTTGATTCCACCACAGGAACAAAAGTGCTTAATGATTTATTAGCAGAGGACAAAATTAATGAGTTGTTCCCAGATGGTATTAGAAACTATATATGGTTTCAAGGAGAGTCACTCGAAAGTCTTATAAACTTCAGAAATAAAGAAACATTAAAAGCTGCTGTTAAGCATATTTCATATTTTCCTTATTATGAAAAACTTTCTGAAATAATCAGCAAGTCTAAATTGAAGATTACAGGAATTGAAAGCCGTAAATTAAAAGAGGTTAATAAACATAATTCAAGCGTTAAGGAGTTATTATCAACCATTGACAACTTAAACTATAAGATTTCCAGAGAAGAAGAGAACAAAAAGCAATTTGAGACTCACATTGAGACTATTAAGATAGCTTTAGCAGATGGAGAAACAAAGATTTCTGGATTAGCGAGCTATTCAATGTTAGTAAAGAAATATAAGGATTGTGAAAACGAGATAAATAAATTATTGTCAGAAACGACTCGTATAGATGAGTTTCAAAGAGAGAAACTTCCTTCTTTGTGGGTCCTTCGTGGGATTGAACCAATGATTCAACAATGTAAAGAAATTATTGAAAAGCACAAGGAGGAAGAGTATACTGTTCCTGAAAAGAAGTATCTAGATAATCCTAGTCGCTCAAAATTAGAAGAGATACTTAAAGATAAGAAATGTTTTGTATGTGGCACTGAATTCTCTGAAGATGATGCCCCATACCACTACATCACAGAACGATTAAGATTACAGGAAGAGTACTTAAAAGAAATGGAAGAATATACCAGCAGTATGCAGCTTTCTAAACAGTTTAACATGTTTGTTGGTAAGATTCAAGATTATCCAGATTCATTACTGATTTCTTTGTCAAAAATTGACAAACAATGGAAAGTTAGTGAAGATGAATTGGAAAGATATATGGCTCAGCGAAGAAGAAAGCAAGATGAAAAACGTAAATTGGATGAGCAAATAGAAGATATAAAGAAAAAGCATGGTGTAGATCCTGTAACCCAAGCAGAGACAGCCGGTATTATCAATTCTTCAATTCGAGCAAGCAGAAGTAATTTGGAAACTCTACAACGAAAGTTGGATGTTTCCAAGCAGACACTTAGTAATTACAGGAGTGAATTACGTATTGCTGAACGAGAATTGGAAAAATTAGGAGCAAAAGATACTACTGTTGCAAAAGTTCCAGAGACAGAATGGAAACACATTTCAACATTCCTAGAAGATATTTGCAAGAGGGTCCAGGAAAATGCAAGAAAAGATTTGCTTCACAAAATTGAAGAAAGGGCAAATCTTTTTTATGCAAAGTTTACGGAGCATGATAACGGATACAAAGGTAATGTAAAAATAGGTGAAGACTACTCTATCGAATTTGATGCGGGTCTTAATACTAGCCACGAGGATAGAAAGAAGATGAGTATCATAAATGCTTTATTATCGTTGAATCAAGAGGCTATGGGTACTTATTATCCGTTTATAAGTGACGCTCCAACATCTAGTTTCGATTTGGAGACTACTCATAAATATCTGCTTGGTATTAAAGATATATTTGGTCAATCCATTGTGTTGACAAAAGATGTGGATTTGGAAAGTGATAAATATCTTGATTTGCAGAATCAAAGTAATGTGTCGAGAATTTACAATTTGGAGAGCAAGATATATAGTGGAGATGCTAACCGTGGACAGCACGAAGTTTCTACGCAAATAACAATCTTAAAATAAGGGAACATGGAAAATATATTTGAAATTAAATTTTCATTTGAACAATATGTTAAGGATAATGTAATCCTTAAATTTTCAAATAAGCAAGGTGGTGCCTATAATGTGTTTTCTTATCATTGGCAATGTTTTGTTTGGGCTGCGGTTGTTGGTTTTATACACAATGAACGTAGACCTCTGCAGTCTCCTATTGCTGACCGTCCTTTCAGTTTAAATACAATGTGTAATAGTGGTGGCGAAAAAGATGCTGAAGCATTATTGTGTATGTGTATTGCCAAAGCAGGTTCTCTTGATATTATGAAAGAACCAACAAAAGCAATCGAGTTGATAAATGAGTATGCCAATGGCGGTTTCTATTACATAATGAAGATGATGCAAGACCAATCAATTACAAATGATTTGGAATGGGTCAAACAAGAGATATTTATGAGATAAATTATGAGTAAGAAGTATACCATATTAGAGGCCGCAAAGGAGGTGTTGTTATCTTTTGACAATCAACCGATGTCTGTAGCAGAAATTTATGCAAAGATTCTTGAACGATCTTTATATACATTTCGAGCCCAAGCCCCTGTATCTGTATTAAGAAGTGAACTTAGAAGTCATTCATTAGGTATAGATTTTCCAACAGCATCATCGAAGAAGTATTTCATATACGATGAATCTAACAGAAAATTCCGTGTCAATGAGGAAAATAAAGGGAGAGTAAAGAATACTGCAAAGGAGCAGGCTTCTCTACGAACTGTTCGAGAGTTATATCATGAGTATGTAGAAGCATTCCAGCAAAAGATCCTTCGTCAATTGAAGGGGCTTAATCCATACGAATTTGAGAAGTTCTGCATGAATCTTTTGGACGTTTATGGTTTCTCGGATTTATCAGTTACTCAAAAGAGTAAGGATGGAGGTATTGATGGATTTGGCAAATTAAAAATAGGGTTGGCGCATATGAGTGTAGCGTTCCAATGCAAAAGATGGAATGTTGGCTCTGTTGGGAGAAAAGAAATAGATGCGTTTAGAGGCGCCATTCAAGGGGAGTATGAACAAGGAATATTTTTCACTACATCGTCGTTTACCAAAGATGCTATGGGTTGCTCTATTAAACATGGGGCAGTGCCTATAATTCTGATTGATGGCGAAATGATTGTAAAGTTTATGATTGAGAAACAATTTGGAATCGAACATGAAAATATGCCTATTTACATAAATGCACTAGATCAAGTATTATCATAAAAAAAATAATAATATGAATACCAATGTAATAGAAGGGAATCCAACGAAAAAATTCTTTATTGAAATGATAACTCGGGATATATCCATCGAAGATGCCATTGTTGATTTATTGGATAATTCGATTGATGGTGCAAATCGGATTAATTCCGCGATATACGATGGATTGTGGATTAAGTTAACAATAAATGATAAGGAGTTTTCCATAGAGGATAACTGTGGAGGTTTTTCTCTTGAGACAGCTAAAAAGTATGCTTTTAGATTTGGTCGGCCAGAGGACGCCCCCAAAATGCGAAATAATACAGTTGGCCGATTTGGAATCGGCATGAAACGTTCTCTATTTAAAATAGGTAAGAACTTCTCTGTTGAGTCGTTATGTGGTTCTGATCATTTTTTAGTAGATGTAAATGTTGAAGAATGGGAAAAGAAAACAAAGACTGTGACATTGCCAGGTGAAGACACGCCAACCATGATTGATGATTGGAGTTTCAATTATCACGAGCTTGATAGGAGGGGAGCTTTACAGAACGATGGAACCTTGATCAAGGTGACAAGCCTGAACCCCGAAGTTCAAGACCTTTTCTCTGATACTCGCTTTATTAGTGAGTTAGCGGAAGATATTCAGCGTTTATTAAATTTCAGCCTTTTGCGTGGACTCCAAATATATTTAAATGGCATAGCTTTAGAAGGTAAAAAGGTTGAGTTATTAATATCTGATGAATGTATGCCTTATTACGATGAAGGCGAAGTAAGAGATGTTAAATATAAAATCGTTGCAGGTTTGGGAGAAATAGGCGAGCCTAAAAAATCTGGATGGTATATATACTGCAATGATCGGCTTGTTGTAGAGGCAGATGAAACAACAATGACGGGCTGGGGACTTTCCTCGATTCCTAAATGGCACGTAAATCATGTGATGTTTAGAGGTATCCTATATTTGGATTCCCAAGAGACCATGAACCTCCCATTGACAACAACAAAAAAAGGCATTGATACAACTTCAGAGATATATAAGGCCATCTTGCCGAGGATGAAAGATGCCATGATTAATATATTGGATTATCTGAAAAAGATATCATTAATGGGAGATCAGGCTAACAGCTATCGCCGTATGTTATGCGATACGACGGAGAGAGCCTCAGCCGTTGAGTTGAAGTCTCGATCTTTCGCTGTTAATGGAGAGCCTTTAGTGCATAAAAACTTCATATCTCCTCCGCTCGATGAAGATGTTATTGCACAAAAAAAGAATACAGTAAGAATAGCATATGATGTTAATAAGTCTAAGGCAAATGACGCAAAACATCATGCTGAAGCAAGTAGTTATAAAGAGCTTGGGAGTATAACATTTGATTATTATTTACGAATGGAGGACATCTAGTATGAAAAGTCCAACAGTTTTAAATTATGAAGTAAGGCCCTGCAAATTTGTAGAGAGACGGATGTTACTATCTGTGCTCTCTTGCATTATACCATTATTTCAACAGGAGTATCAATATATTGGTTTTGGAGGATTGTCTTTTACAGATTTTAAGATGTTTCATCGAGAACTCCATATCAACCAAATGTTCAGCATAGAATACGGATACCCCAAGGAAAAATTAGAATTCAATAAACCGTATTCTTGTATACAGATCCACCCTGGTAGAAGTATTGATGAATTGAGTAAAATAGATCTAACGAAGCCAAGTATTATATGGCTTGATTATGATGGATGCTTAAATAGCGACATATTTGAAGATTTGGAAATTATTTTCAATCGAATTCCACATGGTAGCATATATTTAATGTCCTGCAATCGTCAAATGAGGAATGGAGACAATCAAGAATATACCAAAGACGAGCTTAAAGAGGTATTTGGGCCGCTTGTTCCATGGGATATAGAAGATAAATGCTGCGTAGATTCTAAAGCTCCGTATACTATTCGAAGAATGCTAGAACTCGATTGCATAAATACTATTAAGGATAGGAATAGGATGTTGGAACATAGGCTTAAATTTAAGCCTATCTTTAATATTACATATGAGGAATATAGAGGAGCCAGAATGTTTACATATGGAGGTGTTGTTTTGAATGAAAGTTTCAATGAAAAGTTATTGCATTTCGAAGAGTTTGATTTTGTAGGGACACCAGATCCTTATAAAATAGAGATCCCTAATCTCACTTACAGAGAAGCAATGGCTTTAAATCAAGTATTAAATATAGAAGATCAAGAAACACTTTTAATCTCAAAGAAGATACTCAAAGAAGAAGACATTAGAAAATATAAGAAATGCTATAAGTTTCTACCTAATTTCTATGATGTTAGAATTTAGTAAAAGGCCGTGAATATGGGAAATATGGCATGGAAAATAAATAGTAGTTTCAGGTCATATAGAAGTAAGAACATTCTGAAAACAATAAAAAATAGAGAGGCTGTTTCAAGGTCCTATTTGAAACGGCCTCTTCATTAAAAAAGTTCACGTTACACCTCCAACTCCTTTAACGGTAACCCATAATTATATTGTCTGAAAAATCCTCTGTGGATAAGTTTCAAACCAAGGGTCTGATAATACTTGTAGTCATCATCCTCGGTGCAAAGGTACTTGTAACCATAGCGCGGGGCGTACTTCTTGAAGAATCGGGCAAGGTCTTTCAGGTTATCCTGTTGGTTTCGTTTGAAGTTACTGCGCACAATGATAGTACTCCAGACGGGTATACTGCCGACACCACAATTGTATTCCCAGAAACAGATGTATAAATCCATTTCGCCTACATGGACAGAAACACAAATGCTGTTGGTGTTGTGCATGACGGAACAGCAATTTCTGTAACCGAATCTCTCACGCAAATAGAGATTGAAATCGTACAGACTGAATATACTTGGCTATTTTTATTTTATGGTTTTATCAGAACTAATATTTCTCATTACCATTTCATGCCTTTCTTTTAATAAATTATATCTTTGATAGAGGTCTACAAAAAGAAAATTTCCCAATACCCAAAATATACAAGTAATAATAATCAACATTATACAGAGAAATCTGTGATTGTTGGCATTACCTATATTATCTTTGGGTATCTTCTGTATGTCATTTTCAATTCCGCAAAGCCTTGCATTTATGGCATCAATCTTTTTATCGATTTGAACAATAGGGGAGAGTTTGGGCAATAACACATTATTAACCAGTTTTGTTTCCCTTTCAATTGCAAAATCAATAGTATTCTTACATCTTCTACTAACTTCATCAGCATAGTTTTCTCTACTGTTTATATGGGCATTTATAGTGTCGTTTACAGCATTTACAATCGTTTCCTTCAACAATGAATTTAATTCTTGATTGTTCTTTGATTGCTGGGGCTGTTGAATACTCAAATGCTGAATGTCTGACCGTATGGCCTTTATTTCATCTTTAAGCTCATTATATATGGATAGGAGAGCCGCTCCTTCAATTTCTTTCTTGATCATCTTCTTCTGCTTCTAATATGTTCACGATTTTTCTTTTTTCTTTCATCATCATCCAACCGGTTACTGTTTCCACCACCACCTCCTGAAGATATTACTGCATTAGGCCGAAGAAGTAAATCTGCAACAGCATTTATAATAGAATTGCCAGTAGGAGAAGTAACGTCATTTTCATATATTTCCTCATGTTCTGCTGGTATGACTGTATCCTTTTCTTGTTCCTGGATTTTGTTTTGTTGGGTATTTCCTAAGCTGTCCGATGTATCCAAACTGTTCTCATATTTGTTTAGCATATTAGCTATTTTAAAATAACTCATACTATGGTCTATCCTGGAACCGCTGAATGTATATTCGCCACGTGAAAAGACTATACCACATGGCTTATCTTTGCTGTCTGTTCTTATGGTAAAATGAATTTTGTCTTTGTTCAGCTTCTTTTGAAACTCGTTCCAATTATTACTTTTTTCCAAGGCCTTGCGTATGGCAAACATCATTTCATACTTATGCTTGTCTTTGCCACGAAGCCTGTCATACTTGACATTCTCTTTACCCTTCGGCATATACAAGCCATATTTTATTGTCAGTTCCCTGCATACTCTGTTGTTTCTTATGCGGTCATTGCTGTCACTTATGGTTTTCCCGTCATTGTCCACACGGTTTATTACAAGATGTATATGAGGATGTTCTCTGTCGTAATGCCTTACAACAATATATTGTGTGTTTTTGATATTCATCTTTTCCATATATTCTCCGGCAATCTTTACCATAAGGTCGTCAGTCAGTTTTCCAGAGTCTTGCTTTGAAAAGCTCAATGATATGTGATAGACCGGAGTTCTGATTCTTGTATTTAAACCTGCCTGACAACTGAAACTTTCAGCTATATGCTGTTTGCTGTCTGAACGTACTCCTTCGGCGGCAAGAAGCTTGGATTTATTGTTGCCTTTCATCGTATAATTTACGATTTTACCGAAGTCATTCCTCTTCATAATCTTTCCCATCATGCCTTTATCAGTTTAATGATTTTGTCTATTTCATCAGCCAGTTCTGATACGGATTCTGATACTGAAACATATCCAAAAGTATTTGCATTTTTTGCAAGCTGATTTAGGTTGTTTGCCATACCTGAAAGACTCCTTATCAGTTTTACATTTTCAGGTGTAAGGCGTGCTGTTATGTTTCCATTTATAGCAGAATTTCTTATATACTCGCCTAATGTAACACCGGCTGTCATGGCTTTACCGTTTATGATATGCCTCTCCAATACGGTACATTTGAACGATAATATCTCTGTACGTTTTTCCATTTTGTTCAGTGGAGGTCTGCCACCGATAGCCTTATTTTTGTTGTTGCTTTTTTGTTCCATTTTGTTGATTATTTTTTTCGGTTTATAATTGATTCCTGTTGGGTACTTCCCGGATGGATTCAGAGGTTTTGGTATTACCAAAACATAAACTTGCCAACCGAAAAAACTACATTCCTTTTGTCATTCCGTTTTTTCCTGAATATTGTTGGATATGGGTAACGTAGTTTTATTGAGTACCGAAACCTGACAGCTCCAGGTCGAAAGTCTCGATCAAAAGTTTTAGGGCAGGATTCTTTCTTGTCATGGATTGGAGAACGGCTTCACCTGATTTTACCTTTATAAGATAGTCGGCAATGTCGTATCCGTTCACCCTTTCAACATCATTTGCATTTTCTTCAAGATACTCGGAAATCTCAGTACGGATGTTTCTTTTTCTCATCTGCATACACTTTTCTTTCCATTCCTGTGTCATTCCGATATCAGGGAACAGAACAATATTCCGGCCTTTTAGTACGTCAAAATTCTGCTCGTTAAAGCATCCGTTTTTACCGCCCGTTGCAAGCCAGATATATTCCGGTATATAGAATGAAGCAATGATAGCGGTCTTTTCGCTTTCCACTATGGCAACGGGTTTTCTGCTGTTGTATAATAGATGTTCTCCAAAGTAGCATTGTTGTAAGTGGAATTCCGGTATATCAAGCTCTGTATGTACCCATGAAACATGGGCATATGGTTCTTTTATACGTTTTCCTGTCTCTGCATTATACTGCATGATTTTCCCGGTTCTTATTTTTCCGGATATGTCTGTTTGCCAGAATACCGTAGCATTTTCCCATTTCCTGGCGGTACCTACATGGTATGTCTTCATCAGACGCAGTGCTGACTCATATCCCAGATGATTGGCAAGATACAGAAACAGGTTATTCTGTTCATAGCATTTCATTGTCTGCTGCATAATTTCATCTGGTATAAAAGATGTGTCGGTAAGCCGGCGTACAGGAGGGAGTCTTGGATGACATACAACAGGGTTCTTGTCTTTTACAACAGGGAATGATTTATTGTACTCTTTACATTCCGGATGTTCATCAAAATACATTGCAGGAGTATAGTGATAACCACAATTATTGATTCTGTTACATTTTCCTACATATTCGGGAAAGGAGATAGCCCCTTGGGTATCGATATAACGGGTGAACTCACGATGCTTTCCGCACGAGGGGCAGGTGTATCTGTTCCTCTGGTGCCTGTTGTACGGCTCCAATATAAATCTGAAGTTTTCCATAATTTTCTGTTTTTAGTGATTGACAAAGTGACAAAGTGATAAAGTCAGCCTTAGTTTGTCACTTTATCACTTTGTCATTGTGCTTTTTTATAATTTCCATATTCGTGATAAAGGTAAGTTCCTGTTGCTTTTTTCAGGAAACGGTCATACGTGCTGGTACTCCAGTTCATTGAGACGGCTACTTCCAATCCTTCAGAACGTGTAAACTTATCCGGCAGCTTTTCCAACAGTTCTGTCTGCTTGGGAGTGAGCATCACGCCTTCAATCATGGAGCATATCTGCAGGGCGGTATTTTTAAAATAGGACACCAGACGTATGGATTTCAGCACACTGTCAAGATCGATGCAGTTTTTATCACCTTCATTACATACCCATTTGCACAGTTGTATGATCAGGCAGAATCTATGAATGTAAGTCTCAAATTTGCTGTATATACTGCGTCTTTTATCCGATTCTTCCATGTTCAACATATCTGCCCATTGATGCTGCCATTCCATAATCTTTCGTCTGGCTCCAGGTTCATATTCCAGTCTTGTAGGATTTATGTTTCCGTGCTCATCATGTTCTATTTTCATCCTGATGAATGATTGCATAATCGAGTTCCATTCATTGAAATGGCTCATGTCAATATCATCGTCTTTCCAGTATAGCTTGTCCTGGATTTCAGGTATCGCAAAAAGAATACGGTCAAGGAAGCCATTATTGCTTTTACTTCCTTTGAATGTATCGATAAGTATTTCTGGCTGAATTGTACCTATCACATTGGAAAACGGAGAGTCAATCATGATATTGTTTGTATTCATTTTGCGGTCGGAAATATACATGTACCCATTGAAAAGTGATATGTAGAACTGTTCTTCCGAGCCTTTGTTATAGCGTGTGAAATTATTGATCCACCCTTGCAGTTCATCCATGTAAAGGCAAATACCGCGCGGATTCTCTGATATTGACTTTGCCATAGCTTCCTGTGTGATATCAGAAACCAGAAATCTGGTGCGTACAGGTTCCCTGGGAAACATATCAAATCCCTGTTCCAGACGTTCCTTTTTACTCAAGCTCATTATTGATTCATACTTTCTGTACTCTTCGTTATATATTTCCTTCTGCTCCTTATCAAATCTGAACAGAGGTTCGAAGGCCGTTTTCAGAGGATGGCTTTTATTAGCACCCGGCCTTCCGACGAGAGCCATATATATGATACACTTGATATCCCATCCCGTTTTGAAATGAAGGATATGTGTATTGCCTATACAAGTGGAAATGGCTGTCATCATGCTGCACGCAGTGTAGTCGATAGGAAATGCCAGGTACTCATACATATTCAGAATGATGTTTCTTATCTTATTGGGGAAAACATCAATAGGAAATGAAGAGTCGTTCATTTTGCCTATCATGCTGACAGCATCATTTATTATACCACTTGGAATTATTCTACTTTCTCCCATACCTGTTAATCATGGTTTAATACCCTGAAAGACTCAATATGTGCTTCATCAGAGAGTTCATTAATACATTTCTTCTTGTGCATCTTCATCCATTCGAGAATCTCAGACCGGTAGAAATGGAGTGTATTACCCTGCTTAGAATGAGGAATACTGTTTTGACAAGTATACCTGTAAATGGTACTCACGCTTTTCTTTATAAGAGAACTTACTTCCTCGATGGATATCTCATCATCTTCCACCGGCATGTTGTTTTTAGAATTCTGAGCCTGTTCCTCCATCATTTTTATGAGGTGCTCTACAGCCTGCGGCAAGTTATCATGTGTAACTTTGCCAAAAACATTGTTTTCGTTTTTCATCATTTGTAAAAATTTGATTTCTCTGCAAAAGAATGGCAAATGATGGATAAAAAAGCATTTCCTCATGAATTCCTCATGCGGTCCTCATGCTTTCCTCAAACTTTTAACAACTACAATGTAATATACTGTAATTCTGCGTGTTTATACTATGATTTATATGTGTCCGGCTGACACAAAAAAGATTCCCATAAAACTTTAAATACAGTTTTACAGGAATCTTCAGTAATAAGGATTTTATTTGTTTCTACTGGATTTCTTTCAGATATTCGCTGAAGAAATTGCTTTTTTTCATATTTATGGCCTCAATACGGGAATTGGTAGCCAGTCTTGTACTGTTCTTGAATAATACATTGGCAGTGCAGAAAGAAACTGATATGAACTTCTGGCACCCATTGAAGAAATCGGTTTTCTTTAGGTCTGTTCTACAATAGTGGCACATTATATAGAGGTTATGAATGAAAGCTCCCAAGTCAGTCTTTGACATTTTGTAGATTTCAGAAATCGGGTATTGTATATCTTCCTCTATTGGCATGCCTGTAATTTGAGCAAAGGCATACTTCTTAAAATATTCAATTTCATAAGGCTTGAGACAATCGTCCAATTCCGTGCTGATATAATTATAAATAAAGGAAAACAGTTTGCATAATCTTGTAGATCTCTCATCGGCCGGATTATCATTGCCGTTATTCTCTATTGCATCCAGATAATACTGTAATGGCTTCTGGTCATTTACAAGAAGTTCCTCTATCTTTTCGATCTGCTGTTGATGGCGGTTTTCCTGTTCTTTAAGTCGTACCATCAGCTCTTCGGCTACACTTTCATTATTAGCCTCATTTTTGTATTCTTCCAGCAGTTTTTTCTTGCACCGGTATAAATGTCCGTTTGTCTTGTTATATATCCTCAGATTGATATAAGTAAGTTCTTTATGTAACCATTCCTGATCATCCTTATGCTCATTCAGCACAAGAATATATTTGTCCAGTTCACTTTGGATCTTCATATCGGAGATTTTCCGCACTATCATAATAATTATCGCTATAAGGCTGATTGCAGCCAAAGAGTAGGAGACGACTGAGAGTATGGGGCTGTATTTATACACTTTTGCTCCTGAGCAGATAACACCAACGACTAATAGCAGAAGTACTGCAATTAGCCAGATATAACCGATATGCAACTTTTTTGCATATCGGAATGGATTGATTTTAGAAATTGCCTTTTTCATATTGTTCCGTGTTTTGACTGATTGTATTAATGCTTAATCGTTTTGCAGCTTGTTCCTTTAATGGGTTCACGACTTTGGTATATCGCATTGTGGTACTTTCCTGTTTATGTCCGAGTACATTCTTGATAGTAATAATATCTGTACCGAGGGCCAGTGACAGGGTAGCGTATGTGTGACGTGTACAATGGAAGTGCAAGTCTTTCTTTATGCCTATGCTTTTGAACCATCTTTTCATCGGATAGGTCAGCATATATGTGGTCAGTCCGTTAAATACGAGTCCTTCACCACGTGGCCCGATAACTTCCATAAGATCGTCTCCGATAGGAACGTTTGCCATGTTCTTTGTTTTCTGCATACGTTTAAATACACACCATCCGCCTTTAGGCAATTCCTTGATGTCCTCCCACTTCAAAGCAAGTATGTCACTTCTTCTGAAGCCTGTTATACAGGCGAAAATGATAGCCTTTCGCAATACCGGAATAGGGCATTCATTATTTATGATCAGTCCTAATTCATGTTCTGTCAGATAATTGATTTCTGTTTCCTCTTCCGGAATCCTGTCAAGAAAATCATTGATATTCTCTTTAAGCATCCGTTTCTTATAGGCCTCTTTCAACATTCCTCTGAATGTGGAAAAATATCCCGCAGCCGAGTTCTGTTTCAGCTTTTTACTGTCGTCTCTCAGTTTAGCCGTATTCAGCAGATAGGAACGGAATCTCTGGCAGAGAGCCACATTGATATCTGCAAAAGTACATTTGTTGTTGGTGAAGGCAGCAAAGTGCTGATACACATAAATCCACTTCTTATTGTGTTTGAGTGATTCATTTTTGAAATAATCAAGAAAATCTGTTTTCTCAACAATCTTATCGTAAAAATCGAATTTCTCGTTTATTATCTGCTCCAGTACTCTCAGACGGAATATTTCCATCTTCTGCATAATACTTTTTACATGTTCACGTTCCGCAAATGATTTGGGCTTTTCCGGAAGATGTACATTGAGAAAATAGCGGCGTGTTGTTCTGTTAGTTCCAGGAATGAGAATAGGAGGGTAGAAGTCAAGATATAATGAAACTCTTCCCTTGCTTATTTTCTTTTTTCTAAGATATACTTTTGAAATCATGATAATTCGGATTTGATAGGTGATACATTAGCGTTGTTTGTCATAGATTGCCGTTTACTCATGTGCGGCTATGGCAGGTTCATTAACATTATTTATGGCAATGTTTCCTGTACCAAACACCTTTCTGAGTCCTTCAATGCTTATAATGACATTCTTTCCCTTTGTCTTCTTGGGAATGTTGTACCATTTGCATCTGTTGTAGATAGTGTCACGATCTACATTGAACAATGCACAAGCTTCGGGGACGGTTATATATCCGTCCTCTCCAATCCGGGCATTTTTGATTTCATCAACATGTTTCTTGGAATACAAGGTAGTATTCCCGGTCTTTTCCTTTTTCTTGGGAATTTTATACCTTGAGGTAAAGCTGTGTACGGCCTTTACCGTCATCTTGTAGATTTTCTGAATCTGTTCGATTGTGTACCACTCTGTTATTTCTTCAGCTTCCTTATATCCCAACTTCCTGAAATAGCGGTCAATATGTTCCATACTGAACAGCCTCTTTCCTGAAAGAGTGGCTGAAGGAATGTTGTTTTCTTTAGCAATCACATAAAGTCTGCTATAAGAAATCTGGTACTTTTCTTCTATCTCTTTTGCAGAGTAGAAATCAGTAATTGTTTTTGTAGACTTAATAGGTCTCTCTTGCATTGTTTTTACGCTTTTTAAATTCATCATAACCGTTTCAACCTCTTTGCGTTTAACAATAATTCTACTACCAATTTGTGAAAATGGAATTTTATAAATCCGCATGTAAGTATAAATACTTTTTCTGCTTACCCCCAGATAAATGGCGAGTTGTTTCAGGCTGATAAATTCTCTCGCCTGTATAACTTCCAGTTCATCCACAGCCAGACGGATTCTTTTCTTCTTTTCCTCTTTCACTTCTTTTGTGACAGCATTATAGCGGTCACTTCTAATTAACTCCTTGTAATACTTGTCGTTACAAGCCTTACAACAGAAACGTGTCTTGCAGGTCTTTGCTATGAAAGTCTTCCCGCAAAATTCACAGATTCTTTCAATTCTTACCTTGTTACCCATATTTTACTCTCCAAAACTCGCTGCGAAATAGTGTGTAAAGGTGTGTAATGATGTGTAAATACCTTTTGTACTTCGCACACGTTGTTAGTGAAAAATTACTCTAATGAGTCAACAGGTACTTTCGGGGTACAAAAATATGCAAAACCGTGAAAATAAACAATGTTAGCGTAGATTGCTAACATTGTTTAATATATTGATTATTAGACTTTTATTTGTTATTGTTTGCTGGCGTTTTTCATCGTTTTTCAGTCCTTATTTCCCGATGCAAAAATGCTTGAATATATTACCTAAAACCTCGTCATTAGTAATTTCTCCTCCAACAATTTCCGCCAGGTGGAACAAACATTCACGCAGATCCTGACTGACAAAATCTCCTGAGAGCTGCATATCCAGTCCCTCCTGTACGCGGTGGATTGATTCAAGGGCTGCACTCAACGCCTCATAATGACGGATATTGGTCACAATTAAGTTGCTTTCAGTAATTTCCGGGATATCAGCAATTTCCAATAACTTGTTTTGTAATTCCTCAATACCCATTTTTTTCTTTGCGGAAATAGTAATGACAGGGCAGTGAGTACATTGTTTCAACTCCTCTGCGATAGAAGCATAACCACCATTCTGCGTATCTTCCATGATATCCGCCTTATTCAGAATGATGACCAAAGGTTTGCGGTTGCATCGGGAAATAATCTCCTTCGAAAGCTTCTCAAACTGTATTTTTGCTTCTGCGATATCAATGACCCAAAGTACGATTTCCGCCTGTTCCAACTTTTTGAAACTACGCTCTATACCCAGACTTTCTATCGCATCACTGGTTTCACGGATACCGGCCGTATCGATAAAGCGGAAATTAACCCCGCCGATGTTCATGGTATCCTCAATCACGTCACGCGTAGTTCCATGGATATCACTTACGATAGCCTTTTCCTCGTTCAGCAACGTATTCAGCAAAGTCGATTTACCCGCATTCGTTTCTCCCACGATTGCTACAGGGACTCCATTCTTGATTGCGTTGCCCACACTGAACGAACGGACCAGTCCGTCTATGATCTTTTCGATTTTGTCGGCCAATCCCTTCAATTCCGAACGGTCGGCAAACTCCAGTTCCTCATGATCACTGAAATCCAGTTCCAGTTCCATTAAAGAAGTCAGGTGCAGCAACTGTTCCCGTAGCCTTCTAAGCTCCTGACTGAATCCGCCACGCATCTGATTCATTGCCAGACGATGTGTTGCCGCCGAAGACGAAGCAATCAGATCCGCCACTGCTTCAGCCTGGCTCAAATCCATCTTTCCATTCAGGAATGCACGCTGCGTAAACTCTCCCGGCTGAGCAGACCGACACCCGTTCCGGATCAGCAGTTGTATTACCTGCTGCAAAATATAAGCCGAACCATGGCAGGAAATTTCTACTGAATTCTCTCCCGTATACGAATGAGGAGCATGAAAAATGCTGACAAGCACTTCGTCGATCACTTCTTTCTGCTCATTCAGAATCTGTCCGAAAGTAAGTGTATAAGGTTTGCGTTCCGCTAACTTTTTCCCATTAGAAACCGGTTGGAAAATGCGGTCGGTAATTGCAATGGCATTTTCTCCAGAAACTCGGATGACAGCTATGGCTCCCCCGGGAGCTGTAGCTATCGCACAAATAGTATCCTGTGTATTATTCATTCTTGATGATTCTTTATGTGCAAAATTACGAATAAAAAGTGACATGGAAAAATGATTGGTCACCTATGCTTCAGTCTGCATACCATTCTTCTGACAATGCGCTTTCCTTTGTTTATCAGCCTTTGTTTATCAGCCTTTGTTTATTATTTCCTTTTCATTGTTCCTTTTTCATTATTCCCTTTTCATTGATCCTTGTTCATTAGTCTTAGTTCATTGTCAGATTCCTCTTTGCATATCGTTTGCTGTCAGTTCTCGTTCACTGTCAGTTCTCGTTCACTGTCAGTTCTGTTTTTCCCTCAGCATCCGGACTTCTTTTTCGATGTCGTAAGCATTTCGCTGTCCTTTTCCACGTTCACGTTCCCTTTCACGGCGGATGGAATCCTGCTGCATCTGCTGGCGGATGTAACGTTCAAACCGTGAGGTCTCCTCCGATGGAGAAGGGGATGGCTGGTGCTTCTGCCGTACAGAATCTGAAACTGCCAACTGTTGCAGGCGCAACTTACGGGCAATCGAATCTGCCGGGATTGAATCCGGAGCAGACGCCTGCTGCTTGTCCGCCTTCTGAACCGCGGTTTTACTTTCCGTACGATACACAGGAAGCGTAGGCAACTGTCCGAAACGGGAGGTTAGTTGAGGTGCCTCCGTCAGTATCCCTTCCGTATATGCGGAACCGCCGTTTTCCGTCAGTGAGTCGTTGCGCCCTGCAGTTACATGAGATGACAGATACTGGCATGAATCACTTGTCTCTGAAGCCGCCAATACCTCTTTCGTACGCTTGAAATAATTCGGGAACTTGGCACGGTCTTCGGCTGTCGGCTGATAATCCTTGTAAATCTTCCACGCATTCGCATGCTTCCGGTTGCGCTTGATGGCCCGCCCGCGCTGTGTCAGATTTTCGTAGAGCAACTTATCGAAATCCAAGACCATCACAATGCTTGGACCAACCGGTGAGGTGACAAACAGATACGTGCTTCCCGGAGCAGGCCGCAGGTTTCTTCCATATTCCTCAGTCAACTGGAACGGGTTCAGCTGCCAGTGAATCTCCCATTTTTTCTGTATATTCGGCATCACGTCATATACCGGATCTTCCCCGAATTTCGTCCAGATGGTATACGGTTCCGCCCGTACATATCCTTCAATCTTCTTGACCTTCGTAGTATCGGTAAAACTGCGCGGCAGGGAGAAATCCTCCTTGAATTTCATCCACTTCTTGTCGATGGGAGCCTCCATCAATTCATTCAGTTTCCTTTCCGTTGGAGGAGTGAAATCAAATTGGATCTGACGGATTGCCTCTTCATTCAATTTAAGTTCCGATTCCTGCTTTACGGTCGTCTGTCCCTGAACGGGAGATGACTTGACCATCAGAATCAGACACAGAAATGTGAATTCCAGACTCGTCTTAAATACAGTGTTCATATGGTTCATTCTATTCTCACTAGTGCTCCGTGCCGTGCTGATTACGGACTTACCGGTATATCGGTTTACTGTTTATTTTATGATAGGGGAGAGATGCATGCTCCGGTTGGTTACCTTCCTTTGATTCTTCCGCCCTGCATCCAGCAGCGACGGTAATAGTTCTCCTCCAGGCTGCTGACAATGACGCCACGGCTGGTACTGGCATGTATGAAACGTCCGTCTTTCAGATAAAGTCCCACATGAGTAGCCGTACGTTTGTTTCTTCCGTTATGAAAGAAAACCAGGTCACCTTCCTCCAGTTTCCCCTTACTGATTTTCCGGCAATCCTGTGTCCGCTGTTCCTCGGAACTCCGCTTCAGTTGCTTGTGATACACCGTGTGGCAGAGTTGCCGGGTAAGTCCGGAACAGTCAACTCCTCTTTTCGTATTTCCTCCTCTGCGGTAGGGAACGCCAATCCATTTAGAGGATTCCACATACAACCGGTGGTTGTCTTTCAGGTCGATGTCCATGTCCAGGCGGACTGCGGCCTGTACCAGCTCGGAATAATCCAGGCGGGGAGCTCGTGTCGCACAAGAGGACAACAACCCTATTGCTAATAACCCGTATATCACCGGCATGAAGCGGATACGCCTCAGGAAGCTGCGGCTAAAATATAAAGAATGCATAAGTGTCAATCATTTTCGTTTCAAACAAATGTACATAAAAATATGGGACAGCACCTTTGTACTGTCCCATATTTTAAATTCTTTAAATATCCTTTTTTTCTTTTTCCCATTCAGGCACCGGCCTTGGTCGTAGCATCCGGATCTGTCTCTGATGCAGAGGCTGAAGCACCTTCTGTTTCTGCCTGCAATTTTTCCTCAGTGCCGTTGGGGTGTTCCAGTTCCGGACTTTCAGCTAGCTGCTCGTCCGGCTGACTGTTTCCAGCGTGCTCACCGTTCGGTGCCGCAACCGCCCCGTCATTGTCTTTCTCAGAAACAGGCTTTGCTGCCATATTGAAGTAAACCTCCAGTTTTTCACGGGCGGCCCCTTCACGGTTGTCAAGGTCGGCCACCAGCTCTCCATGTTCCAGCAGCAGAATCCGTGTACTGATGTCTACGGTATGGCCCAGGTTATGGCTGGATACCAGGACGGTGGCTCCCGTCTGCTCGTTGTATTCCTGAAGCAGATACTTCAATGCCATCTGTGAACTCGGGTCGAGGAAGTTGAACGGCTCGTCAAGGATAATCACCTGCGGACGATTGATCAGCGCAGCCAGTATACCCACCTTCTGCCGGTTACCGGCCGACAGGTTACGTATCAGCTTCTGCTGTCCCATAATCTCTCCGTTCATAAACCGCTCATAAGGTTGCAGGCGTTCACGTACCGTCTGTGAAGTCAGTCCGCACATCCGTCCCACAAAGTCGAAATACTCCTCCGGCGTCAGATAATCTATCAGAAAACTCTCATCCAGGTACGCTCCGGTGGTCTCTTTCCATTTCTCATTTAGGCATACATTCACATCTCCAATTGTGACACTGCCGCTGTCTCCCTGCAGCAAATCAAGCATCAGACGGAACAGCGTGGTTTTTCCGGCCCCGTTATTTCCCACCAGACCGATTATTTCACCATCCTCAATACTGAGCGAAGGGATATCCAGTGCAACTTGCCTGCCATATGTCTTTCGTAAAGAATCAATCGTAATCTTCATAATGCATCATTATTTCTATCGGGTATTTCTGAATCCTTCCAGATTCTGGTATTTTCTCTTCATCATTCGCTGATAAATGTTTTTCAGCCACCACTGGTGCATGACGATGCCTGCCAGTCCCAGGACAATCAGCGCCCAGTAGGCCGCTTCTTCTCCCAGCATCAAGGCAAGCAGTTTGTTGATGAGCAAGGGAACCGTGAAGGCACCTATGGCAGTGATGAACTGATACATGTTGTTGGGCTGTTGTTTGCCGATGGCTGTCTGGTTCAGCTGAGTGGTCTTGCTGTTGGTGACGGCTACCTGCATCATTGCCGCAAAGACTACGCCGGCCGTAAACAGCATGTAGGCCACCGACATCAGGAGGGGAATGCTTCCCTCGATAACCGGTATCAGGCTGAAGGCAAACGGCAGAATCAGGAACGCGCAGTGAATGTAATATTTGGCACGCAGCAGGTGGTAGATACTTTCTTTACGTACCAGCAGACCATCGATGTAGTTTCCTTCGGCCGACATCAGCTGGTTCAGACTCATGGTACCCAGGATACAGTAACAGTAAAGACAGACGAAATTATTCATGTAGCTGTCGTCTCCGTATACCTGGAAAGCCAGTGCAGCGGCAAACATACCCATCAGCACCATAAAACCCCAGAACTGGTTGCGGGGAAGCTTGTTGCGGAAAATCAGTTTCAACTCCAGCCGCATATAGTCGCCGATGGTACCGAAACGGTCCAGGAAACCGGTCCAGTTGCGGCGCGAGACTTTCGTCGTCTCCGTACGCGCTACTTCCATCTTGATCATGCGCAGCTGAACCCGATAATTGATATACACCAGTACGGCAATTCCCGCCAGTACCGCCAGGAAGGAGAGAGGATTCCACAGAATGCATCCTTCACCCCAGTCCATGCAGAAACGGCTCACCCAACCTTTCTCCGGAAGAAATTCCAGCAAGGCCAGAATGCCATAGACCAGTACGGCCCAGAGCAGATGCAGGAAGCGATGCTTCTTCAAGACACGTATCAGCAGGCTCCAGTAACAGTTCATTACCATGAGCAGCCAGATTCCCAACAGATACCCGATTACCCCCGTCAGTCCGTAGAAGCGGGTAACGGTAAGCAAGGCGAAGGGAGCAAAGAAGAATAGCCAGAACAGATTGAAGGGCTCCAGTCCCGAAATGGCGAGGAAGGTACCCAGTACTTTTCTTCTGGCTACGGGCAGCAACAGGTAAGGCTTGATTTCCTGTATCGGATCTGGGAAAATAAAACGCACCAGGAAATCCAACACCAGGAAAAAGACCAGCACCTGATTCAATATATGATAGGGTTCCATGTTCGGAAAGCCCTCCCGCAAAGCAAAAGACAGCATAACTCCCAGAAACAGGAGATATGCTGCCCAAAATGCGATTCCCAGATAAATCAGAAACTTGGCAAAGCGGTTCTTGTCATACATAGGATTCCGCTTTGCGGCAAGTTTCCGATTTTTTCTTATTTCAAAAAAAAGCATGATTCATCCGTTTTATTTGGTATCACCCGAGGTCATGCTTACTTCAATACGGTTCTGCTGCGAGAAGAGTGTCTTTGCAAATTGCTGCAGGTCGGCACCCGAAATACCGTTGATGGTCTTGACATAGTCGGTAGCCGAATCCGTACCCTCCCAGAAATAACTGTAAAGCACGCCCATCCAGTAACCGTTTTCCTTCTGGTTCTGTTCGTAAGTCTTCAGCATGTATTCCTTCACCTTCTTCAGCTTGTCTGCGTCCGGACCGTTGGCAATGAAGTCATTCATGCCTTTGTCAATCAAGCCCACCATCTTCGCGCGCTTGGCAGGGTCAGTGTCAAAGTAAACCTGCAGAGTAGCCTGTACAGAAGGATACTTGCTCAGTTCACCGCCTACCTGCACACCGTAAGAAGCACCTTCTTCTTCACGTACGGTGTCGGTGTACTGCATGGTCAGCAGTTGCGACAGGATACTCATCATCAGTCGGTTCTTCAGTGTATATTCGCACTGGCCGTTACGGACGATGAAGACAGTCGCCTTTTCTGTCTGCAGTTCCTTGTGGAATACATTCTTATACTGTCCCTTGCGCATAGCCATCTTTTCTGTAAAGTTCTCCTCACGATGGATAGCCGGCAGTGAACCCAAGTACTTTTCAATCAAAGGAACGGCAGTAGCCTGATCGATGTTACCTACCAGGATGAAAGTAAAGTCGCTCGCATCTTTGAAACGGTCCTTGTAAAGTTCCATGATACGGTCGTAATCAATCTGGTCCACCATCTCCGGTGTCATGAACAGGTTGCGCGGGTTGTTGCCGTACAATGCCATGCTGATAGAATCGCTCAGCGCCTTGTTCGGGTTAGCGTTCATGTTGGCCAACTGAGCCTTCAGACGAGTCTTGTAAGATTCAAAAGCAGCCTGGTCCTTGCGCGGAGCCGTAAACGACAGGTAAGTCAGCTGCAGCATGGTCTCCAGATCTTTCGGAGTACAAGAACCGTTTACCGCTTCAGTCAGCATACGAACAGAAGCAGAGGCAGAAGCCATCTTTCCGGCTAGTACCTTCTGCAGGTCGATGGCACTGAAGTTGCCCAGTCCACCCAGTGAGACCACCGCATCAATCATGCCGAACTGGAGTGCATCCTTGTCGTCGAATACCGAATTACCTCCGTTGCTGAACGACTGCATCTTGATTTCATCCGCCTTGAAGTCGGTCGGTTTCAACACCACCCGTACTCCGTTGCTCAATGTCAGGACAGTCGTACCGAAGGCTCCCTGTTCCGTTTTCACCACCTTACCCGGCTGCGGTTCTTCCGCCATCAGCGGTTCGTTGGAAACCTTGTCGACATACGGTTCCAGTTTCTCGTTCTTGATTTCTCCCAGCCACTGCTTGATTTCAGCCTCGGTAGGATATTTCATTTCCGGTTTGTCCGGACAGAACAGGCTGATAACCATGTTGCTGTCGCTCACCAGTCCCTGGAATACCTGATTGATCTGTTCCAGCGGAATATTCGGTACAATCTGTGACATGATCGCATATTCATCTTCGATGCTCGGCATCGGTTCGTTGTCGATGAAATGCGATACGCACTGCTGTACATAATTGCCGGTTCTCACCTTGTTTCTTTCATTATAGGCTCTTTCGATGGCACGCAGGTAATCGGCCTTGACACGTTCATACTCCGTAGCCGTGAAGCCGAAACGGTGCGCACGCTCAAATTCCTTCATCAGTGCAGTAAAGGCAGTGTGGATTTCTCCTTCCTTCGCTACCGCAACTCCCTGATAAGCCTGCTTGGTCTTCGACATGATGAAATCTCCGTCCGAAACTCCGGCACCGATGAACGGCGGATTGGCTGTCTGAGTCAGCTCAGCCAGACGGGCATTCAGCATACTCTCGGTCATGCTCACCATGTACTGATAAGCCAGGTAACCGATCTGGTTCTTCATGCTGGCAGGGAAAGGATCGTGCTTGTGGAACACGGCAATCTGTGAAACCTGCTGCTCCTTGTCCTTGTTGATGGTGATGATCGGTTCCTTGTTGTCAGGCACCGGGAAATACTGGCGTTCCGCCGGATTGGCCGGCATCTTGATGGAACTGAACATCGACTTGATTTTTCCTTCAATCTGGTCTACGTCGATGTCACCCACAACGATGATACCCTGCAGGTCGGGGCGATACCATTTCTCATAATAATCGCGAAGAGCCTGATAGGGGAAGTTGTCCACCACTTCCATGGTACCGATTGGCAGACGATACGCATAGCGGCTGTCGGCAAACATTTTCGGGAAAGCCGATTCGTACATACGCATCATGGCACCGGTACGGGTACGCCATTCTTCATGAATCACTCCGCGTTCCTTGTCGATTTCTTTCGGATCGAGGGTCAGGTCGTCTGCCCAGTCGTGCAGAATCAGCAGACAGGAGTCGATGATTCCGTCACGGATGACCGGTACGTTTGAAATGTTGTACACGGTTTCATCCACGGCCGTATAGGCATTCAGGTTGGCTCCGAACTTCACACCGATGGATTCCAGATATTCTCTCAGCAGATTACCCGGGAAGTTGGTCGTTCCGTTGAAACACATATGCTCCAGGAAGTGAGCCAGTCCCCGCTGGTTGTCTTCTTCCAGAATAGAACCCACCTTCTGCGCAATGTAGAAGTCGGCCTGCTTTTCCGGCAGCGCATTGTGCCGGATATAATATGTCATACCATTCTCCAGTTTTCCGATTCTTACGTTCGGGTCGGTTGGGATGGGAGGCAACTGCTGTGCCAAAGCCACCGACGCACCTCCTGCGAGAATGACAGCGACAAATGTTTTTCTGATAAAGTTTCTCATTATCGTATTTGTTTTAATGTTATATCCTTCATGTTTCTGAGGTCGGCACCGGATCAGAGCAGCCCTTTTTCCGACAGGTAGCGCTCTGCTTCGATGGCAGCCTTACAACCGCTTCCGGCAGCTGTGATGGCCTGACGGTAGTGAGGATCGGCTACGTCACCGGCAGCGAATACACCCGGAATTCCGGTACGCGGGGTATTGCCCTCGGTAATGATGTATCCGGTTTCGTCAGTCTTCACCCAAGGTTTGAAGATGGCTGAGTTAGGCTGGTGACCGATGGCCAGGAAGAATCCGTCGATGGCTACGTCATAGCGTTCTTCGTCAGCTTCTCCCAGACGTTTTACTACGTGCATGCCTTCTACTCCGTTTTCGCCGTACAGACCGACTGCATTATGTTCGAACAGTACCTTGATGTGCGGGTGGTTCATCACGCGTTCCTGCATGATCTTGGAAGCTCTCAGGAAAGGCTTGCGTACCACCAGGTACACCTGACTGGCAAGACCTGCCAGGTAGATGGCTTCTTCGCAGGCAGTATCTCCACCTCCCACTACGGCTACCGTTTTCTTGCGGTAGAAGAATCCGTCGCAGGTAGCGCAGGCACTTACTCCCATGCCGGCATATTTCTTTTCGTCTTCCAGTCCCAGGTATTTGGCAGTAGCTCCTGTAGAGATGATGACGGTATCAGCAGTGATTTCCTTGTCGTCATCGATAAGGAATTTATAAGGAGCCTCGCTCAGGTCTGCTTTGGTGACAATACCGTTGCGGATCTCAGCGCCGAAGCGGAGAGCCTGCTTCTTCAGGTCGTCCATCAGTACCGGACCGGTAACACCTTCCGGATAACCGGGGAAGTTTTCCACTTCTGTAGTGATGGTCAACTGGCCTCCGGGCTGGATGCCTTCATATAATACAGGTGAAAGGTTTGCACGACTGGTATAAATAGCTGCCGTATATCCGGCAGGTCCTGATCCGATGATCAGACATTTTACGTGTTCTGTTGCCATAATTATCGTTTAGTTTAAAATGATTTCAATTAAATAATAAACAAAGATATATTTTTTTTCAATTTCTCTCGTCTCTCCGATGCAGAAAGTTATATTTTTGATGGAATATTGTCGGGAAAAAGTTTAAATTTGCTTTCCAAAACGATTGTATTTTATTAACCAAGACAGATTATGTATAATTTTAGTTTTCAAAATCCGACCAAACTGATTATGGGTCGGGGCATGATAGCCACACTTGCCGAGGAGATTCCGGCAGGTAAAAAAGTGATGATTACGTTCGGCGGAGGAAGCGTGAAGCGCAATGGGGTATACGACCAGGTGGTTGCGGCATTGAAGGGCTTCGATACAGTGGAGTTCTGGGGTATCGAACCGAATCCGACAGTAGAGACGTTGCGCAAGGCCATTGCACTGGGCAAGGAAGAGAAAGTGGACTTCCTGCTGGCAGTGGGCGGCGGATCGGTTATCGACGGAACCAAACTGATTTCTGCGGGACTGTTGTACGACGGGGATGCCTGGGATCTGGTGGTAAAGGGAAGCGCTTCTCAGACAGTTCCTCTGGCTACCGTACTGACTTTGCCGGCTACCGGTTCTGAAATGAATAACGGAGCGGTTATCTCACGTACGGAAACCAAGGAGAAATATGCGTTTTATGCCAACTATCCGGTATTTTCTATCCTGGATCCGGAGGTGACATTCTCACTGCCCGACAAACAGATTGCCTGTGGTATAGCTGACACCTTCGTTCACGTACTGGAACAGTATCTGACAAAGACCGGAGTGTCAAGAATCATGGACCGCTGGGCAGAAAGCCTGTTGCAGACTCTAGTAGAAATTGCTCCGCTGATTCGTGAGAACAAGCAGAACTACGATGTGATGGCCGATTTCATGATGGCTGCCACCATGGGCCTGAACGGCTTTATCGCCATGGGTGTGCCTCAGGACTGGGCTACACACATGATCGGACATGAGATTACGGCACTGACCGGCCTGACTCACGGTCACACACTGGCGATGGTAATGCCGGGTACGATGGACGTGTTGCGTGAATCAAAAGGTGATAAGATCATGCAGCTGGGAGCACGCGTATTTGGCGTGACTTCGGGTACACATGACATGCGTATCAACGAGACTATCCGCAAGACTGAAGAGTTTTTCCGTTCACTGGGACTGACTACCCGTCTGAGCGAGGAGAACATCGGTATGGATGTGGTTGACGAAATCGTAAGACGCTTCAACGAACGCGGAGTACATTTCGGAGAAGACGGTCTGGTGACAGGTGAGGTAGCCGGAAAGATCCTGATGCGGATTATGTAATGATTGAATCATAATAGCGGAATCGTATTTATACAAGGTATTGATTCCGACAAAAGGTATAAAAGAAAGGTTCCGTGGAGCAGTCTGAGACTGGCTTCACGGAACCTTTTATTTTAAGGAAGTATAATATTCGCGGAGGGTCTGACGAATACGGTAATGAAGTAAAATGATTATGGGGAGTTTTTATACGGTTTTAATTTAAACTCAGCCGCATAGTAAACTAGATTGCATCGTATAGAAAAGCTACAGCCGTCAATTGCCATTTGTACTTTGGGAATACAGAATTGAGGAAGCGAACTCCTGGACACTATTGTCTGTTGGGTCATTGGAAAATCAAAAAACTTGAAAACTGAAATAGAGGATTTGTGCTGTGAGACATCCGTGTATGAGGAAGGGAATTATAGCTGACAGCATAAGCAGCATAAGAAAGAATTTTCTACGAGAAGATAAATCGGCAACGAAGGGGTGTTACAAAATAAATGAAACGCCCCCTCATTATTAAAAAAATAGTATTATCCGATAAGCCTGTATTGATTAGGGGTATATCCTGTTAGTTTCTTGAATAAACGTGAAAAATGCTGTGGATATTGAAAACCGAGACCGTATGCTATTTGACTGATAGAATTGGAAGGAATCAGTAATTGTTCTTTGGCGATGCCCATTATTTTATTCTGGATATATTCCAATGCTGTTTTTCCGGTCTCTTTTTTGATCAAATCACCGAAGTAGTTGGACGAAAGGCACAGTTCTCCGGCACAATACTTCACAGAGGGCAGCCCTTTCTGCATGGCATTATCACCAGTAAAATATTTGTCAAGCAACGCTTCAAAACGGGTCAGAATGTCGTGGTTGGCATCTTGCCTCGTGATGAATTGACGTTCGTAAAAACGCAGGCAATAATTTAGCAGCAATTCAATATTTGTAGTTATCAATCGCTTGCTCATGCGGTCGATGGAGTGCTGAAGTTCTTCTTGTATCTTCATCAGGCAATCTATGAAGGTGTCTCGTTCGTGCTCAGACAAGTGCAAGGCTTCATTTACATCGTAAGAGAAAAAAGTATATTCCTTTATATTGCGGCCAAGGTTTGTGCCACGTATAAGATCTGGGTGGAAACACAAGGCATAACCCTGCGGTTGAAACTCCTCGCCTGTATCCTCAATGCCTATAATCTGCCCTGGAGCCAAGCAGACCACCGATCCTTTTTGATAGTCATACCGTTGACGACCATAAATCAGGTCGCAATTTTTCTCGTCTTTCAGGAATACTACATAAAAACTGAATGTGTGCCGCATGTGGCGCATGGGATTGGCTTTTGATAGGTCTATCACGCTGACTTGCGGATGCAATGTTTCCACGCCAAGCATGTCGTCATATTCAGTTACCGTTTCTATATTCAATAATGTCTTTTCCATACTGCCTTTTTAATCCTTCATGCAAAGGTAAGGAACATTATTGGCTTTCTCTTATAAGAATGGATAAAATCCGTGTTTTGTATCATTCTTCTTAATGAACGTATTGTGATTGAGGGGAAAATCTGTGAATATGTGAAATATATCCGTGTTTTGTATAACATTAGATAATTGCGGGCGGCTTAATTTTGTAAACAAATCAATATAAAACAATTAGAATAAATTATGAGAAAGGAAGTCGTTATTTGGATTGGGGCAGGAGAAATCGGTCTTGCTATTATTCGCCGTATAGGAACAGGCAAACAGATCATTGTCGCTGATAAGAGTTTGGAAAAGGCTCAGAACGTTGCCTGCCAGTTAAAGAACGTTGGGTTTGATGTGGTTGCAGTAATGGCAGACCTTTCATCAAGAAGTTCTATTCTTTCTCTGATTGACGAAGCGCTAAAGTACGGGGAGATTAAGTATTTGGTGAACTCGGCAGGTGTATCCCCCAGTCAGGCATCCATAGAAACAATTTTGAAGGTGGATCTTTATGGAACGGCTGTTCTATTAGAAGAAGTGGGTAAGGTCATATCCCGAGGAGGAAGCGGCATAACTGTTTCCAGTCAATCCGGGCATCGGTTACCGGCGCTATCCCCTGAGACGGATGAACTATTGGCAACAACGCCCTCAGAAGATTTGTTGAGTCTTGACATTCTTAAAAAGGAGAATATCAGAGACACGTTACATGCATATCAGCTGGCTAAAAGATGTAATGTGAAACGGGTTATGGCAGAAGCTGTTAAATGGGGAGAGCGGGGAGCAAGGATAAATTCCATCTCTCCGGGTATTATAATCACTCCGCTCGCGATAGACGAATTTAATGGAATACGTGGTGAATTTTATAAAAACATGTTTGCCCGATGTCCTGCCGGTCGTCCTGGAACAGCAGATGAAATAGCGCATTTGGCAGAACTTATATTAAGTGAAAAAGGTGCTTTTATTACCGGATCAGATTTCTTGATTGATGGTGGGGCTACAGCATCTTATTTTTATGGACCACTTAATCCCAATAAAAATGGAAGAAGTCAGAATTGATTGTGCGCATCAGAGCGCAGAAGAACTTGCTTTAGCCAAAGAACATGCACAACTTGTGTTCCGGCTTAACCATACCATGCCAATGACAGAAGAATACGACAATCTGCTGCACAAGCTTTTCCCGGGCATGGGAGCAAACAGCAGAGTGAATACTCCGCTTACCGTAATTCGCCCGCATAACGTGAAGATTGGGAATAACGTTATTATCATGAATGGCTGTCTGATGATGTCGGCTGGAGGCATTACAATCGATGATGATGTTCAGATTGCAGCCAACGTACAACTCATATCGAATAATCACGACCTTGAGGACCGTATGGTGATTACATGTAAACCCATACATGTTTGCCGAAGAGCGTGGATTGGGGCCGGAGCTACCATTCTTCCAGGGGTAACGGTTGGTGAGAACAGTGTAGTCGGGGCAGGCAGTGTCGTTACACATGATGTTGAACCTGATACCATAGTGGCCGGAAATCCGGCACGAATAATTAGAAAAATATAAATCGATATGAGATGAAAAAGGAATTATATTGTGTTGCTTCGTGTCAGAAAAGGAATAGAAAAATATAGTGAATAACATCTTTCAATTGCCTTATTGTTATTGGAAATTTAGACAAACAAAAAAATCCGCTGAAATCAGCGGATTTTTTATTGCTACTTCCAATGAACTACTGCTTGGTAAGTTCCCAATGATAGCATCATTGCAGGTAAAGAATTTATCTCATGTCGATGACTTCCGCATGCGGATATTTGCTGGAAGGGAACCGGAACTGGGCATCCTGCAGGTTCTGGTGCGTACGGTAAGTCTTCACGGAGAAATACTGTTCCTCACCATTCTCCAGTTTGATACGGATGGAAACAGGCTCATATGTGGAAGAAACCACCAGCGTCATTGCCGTCACGTCACCCTTGTGGAGGGGAGTCAGCTGCAGTTTCTTTCCGCTCTTTCCATTCTCTTTAACCTCTCCGACATACTGGCTGTGAAACTGAGTCTGAATCTGGTTGAGCAGGGCAAACGGATTGATGCTTTGCAGTTCCTCCGGGGTAGGGGTGGATACGGTTACCTCCTCGTTGCTGGCTACGTAGCTCCACTGGGTCTTCCCGTTGAACCAGCTTTCTACACCTCCGCAGTTCAGGTAAAAACGGTCGCCTTTCAACCAAAGTTCCCCTTGCTGACTGCCGCCGAAAGTCATCTTCACACTTCCGGCCTGACGGTAAGCCTGTGAAGTCCGTGAGAGAATGTCCTGTGCCTGCGTATTGGCTTCCGCTGCCGGTACTGCCGACAAAAGAGCCTCGGGAGCAGTTGCTGCCATGGGCTGGGCCGCACAAAGGAACAGTCCCAGACCGGCAAGAATCATCGTATGGTTTCGTTTCATAAAATTCAGTTTTGGATATTGATATGTTTTATTTTCTCTCGAATAATATATTGTCACGCATAAAGAAGTTTCAGGCAAAACATCGCCAGGTTTTTGGAAAAGGCCGCCACGTTTTGAAAAAAGATGGCGGCCTTTGGGTATACGCTTCTTTATGCGTTTCAAAATCTCTCTTTATGTATTTCCAATTCTTGGATAATGTTTGGCGACTCCTCTTGTAAGAGGTTTTCCTTGCAAACTTATCCCTTGGCTCCGCTCAGTCGCATCTGCAGGTCGTTTTCGTCCATGCAAAGCACTTCGCGCGCCTTACTGCCGTTGGCCGGTCCTACGATACCCAGGCGTTCCAGCTGGTCCATGATACGGCCTGCACGGTTGTAACCGATAGAGAACTTGCGCTGGATAAGTGAAGTCGAACCCTGCTGGTGATAGATTAGCAAGCGGGCAGCTTCCTCCAGCATCGGATCCAGGCGGTTCATGTCCACATCGGCGGCACCGCTGCTTTCGGCATTCTCGTCTACGTACTCAGGCAGCATGAAGGCAGTCGGGTAACCCTGCTGGTGACTGATGTAGTCGGCGATTCTTTCCACTTCCGGAGTATCGACGAAGGCACACTGTACACGGACCGGATCGTTGCCCTGCAAGTAGAGCATGTCTCCCTTTCCGATCAGCTGCTGGGCACCCGGACGGTCGAGGATGGTGCGTGAGTCCATCATGGAAGCCACACGGAAAGCCACTCGTGCCGGGAAGTTGGCCTTGATGGTACCCGTAATGATATTGGTTGTCGGACGCTGGGTAGCGATGATGGCATGGATACCTACGGCACGTGCCAGCTGTGCGATACGACAGATCGGGAGCTCCACTTCCTTGCCGGCTGTCATGATCAGGTCACCGAACTCATCGATGATGATGACGATGTAAGGCATGAAGCGGTGTCCGTTCTCCGGATTAAGCTGACGGGAGATGAACTTGGCATTGTATTCCTTGATGTTTCGGCATCCGGCTTTCCGCAGCAGGTCGTAACGGGTGTCCATCTCAATACAGAGGGAGTTAAGCGTCTGCACGACCTTTGTCACGTCGGTGATGATGGCATCCTCTCCGTCGGGCAGTTTCGCAAGGAAATGTTTCTCAATCGGAGCATAGATGGCAAATTCCACTTTCTTCGGGTCGATGATGACGAACTTCAGTTCACTGGGGTGCTTCTTGTACAGCAGTGAGGTCACGATCGCATTCAGACCGACTGACTTACCTTGTCCGGTAGCACCGGCTACCAGCATATGGGGAGCCTTGGCCAGATCGACCATGAAGACTTCGTTGGTAATGGTCTTTCCTAATGCCACCGGCAGTTCGAAGTTGGTTTCCTGGAACTTCTTGCTGGCAAGAATGGAACTCATGGGTACGATGCGCGGATTGGCGTTCGGCACTTCAATACCGATGGTTCCCTTACCCGGGATAGGGGCGATGATACGGATGCCCAGGGCCGAAAGGCTCAGTGCAATGTCGTCTTCCAGGTTACGGATCTTGGAGATGCGGACTCCTTCGGCCGGAGTAATCTCATACAACGTGATGGTAGGTCCTACGCTGGCCTTGATGGAACTGATTTCAATTCCGAAGCTCCGCAACACCTGAATGATGCGGTTCTTGTTGGCATTCTGCTCCTCCATGTCGATGGTCGGCTCGTGCGTATCCTGATAAGAATTGAGCAAGTCCAGTGTCGGGAAACGGTAGTGTTCCAGGTCCAGACGCGGGTTGTACGGCTGGGTGATATCGCCCCGGTACTCCATGTCGTCTTCGCTGGCAGTTTTGCTGATTTCAAAAGCCGGTTCTGCTTCCACAGTCTCCGCTTCCTTTATTCCCTGTGCCTCTTTGGGCTGCACTTCTTTTTCTACCGGAAAATCGGGAGTATGCAACGGCTTTTTCTCAATGGGCAGTTCCACTTCCACCGGCTTTTCCTCTTCTTCCTCTTCCTGCTGAAGTTCCTCTTCTTCCATCATGTCTTCTTCCGCGTGGCGATGAGGAGTCATGACCTCCGGTTCCGGATGCTGCAAACGTATTGTAGCCTCTTCTTCCTTCTCTTCATCCGATGCTGCCTGCGGTGCCGGGCCCTCATCAGCCGGACCTGCAGGACCGTTATCCTGCTTTCCTTTCTTGAACGGTAGGTCGATATGGAAAATCCGGCGGATAAAGTCAATCGTCTTCCGGGAGAAGAAGAGTGCAATCAGAATGATGGAAGCCAGAAGGAAGAGCACCAGTCCGGGCGTACCGATCTGTGAACAGATCCATTCGCTCACATTGTATCCGTGTCGTCCGCCCGGGTAGAGGAAGGAATTTTCCAGCAAGCCTCCGAAGGCAAATCCCAGGGCGATGGAAAGCCAGATCATCAGGACCGAACATCCGGCAAACCATTTCCACAAAACGAAATCGTAAGCCTTGATGAGTTTCATTCCTGCTACAATCAGGAATACAATGATAAAGTAAGCCGAAATACCGAAACAGTCGTTGATCAGGAATTCCGCCAACTGGGCGCCCCGGGCTCCGGCATAGTTCTGAATACGGTTCCCGGTTTCGAGCAATTCTCCGGGATTCGGATGAGACAGGATGCTCTGGTCGTTGCCCCCGGTAAAGAAGAACGAGCTGAAAGCCAGCAGCATATATACGCCGAAGATTACGAACAGCAGTCCGAATACAAAACGCGCTGTCTCACTTTTTATGGCAGTTACCACTTTCTGGGCAGTTTCATTTTTCATCCCGCCCAGTTTATTGTCTGTTTTTTTCTTCATGTCTTTTCGTTTATTTCCTTATGATTTATTAGATGTGAACCTACCTGTTAAGTTTATGTACGCAAAAATACAAATATTTTTTTTACCCCATATTTTTTTCATATCTTTGCATAATAAATTCTGGAAAGATGGAAAAGAACCACACAATCATATTTGATAAGAATACCGTTGAATTTGTTACTGTAGCAGCCGAGTGCTGTGGCTTTTTGGAAAGAGCGAACGAACAGCCGCGCCGCAAGTTTGTGGATACGGCCCTGAAACTTCTTCCGTTGTTGTACCTGAAGGCATTGCTGTTGCCGAAAGGAGAGCGTCTGGACGACTTTGATCCGGAGAAGTTTGTCACCGAGGGGGATTACGAGCGGGTTCGCTCCATGATTGCTGCGGTAATGGGAGAGAAGGACGATTATCTGGATGTGTTCCTGGATGACATGGCCTTCTGTGAGACTCCCATCAAACAGAATATTTCGGAAAACCTGGCCGATATCTACCAGCCGCTGAAGGATTTTATCTGCGTGTATCAGCTGGGACTCGACCAGACGATGAATGATGCGCTGGTTATCTGTGCCGAGCAGTTTGCCGAATTCTGGGGACAGAGACTGGTGAACGTGATGCGGGCATTGCATGAAGTGAAGTTCTCGCACTCGGGTGAGAACGAGGAAGAAGAGGACTACGGAGAAGAACCGTTTGCCGGAATGGACAACGATTGTACGGAGGAAGACCTATACGAAGGACTGGAGGCCGGTGAGGACGACGGCAGCGGTGACCGCTGGGAGTAATAGTAATATCTGGGTATAATTATTGGAAACAAGTTAGGAATTTAAGAAAAGAAAGTACTACATTGAGATAAATGGTTGTATTGTACAATAAAATATCAAAACAGGCTGTGGCCGAAATGGAAAAGGTGCATTTCCCGGGACGGATTTTCGTAATCTATACCGAGAGTGAGGCACGCAAGGCGGTGGATTATCTGAACACACATGCCATTGTGGGAGTGGATACGGAAACCCGCCCTTCGTTTAAGAAAGGAATGACCCATAAGGTCGCCCTCCTGCAGGTGTCGACACGGGATACTTGTTTTTTGTTTCGTCTGAATCATTTGGGATTGCCTGATTTTCTGGAAGATTTTCTGTTGAATGATGTCCTGAAGGTGGGGCTTTCGCTGAAGGATGATTTTGCCATGCTTCGCCGGCGCAACCAGAAGGATCCGCGCAACGGCAACTGGGTGGAACTGCAGGACTATGTGCCGCGGTACGGAATCGAGGAGAAGAGTCTGCAGAAGATTTTCGCACTGCTGTTCTCGAAGAAGATTTCAAAGAGCCAGCGGTTGTCGAACTGGGAGGCAGAAACGCTGACGGAAGCACAGCAGTTGTATGCGGCTACGGATGCCTGGGCATGCGTGGAAATCTATACGTACCTGGAAGATCTCCGGAGTCGCGGCGGCTTCCACGTGCAGAAGGTAGAGGAAGCGGCAGAGAAGGCGGTCTGACGGAATCCCTCCTATATCAATAAAGATCATTTTGTAATCATCAAAATAACCGAATATAGTGTCATACAAGAAAGTATATTTGAAGCCCGGTAAGGAGGAATCGCTGAAGCGTTTCCATCCGTGGGTGTTCTCGGGAGCCATCGCCAAGGTGGAAGGCGAACCCGAAGAAGGAGAAGTGGTAGATGTATATACATCGAAAAAGAAATTTGTGGCTTGCGGACATTTCCAGATTGGAAGTATCGCCGTGCGTGTGCTTACTTTCCGTCAGGAGGTAATCGACCGTGATTTCTGGAAGCGCCGTCTGGAGGTGGCCAAGGACCTGCGCCGTGCATTGGGGGTACTGGGAAATCCGAACAACAATACCTATCGTCTGGTGCATGGGGAGGGAGACAACCTGCCGGGACTGATCATTGATGTATACGACCATACGGCGGTCATGCAGGCACACTCGGCCGGTATGCACGTGTACCGGATGGAGATTGCCGATGCCTTGTCGGAGGTGATGGGTGATGTAATCCAGCACATTTATTATAAGTCGGAAACGACATTGCCGTTCAAGGCCGACCTGCTGGCTACGGAAAACGGCTTTATCAAGGGAGGAAGTCCGGAGAACATTGCCATGGAGAACGGACTGAAGTTCCATGTGGACTGGCTGAAGGGACAGAAGACCGGTTTCTTTGTGGACCAGCGGGAAAACCGCAGTCTGCTTGAACGATATGCGAAGGGACGCAACGTGTTGAACATGTTCTGCTATACGGGGGGATTCTCATTCTATGCCATGCGTGGAGGAGCCAACCTGGTACATTCGGTAGACAGTTCGGCCAAGGCGATTGACCTGACCAATGAGAATGTGGAACTGAATTTCCCGGGCGACCCGCGTCATCAGGCGTTTGCAGAGGATGCTTTCAGGTTCCTGGACCGCATGGGCGACCAGTACGACCTGATCATCCTGGACCCGCCGGCCTTTGCCAAGCACCGGGATGCATTGCGTAATGCCCTGCGCGGATATACCAAACTGAATGCCAAGGCTTTTGAAAAGATTCGTCCGGGAGGTATCCTGTTCACTTTCTCCTGCTCTCAGGTAGTAAGCAAGGAGAATTTCCGGAATGCGGTATTTACGGCAGCTGCACAGAGCGGAAGAAGCGTACGCATCCTGCATCAGCTGACGCAGCCGGGTGACCATCCTGTAAATATCTATCATCCGGAAGGAGAGTACCTGAAGGGACTGGTGCTGTATGTAGAATAATTTTGCCGGCTGACGGCAAGGTTGTTGCCGCCGGATACAAGGATAAAGGCAGAGTGGGGTGTTTCCCGGAAAAAGGGAAGGTCTCCACTTTGTCTGTTTTCGGACCTTATCTTTACTCCTTAATTTTCTATGATCTACGGGATTCCCGGTGAGATTGATTCCGTCTAATTAAAAAAACAGTTGTCTATATGAACGTACAAGAGATATTGAATAACCTCAAAATAAATGAGTTGAACGAGATGCAGCGCCAGGCCCTCACGCTGTTCAAACAGGGAGGAGACATGATTCTGCTTTCGCCTACGGGGTCGGGAAAGACCCTTGCCTACCTGTTGCCGCTGGTGAGTGCCCTCAATCCTGAAGTGAAGGGAGTGCAGGCGGTGGTACTGGCACCGTCGCGTGAGCTTGCCCTACAGATAGAGCAGGTATTCAAGGCCATGGGAACCGGATTCGGGGTGATGAGTTGTTACGGAGGACGTCCGGCTATGGAGGAACATCGTACGATGAAAGCGCTCAATCCGACGGTAATCATCGGTACGCCGGGACGAATGAATGACCATCTGGGAAAGCAGAATATTGAAGGAGGAAAGGTCCGCCTGCTGGTAATCGACGAGTTCGACAAGTGTCTGGAACTGGGATTCCAGGAGGAAATGGAGGAGGTGATTTCCAAACTCACGGGACTGAAAAGGCGGTTTTTGCTGTCGGCTACGGACGCAGAAGAGATTCCGCAGTTTACGGGCTTGAACCGGACGGTCAGACTGGATTTCCTGGACCGGAAGCAGGAGACGGAGGAACGCTTGCATCTGTATCAGGTGAATTCGCCGGCAAAGGACAAGCTGGAGACCCTCTATCGCCTGTTGTGCTGTCTGGGTAATGAATCGACCATCGTATTCTGCAATCACCGGGAAAGTGCTGACCGTATCGGAAAGTATTTGCGGTCGATGAAAGTCTTCTGTGAGGTGTTCCATGGAGGAATGGAGCAGGACGACCGGGAAAGGGCGTTGTACAAATTCCGCAACGGAAGTTGCCACGTATTTATCTCAACCGACCTGGCTGCCCGCGGACTGGATATTCCGGACATTGACAACGTGGTGCATTATCACCTGCCGCAGTCGCAAGAGGGATTCGTGCACCGCAACGGACGTACGGCACGGTGGGAAGCAGAGGGTAAGGCCTTTGTGATTCTGCATGAGGAAGAAACCCTGCCGGAATACGTGAAGTTGCCGGTGGAAGTGTACGAACTGCCCGAAAAAGTGCCGGCTCCCGGAATGCCTGAGTTTGTGACATTGTACATCGGAAAAGGGAAGAAAGACAAGATCAACAAGATTGATATCGTAGGATTCCTTTCCAAAAAAGGAGGGCTCGGCAAGGAGGAAGTGGGACGCATCGATGTAAAAGATCATTACGCTTTTGCGGCTATCTCCCGGAAAAAGGCTAAACAAACGTTAAAACTGATACAAAATGAAAAGATTAAGGGGGTAAAGACTTTGATAGAACCTGCAAAATGATATCTTTGTGATACTAAACTATACGGAAGCAAGCAGGGAACTATAAGAATATTTTATAGGAAAGGTATTTATGTGTCAATTTGAAACTAAATACCTTTTTTTTTATGCATAAAAGTAAGAAAAGTGCGCGATATAATAGAAAATTCTTACCTAAACTTTTGGAAGTCTAAAAATAATCACTAAATTCGCAATTGTAAGAATGAACAAGATGTTTAACCAAAACAAACTTCCAAATGAAAAAACATAATTTTAATGCGGGACCTTCTATTCTGCCTCGCGAAGTGATCGAAAAAACGGCTCAGGCTATTCTTGATTATAACGGTTCGGGACTTTCGTTGATGGAAATCAGTCACCGCGCTAAAGACTTTCAACCGGTTGTGGACGAAGCTGTGGCCTTGTTTAAGGAACTTCTGAATATCCCGGAAGGATATTCTGTGCTTTTCCTCGGCGGCGGTGCGAGCATGGAGTTCTGTATGGTTCCTTACAATTTTCTGGAAAAGAAAGCGGCTTATCTAAATACAGGTACTTGGGCCAAGAAAGCAATCAAGGAGGCCAAGGCATTCGGTGAAGTGGTAGAGGTGGCTTCTTCAGAGGCTCAGGGTTATACTTATATCCCGAAGGATTATGAGGTTCCTGCCGATGTGGATTATTTCCATATCACCACGAACAATACGATTTACGGTACGGAATTGCACGAAGACCTGAACGTGGGTGTTCCGATGGTGGCTGATATGTCTTCGGATATTTTCTCCCGCCCGGTTGATGTATCGAAATACATCTGTATCTATGGTGGCGCACAGAAGAATCTGGCTCCTGCAGGTGTAACGTTCGTGGTAGTGCGTAATGATGCATTGGGTAAGGTTTCCCGTCATATCCCGACCATGCTGAACTATCAGACACACGTGGACAAGGGTTCTATGTTCAATACTCCTCCGGTAGTGCCTATCTATGCGGCTTTGCAGACATTGCGCTGGATCAAGGCGGAAGGTGGAGTAGAGGAAATGCAGCGTCGTGCAAAAGAACGTGCCGACTTGCTGTATGCCGAAATCGACCGCAACAAACTGTTCCGCGGTACAGTGGTGAAGGAAGACCGTTCGTACATGAACATCTGCTTCGTAATGAGCGATGAGTACAAGGATCTGGAAGCTGACTTCCTGAAATTTGCCACAGAAAAGGGAATGGTGGGAATCAAGGGACACCGTTCTGTAGGCGGATTCCGTGCTTCCTGCTACAACGCAATGCCGCTGGAAAGTGTACAGGCTTTGGTAGCATGTATGCAGGAGTTTGAAAAAATGCATTGATAAATCGAACTGATTAGTTAAAAAGGGGGATCGGAGAGTGGCTGGACCGCTTGGAAGATCCACCTTTTATACCTTTTATCTTTACTTTATCTGCCGATATGGCATTCCCCACAAATTTTAATCTAATTCTTTAACTTCTAGGGTCTGTACCTCAGTAAATGGTCTTTAAAATTTTTTATCGGATGAGACGGTCAATACGGACGCAGTCACGAAAAATGGCTTTGAGGTACTGTCATTGCGCCTTATCCGGACTTCAGGTAGCTGGCTCTATTAAAATCTGATTGTCATGAAAGTATTGGTAGCAACAGAAAAGCCGTTTGCAAAAGTGGCTGTCGACGGTATCCGCAAAGAAGTGGAAGCCGCTGGTTATGAACTGGTATTGCTGGAGAAATATACAGAAAAACAGCAGTTGCTGGATGCGGTAAAGGGAATGGATGCAATGATTGTGCGCAGTGACATCATCGATAAAGAGGTGTTGCAGGCAGCTGATCAGCTGAAGATTGTAGTCCGGGCAGGTGCCGGATATGACAACATCGACCTGGAGGCCGCGACTGCGAAAGGGGTATGTGTAATGAATACTCCGGGACAGAATTCGAATGCGGTGGCTGAACTGGTGTTTGGTCTGATGATCATGGCGGTACGCAACTTCTATGATGGAAAATCGGGTACCGAATTAAAGGGAAAGAAACTGGGTATACATGCCTTTGGTAATGTGGGCAGAAACGTGGCACGCATTGCGAAGGGTGTGGGCATGGATATCTATGCGTACGATGCGTATTGCACGAAGGAGGCCATCGAGGCTGAGGGAGTGAAGGCGGTTGATTCGGCCGAGGAACTGTATAAGGAATGTAATATTGTATCCCTCCATATTCCGGCTACGGCTGAGACACGGAATTCAATCAATTACGACCTGGTGAACCTGATGCCTAAGGGTGGTTTGCTGATTAATACGGCCCGTAAGGAGGTAATTAACGAAGCTGATCTGATCCGTCTGATGACTGACCGTCCGGATTTCAAATACGTAACGGATATTATGCCGGCTCATCATGAGGAATTTGCCGATCATTTCCCGGGAAGGTATTTCTCTACTCCAAAGAAGATGGGTGCGCAGACTGCAGAAGCCAATATCAATGCGGGTATTGCGGCAGCTTGTCAGATTGTCGGTTTCCTGAGAGACGGCAACGAACGTTTCCGGGTAAACAAATGATTTACTGAAACAATAGCGGCAGGGGGCATCTTCTCGTTGGGCAGAAGGACTTAACTTGTAATCTTCTCCGTGGAATGTGTGTATAAAATTCCGCAGTGGAAGGCCTGTACCCGTAGAAGGATGCTCCTTGTTTTTCTCTCTCAGGAGGGAATGATGCGTGTATTTAATCTTAAAGCTAAACTTCAATCATTAATGTAATATGGCTGTTATTAAACCATTTAGAGGTATTCGTCCACCTAAAGAATTTGTTGAACAGGTGGCTTCCCGTCCTTATGATGTACTGAATTCTGAAGAAGCCCGCACAGAGGCTGAGGGCAATGAGAAATCGTTGTATCACATCATTCGCCCGGAAATCGATTTTCCCGTTGGTACGGATGAGCATGATGAAAGGGTGTATAAAAAGGCTGCTGAGAATTTCCAGATGTTTCAGGATAAGGGGTGGCTGGTGCAGGATGAGAAACCGTGTTACTATGTATATGCCCAGACCATGAACGGAAAGACTCAGTATGGACTGGTGGTAGGGGCGTATGTGCCTGATTACATGAATGGGGTGATTAAGAAGCACGAACTAACCCGCCGGGATAAGGAAGAGGATCGTATGAAGCATGTGCGTGTGAACAATGCGAACATTGAACCGGTATTTTTTGCGTATCCGGATGATAAGGAACTGGATATGCTGGTGGCTAAATATACGTCACGTCAGCCGGAATATGACTTTATTGCTCCTGGAGACGGGTTCGGCCATACTTTCTGGGTGATTGACGAGGAGAAGGATATTGAGGCCATTACTGAGAAGTTTAAGGCCATGCCGGCTCTTTATATTGCGGACGGACATCACCGGAGTGCAGCGGCGGCTTTGGTGGGTGCAGAGAAGGCGCAGCAGAATCCGGATCATAAGGGAGACGAGGAATACAATTACTTTATGGCAGTCTGCTTCCCGGCCAGTCAGTTGACAATTATCGACTACAACCGGGTGGTGAAGGATTTGAACGGACTGACGGTGGAAGCGTTTATCGACAAACTGAAGGAAAACTTTGAGGTGGTCAATAAGGGTACGGCAATCTACAAGCCGGTAGCATTGCACAACTTTGGTCTTTATGTGGGCGGAAACTGGTACAGTCTGACTGCCAAGCCGGGTACGTACGATGACCAGGATCCGATAGGGGTACTCGACGTGACCATTTCATCGAATCTGATTCTGGATCAGATTTTGGGCATCAAGGACCTCCGTTCGGACAAGCGGATTGATTTCGTAGGTGGCATACGCGGACTGGGAGAACTGCAGAAGCGGGTGGACAGCGGTGAGATGAAAATGGCACTGGCACTGTATCCGGTTTCGATGAAGCAGCTGATGGATATTGCCGATACGGGAAACATCATGCCTCCTAAAACGACCTGGTTCGAACCGAAGCTCCGCTCGGGACTGATTATCCATAAGTTGACATAAGAATGAGAAATACAAGGGTGGGAAACAAGGATGCAGGAGGAGACCGGGTATTCCTTTTTCCCGCCTGACTTACAGATTTATCAGTAACTTCTCTCATATATTGAACTAGATATATTAAATTATTTAAAAAAAAGCCGAAGTTGGGTGTGATATTGGGTGAATTATATTTACTTTGAGATTGTATAAGAACTAATTAAATAAAAAATTATGAATGAATTAATCGCAAAAATCAAAGAGTTGAGCGAAGCAATGGTAGCTGATGCTGAATTGCAAGCAGAAAAAGGAAACAAAGCAGCTGGAACTCGTGCTCGCAAGGCTTCTTTAGAGTTGGAAAAAGTACTGAAAGAATTCAGAAAAGTTTCTTTGGAAGAATCAAAGAAATAAGATGGCTATTTCGGTTGGCTGAAGAAGAGGTTATATCATTGATGGAAAATGATGTAATCTCTTTTGTTTTTATACCGGTATCTGTCAGAACTTTGTATCTTTGTGTACCGGAGAATTTATATAACCTGCAAAGAGAGTATGATGAAAAGAATAATATATGCATTCGTCCTGTTATCGGGAATCGGGCTGTGTTCCTTGCCCTTTCTTCCTTCACAGACCGATAAAGTACTGTATCAGGAAGTAGATTCTTTGAATCATCTTTCTTATGAACTGCGGTACAAGGATATGGCTGCTTCGGCAAGGGCTGCTACAAAGGCTTATTCGGAAGCGGAGAAATTTCCGGGACTGCGGATGCGGGCATTGAATCAAATGGGATTTTGTGCCTTCATGCGTATGGATTTTGAGCATGCCATCCGACTGTTCCAGAGGGTGCTGGAAGACAGCAACGATGAAATCGAGAGCATGATAGCCTGTGTCGGCATGATGAAGGTGTGTCAGCGCACTTCGATGAACAAGGAGTTTTACGACTACCGCAACCGGGCTCTCCGTCACATGAGCCGAATCCGGGAGGACGAGAACCTGATTACGGACGAGGAGGAGAAAAAAAGGCTCAACTATGCCTTTTCGGAGTTTTATATTGTTTCCGGGGTTTATTTCTATTATCTGCAGCAACATAAGGAGTCGATGGAATCCATCAATTCCATTACGGAATCCATGCTCAAGAATGACGAGGCACAACGCCTGTATTACGAATACATGAGAGGTTCGGGAGGCATGTACGAAGCCGAGTCTTATGACCAGACAGTAATGGGTGAACTGGACTATCTGGTCAGTTGTCTGCTGGCCAGCCGGAAGGGAGGATATGTGTATTTTGAAGCCAATGCCTTGCAGGGGATTGCCGAATTGCTTGTGTTCCGGAAAAACCGGGAGATCATACAGTCGGGCAGACCGTCCCTGCTGCACCTGATTAACGATAAAGGCATGGCACTCGACAGTCTGTCGCTGCATTATGCCAAAGAGGCCCTTCGCCTGTTCAAGCAATACGGGGACTGGTATCAGATTTCGGGTACGTACCGTACCATTGCGACCTGTTACAATACGTTGGGAGAGCCGGGAAAGGCACTGGACAATCTGGATACGGCCTTGCAGTATGTCAACCTGCATCACGAAAAATACTATCACTGTACGGATTCTACCGACCGTCTTCAGCCTTACGTACCGTATTCGGATGTCTCTGTCGAACTGCAGTGGGTGGAGAACAAGGGTATCAAGACCGTGCCCGAATGGATCCTCCGGTTGCGTGAACAGTTGAGCCGGACGTATTCTGCCATGGACTGCAAACTGGAATCGGACTATAACCGGAACATTTACCTGGATTTGCTGGATTATACGCGACAGGATAAGGCGCTGGAAAGCCGCTACGAGAGTTTGGGAAAGGAAATGAGGCAATTGAATTTCCTGTTGCTTCTGGCAGCTGTGGGAGCGGTTACCTTATTGCTCTTGTTTGTCGTATTGAACAAATACTGGAAGCGCCGGAACCAGCGCTACATGGAACAGTTAAAGAGTGTATTCGAACTGTGCAGAAAGACCATTTCTTCGATCCCTGCACAGACAGAAGACCCGTTGGAAATGTCCGAATCAATTAAAGACTTTATCTCTGCCGATATGCAGCAGCTTTTCAATTTCAAGCAGATAGAGATTCAGCTGGTATCTGATAAGGGGATGGAAGATGAAGCCGATGAAGAAAGCTGTCGGAGTGAGGAGGAAGAAGGATTTATAGGGCCTGAAGAGGAAACGGTTTGGAACGATACATCGGATGAAGTCCTGTCAGAATCTGTCGAAGACAACGGCGAATGGGATTCCAGGGAATTGCGTCTTCCGGGAAGTCAGAAAGTCGTAGGAAAGATCCGGTTTATTTCTTCCGGTCCGCTTTCCCGCGAGAAACAGGAAATGCTGGAACTGATTCTGCCGTATGTGGCATGGGCCTTGCAAAACGGCGTCAATCTCATATGCCTTGACGATGAAATCAAACAGGTGGAAAAGAATTATTACGTTCACGAGCAGCATCTGATTGAGAACAAGCGGAAGAATACGGTCAAGAAAGCCTGTCTGTCGATTGTGACCGGCATGCTGCCATACATCGACCGTATCGTCAACGAAACCCGCAAGTTGAATACGGAACTGCTTACCCGAACCGAGGAGGTAAAGCGCAACCGGATTACCTACATCGATGAACTGATTACCCAGATCAATGAATATAACGAGATATTGGCATTGTGGATCAAAGTCCGTCAGGGTGCCTTGAGTCTTCACATTGAGAGTTTCCCGTTGCAACCTTTGTTCGCGGTGGTTGAAAAGAGCCGTAGGGCCTACGAGACGAAGCATCAGACGTTGCTCATTACTCCGACCGATGCTGTGGTAAAGGCCGACAGGGCACTGACATTGTTTATGATCAATACGCTGGCGGAAAACGCCCGTAAGTACACGCCGGAAGGAGGGAAAATCCATATCTATGCCGAAGAGACCGAAGACTATATCGAGATATCAGTTGCCGATACCGGTATCGGACTGTCTGCCAAGGACATTTCCCACATTCTGGATGAAAAAGTATATGACTCGTCTGCCATCGGTATGGAAGATGCGGCAGATACATCGGTTTTGAAGAAGCAGAAAGGACACGGATTCGGGTTGATGAACTGCAAGGGCATCATTGAGAAATACCGGAAAACCAATCCCGTATTCGGAGTCTGCCGCTTCTTTATTGAAAGTACCCTGGGAAAAGGAAGCCGTTTCTGTTTCCGTCTTCCCAAAGGCATGAAAAGAATCGGAGTGCTGTTGTGGGGATGGATATTGCTGGCAGGAACGGGATGTACGTTTACCCAGCCGGAAAGTGCAGTTCCCTCTGCCTTGCCTGCCGACACGCTGCTGAACACGGCCAACCAATATGCCAATAAGGTTTATCAATGCAATGTGGACGGAGAATATGCCCAGGCCCTGGTCTTTGCCGACAGTGTATTCAAATATATGAACACGCATTACCTGGCTACCTCCGGACGGAAGGCTCCGTTGCTGAAAATATACAACGAAGATTTCACTGCGGCAGAGCAGCAATGGCTGGAAGATGAGTTTGATACCGATTACTACATTCTGCTGGATGTGCGCAACGAGGCAGCGGTAGCCGGACTGGCGTTGAAGAATTTTTCCATTTATTACTACAATAACATGGTGTACACTTCGTTGTACAAGCAAATCAGCAAGGACCGGTCGCTGGAACAGTATTGCAGTCAGATGCAGCAATCCGCTAGCAACAAACTGATTGCCATTACCCTGTTGGTGCTGCTGGTAGTGATTTGCCTGGGAGGATACTACATCCTGTTTATCCGCCGGCGCCTGCAGTACCGTTATCAGATGGAGCAGGTTTTCATTGCCAACAAAGCCATATCTTCGTTCATACAGACATTCGACAAGGCCGATGAAACCTTCTTCCAGTCGCTGCTGTACAAACTGGGAGATGAAATCAAGGAACTTATCTCTTTTACGGACATGGCAATGGTCATCAATGACGAGGATACCTCAAGCCTGCAATATCATTATCTGTCGCAGCCTTCTCCGCGGATTACCCAGCAGTTGGAATGGGCGTTCGCTCACCCCGACGTACCTTGTTATGCCGACGGCAACTGGCTGCTTTTCCCTCTGTTGCTGGAGTTGGGAAATGAGCGTTTCTGCATGGGGGCGCTGGCAGTGAAGACGACCTACCTGCCGGTACGCGAAGCCGACAAACTCTTGCTGGAACTGGTGGTGAGCTATCTTTCGGCCATGCTCTACCAGGTGGTGGTCCGGGTGAAGAGAAAATCCAACGATATCGAACTGGCTCAGGACGATGCTTCGCGGATTATCTACGAGGAAAACATGCTCCATGTACAGAACATGGTATTGGACAATTGCTTGTCTACCATCAAGCACGAGACCATCTATTATCCGAACCGAATCAAACAGATCATCGAGAAACTGTCTGCCGAAACGGCCGAAGGAAAGGATGAAGAAAGCAAGAGTCTGGAAGAAGTGGAAGAACTGATCGGTTATTACAAGGAAATCTTTACCTTGCTCAGTTCCTGTGCCGCACGCCAGCTCGATGAGGTAACCTTCCGGCGCACGGAGATTCCGGTAACCCTGCTCTGCGATCATGTCCTCAAATATTTGCGGAAATCAACCGCCAGACTGAGCGAGCGCATCGAGATTGCGATTGATGCGCCGTCCGACCTGAAGGTGAGCGGAGACAAGGTACTTCTCTTCCTTCTGCTGGAAAGTCTGGTCAATGACGCCGTCCGTTACCGGGTATCCGGGCAACTGCATCTTCGTGTGCGTCCCGACGGACAGTTTGTACGGTTCGATTTTACGGATACCCGCCGGACCTTCTCCCAGGAGGAATTGAACGAACTCTTCTATCCCCGGAAAGAGAAAATCTATCTGGAAAACGGAAAAGAGTTAGTCGGTACGGAATATCTGATATGCAAGCAAATCATTCGTGAACACGATGAATACGCCGGATGCCGGGGCTGCCGCATCAACGCCCAAAGTGCCGGAGATGGCGGATTCACCGTCTGGTTTACCATCCCATTGAAAAAATAAACAGAAACAAATAACTATGGAAAAATTTAAAGTCATTATTGTAGAAGATGTCAAGCTGGAGCTGAAAGGCACCGAAGAAATATTCAGAAACGAAATTCCCAACGCAGAGGTCATCGGTACGGCCATGACGGAAGCCGATTTCTGGGAACTGCTGGCCAAGCAGATGCCCGATATGGTCTTGCTGGACTTAGGGTTGGGTGGTTCCACTACCATCGGTGTGGAAATCTGTGCCCGCCTGCACCGGGAGCATCCTTCCTTGAAGGTACTGATCTTTACCGGTGAGGTGCTGAATGAGAAACTGTGGGTAGATGCCCTGCAGGCAGGAGCGGACGGTATTATCCTGAAGACAGGAGAACTGCTGACGGCTACCGATGTGGAAGCGGTGATGGCAGGAAAGAAACTGGTGTTCAATTATCCGATCCTGGAAAAGATTGTGGAACGCTTCAAACAGTCGGTATGTGCCGAACAAAAGCGGCAGGAAGCCATCATCCACTATGACATTGATGAATACGACGAGCGTTTGCTGCGTCATCTGGCACTGGGATATACCAAGGAAATGATTACCAATCTGCGGGCAATGCCGTTCGGTATCAAATCCATCGAGAAGCGGCAGAATGACCTGATCAGCCGTCTGTTCCGTCCGGAAGAACGTACGGGAGTCAATGCCTGCCGGCTGGTTACCCGTGCCCTGGAACTGAGAATTTTGGACATAGACAATCTGGAACCCGATGAAGAATAGACATTACATACATCCGGCTACCCTGTTCTTTGTATTGTCCGTCGTCGTCGTATTGCTTTCCTGGATAGGCAACATCTACGGATGGGAAGGTGTGCGCAACCTGCTCAGTGCCGAAGGCCTGCGCTGGAAGTTGCGTACCGTGGGAGATACCTTCCTGAACGTACCTTTCCTGGGCGACATGATGATTCTCTTTCTCGGAGGCGGCCTGGCCGTACACTCCGGATGGAGTGCCGCAAGTCTCAAGTTGCTGAAGAAAAGAAGCCAACTGTCGCGGCGGGAACTGAAAGCCTGGCTCATGGGGACGGTCTGCGGAATCGTCATCCTGCTGTTATGGGGAATACTTGCCTGGGGGCCATGGGGAGGATTGCGAAGCATCAGCGGAGGGATATCAGATTCTCCGCTGCAGGAGGGGAGTGCCTGCATACTTTCCGCTATCCTGGGTATCACCGGACTGGTCTATGGCTATGCAGTCGATTTCTATCATTCCGACAAGGACATTGTCCGCGGAATGGCCTTCGGCTTCATCCGTTTTCCCGAATTTTTCGTCACTCTTTTTTTCGTGGTACAGTTTTTCGGGGACCTGGAATATACCCGTCTGACGCAATGTCTGGGCATACAGACCGGAATCATGAAAATCATCTATGTTTTGTCCATTCTTCTTTCGTTAAGCTTTGCGTTAGGCAAAAAAAAGTCTATCTTTGCGCACATTAATTAATCAACTAAATAAAAAAGGTATGAATAAAATGATGTTGCTGGCTGCTGCCGGCGTGTTTGCTTTGGCTTCTTGCCAGGAAAAAAGCGGATATACCATCAAAGGTACATCTGAAGGAATTAAAGATGGTGAGGTTGTTTACCTGCAGGATATGGTAGACGGTGAATTGGTGAAATTGGACTCTGCGGTAGTAACTCAGGGAGCTTTCGAATTCAAGGGTACTCCTGATTCAGTTACTGTAAGCCGTTATGTAACTTATATGAAAGACAACCTCCGCCTGTTGTCAATGGTGTTCCTGGAAAACGGAAACATTCAGGTACATCTGGAACGCGGAAACAACAAGGTATCCGGAACATTGTGCAACGATGCTTACCAGCAGTTCATGGATAAATACATTGCCATGAACAAGGAAATGAATCAGATTTACCGCACTATGCGTACTGACTCTACACTGACTGACGATCAGTTGAAGGAAATGGAAGCACAGCTGACACAGAAAGACAGCCTGAACAACGTAATGGTTTGCGAAACTGTAGAAGCTAACATCGGCAACCTGATGGGTGTACAGTTGCTGGCTACTTACGCCGATGCTTTCGAACTGGACAAGGTAAAGGAATTGCTGGGTAAGGTACCTGCATCTTATACAAACAATCCGGAAATCCTGCAGTTGAAGGAACGTGTAGAAATCCTGAGCAAGACTGCAGTAGGTCAGAAATACACTGACTTCTCAATGAATACTCCGGAAGGTGAAACAGTTAAACTGTCAGACTTCGTATCAAAGAACAAGTATACCCTGATTGATTTCTGGGCTAGCTGGTGCGGACCTTGCCGTAAGGAAATGCCGAACGTAGTAGCTGCTTACAAGGCTTACCAGGCAAAAGGTTTCGGTATCGTAGGTGTTTCTTTGGATAACGATGCAGAAGCTTGGAAACGTGCCATCAAAGACCTGAACATCACTTGGGCTCAGATGTCTGACCTGAAAGGATGGGCTTGCGAAGGTGCTAAGTTGTACGGTGTACGTGCCATCCCTGCAACAGTATTGGTTGACCAGGAAGGTACTATCATTGCGCGCGACTTGCGTGGTGATGACATCGCTGCTAAATTGGCTGAACTGCTGAAATAAGTTGCTGAAGACAATATAGTCACTGCATTATAAAATCTCCCTATTCTGCCGTAAAGAGGTAGGATAGGGAGATTTTTCTTTATCTATCTTCGAGGGTATTCCGGGAATCCTGCAGGAAACAAGATATTCGTCGGTCTCACATCTGCTGCCAAACGCTGATTGAACATTACATCAAGGGGGACAACGCAATGAGCGCAATGCTTGCAGCGTTTCGCATCACATCGCTTTGAAGACACTCAGGTATAAATTGAAACGTAAATAGAAGGATGCAGTCCTTTATACACACAACCGGCCGGAGAATTCTTTCGTATCTGAAAGGCTTCTCCGGCCGGCTATATTCAGTGCGGTCGACCGCTCCGGTACCAGTACTGTTCCGTTACGGTTTTCCCGTCTTATTTTCCATACTTCTCAATCAGCTCACCTGCTACCGTATCACCCATTTCACTGGCTTTCTGCAAATGCGCCAATCCTTCTTTCTTCTTTCCATGCTGCAGTTCCGCATATCCCAGCATACGGTAAGTCGAAGCCTCGTCCGGGTTCAGCGTCAATGCCTTCTCCAGTGCCTGGATGGCTTCTTCCAAGCGGTTCAGACGCAGATGGATACCTCCTTTTTCTGCCCAATAACCGGCATTCGAAGGATCCATTTCAATGGCCTTGTTGATGTCATTGATGGCCTGCTGATACATTCTGCACTGCATTTCCGCCTGTTCACGGATCAGATAGAATTCAGCAGATACCCGTCCCATCATCGCATCATGGAACAGATTATAATCGATGACAGCCTCCCGATACAGCTTACTATCCAGCTTCAGTCGCGCTCTCTCATAGATGTAAGGAGCCGCCTCCTGTCCGTAAGGCTGATTATAAGTGCTTACGGCACTGTCCAGCAAGGCAATCACTTCCTTCTTGTCACTGCCTTCTGTCAGTTCCTTGGCCTTTGCCGCTGCATAATAGCTCGCAGCAGAAGCCAGGTTGCTCTTGTTCACCTGCTCGTAAGCTCCATAAGCCTCCGGATATTTCTGCATGGCAAAATAGATATCTCCCTGCAGCTGGTAATAAATCGGCTCCTGAGCCGCCTCCAGTGCCAGGTTCACTTCCGAGAGCGCCCGTTCATAATCCCATCCTTTCTGACGCTTGTCCGCTTCAGTATTCACCACGTACGAGTGGATCAGTTTGGCAATCTGGTAATGTGCCTCGTCCTTCTTGGCACTGACCTCTTCCGCCTTCTTGATGTCCTCTTCTGCCAGCGCTACATCCGCTTCCGCACCCGTATTGATGTAATACGTTGCACGACGGATATATCCTTCCATGTTCTGCGGATACTGACCAATGAAATCATTCAGCAAATTCAGGTAATCTTCCGCCTTCAACTGCGAAGAAGCCATATACAGATACACCAACGCCTGTGACTCGTCTTCCGGCAGTCCCTTCTTGATTCCGATGGTATTCAGCGTATAATCGTTGAATGACAAAGCCGAAATGCTCAGTGCAGCCGCATAGTCCACACCGATGGCATAACTCTCTTTTCCGTCCTTGTCCGTGCTTTTCTGCATCAGTCCCAGCACCTCACCTCCGGCATTCATCACCGGACAGCTCACCGATTTGTCCGTAGCCTGCAGGTTCAGTGTATAATACAACGACTGGTTGCCGATGCTGTCCACCTTTGCCACCGTACCGCTCAGACCTGCTTCTGCCTTCTGGGTAGCGTAGGGGAGCAGGTAGACCGTTTCGCCCTTGCTCACACCCGTCGGAGCCATGGTCAGCGCCACAATCTTCTTGTCGGCCACTGTCTTGAACTTGATTACATCGTACATGTCATTCGCTCCCATGATGTAGCACACAGGCAATTCCTTGCCGTCGGCCGTAATGACTACTGCATGATCCGCACCCTTAAAGAGCGAATAATCCGAAACAGCCGTTCCGTTCTCATCGATATAAAAGCCGTTTCCGGTATTCAGGATCTTATTGTCGGCCGTATAGGTGATTACAGAGAATACCGCCTTGCGAGCCTTGTTGGCCCATTTGGGAAGTCCCTGAGCCATCCCCGTATGAAAAAGCATCCCGCAAGCCAGTATACAGATTATTTTCTTCATGATTCCATTAATTTAAATACATCCTACCTTTATTTTTCTTCGGAGAAGCCGCGCTGCTTCACTGCCTCATAAATCAAGATTCCCGCAGCCACCGATACGTTCAGTGACTCGATGTTTCCGAACAGCGGAATCTTGATCCACTCGTCGCAGAGTGCCAGGTGCTCATAAGGCACTCCCGTATCTTCCGCACCCATGATGATGCAGGTAGGATCGGTATAACAAGCCTTGGTATAGTCGTAGTCTCCCTTTTCCGTAGCCGCTACAATCTTGAAGCCGCAATCCTTCAGGTACTTGATGGTCTGCGTCAGGTTGCTCTCACGGCATACCGGCAGCGTGTGCAGGGCACCGGCCGAAGTCTTGATGGCATCCGCATTCACGCTCACGCTGTTCTTCGAAGGAATCACAATGGCATCGACTCCGGCACACTCACACGTACGGGCGATGGCACCGAAATTGCGCACGTCGGTCACCCCGTCGAGCATGATGAGCAACGGATTCTTTCCCTGTTCAAAGAGATAGGGAACGATGTCTTCCGTCCGCTGATAGGCAATGGGAGAGATGAAAGCCACGACTCCCTGATGATTCTTCTTCGTAATGCGGTTCAGGCGTTCCACCGGTACGCGCTGCACCGGAATAAACGTATCCTTCAGTACGGCAAAAAGCTCTTTCGACAAATCGCTCTGAATATCCTTCTTCACCAGTACCTTGTCGATTTCCTTTCCGGCCTGTACCGCTTCAATCACGGCTCTGACGCCAAATATCATTTCATTTTTCTCAAACATATCACTTTCTTAATTTGTCATTTATACTTATTTCTCTAGCCCCAGCAGCACCCTTGCATTGTTGAGTGCCGCCTCAGTCAGTGTCGTACCGCTCAGCATGTTGGCGATCTCCTTCACCCGTTCTTCCTTGTCCAGCAGACGGATGTGGCTGAGGGTACCGGTTTCCGTATCTTCCTTATATACCTTGTAGTGGGCAATTCCTCTGGCAGCAATCTGCGGCAGGTGCGTAATACTGATGACCTGACGGTTCTGCCGTCCCATGTCCTCCATTATCAGAGCCATCTTCTCGGCGATGGAACCGGAGACTCCGGTATCGATTTCATCGAAGATGATGGTCGGCAACTTCACCGCTCCGGCAATCATGGCCTTGAGCGAAAGCATCACACGCGCAATCTCACCGCCCGAAGCGATGGATGCCACATTCTGCAGCGTACCGTTCTTGTTGGCCGAGAACAGGAAGGTCACACTGTCCATTCCCTTGCTGTCGGGCTCTTTGCGGGCCGACATGTCGACGGCAAAACGTACGTTGGGCATTCCCAGCGGCACGAGCAGTGCCTGCATCTGTGCCTCGATGTAACGTGCGGCCTCCGATCTGACAGCAGTAAGGGCTGCAGCCTCCTTCAGCACCTGTGCGTAGAGTTCCTCCTTCTGACGGTTCAGTGCCGCAATGCGGTCGTCGAACGAAGTAATCGCTTCCAGTTGCTCGCGGTACTTGTCGGTCAGTGCAATCAGTTCCTCCAGACTTTCCACCCGGTGCTTCTGCTGCAGGTTGTATATCAGGTTCAGCCGTTCGTTCACAAAATCCAGCCGTCCCGGATTGAACTCCACTTCTTCTTCCGCCACTGAGAAATCGTGTCCGATGTCCTTCAGTTCGATGTAGCAGCTGTGGAGCCGTTCCCGCCATTCGTCAGCCTGCGGATACACCCGCGAAATGCCCTGAAGCGACTGGATGCATTCCTTCACCATCGAAAGCGCTCCGTTTTCCTCCCCGTCAATCAGTTGTCCCGCACGGTACAGTCCCGCCTTGATTTCTTCGGCATGACTGAGCATCTCCGCTTCCTGTTCCAGGGCAGTCAGTTCACCCTCCTTCAGATCCGCATCCTCCAGCTGTTCCAACTGAAAGCGGATGTAGTCCTCGTCCTGACGGCTCTTCTCTGCCTGCGCAATGAAATCCTCCAGTTCCCTGCACACCCCCTTGTAGCGTCCGTAAAGCTCCTGGTAGCGGTTCAACAGGGCTTCGTCCTGAGCCAGGATGTCCAGGATATTCAACTGAAATCCTTCCTTGTTCAGTAACAGATTCTGGTGCTGGCTGTGAATGTCAATCAGCTTTTCCCCCAGCAGTTTCATCTGCGCCAGTGAGGCAGGCGTATCATTGATGAATGCCCGGCTCTTGCCGCTGGCCGATACCTCGCGTCGAAGGATGCATTCCTCCGGATCGAACTCGATGTCATTGTCGGCAAAGAAACCTTCCATCCCGTAGTTGGCAATGTGAAACCTTGCCTCTACGATGCATTTCGAAGCCCCGTTCTTGATGGCCTTTACGTCCGCCCGCTGCCCCAGCAGCAGTCCGATGGCTCCCAGGATGATGGACTTTCCGGCACCCGTTTCTCCGGTAATGACAGAGAAGCCCGAAGTGAAACTGATATCGAGTTCGTCAATCAGCGCATAGTTACGTATGTAGATAGACTGCAACATATCTCTCCGATCTTGTCAAATTTCTTGTCAAAATAAGGAAACCAATTTATCGATAATGTCAGCGGCCACCTCCTGCTTGTTCTTCAGCGGGTAGGGGGTAGCTCCCTGCGGCTCGACAATCGTAATCTTGTTCGTATCGCAACGGAATCCGGCTCCCTTGTCGTTCAGTGAATTCAGTACGATGAAATCCAGGTTCTTGCGTGCCATCTTGTCCTGTGCATGCTTCAGTTCGTCATTGGTCTCAAGCGCAAAGCCCACCAGTTTCTGACCGTCACGCTTCATTCTTCCCAGTTCCGCTGCAATGTCGTGCGTCGGTTTCAGCCGCAGTACCAGATCCTCTTTCTCACGCTTGATCTTCGTGCCGGCCACCACCTCCGGAGTGAAATCGGCCACGGCCGCACAGAGAATGGCCGCATCTGCCTGCGGAAAAGCTTCCACCGAAGCCCGGTACATCTCTTCCGCACTTTCCACATCCACCCGGCGGATATTCGGATGCACGGCCTGCAGGTTCACCGGTCCGCTGACAAGAGTCACTTCCGCTCCGCGTTCGGCGCAGACCTCGGCCAGGGCATATCCCATTTTTCCAGAAGAATAATTGCCGATGAAACGCACCGGATCGATTTTCTCATACGTCGGGCCCGCCGTAATCAGCACGCGCTTTCCCTTCAGGTCTTCCTGGCGGCTGAAGAAGGCTTCCAGTACCTCGATGATTTTCTCCGGCTCCTCCATGCGTCCCTTTCCCACCAGGTGACTCGCAAGTTCCCCGGCAGCCGGTTCGATGATGTGATTGCCGTACGAACGCAGGATGTCCAGATTATGCTGGGTAGAAGGATGCGCAAACATGTCCAGGTCCATGGCAGGAGCCACAAACACCGGCGCCTTCATCGACAGGTAGGTTGTTACCAGCATGTTGTCGGCTACTCCGTGTGCCATCTTACCGATGGTAGAAGCCGTTGCCGGCGCAATGACCATCGCATCGGCCCACAGTCCCAGGTCGACATGGCTGTGCCACGTTCCGTCGCGCTGCGAGAAAAACTCACTGATGACCGGCTTGCTGGTCAGCGCCGAAAGCGTAATCGGCGTAATGAACTCCTTTCCGGCCGGCGTAATCACAATCTGCACTTCCGCCCCCTTTTTGATCAATCCGCGGGTCAGCACCGCCGCTTTATAGGCTGCAATGCTTCCCGTAATTCCCAAAACGATTTTCTTTCCCTTCATCATACTCATTTCACCAGTCCGCTTCCGCGCAACCTGATTTTTGTCAATATGTTCTTTGTATTCAGTGTAAAGTCTCCGTTCAGAATCCAGCCGTAGTAGCCCGGATCACGCTGCAGTACCTCGCTGACCGGCATTCCCTTGTATTTTCCGAAATTGAAGACTTCCACTCCCTTTTCGTCGTATACGATGCGTCCCGCGAAGTCCACGTTCTTGCTGTACGTAGAATATTCCGATAGGAAGTCAATGCTGTTTTCCAGTACATCCGGATAATGATCCAGCTGTGCCTTCAGCACCTCGTACGTAGCCCGGGTGTCGGCTTCGGCAGTATGCGCATCCTCCAGGTTCTTGTTGCAGTAGAACTTGTAGGCTGCCGAGAGGGTACGCTGTTCCAGTTTGTGGTAAATCACCTGCACGTCGACAAACTTTCTCTTTGTCAGGTCGATGTCGATGCCCGCTCTCAGAAATTCCTCCACCAGCACCGGCACGTCGAAACGGTTGGAGTTGAAGCCGGCGATGTCCGCTCCCTCGATATCCCGTGCGATGTCCTTGGCCACCTCTTTGAACGTCGGACAGTCGGCCACATCCTCGTCGTGGATGCCATGAATGGCTGTAGAAGCCTCAGGAATGTGCATTTCCGGATTGATGCGCAGCGTCTTGCTCTCCTCGTTGCCGTTAGGATACACCTTCAGGTAACAGATTTCCACGATCCGGTCAGTATTTATATTGGTTCCGGTAGTCTCCAGATCGAAAAACACTATCGGATTCTTTAAATTCAGTTTCATACAGTTTGAAGTTGGTTACAAATTAAAAATCAGCCACGTCCTTCCGGGCGTGGCCCTGCAGCGAATCAGTCATTCAGCATCATCGGCATCAGCAGCATCAGCAGGTCTTCGTTCTCTTCCTGTTCTTCAGGAACGATGACTCCCGCACGCGACGGATCGGCCAGTTCGATGACAATGTTCTGCGAAGAGATGTTGTTCAGGATATCGATCAGGAAAGAAGACTTGAAGCCGATGCTCATGTCGTTTCCGTCGTACTGGCAACTGATGGTTTCGACTGCCGAAGTAGAGAAGTCGATGTCCTGTGCCGAGATTTTCATGGCATTTTCCGACAGACTCAGTTTGATCAGACTGCTTGCCTGAGAAGAGAATACCGATACACGGCGCAGCGCACTGATAAAGAGGGCGCGGTCGATGGTTGCCTTGTGCGGGTTGTTCTGCGGAATCACCGAGTTGTAGTTCGGATAACGTCCTTCAATCAGGCGGCACACCATCCGGTAATTCTCCAGCGTGAAGACCGCATTACGGTCGTCGAAACCGATCTGCACGTCTCCCTGTTCCTTCGGAAGCAGGTTCTTGAGCAGGTTGGCCGGTTTTTTCGGCAGGATGAAAGCCGCCTTCTCGCTGCCCTGTGTGGCAAAGCTTCTGCAGCGCACCAGCTTGTGGCCGTCGGAAGCCACGAGGGTCAGGTCTTCTGTCGTAATGTCAAAATAAATACCGTTCATCACCGGACGCAGCTCGTCATCGGCCGTAGCAAAAATGCTGCGGTTGATACCCGACATCAGGATAGCCGAAGGAATGGTTACCTGCACCGCATTCTGTCCCAGTTCCTGTGCCTGCGGATACTCCATGGCATTCTGTCCCATCAGGCTGTACTGTCCGTTCAGGTATTCCACCTTGATTTCCAGGTTGTCGGCAATGTGGAAATTCAGCGGCTGTTCCGGGATTTCTTTCAATGCTTCCAGCAATGTCTTCGATGAAACCGCCAGCCGGCCTTCTCCCTCATACTCATTTACCTCGATTGAAGTCGACAAAGTTGTCTCGTTGTCCGAAGCGGTCATATGCAACGTTCCATCCACCAGTTCCAACAGGAAACAATCCAGGATAGGAAGCGAATTCTTTGAATTGATTACGCGGCTGATAGCCTGCAAATGGCTGAACAAAGCTGTGCTTGAAATTGTAAATCTCATGGTTTTTATCTGTTAATAGTTTATTTTTTGCTTTTATTTCGAATGACTTATTTAACTGCCAAAGTTACGAAAAGATTGCATAAGCATCGTAAAAAAGAAGATAAAAAATTAGTTTACTTCTCTAGAAAAATGTAATTTCGTGACCGAATTAAAAAAGTTTGATATGGAATTAGCTGGAAAAGTGATAGCAGTGCTTGAGCCACGGGGCGGCGTGTCCAAGAGTGGCAATCAGTGGAAAGTGCAAGAGTATGTAATTGAGACTCACGATCAGTATCCGCACCGGATGTGTTTTGACGTGTTTGGAGAAGATAAGATTCAGCAGTTTAACATCCAGGTAGGTGAGGAGCTGAACGTATCGTTCGACATCGATGCCCGTGAATGGCAGGGACGCTGGTTCAACAGTATCCGTGCGTGGAAGGTAGAACGCGTGAATGCGGCTGCCGATGCGGTGCCTCCGATGGGTGCCCCCTTCCCGCCGCTGAATGCAGCTCCGGTAGACTTTGCTGCTTCCGACGAGAAGGACGACCTGCCGTTCTAAGCCGGACACTGTGTGAGATAAAAAAGGCGACGTCTGTGTGGAATCTGAATTCCGGAGACAGACGCCGCTTTTTTTATGCCCGGCTCTCAGTTTCATTCCGGTTTTTCGGATCCGACCGTCCGCTGAGACACGGAGTCTCTTCCGTTCGGGCAGAGACTGCCGTCTGAGATTCCGGTCTCTTTATCCGTTTTTTCAGACAACAAGGTGTTTTTGGCTGCGCATAATGAAGGGTGCGGCAAAACCTCGCCATGTTTTCTGAAAAGATGGCGGCCTTTTTGAAAAACCTCGCCGCCTTTTGCTCATTCCTTCTTTATGCGTTTCACTGCACTCCTTTATATTTTTCTCTGCCTTACATTGTCTTTTTCCGTTGGCTGTGCTTCCCCGGTGCCACGGACTTCCATGCCGGATTATCCCATCGGCCACTTTGGCTGCTGCCGCGAAGGAAAAGGGGCGTGAAGCCGGAGTAGGATACTCCACTTCACGCCCCTTCGCGTCTGTACGGTGAACCCGGCCGCCGGGGCCGGATTCAGGTATGTTTTTATGAATTCATGCTCATCAGGAACTCTTCGTTGTCCTTGGTCTTTTCCAGACGGTCCTTCACAAAGTCCATGGCTTCGATCGGGTTCATGTCGGCCAGGTACTTGCGCAGGATCCACATACGGTCCAGTGTCGTCTTGTCGAGCAGCAGGTCGTCGCGACGGGTACTTGAAGCCGTGATGTTGACTGCCGGGAAGATACGCTTGTTGCTCAGGTTGCGGTCGAGCTGCAACTCCATGTTACCCGTACCCTTGAATTCCTCGAAGATCACCTCATCCATCTTCGAACCGGTATCAATCAGTGCAGTAGCGATGATGGTGAGCGATCCGCCTCCTTCAATGTTACGTGCCGCACCGAAGAAGCGTTTCGGTTTGTGAAGCGCGTTGGCATCCACACCTCCCGAAAGCACCTTGCCCGATGCCGGAGATACGGTGTTGTAAGCACGTGCCAGACGGGTGATAGAGTCGAGGAAGATGACTACATCGTGTCCGCATTCCACCATACGCTTGGCTTTTTCGAGTACGATACCCGCAATCTTGACATGGCGTTCTGCCGGTTCGTCGAAGGTAGAAGCAATCACTTCGGCCTTGACGCTGCGTGCCATGTCGGTCACTTCTTCCGGACGCTCGTCGATGAGCAGCATGATCATGTACACTTCCGGATGATTTTCGGCAATGGCGTTGGCGATGTCCTTCATCAGGATGGTCTTACCGGTCTTGGGCTGTGCCACGATCAGTGCACGCTGTCCCTTGCCGATCGGTGAGAACAGGTCGACTACGCGGGCAGACAGGTTGTCGTTATATCCTTTGCAAAGCTTGAATTTTTCATCGGGGAACAACGGAGTCAGATGGTCGAACGAGATACGGTCGCGTACCAGTTCCGGGTTCAGTCCGTTGATCTTGGATACTTTCACCAGCGGGAAGTATTTTTCACCTTCCTTCGGCGGACGGATAATTCCTTCTACCACGTCTCCGGTTTTCAGTCCGAACAGTTTGATCTGCGACTGAGATACGTAGATATCATCGGGTGAAGACAGGTAGTTGTAATCGGAAGAACGGAGGAAGCCATAACCGTCGGGCATGATTTCGAGTACGCCTACGCCCTGAAGAATGTCATCGAATTCGTAAGGCTTCTCTACCGGTTTGGCCGGTGCTTCTTCTACCGGAGCAGGAGCAGGGAGTGCGGCCGGTACTACAGCCGGTACGTTGGCCTGTGCCTGAGCGGCAGTTGCCTGGCCCGCATTGTTGCCGGCATTGTTGGCGTTATTATTATTGTTGTTGTTATTGTTGTTCTTGTTGAACTTCTGCTGACGGTTCTGGAAACGGTTGTTCTGTTTGGCATTGTCCTTTTTCGCAGCAGGGGCCGCAGGAGCCGGAGTTTCCATTTTGGTTGCTTCAAATTTACCCAGCAGTTCAGAAGGAAGTTCGAATTTTTCAGAAGGCAAATCTTCGATAGGGATGAAGTCGTCACCGCTGCTCAGGTCGAGGGGAGGAAGTTCCATATCATCTTCTACAGGAACCGGAATCGGTGCGACGGGCTTGTTTTCTGTATTCTTGCGAGCGGTTTTCTTGGCTTTCGGAGCCTCGTTCTTTTCAGCTTCGCTGTCGGTATTTTCTCCGCTCTTGCCGGCAGTCTTCCGTCCTCTTTTAGCTTTTGGCTTTTCTTCGGCAACGACCGGTACGCTTTCAGTGGCAGGCTTTTCGCTTTCTACAACCGCAGCTGCAGCCGGTTCGGCTGTCTGAGAAGCATCATCCTTGAAAAGAGGGGCAGGCGAAGGCAATGGCGGCGTCTTGGCCTCCAGTTTCTGTGCCTTGTCTTTGGTAGCCGTATAAACTTTGTCTCCTTCTTTCTTTACGCTGATACGCGAGCGCTTGCGTGGCTGCTGGCCATCCTGCTTTTCTTCTTTTGATTTGGCGGTTGCCACTTTCTTGGTAGCACCTACAATAGCCTGTTCGTCCAAAATGCGGTAAACCAGTTCTTCCTTTTTCAGGGAGCTGACTTTCTTTAACCCCAACTCTTTGGCGATTTCCTGCAATTCAGACAAGTCCTTGTCGTTTAATTGAATAATGTTATACATATAAAAGTGTGTAATGATATTGCAACTTGTCAGATGGCCTCTGCACATAACTCACAGTACATGCAGGTTTGAGTGAAAACATCCGGTCTGACAATTACAGCTTAAAATAATTAATCGTGATTAGTTAAATTTCAATAGGATAAACAATGGATGGAGTCATGGATGATGTTCCAGGCCCATTGTTACAGAGACAAAAGTAGATATTTTCCGTCATATATTCTAATAAAAATCGCTTTTTTTTCATTCTGATAATGATTTATTGGCAGAAATGCCTTAATTTAGCATTGAAAATTAAACTTTACATTTTTAAAAGACGGAATTTTATGAAAAAAGTTATTTTTACAGAAAAGGCACCGGCCGCTATCGGTCCGTACAGTCAGGCTATTGAAGCAAACGGTATGGTATTTCTTTCCGGTCAGCTTCCGGTAGATCCGGCAACAGGCGAATTTGCTCCGGGTGGAGTAGCTGAACAGACTACTCAGTCGTTTGAAAACATCAAGAGCATTTTGGCGGAAGCAGGACTGACAACAGCCAACATTGTGAAAACCACTGTCTTTCTGGCCGATATGTCACTGTTCGCTGAAATGAATGCGGTGTATGCCACTTATTTCGAAGGCGATTTCCCGGCACGTTCGGCAGTAGCCGTAAAAGCGTTGCCGAAGGGTGCGCTCGTAGAGATTGAATGTATCGCTGTACGTTAATGCGGTGCACAGCCCGTCCCTCCCTTCCGGGGCAGGCTGTGCGTTTTCTCATTACAGTGAATTAATGAATCCGGAGGCAGGAAGAGGTACTGCTCCGGAGGAAACAAACTAGAGGGCTGAAGATGAAATTTTCGCAGATTAATTGGAACTGGAAACTGAAAGGGAGCCTGCTGGCAGGGTGCATGGTCATCGCTTCAGCTATTTATATGTATCGTTACGAGGGCTTCAGTTCCGGCTTTGAGTTTACCGACGAGCTGGGCGGAAATCTGTTTCCGGTGGCACTGATTTCAACGGCTACCACGGATGCCAATCTGCTGGTTCCTGCCGAAGGGACCGATTATATCGGCAATCCGAAGTCGTGTATCGGAATCAAGGTAAAGAATACCTATAAGAACAGCAAACTGAGGGTTGAGGTGGCTGAATCGCCTTTTTTCGCCCGTTCGGTATCGGAGTTCATCCTGCCGGAAAGCGGAAAGGAGTATGTGATTTATCCGGATATTATCTGGGATTACAATGCGTTGCGCGAGAACGAACAGCCCTGTCCGGTGACGGTGTCCATTCAGGCGTCACTGAACAAGAAGGAGCTGGGAAACAGCATGCATACGTACTCGATGCGGAGCGTGAACGAGTGTCTGCTGGGATACATCGACAGCAAGATGAAATTCCACGATACGGGTGATTTCTTTGCGGCTTATGTGAACGAGGACAATCCTCAGATTGACCTGATTCTGCGTGAGGCACTGAATGCACGGATTGTGAACCGCTTCTGGGGGTATCAGAGCAAGGATCCGAAGGTGGTGGACAAGCAGGTGTATGCGCTGTGGTATGTGCTGCAGAAAAGGGGCTTTAAATACAGCTCCATCAGCAACAGCAGTCTTTCTTCGAACGTGGTCTTTGCCCAGAGGGTACGGACTTTCGATGATGCGTTGGCCTCGGCACAGATCAACTGTGTGGACGGAAGTGTGTTGTTTGCGTCTTTGCTGAAAGCCATTAACATCAATCCGATTCTGGTCCGCATTCCCGGACACATGTTTGTGGGGTATTATACCGATCGGATGCACAAGAAGATTCATTTTCTGGAGACGTCGATGATCGGGGATGTCAATCTGAACGACTTTTTCCCGGAGGAGAAGCTTGATTCGACCATGGAAGGAAAGTCGCAGGAAAGTATCTCGCTCCTGTTGTTCGAGAAATCGAAGGAGTATGCGACGCGTATTTACAACGAGAATGAAAAGCTGATTCATTCGGGCAAGGTGAACTATACGTTCCTGGAGATTGACAAGGTGATCCGGACGTCCATTCAGCCTATCGGAAAATAAGTGGAGTATGGAACTGATTTATTTATATCACAGCGGATTTGCCCTGCTGGGCGAAGGATATACACTGGTGGTCGATTATTTTGAGGATTCGGAATCGGCGACCAATGGGATATGGCACCGCGAACTGCTGCACCGGCCGGGACGGTTGTATGTACTGTCGAGCCATTCGCACGCCGACCATTTCAATCCGGAGATATTGAAGTGGAAAGCGGAAAGGCCGGATGTGGTGTTTGTCTTTTCCAGGGACATCTGCCAGTTGAAGGGACTGGCGGGCATAGAGGCTGTGTACCTGGATAAGGGGGAGGTGTACGAGGATGACCTGCTGCGTGTACGGGCCTTCGGCTCTACGGATATCGGGATTTCTTTTCTGATGGAGATGGAAGGCAAGAAGGTGTTCCATGCGGGCGACCTGAACAACTGGCACTGGATGGATGAAAGTGAGGAAAGTGAATGGAGGGGCTATGAGCGTCATTTCCTGCAGGAACTGGCAACACTTTCGGCTGCAGTTGAGCGACTGGATGTGGTTATGTTTCCTGTCGATCCGCGACTGGGACGTGAATACATGCGGGGACCGCGGCAGTTTATCGGACAGATACCGACCGCAAAGTTTGTGCCGATGCATTTCGACGAGGCGTATGACCTGGCCAATGCGTTTGAGAAAGATTGCCGTGCGCACGGCACGGTGTTCCTGGGCATTACCCGACGGGGACAACGGATGATTATATAGAACCAACCTAACAAAACAGAATAACTAATATGCAAGTAAAAGGAAGATTTGACCATTTCAATATCAACGTGACCGATCTGAACAAGAGTATCGAATTTTATGAAAAGGCACTGGGGCTGCACGAAACGCACCGTAAGGAGGCTGCCGACGGTTCTTTTATTCTGGTATATCTGTCGGACGGATGTACGGGCTTTTCATTGGAGCTGACCTGGCTCAGAGATCATGTGGGTCCTTATGAACTGGGAGAGAATGAAAGTCATCTTTGTCTGCGCGTGGAAGGCGACTACGATGAGGTACGCAAGTTCCACAAGGAGATGGGATGTGTATGTTTCGAGAATGAAAAGATGGGACTGTACTTTATCAATGATCCGGATGACTACTGGATTGAGATTTTGCCGGTAAAGTAATTTTTCCCTAGTGTGACACCATAAAATTTTATTGACATGATGAAATATATTTCTCCGGGCTCCTGGTTTGCTTTGGAATATCCGAAGGGATGGGGAGAGTTTGAAGACGAAGAAAACAGCTTTCTGTTTTATAATCCGAACAAATGGAGCGGCAATTTCCGTATCTCGGCGTATCTGGGCGAGGACCGTCATTATGCGGCTGAGTGTATCGATGAGGAACTGAAAGGTAACGGAGGGGCGCGCCGGGTAAAGGTCGGCAACTGGGATTGTGCGTATCTTACTGAGAGTTTTCAGGAGAACAATACGTGGTATACTTCTCATATCTGGATTACCGGAAAGGGCAGTGTGTCGGTGGAATGTTCCTTTACCGTTCCGAAAGGTGAAAGTCCGAAGGAAGGGGAGATGATTGTCCGCTCGCTGCAGGTCCGCACTCCGGACGAGAAGCCTTGGAAAGAGGTGATTCCGGTCCGCATTCTGGAAATCAATGTCATCAACGAATCTTACGACTGGGCGGTAACTACCTTGAAAAAGCAGTTGACAAAAGACTTTACAGCTTCGGGAAAAGATATTGACAACCTGCAGAAGGTGGTCGACAGCGGCAAGTTCAACAAGAACCAGCGGTCGGCATGGGAGAGCTTCGGTATTGCTTTCGGTACCATTCTGGTAAATGAAATGGACGGAATGGAATGGGTGACTGTCATCGACGGTGCCAAGGAATTTCCGGCATTGCGCTTTGCGGATTCTTCACTGATGGTGTATCCGATGTCGCTGATCTGGAACAAGGTCCGCAACGGGGAGAAGGTAAACCTGAAAGAGGAGTTTGAGAGCATCAAGGCGGAAGTCGAAAAGATTTTATAATCCCCGGAAGGAATAAACATAACTGACAATCAATAGACATGAATCCATATTTACAAGTAGAAAATCTGACTAAGTCATTCGGCGATTTGGTACTGTTCGAGCAGATTTCGTTCGGAATCGCGGAGGGACAGCGCATCGGATTGATTGCCAAAAACGGTTCGGGAAAAACGACCTTGCTGAATATCTTGTCGGGCAAGGAGGGATACGACGAAGGGAAAATCACCTTCCGGAAGGACCTGCGGGTGGGATACCTGGAGCAGAGTCCGTACTATCCGGAGGACCTGACAGTCATGGAGGCCTGCTTCTATCATGGCAACAGTACCGTGCAGCTGATCAAGGAGTATGAGCGCTGTATGGAGACTCCCGGTAATCCGGGGCTGGAGGATTTGCTGGCACGGATGGAGCATGAAAAGGCATGGGACTATGAACGTAAGGCGAAACAGATTCTCTCGCAACTGAAGATCAGGGATTTCGACCAGCCAATCCGGCAGTTGTCGGGAGGACAGCTGAAGCGTGTGGCACTGGCAAACGTGCTGATTACTGAGCCGGACCTGCTGATTCTGGATGAGCCGACGAACCACCTCGACCTGGACATGACGGAATGGCTGGAGGAATACCTCAATCAGGGAAGCCTGAGTCTGCTGATGGTGACGCACGACCGGTATTTCCTGGACCGGGTATGTTCGGAGATCATCGAAATCGACAACAAGCAGATTTATTCGTATAAGGGAAATTACAGTTATTATCTGGAGAAACGGCAGGAGCGGATCGATGCGACGAATGCGGAGATTGCGCGTGCCAACAACCTGTATCGTACGGAACTGGAATGGATGCGGCGGATGCCTCAGGCCAGAGGGCATAAGGCGCGCTACCGGGAAGAGGCGTTTTACGACTTGGAGAAGGTGGCGAAGCAGCGGATGTATGACCATCAGGTGCAACTGGACGTGAAGGCGGCATATATCGGTTCCAAGATTTTCGAAGCGGACCATCTGTACAAGAGTTTTGGCGACCTGAAGATTCTGGAGGATTTCTCTTACATCTTCTCGCGCTACGAAAAGATGGGTATCGTGGGGAACAACGGAACGGGTAAATCGACGTTCATCAAGATTCTGATGGGACTGGAGAAACCGGATAAGGGTACCCTGGATATCGGTGAGACGGTCCGGTTCGGATATTATTCGCAGGAGGGACTGCAGTTTGACGAGCAGATGAAGGTCATCGACGTGATTACGGACATTGCGGAGGTTATCGAACTCGGAAACGGCAAGCGTCTGACGGCTTCGCAGTTCCTGCAGCATTTTCTGTTTACTCCGGAAACCCAGCACAGCTACGTGTATAAGTTGAGCGGAGGAGAACGGAGACGGTTGTACCTGTGTACGGTACTGATGCGGAATCCGAACTTCCTGGTACTCGACGAGCCTACGAACGACCTGGATATCGTGACGTTGCAGGTGCTGGAAGAGTATCTGCAGAACTTCAAGGGATGTGTCATCGTGGTGAGCCACGACCGCTATTTCATGGATAAGGTAGTGGACCATCTGCTGGTGTTCAAAGGGCAGGGTGACATCCGTGACTTCCCGGGCAATTACTCGAACTACCGTGAATGGAAGTTGGCTAAGGCTGAACACGACAAGGAAGCGGCTAAGCCGAAAGAAGAAAAGACGCAGAAGGTGCGCATGAACGACAAGCGGAAGCTGACTTATAAGGAAAAACAGGAGTTTGAGCAGTTGGAAAAGGATATTGCAGGACTGGAGGCTGAGAAGAAAGGTATCGAAGAAGCCTTGTGCAGCGGTACGCTCAGTGTAGAGGAACTGACAGAGAAATCCAAGCGCTTGCCTGAACTGGAAAATGAGTTGGATGAAAAGACCATGCGCTGGCTCGAGTTAAGCGAGATTGAAGGGTAAGTGAGGCAAGGGGTGAACGGGCTTGCAGGCTCATAAGCCGTACCTGACAGACTTCCTGATAAAAAATAAATCCATGCGGTATGTGGGGAATCCCGGTACCGCATGGATTTATCTTTTTATCAGGCTTTTTTCTTTCTCCTGAATTTCTGGAATTTTCCTTTGGATGACTTCTTTTCAGTGCGGGGGGCATAAGCCGGAGCTTCTCCCAATTCTGCCGGAACCGGAATTTTGTAGATGTCTTTTTCCAGGAAAGATTCAATCTGCTTGAACTTGGTCTGTTCCGTCTCACTGACGAAAGTGATGGCACAACCGTCGTGGTTGGCACGTGCCGTACGACCGATACGGTGTACATAGTCCTCGCAGTCGTGAGGAACGTCGTAGTTGATGACCAGACGGATATCATCGATATCAATTCCTCTCGCCACGATATCGGTGGCTACCAGCATGTTGATTCTTCCGTTACGGAATTCGTGCATGATGGCATTACGCTGGTTCTGCTCCAAGTCGGAATGCATTTCTCCGACATTCAGCTTCAGTCGTCTCAACGATTTGGTGACTTCCTTGACCTTCTGCTTGGAAGAAGCGAAAATGATGACACGTTCCGGCTGCTGCACCTTGAACAAGTCTTCGATGATTCTCAGTTTCTGAGCCTCGTAGCACACGTATGCCGCCTGGATGATTTTCTCTGCCGGCTTGGATACCGCGAGTTTCACTTCTGCCGGATCATGCAGGATCTTTTTGGCCAGTTGCTGGATCTTGGCAGGCATAGTGGCAGAGAACATGATGGTCTGCCGGTTCTCAGGCAGATACTTCACAATCTGCATGATGTCGTCTGCAAATCCCATATCGAGCATACGGTCGGCTTCGTCTAATATAAAAAAGGAGACTTTGGAAAGATCAACGTAGCCCAGACTCAGGTGACTGATGAGCCGGCCGGGAGTCGCTATCACCACATCTGCTCCCAATGTCAGCCCTTTTTTCTCCTGTTCGAAGCGTACCCCGTCGTTACCTCCATAAATGGCTACGCTCGAAACCGGCATGAAATACGAGAATCCCTCCATCTGCTGGTCAATCTGCTGTGCCAGTTCCCGGGTAGGGGACATGATCACACAGTTGATGGAATCGGCGGGATAACCTCCTTTGCTGAGCTGATTGATTACCGGAAGAAGATAAGCAGCGGTCTTGCCGGTACCTGTCTGTGCCACTCCAATCAAATCTTTCCCCTCCAACAACACAGGTATGGTATGCTCCTGCACAGGAGTACACTCCTGAAAATTCATTGCATCGAGCGCACGCAATACACTGTCTTCCAAATTCAGTTCCGAAAACTTCATATCTTATATCTACACTTAGTACTTGATTATTCTATATTATCTATTTGCCCGTTCATCCAGGTACGAATCTTTAAATCCCAGGAAATAAAGTACGCCGTCCAGACCGATGGTATTGATGGCCTGACGGGCGGTTTCCTTTACTTTCGGTTTGGCATGAAAGGCAATACCCAGACCGGCCGCAGAGAGCATCGGGAGATCGTTGGCCCCGTCACCGACGGCAATGGTCTGTGCAATATCCACATTCTCAACCTGAGCCAGCAACTGCAGCAGTTCGGCCTTCCGCTTACCGTCGACAATGTCTCCCAGGTAGCGTCCGGTCAACTTGCCGTCTACGATTTCCAACCGGTTGGCATATACATAGTCAATGCCGAACTTTTCTTTGAGGTAATTGCCAAAATAAGTGAATCCGCCCGAAAGAATTGCAATCTTGTAACCGTATTTCTTCAGTACGTACATCAGTCGCTCCACACCTTCGGTAATGGGCAGGTTTTCGGCAATGTCTTTCATGACCGACTCATCCAGCCCTTTCAGCAAAGCCACACGCTCTCTGAAACTCTCGCTGAAATCAATCTCACCCCGCATGGCACGCTCCGTAATCCTTTTTACTTCAGCCCCCACGCCGGCACGTTCAGCCAGTTCGTCAATTACCTCCGTCTCAATCAATGTGGAATCCATATCAAAACAGATCAGCCGTCGCATCCGTCGGTACATGGTATCCTGCTGGAACGAGAAATCCATTCCCAGAGCGGTACTGAGCGCCATCAGGTCGCCCTGCAGTTTCTCCTTGTCTTTGGGAGTACCTCGTACGGAAAACTCAATGCAGGCCCTTACGTTTGTCTTGTTGCCTTCCAGCGGAACACGTCCGGTCAGACGGCGGATGGCATCGATATTCAGCTCCTGTTCAGCCAGCACCTTGGTAGCTGCAGCAATCTGCTGGGCCGTAAGTTTTCTTCCCAGCAAGGTCAGAATATAGCGGTTCTTGCCCTGCATGCTTACCCATTCATTGTATTCGTCTTTTGTAATCGGATAAAAACGGATATTGATACCCAACTCCGAAGCCTTGAACAGCAGTTCTTTCATGACATTGCCGGAATCCGATTCCTGACACTGGAAGAGGATGCCCAGGGAAAGCGTACTGTGAATGTCTGCCTGTCCGATATCCAGAATATCCACTTCATAACGTGACAATATTTCGGTAATCGAAGCAGTCAGTCCGGGCCGGTCCAGACCACTGATCCGTATTAATATAAGTTCTGTTTCCATCATTGTTCTATCTCACACATATTTCTTACAAAGATAGCGCTTTTAAATTAACAGGGGCATTCAGGACTGCCCAAATTTTGTTTCAAGGGGCAGAAGATTTCAGAAACCGATGGCTAAAAAAGCCTTTAAAGGCAATAAATATGTTGAAAAACATAAAAAATTAGCCAAAGAGGGTGCATCTAAGAAAAAAAGCAGTATATTTGCATCCGATTTCTCACTGATAACAAATACTGCTTGCAGTATAAAGGTAATGTTCCGGGTAGAAATCACTGCACATAAGGACAGTCCCGGATAGTATTAACTAAAATCAAATTACATGATTAAAAATGTAAAATGGTTTTTTGTTGTATTAGTATTCAGTTCCTTTATTTCTCTTTCATTCAGTGAAGAGAAAGTAACTCTTACAGAAAAGCAACCGGCGGTTGGTGACGTGATACCTTCCCTGCAGCTCTGTAATTCAACGCAGTCGCTCAATCTGCAGAAATCCGGCAACGGATACACTTTATTGAGCTTTTGGGCCAGCTATGATGCCGTTTCCAGAGAGAACAATGCATCCTTAGCCTATTTTGCGGAAAAGACTGACCGCATCAATCTGGTATCAGTCTCTTTTGACCGTTATACTTCGGTATTTCGGGCTGCGGTCAAAAAGGATCATTTGCCCGAAGACAAATGTTATGTCGAAACCGGAGAGGAGCAATCGGAGATTTACCGTCAGTTCGGACTCTCCAACGGTTTTGGAAACTATTTATTGGACGACAAAGGAGTAATCATTGCTCAGAACGTCACAATAAATGATTTGGCTTCTTTTCTGAAATAATCGTTGTACTACGATACGGAAAAGAACTCATCGAAAGAAGAAAATTGAATACAACAAAAAGCAAAAAAGAATTATTTTCGAATAATTCTTTTTTTTTGTATCCGTACCTGAACTTCCATTCTTTTGGCCACTATGTACTGTGCTGTACCAAGAACGGTGTCATTAGGGAGACATTGTTCGTACAGTATTCACGTCCGCACCAGAACGGGGTAAACCTTTCCTGGCTACCTTTTCTACCAATCCATCAGGTAACGGAAATCCGGGTTCCTCGCTGGCAGTCTGATACATGCCCGGACTGTCTGACAATCACTGATTATCAATCATATTTTCTGAAAGAAAGGAAAAATAAAAACCGCCATTGATGAATTTCAGGCATTTCCAAACGGTGTTATCACGCGTTTGAATCCGTCTGATTCCATCAATGGCGGTTCAATCATATCGGGTTCTCCGGCTAGGCTATTTCAAATTACCGGCCGGAGAAAAAGCATCCGAAAAACGTATACTTATCAGATCATTTCAACGCTTCGTTTTACGAAGTTAGTCAGCGCTTCACCTTTCAGCATGTTATTCTGCAGCAAGGCAAGGTCAATCAGCTGATGTACCTTGTTATTGCCTGCAGCATATGTGCTGACAATTTCTTTCTTCAGGTTGTTCTGCGCTTCAATCTTCTTGTTCAGATCCTGGAGCTTGTCTTTGTCTGCAGTCGGAATTTCTTCCTCCTTCTTGCCAGCGTTAGCTTTGTCCAGTTCTGCTTTTTCAAGATTCAGCATTGCAAGTTCTGACTCAACCGGAACCAGTTTCTCTGCACAAGCCGATTCTGCATCTGCTAGAATTTCTTTTACCAGACGGTGGTCGCTGTTCAATACCAGACTGAACATGTCAGGCATTTCTCCATAGAAGCTCATTCCCGGCTGGATGCTTGCCATCTCTTTCATACGGCGCATGTATTCGGCCTGTGTGATGACAATTGGGGCCAGAGCTTCGCCCATCGGCTGGATTTCCACATGGAATTCTGTCTTTTCCAACTTAGGCAACTGTCCGCTGAAGATAGTAGAAAGCATTTCTGACTTGTCGTGTGACAATTCTTCGCCTTTCTCTGTATCTTTCACAATCAGACGGTCGATGACGTCGCTGTCCACACGGGTGAAGCGGCTCTTTTCCAGTTTGCGTTCCAGCAGGTTAATCATCGGAACATCCAACTGGCCGTCCATCAGCAATACATTGTATCCCTTGTTCTTGGCAGCGTCGATGTAAGTATACTGTTCATCCAGATTATTGGCATACAGATAAATCAGATTACCCTCCTTATCAGTCTGGTTGTCCTTGATAAGGGTCTGATATTCTTCCAGCGTATAATACTTCTTGTCAGTATCTTTCAGCAATACAAACTTGTTGGCCTTGTCATAGAAATCTTCCTGAGTCAGCATTCCGTAGTTGATGAAAATCTTCAGGTCATCCCATTTGTTTTCAAACTCCTGACGGTCGTTCTTGAAGATAGACTGCAGACGGTCGGCCACCTTCTTCGTAATGTATGTAGAAATCTTCTTGACATTAGAGTCGCTCTGCAGGTAAGAACGTGAAACATTCAAAGGAATGTCCGGAGAATCGATTACTCCGTGCAACAATGTCAGGAAGTCAGGTACGATACCTTCTACTGAATCGGTTACATAAACCTGGTTGCAATACAACTGGATCTTGTTCTTCTGCAAATCGATGTTGCTCTTGATTTTCGGGAAGTAGAGCACACCGGTCAGGTTGAACGGATAATCCACATTCAGATGAATCCAGAACAAAGGTTCGTCAGACATCGGATACAGTTCACGATAGAAGTTCTTGTAATCCTCATCCTTCAGTTCACTCGGTTTTTTAGTCCAGATAGGGCAGGTATTGTTGATCAGGTTATCTTCTTCCGTCTCAACCTGCTTTCCGTCCTTCCATTCCTTTTTCTTTCCGAAAGCAACCGGAACAGCCAGGAAGCGGCAGTATTTGTTCAGCAAGCCCTGAATACGAGATTCTTCCAGGAACTCCTTGCAGTCGTCATCGATGTGAAGGATGATGTCTGTACCACGGTCGGCCTTTTCAGCTTCTTCCAAAGTAAACTCAGGACTACCGTCGCAGGTCCATCTTACTGCCGGTGCATCTTCTTTATATGATTTGGTCAGGATTTCCACCTTCTTGGCAACCATGAAAGCCGAATAGAATCCCAGACCGAAGTGTCCGATGATGGCATTTGCATCGTCCTTGTATTTTTCCAGGAAGTCATTGGCACCAGAGAAAGCAATCTGGTTGATGTATTTATCAATTTCCTCGGCAGTCAGACCGATACCACGGTCGGAAATCACAATTGTATCCTTGTCTACCTTGACACGTACGGTCAAATCACCCAGTTCACCCTTGAAATCACCTTTAGAAGCGTATGTCTTCAGTTTCTGAGTCGCATCCACTGCGTTTGACACCAATTCACGCAAGAAAATTTCATGGTCACTGTACAAGAATTTTTTAATGATGGGGAAGATGTTTTCTGTCGTTACCCCAATATTGCCTTTCTGCATATCTTTTATATTTTTAATTGTTTGACATAGTTTGACTGGAATCTGAAAATTCCACGTGCAAATTCATACAAAAAAAATGCCAGACGAAACCGTCTGACATTTTGTCTGCTTTATACAGGCTTATCGGGATTTATTCTTCCGCTGAAACTATTTTCATGGACAATCCGTCTCCTGCCTCGTTTTTGCTGACATGAATGATTCTTCCTTCAGGCAGATCTTCACTCAGCAGCAAGTCGGACAGGCCGTCTTCGATGTGTGACTGTATGGCACGTTTCAATGGACGAGCTCCAAACTGCGGATCGTATCCCTGGGCAACCAGAAACTGCTTGGCGTCGTCGGAAAGAATCATCTGATAACCAAGCTCGTTGATCCGTTTATACAACTTGCTCAGTTCGATGTCTACAATCTTTCCGATAGCCTGTTCATCCAGTGCATCGAAGGTAATGATTTCGTCCAGACGATTCAGGAATTCCGGAGAGAACGACTGATTCAGAGCCTTGGTAATGATTGACCGTGAGCGTTCCTTTTCCATACCGCTGTCGTGCGACAGGAAACCGATGCCTCTGTCGAAATCCTTCAGGCGGCGCGAACCCACGTTCGAAGTCATGATAATCACCGTATTCTTGAAATCGATGACACGTCCATAACTGTCCGTCAACCGTCCTTCATCCATCACCTGGAGCAGCAGGTTGTACACCTCGTTGTGCGCTTTTTCGATTTCATCAAGCAGGATGATGGAGTAGGGCTTACGGCGCACCTTTTCCGTCAGTTGTCCTCCCTCTTCGTAACCGACGTATCCCGGGGGAGCTCCCACCAGACGAGAGACATTGAACTTATCCATGTATTCACTCATGTCAATCCGGATAAGGGCATCGGCCGATCCGAACATTTCCTTTGCCAACTCCTTCGCCAGCAGCGTCTTTCCCACACCCGTAGGTCCGAGGAACAGGAAGGTACCGATCGGACGGTTAGGATCCTTCAATCCGATACGACTTCTGCGTATGGCCTTTACCAGTGTCTCCACCGCCTTGTCCTGTGCGATTACACAGTCCTGCAAGCGTTCCTTCATGTGTCTCAGACGGGCACTTTCGGCCTGAGCCATACGCTGTACCGGAATGCCGGACATCATAGAGACCACTTCGGCTATCTGCATTTCATCTACTGTCTCTTTCTTGTCCTTCATGCTTTCTTCCCAGCGCTGCTTCATCACCTCCAGGTCGTCAATCATCGACTTTTCCTTATCGCGGAAACTGGCTGCCAGTTCGAAATCCTGCAGACGCACGGCCTCCATCTTGCTGGAGCGTACCTCTTCAATCTCCCGTTCCTGCTGCTCGATTTCCTGCGGCACCTTTATATTAATAAGGTGTACCCTCGATCCGGCTTCATCCAGGATATCGATTGCCTTGTCCGGGAAATTACGGTCGGTCACATAGCGGTCTGCCAATTTGACACATGCCTCTATGGCTTCCGGCGTATAAGAGACATTATGATGCTCCTCGTACTTGTCCTTGATGTTGTTCAATATCTGCAAAGTCTCCTCGGCCGAAGTCGGTTCCACAATGATTTTCTGGAAACGACGCTCCAGCGCCCCGTCTTTTTCGATGTTCTTCCGGTACTCATCCAGGGTAGTGGCCCCGATACACTGCATTTCTCCCCGTGCCAAAGCCGGCTTGAGCATATTGGCAGCATCCATGGAACCCGCAGCCGAACCCGCACCGACAATGTTGTGTATTTCATCGATGAACAGGATGATGTCCGGATTCTTTCTCAGTTCGTTGATAATCGAACGGATACGCTCCTCAAACTGACCGCGGTACTTGGTTCCGGCCACTACAGCCGTCATATCCAGGGCCATCAGACGCTTGTTGAACAGTACCCGTGACACCTTTTTCTCCACAATCCGGAGTGCCAGTCCCTCTACGATGGCCGATTTTCCCACACCCGGCTCACCGATCAGAATCGGGTTGTTCTTCTTTCTGCGGCTCAATATCTGTGCCAGTCTTTCGATTTCCTTCTCACGGCCTACCACCGGGTCCAGCTTGCCCTCGGCAGCTGCTCTTGTCATATCGATACCGAACGACTCCAGTACCGGAGTGTCGTTCTGCGAACTCGTTTTCTGTTCATTCACCCGTTGGGAAGCCCCTGCATTGCTATTTCCGGACGAAGTCGGACGACGGGGAAAATCATCGTCATCTTCCTCATCGTCAAAATCCAGTCCTCCCTTCGGATTGGACTTCGGAACCAGCTGGTCCATGATTTTGGCATAAGTCACCTGACAAGCTTCCAGTACGTTGGAAGCCAGGCTCTGCTTTTCCCTCATGATGGCCAGCAACAGATGTTCCGTATCTGCCACCGGAGCTTTCAGCATACGGGCCTCTAGGATGCTGATCTTGATGATTTTCGAAGCCTCATTATTGAAGTTCAGTTCATTCAAGTCTACGGCATCTCCCTGTCCGCCAGTTGAAAGTTCACTTTCTATATCTCGCTTAATCTTTTGTATATCAACGTGTAAATCCTTCAGCACCTGCACTGCCTTTCCTTCTCCCTCACGAAGAATTCCCAGCAGCAGATGTTCCGGTCCGATATAGTTGTTTCCCAACCGTCCGGCCTCTTCTCTGCTGAATTGTATTACATCGGATACCCTTTGTGAAAATTGATTTCCCATAACGTTAAAATTAATGTTTCGTATACACATAATTATAAATGCGTACCTTATTTAAGTTTACAGCAAATTTCATGCCATAGCAATCGTTTTTCATCAGGTTTCCTACATTTTTATGATACGAGGTACATAGTTTCCATATTTAACCTCTCAAAAAGCCAATTTAAAACTTATCGGAATTGTTTTGTCAATTCAATAAAAAGTAGTACTTTAGCATAGTTTTTAGCAAACTAGCGAGATATAACAATAAATAATTTGTTTAAATGCAAGAACAAGACAGAATTATAAAAATCAACATCGAGGAAGAAATGCAGAAGTCCTATATCGACTACTCAATGTCGGTAATCGTGGCACGTGCGCTTCCAGATGTCAGAGACGGTTTCAAGCCGGTACATCGCCGTATATTATACGGAATGATGGAACTGGGAAATACCTCGGATAAACCTTATAAAAAAGCAGCCAGAATTGTCGGTGAAGTATTGGGTAAATACCACCCGCACGGTGACTTTTCCGTATACGGCGCGCTGGTCCGCATGGCACAGGATTGGGCAATGCGTTACCCTCTGGTCGACGGACAGGGAAACTTCGGTTCTGTAGACGGAGACAGCCCGGCTGCGATGCGTTATACAGAAGCACGCCTGAAGAAACTGGGAGAGGAGATGATGCAGGATCTTTACAAGGAGACTGTAGACTTCACCAACAACTTCGACGATACCCTGAAAGAACCTACTGTAATGCCTACCCGTATTCCGAACCTGCTGGTCAACGGAGCATCCGGTATTGCGGTGGGTATGGCTACCAATATGCCTACCCACAATCTTTCGGAAGTAATCGATGCGTGCGTGGCGTTCATCGACAACAACGAGATTGATGTCGAAGGACTGATGCAGTATATCAAGGCTCCTGATTTCCCGACCGGAGGTTATATCTACGGAATCAGCGGCGTGCGTGATGCGTACGAGACAGGACGTGGACGTGTGGTAATGCGTGCGAAGACAGAAATCGAAACGCATCCTACACACGACAAGATTGTGGTTCACGAAATCCCTTACGGTGTCAACAAGAGAGAGTTGATTGAGAACATCGCCGCGCTGGTCAATGAAAAGAAAATTGAAGGAATCTCATATGTCAACGACGAGAGTGACCGCGAAGGTATGCGTATCGTAATCGATGTAAAACGCGATGCCAATGCCAGTGTGGTACTGAACAAGTTGTTTAAGATGACAGCCTTGCAGACGTCGTTCGGTGTGAACAACATTGCACTGGTTCACGGACGTCCGAAGTTGCTGAATCTGAAAGAACTGATCAAACTGTTCGTTGACCACCGTCATGAAGTGGTAATCCGCCGTACCCAGTTCGATCTGCGTAAGGCTAAAGAACGTGCGCACATCCTGGAAGGACTGATCATTGCTTCCGACAACATCGATGAGGTAATCCGCATCATCCGTGCGGCCAAGACTCCGAACGAGGCTATTACTAACCTGACTGAGCGTTTCCAGCTTTCAGAAGTCCAGGCAAGAGCCATCGTCGAAATGCGTCTCCGCCAGCTGACAGGACTGATGCAGGATCAGTTGCATGCCGAATACGAGGAACTGATGAAGCAGATTGCTTACTTCGAAGAAATCCTGACCAACGACGAACTCTGTAAGAAGGTAATCAAGGACGAACTGATTGAAGTAAAAGAAAAATACGGTGATCCGCGCCGTTCTGAAATCGTGTATGCATCGGAAGAATTCAATCCGGAAGACTTCTATGCTGATGATGAAATGGTCATCACCATCTCTCACCTGGGATACATCAAGCGTACTCCGTTGTCGGAATTCCGCGCACAGAACAGGGGAGGTGTCGGTTCGAAGGGAAGCGAAACCCGTGACGAAGACTTTATCGAACATATCTACCCGGCCACCATGCATAATACCATGATGTTCTTCACACAGAAAGGTAAGTGCTACTGGCTGAAAGTGTACGAGATACCGGAAGGCAACAAGACCTCAAAGGGCAGAGCCATCCAGAACTTGCTGAACATTGACTCTGACGATGTGGTTACGGCTTATCTGCGTGTCAAGAATCTGAACGATACGGCATTCATCAACAGCCATTATGTATTGTTCTGTACCAAGAACGGTGTCATCAAGAAGACATTGCTCGAACAGTATTCACGTCCGCGCCAGAACGGTGTGAATGCCATTACTATCCGTGAGGACGACCGCGTGATTGAGGTGAGAATGACCAACGGAAACAACGAAATCGTGATTGCCAACCGTAACGGCCGTGCCATCCGCTTCCACGAAAGTGCAGTCCGCGAAATGGGACGTACCGCAACCGGTGTAAGAGGTATCACACTCGACGAAGACGGCAACGATGAAGTAATCGGTATGATTTGCATCAAGAATCCATTGGAAGAGACCATCATGGTGGTTTCAGAAAACGGATACGGAAAACGTTCGGACATCGAAGACTACCGCAAGACCAACCGTGGAGGTAAGGGTGTGAAGACATTAAGCATCACTGAGAAGACGGGTAATCTGGTGGCTATCAAGTCAGTAACGGATGCCAACGACCTGATGATCATCAACAAGTCGGGTATTACGATTCGTCTGAAAGTGGCAGATGTCCGGATTATGGGACGTGCTACTCAGGGAGTCCGGCTGATTGACCTGGAAAAACGGAATGACCAGATCGGTTCCGTCTGCAAGGTAACTTCTGAAGCAGAGGAAGAAGAAGCACTGGCAGAAGGTGAAACAGTTGCAGAAAACAACGAAGCACCGGCAGTAGGAGAGGTCAATACCGATTCACAGGCCCCGGCATCTGACAATGATGAAGAGACCAAAAACTAGATTGAATATTTGTATTACTAAATTTAAACCATTATGAAAAAAGTATTATTATCTACAGCTTTGATACTGAGCGCATGTGCAATCTCTGCACAGGAAAGCGTAGTAAAGGAAGCTAAATCAGCAAAGAGTGATCCTGTGAAAGCCGCTCAGATCATCGAACCGGCTTTGGTTGATCCTTCTACAGCCAACGATCCTGAAACATGGAAACTGGCCGGAGATTTTCAGAAGTCAATCTATGACGAAGAAAATATGAAACTTTATTTGCCGGGCGGACAGGCTGATACAGCTAAATTGTATAACAGCTTGGTAAAAATGTTCGAATACTACCTCAAATGTGATGAAGTAGAACAGGCTAAGGTACAGAGCGGCGAACTGAAGAAGGCAAAACTGAGAAAGAAACTGGGTAAGACATTGGCTAGCGTTCGTCCGAACCTGACTAACGGTGGATCTGATGCTTACAACGCTGGTAACTATGCGAAGGCTCTGCAGTTCTTCGGAATGTACGTAGATGCAGCTAATCATCCTGTATTCACTGACGAAGAAAGTGTAAAGAACGATACATTGACTCCGCTGATTGCATGTTATGCATCATTGGCTGCCAACTCATTGAATGACAAGGCTGCAGTTATCAAATATGCAACTTTGGGTAAACAGCACAAAGAAGAAGGTTACAGAGCATTGATGTGTCTGGCTGAAGCTTACGGTAAGGGTGAAAATACAGACTCTGTACAGTGGCTGGCTGCTATCAAGGAAGGTACTGAAAGATTCCCGTCACAGGAATACTTCATCGGTAACCTGATGGACTACTATATCCAGAAAGGCAAGATCGATGAAGGTCTGACTGAAATCGACGCTGTTTTGGCTAAGAATGAAACTCCGTACTTCCTGTATGTAAAAGGTGTACTGCAGTACGAAAAGAAAGCTTATGACGATGCTATCGCTACATTCAATGCAATCATTGCAAAGAACAGCGATTTCGTAGCTGAAGCATATTCTAAGATCGGTGACTGCTATTTCTTCCCGGCTCAGGTAATCGTTGAAGAAAACGGTACTTTGCCAATGGACGATCCTAAGTACGCTGCAAACGAAGCTAAGATTAAGGAATTGTACGAAAAGGCAAGACCTAACTACGAAAAGGCTAAAGAACTGAAACCGGACAACAGACAGTTGTGGGGTCAGTACTTGCTGAATATCTACTGGAAACTGAACAAGGCTGAATACGATGCTTTGGAAAAAGAATTGACTCGATAAGATATTCGGAGATATTCCAAGTAGAATATAAATCATAGATAAGAAAGAATCCTGGGACGGAAATTTTCATCGTCTCAGGATTCTTTTTTTATATCTGCTCATTTCGAGATTCCCTGACAAATGCAGACAGTAAAGATTCCGGAAAATTTGATGCGAATGGCATTGAATACAGAATTTCGTAACGGTGTGAGAATTTAAAATTCACGGCCGAATACACATTTTGTTTCAAAAATTAAAATCTCACGCATTCTGATTTTGGGAGAAAAATAGGGAAATCTTAGCATCCGCGGGAAAGTCAATGAAAAAACACCCAGGACAGCCGTGCGTTGAAGAAGGAGAGAGAATTCCCAAAATCTAATTAAACATAATACGGATTATATTATAAAAGGAGGGATTCTTTCAGGGAATACGATATCATAAGATTGGGATACCCTAAATAAGACTGAGGCATAATTACTAAGATATTCCTCCAGACAATCAGGCATAAAAAAACGGCAGGTATCACCGGATTCCGTATGATACCTGCCGTTGAGTAATAAAATCATCTTTTTGTTTTCAGAATCATAAAGACAATGGCAACTACCGAAAGCAGAATGCCTACAATAATATTCGTCGTAAGTGGTTCTCCAAACACAATGGTTCCAATCAGGATGGCCGTTACCGGTTCGAAAACCCCCAGTACAGAAGCCTTCGTAGCTCCGATGTTTCGGGTAGCAACTGCCAGTGTGGCCGTGGAAACTACCGTTGGAAGAACCGCCAGGCCGACCAGGTTCAGCCATGCCCAATCGCCTGTTAATCCATCAGTTATATTGATTCCTGAAAAATTTATCTTCGTCAGAAAGACAATGGCTCCCACCATCAGCGCATAAAACGTCAGCAGACTGTTGGATATGTTGCTGATGATCTTGCTACGGTTGATGATGACAATGAACAACGCATAAACCAAGGCCGAAGCCAGGGAAAGAATCACCCCGATCGGATCGACGGTCTGCGAAGAATCACTTTGAGTCATGATGACCACTCCCACGAAAGTCAGGAAAATAGAAAGCCATACCGGCCAGGAAGGAACGACCCTGAGAAAAACCATGATGATGGCCACCAGAACCGGATATAGAAAAACGAGTGTGGTAGCCAGTCCGGAAGCAATATAGTGGTAAGCCTCGAACAGGAATGCACTGCTTGCCGTATAGAGCAAGCCCAGAACCAGCAATACCCCCGCCTGCTTCCACGAAATTCTGAAACTTTGTCTGCTCAATAATAAGAAGAGCCCCAAGAACAAGACAGCAATGGAATAGCGGAAAAACAATATGGATTCAATCGCCGCACCATCCTGCATTAAAGGAACCCCAAACAAGGGATTCAATCCATAGGTTATACCGGTAATGATTCCTGCCGGATAGCCAATAATCGCATTTCTACTGATATTTTTCATATTTATATGTATAAGAGTTTTTTTACTGTATTGCCTGTCAGGCATCCGTCTGATTTTTAAGCCATGCGAAGTCACGTAATTTATCTCCCTGGTATGTACTTCATTATCCGAAGGTTATGCATCATTCCGATGCCGTATAACCTCCTACCGGCAGCATTCTCAGTCAGCCTTCCCGCCATCCTGGAAGGCCGCTCCCCTACTGTCTCCGCTTATGGATTCCCCCACATACTAAAAACCCGACCGATTCTTGCCATTCTTTCAAAAGACAGTCCAAATAAAAAGATGGGCAACCCAATATAATCTGGATTGCCCATCTTTTACTGTCGGGGTACCAGGATTCGAACCTGGGACCCCCTGCTCCCAAAGCAGGTGCGCTAACCGGACTGCGCTACACCCCGAATCATTTGCTCTTCTTTTCAAAAGCGGTGCAAAGATACGCAATTCATCGGAAATATACAAACAGATACTGAAATAAATTATAATATTTCACGTTCCGTCTGCAAATCCTTCATTATGTTTCAAGGAAAAGATGGCGAGCTTTTTGGGAAAAGACCGCCATCTTTTTCAAAAAGGCCGCGGGCTTTTCCCGATTCCATCATTATGCGTTCAACAACGCATTTAATTCTTTTCTCCAGTCTTCCCCGTTCCGAGGATTCAACGTAAGCATACCCAGTTTCTTTCCCATTTCCGCATTCGCCTTACCGTCGTCAATGAAGAGAGTTTCCTGCGGCAAAATACCTGAATCGGCAAGCAGGTACTCGAAAATACGGGCATCCGGTTTGGTATAGCCAATCTGGTAAGAAAGATAGAGTTTATCGAAATAGTCGGTCAGTCCCTTGCCGTCGGACGAAAGCGAAGGACTGCAAGCCCAACGCATCACATACGGGTTCGTATTGCTCAGCAGGAGCAGGCGGAACCCTCTCTCTTTCAATGCAGTCAGTTCTCTCAGCCATTCCGGATTTACCCCTACGAAAAATCCCATCCAGGCCGACTGAATCTCCTCTTCGGTCAGACTGCGGTGGCACAACTCTTCCAGTTTTTTGTGGAACTCCCCTTCAGTCAGTCTCCCCTCTTCCAGGTCCTGAAAAATTCCCTGCTGGTGACACTGGTCGAGACGCTCATTGGCATCTGCCAGTCCAATCCGTTCGAAGGCTTTCACCGCCTGTTCACGGCTAAGCGGAGCAATGACTCCTCCAAAATCAAAGACAATATTTTTTATCATCGTTATTGCGTTTTATACTGAAAACCTGTTGCTTGCAAAAAACAAGGAAGCATTTCCGATACGAAACCAACGGCTTCCTACTGAGATGCTTCCTTGTCTCTGATTCACGTTATTACGTTTCCGAAAATCTTATTTTCTCAACATCAATGTCTTGAAAGACGCAGGATACGGTGTCTCAAACTCCATCCATTCTCCGGTTACCGGATGATAGAAACAGAGCTTGAATGCGTGCAGTGCCAGTCGTCCCAGCGGATTGATCTCGCATCCGTAGCGTTCATCTCCCACCAGCGGATGTCCGAGCGACTGCATGTGCACACGGATCTGGTTCTTCCGGCCCGTTTCAAGCTGCAGTTCAATCAGCGAGAAACCGTTGGCACGCTTGATGGTCGCATAATGCGTAATCGACAACTTTCCTCCGTCGTCTACCGGAGAAGAGCTTACATACAGCTTCCGGTCGGTCAGCCAGGACTGTACCCTGCCCTGATCCTTCTCCATCTCTCCCATCACAACAGCCACATAACGGCGGTCGCGCACGATGTCATGCCAGTTGTCGCGCAACGTATGCTGCGTCTTCTCATCCTTGGCATACATCATGATACCGGAAGTCTCACGGTCCAGGCGGTGCACCACATAAATCCGGTTGTTACGGTGCTGTCTCTTGACATATTCGTTCAGGATATGCTGCGCCGTACGCTCCTTCTGATGCTCCGTAGCCACAGACAGCAATCCTTCCTTCTTTTCCACCACAATGAGATAGGCATCCTCATACAGAATCTTCAGCATCGGATGACGGAACTCATGCTTGTTCTTTTCTTTACTGACCTGTACCTTCATTCCCGGTTTCAACGGAAAGTTGTACTGCGTCTGGATATTATGGTCCACCAGTACCACCCGGTTGACCAGCAGTGCCTTCGCACGCGTACGGCTGATTCCGGCCATTTTCTTCATCAGAAAAGCCATCAGCTCATCCGGTTCATTCACCTGGTACTCCGTATACTTCACCGCAGCACGGGCAACCGGGCGTCCTGCTCCTCTTGAATTTCTTGAATTTTGTCTCACCATGTCGATTGAGATGTATAATGTATAATTCTTCTAATTCTTCCGTTTCTTATCTTTTCTCCAGCAATACCACATTCTCTACGTGATGAGTGTGCGGGAACATGTCGACCGGCTGTACGGCTGTCACCTTGTACTTCGCATCCAGCAGCTGCAGGTCGCGCGCCTGTGTAGCCGGGTTACAGCTTACGTACACAATGCGTTTCGGCTCGGCAAACAGAATCACGTCGATCACATCATTGTGCATACCGGCACGAGGAGGGTCTGTAATGATTACATCCGGACGTCCGTGTTCGTTGATGAAATCCTGAGTCAGGATATCCTTCATGTCACCGGCGTAGAACAGGGTATTTTCGATACCGTTGATGGCCGAGTTGACTTTAGCATCTTCAATGGCCTCGGGCACATATTCAATACCGATTACCTTCTTGGCACGGCGTGAAACAAAGTTGGCAATGGTACCCGTTCCGGTATACAGGTCGTATACCAGCTCGTTTCCGGTAAGTCCGGCAAATTCACGAGCCACCTTATATAAATTATAAGCCTGTTCCGAATTGGTCTGGTAGAACGACTTCGGTCCCACCTTAAAGCGCAGTCCCTCCATTTCCTCAAAAATGTGGTCATTGCCCTTGAAGACCTCTACCTCGAGGTCACCGATCGTATCGTTGCACTTGTTATTGATGACATACAGCAGCGAAGTAATCTGCGGGAACTGATCGGCCACGTACTGCAACAGTTCCTTCATCTTGGCCAGCTGGGCATCTTCCGTAATCTTGCACTGCAGCAGCACCATCAGTTCACCTGTCGAAGAAGTACGTACCATCATATTGCGCAGCATACCCTCCTGCGAACGGAGATCGAAAAACTCATAATGATGAGCATATGCATAGTCTCTGATGGCATTACGTATCTGGTTAGAGATATCATCCTGCAGCCAGCATTTCTCGATAGCCAGCACCTTGTCGAAAGCTCCCGGGATATGGAAGCCCACGGCATTCATCTGGTCGTACTTCACATCCTGCTTCACCTCCTCTTCAGTCAGCCAGCGCTTGTTGGAAAAAGTAAACTCCAGTTTGTTACGGTAAAACCGGGTTTTTTCCGAGCCCAGAATCGGCATGAATTCCGGCAGCTCCACCTTTCCGATACGGGTCAGGTTATCATATACCTGTTTCTGCTTGTAACGGATCTGGTCTTCATAAGAGAGACACTGCCACTTGCATCCGCCGCATACCCCATAATGCTGACAGAATGGTTCGGTACGCATAGGCGACTTTTCATGAATTTTTACCGCTACAGCTTCCGCATAATGATTTTTCTTGCGTTTGATCTGTAAATCCACCACATCACCCGGTACTACATAAGGTACAAAAATTACCAGGTCGTTGACTTTAGCCAAGGCTTTGCCTTCGGCCGCTACGTCAGTTATTGTTACTTTTTCCAATAATGGAAGTTCTTTTTTCTTTCTTGCCACGTCCGTTTTGTATAAATCGAATTTGGGTACAAATTTATAAAATATTCTCGACATTCTGCCATTATTTTCAAATAACTTGATTTTGCAATGTCGATGTTGCAAAATATGTTGTAGAATACCTTTTTTTGATTTGTTTATTTGCAAAATATATATAGTTTTGCCACCGTTAAAGTTGAAACAAACACTTAACCTTAACAATTTGCAGTGCGTTTTACAGTGCAAATACTGAATTGAAAAACATAATTAACCTTATAAGACAATGGAAAAGAAAAGAGTTTATACCTTCGGAAACGGTAAAGCAGAAGGTAAGGCAGATATGAGAAACCTGCTTGGAGGAAAAGGTGCCAACTTGGCGGAAATGAACTTAATCGGTGTACCGGTACCTCCAGGATTCACAATAACCACTGACGTTTGTAACGAATATTTCGAAGAAGGAAAAGATAAGGTTGTCGCTTTGTTGAAAGATGACGTAGAAAAGGCCATCAAGGGAGTAGAAGCATTGATGAACTCTAAGTTCGGTGATGTGGAAAATCCGCTGCTGGTTTCTGTACGTTCAGGTGCCAGAGCTTCCATGCCGGGTATGATGGATACCATCCTGAACCTGGGTCTGAACGATGAAGTGGTAGCCGGACTGGCCCGCAAGACTGGCAACGAACGTTTTGCATGGGACTCTTACCGCCGTTTCGTACAGATGTACGGTGACGTGGTACTGGGCATGAAACCGACCAACAAGGAAGATATCGATCCGTTTGAAGCCATCATCGAAGACGTAAAGAAAAACAAAGGTGTCAAGCTCGACAACGAACTGGAAGTTGACGACCTGAAAGAACTGGTAGTACGCTTCAAGGCTGCCGTTAAAGCCCAGACTGGAAAAGAATTCCCGACTTGCGCTTACGAACAGTTGTGGGGTGCCATCTGCGCCGTATTTGATTCATGGATGAACGAACGTGCCATCCTTTACCGTAAGATGGAAGGCATCCCTGCTGAATGGGGTACTGCAGTCAACGTACAGGCCATGGTATTCGGTAACATGGGAAATACTTCAGCTACAGGTGTTTGCTTCTCTCGTGATGCGGCAACAGGTGAAAATCTCTTCAACGGTGAATACCTGATCAACGCACAGGGTGAAGACGTAGTAGCCGGTATCCGCACTCCGCAGCAGATTACTAAAGAAGGTTCTTTGCGCTGGGCTGCCCTGCAGGGTATTTCAGAAGAAGAACGTGCCGGAAAATATCCTTCTATGGAAGAAGCAATGCCGGAAATCTACAAGGAACTGGATGCACTTCAGACAAAACTGGAAAATCACTATCACGATATGCAGGATATGGAATTTACCGTACAGGAAGGTAAGTTGTGGTTCCTGCAGACCCGAAACGGAAAACGTACGGGAGCAGCCATGGTCCGTATCGCAATGGAAATGTTGCAGGAAGGACTGATTGACGAAAAGACTGCCATCAAGCGCTGCGAACCGAACAAACTGGATGAACTGCTGCACCCTGTATTCGACAAGGATGCATTGCGTAAGGCAAAAGTGCTGACCCGCGGTTTGCCAGCTTCTCCGGGTGCTGCTTGCGGACAGATTGTATTCTTCGCAGAAGATGCTGCACAGTGGAGAGCCAACGGACATCGCGTAGTGCTGGTACGTCTGGAAACTTCTCCGGAAGACCTGGCAGGTATGACTGCTGCCGAAGGTATCCTGACAGCCCGTGGCGGTATGACTTCACACGCTGCCGTAGTAGCAAGAGGTATGGGTAAATGCTGTGTATCAGGAGCCGGTGCCATCTGCGTGGACTACAAGAACCGTCAGATTGAAATCGATGGCGTAGTATTGAAGGAAGGTGATTATATCTCACTGAACGGTAGTACAGGTGAAGTTTATCAGGGCGAAGTGCCTACCCGTGCAGCTGAACTGTCTGGTGATTTTGCCAAACTGATGGATCTCTGCAACAAATATACACGTCTGAAAGTACGTACGAATGCGGATACTCCACACGATGCGGAAGTGGCCCGCAAGTTCGGTGCTACAGGTATCGGTCTGTGCCGTACAGAACACATGTTCTTCGACAACCAGAAGATTATCGCTATGCGTGAGATGATTCTGGCACCGGATGTAGAAGGCAGAAAGCGTGCGCTCGACAAGCTTCTCCCCTATCAGAAAGCCGACTTCAAGGGTATCTTCAAGGCTATGGACGGATGTCCGGTCAATGTACGTCTGCTCGATCCTCCTTTGCATGAATTTGTTCCGCACGATCTGAAGGGTCAGGAAGAAATGGCAGAGGCTATGGGAGTAACGGTAGACTATATCCGTCAGCGTGTAGAAAGCCTGTGCGAACATAACCCGATGCTGGGACACCGTGGTTGCCGTCTGGGTAATACTTATCCGGAAATTACTGAAATGCAGACACGTGCAATCCTGGGAGCTGCCGTTGAACTGAAGAAAGAAGGATATGATCCGCATCCTGAAATCATGGTTCCGCTGATCGGTATCTTGTATGAATTCGAGGCTCAGGAAAAGGTTATCCGCAATACTGCCAAGGCTTTGTTTGAGGAAGAAGGTGAAAGCGTTGACTTTAAGGTGGGTACAATGATTGAAATTCCGCGTGCCGCACTGACTGCCAACCGCATTGCTTCACATGCTGAATATTTCTCATTCGGTACTAATGACCTTACTCAGATGACATTCGGTTATTCTCGTGATGACATCGCTTCGTTCTTGCCAGTATATCTGGAAAAGAAGATCCTGAAGGTCGATCCGTTCCAGGTATTGGATCAGAACGGTGTAGGTCAGCTGGTTGAAATGGCTGTTGAGAAGGGCCGCTCGGTACGTCCGGATCTGAAATGCGGTATCTGTGGTGAACACGGTGGTGAACCTTCATCTGTAAAATTCTGCCACAGAGTGGGTCTGGACTATGTATCTTGCTCTCCGTTCCGCGTGCCTATCGCACGTCTGGCTGCGGCTCAGGCTGCTATTGAGGAAGCATAAGCAATATAGGATAATATTTGATTTAGGCTGTAACGAACTGTTTATCAGGCGTTACAGCCTAAGTTATTTCTAGGCGGTTCGTGCATTTGTCCGCAAAAAATGAGCCAAATAAATGGTACTTGCATACACCACGCATACACTTTTGAACAGTGGCGCATACACCAACGCATACACCATTTAATAACTTATAAATCAATCTGATATGGCAACATTTAAAGTAGTCGTAAGAAAAAAGAGAGCTGACGGATTTTTCAGACTGCAACTATTATAGCCTACCAGATTTATTTACAGATGATAAGCAACTTCAGCACATCCTTGTCTGTATCCTTATCAGGACATTTACGTCATTGATTATTGACAGAGACCTCTTTGTTTTCATAATCATGTCTAAGACTTCTTACCGGTTACAGTATTCTCATGACAGGAGACGTTGGAAATTATTCTTTTCCTCATTAAGTTCCTTTACCATAATAAATTCCTCGTCTGTTTCCTTTATTGTTTTAAACCCAAGTTTAAGGTACATATTGACTGCATAATTTGCCTTCTGTACGGAGAGCGAAACATGTTTATAGCCTTTACTGACAAGCAATTTAATTATCTCCTGCATTAAACGGCTACCAATACCTTTGTTCCTGTATTCCTTGTACAAGGATATGGAAAGAGAAGGAGTTTCATCATTTACATGGCCGTAATCATTCATGATGCGTACCCATGCAGCTCCTACAACCTTACCGTCAGTTTCGGCAACCAGACAATAATCATCTTCTTTCTTACCAAAATTTTCAATATAAACTTTCAATTCCGGCAATTCAACAACATCTTTCGATGGTGGCTCTACACCTTCGGGAATATAGATAGCTTCGTAAAGAAAATTTCTTAGCAAATGGTTTTCACCAGCTTGCAAAGGACGTATAATATAATTGGTTGATTCGTTCATTGTTCACATTTTCTTTTCAGGTCTGCTATATACCGTTTCTGCTGTATTCTCAAATAAAACCATGCAAAAGGATATAACCACCATTTTTTCAGTTTTATTGCCTCTGTAAAAATTATTTCTGTCCCATTTTCAATCTGCCTGAAATGTCCTGTCCACTCCCCGGAAAAGTTCTCATTATCCATAAGGAATGAATATTTCAAGAAAGGCTTTAACACGGTAATAGTAAAACAGGTTACATAGCCTTCATTACTTATCTCCTTGAAATGACGCTCATCAGAAACTTCTATATCTTTTATATCACTTCGCCATGAATAGTCATAAAGTGAAGTGACTGAATGCCAGACTGATGCTAAATCAGCCTGTATAAATGATTTTATCGTTGTGCTTATCATGGGACATCTTTATATTTGTCTTACCGTTTTTCCCAATCCTCTTTGGTCAGCAAAGTAAAATGCTCCGTACGGATATCTCCTAAAGGAGAGGTCTTTCCTTCTTCCGTATGATGAAAACGGAAACCGCATTTGTCCATTACTCTGCGGGACTTAATATTTCCGTCATAATATCCGCACCATACTCTTTTGATATTCAGTTCATAAAAACAACGTAAGAGCAGACACTCAACTGCTTCCGGTATCAGCCCTTGTCCCCAGTAAGGGACACCAATCCAATAACCAATTTCGGCATCACCCTCCTGCATGTCTGCACTGTGCACTCCGTCACCGAACATGATGCCTACACTACCAATAGGTTCATTGGTCTCTTTTAAAACTACAGCATAAGTTTCCGGAGTAGAAAGTATATCCCTTATTATTTCCCTGCTGTTTTCAACAGAGGTATGTGGTGGCCATCCCGCTATCGGTCCTATTTTCGGATCTTGTGCATATTTGTAGAGAGATGCAGCATCTTCTTCTGTCCACGGACGAAGTATAAGTCTTTCGGTTTTCATAAATCATTCATTTAGTTATAGAATCAAATGTTCGGTTATAATTTAATGTTATACAATGAAATAGAAAATTATCAAGAAAGAATCTTTGCTTTCATATTCATTTTTTATATATACGGAGATACTATCGGTAAATAAACTGTCATTTAACAAATTCAGAAAGATTATCAATCATCTTTTTCAAATTGGCTTCATTTTCCTCATCTGATATTGTAGGGTCTTTCATGAAGCGGACACATGGTAAATCCGGACAGTTTCCACAATTTTTCCGCTTATGTTCACTGCAGCATTTCCATATAGGACATACTGTATCACCTGTATACTGAATCCAAAACACCTTACCGTGACCTTGCGGATTCACTGGATGACTGCGATATACATGGCAGATGCCGCTCTGACCTGGTGAATGCCATCGTAAGGGCATTGATACTTCTACACCGTTTTTACCTTCGAGCAGATGCCAGATAACGCTGGCATTCTGACCAATTAATATCTATTCCATATTGAAATTCATTACTTTATGATTTAAATCCCAATTAAATATTTGATATTCCTCATTTGAAATAGGCCTTTGTGTAGTAAGCACAATAAGAGGATGTGGAGAGTATTCACTCCGGTAAGAAGGATGTTTATGTGAATGACAGTTTTCATAGAATCCACATTTCTGGTAAAACCTTAGACGAGCTTTTGACACTTCATCAACAATAGGATCTATTTCTAATAGAACTATTTTATCAGTTAACTTAATAAAGTCTTGGAGCAGTTCTGTGCCATATCCCTTTCCTCTTATATGAGTATTAATTGCGAAATGTTCTATATATATATAATTGTCAAATTCCCAATAGGATATAAAACCTATAAAATTGCCATTTTCTTCATATCCAGTTAAGTGATAATTTGTATCTGAAAACGCTTCTTCTTGCTGCTTAATTGTCCTTTGTTCAAAAATAGGAAAACTTGATGTATATAGAACTTTAAATGTCTCAAAAATCGGATGACCTAAGTCCTGTATATTTACACTTTTCATAATTTTGTATTTTAAAATCTTTACTTAAACGCAGACTATATCGCAAATATAGTGCTTATAAACGGATATATATTCCTTCCAATAATATTATATTCGATAATCTATGATGTAAGAAGATGTTCATTACTAAGAAAGTTCACTCCACTAGGATGACATCATCGAGGTTAGTGGTGTACTGCTTGCTGATGTGTTCGCATTTGAGATGCCACGACTTGCCTGTGGCGCCCTGAACAGCTACCTTAAATGGTGTTATGGCCATTTTTGCGGTTGATGGCATCTATGGCAGCGGCCAGGCGTGACTGCTGTCAGGGGCAATGGTATCGAAAAGGTTGGTCTGGATGGTAGAGTCAGGAACTATGTTACAGACAATGACACCAACTTTCTTGTACAAGTAACCGCCCTCTTTGCGGAAATCCATGCGGAGTGCCCGAACTGCAGTGCTTACTAGTTCCTGATGGTCGTTGGTCGGTACCTGCAGGTGGATGGTGCGATTGATGCTGTGTTGCGGAAGATCCAGACGAAAACGACTTGTATAGGCGAAGACTGTTATCTCCGTGCAGCAGCTGTGCTGCATACGGAGCTTGCGGACACATTCGGAAGAAAAGTTGGCGACAGCTTCCTCTAACCTGGAGAGTTCGGACAGACCGGAATCAGGGAAACTGCTGCATTTCTTCAGAGGCAGTTCCTCAACATCAATACAGGATTCACCGCGAAGCTCCATCCAAGTGCGGACACCGGTTATTGTAAGCAATTTTCACACGAAACTCTCGTTTTTCAGCGTGAAATCCCAGACGGTATTTATACCGTAATAGCGCAGTTTATCCAAGCTCCGATGGCTGATACCCCAGACATCGCCAATTTCGAAGCCCTGCAGCGCCTTGATGCAGTTTTCCTCAGAATCTATCATGCATACACCCTCCATGTCATGCATGCTTTATATCATAAAATTTGCAAGCAAAACTAGCTATACCAAAATCCATTGAATCATTTTGTTTGCTCCATGAAAATCTCTTCTTATAAAGTTCGCTAATTCTTAAGATGCATAGTAATTAAAAATTCTCGTCCACGCAGAAAGCGTGTTGACTGAATTGAAGAAACTGTGTTATAAGTAGTGTAAGAATAGTCCTTACAATTCAAAATATTAGTAAGAGAAGCAGATAGTTCAATTTGTTTATTAATCTTCCATGTTAACTTAGTATCTCCAAAAAAAATATTTTTATAGTTGGATTTAGAAATTTCATCACGATAAATTTCACTGCCCACTTGCCATATTAGTGCATCAATAGGAGTGAGTGCCAAATTAACGTAATGAATGTAACGGTCAAATTGAGATACTTTATCACTACTAATATTAAGAGTTGAACGATTAAACTTAAAATCATAAGACCAATTTATCCAATTGCCTACAGCACCAGTTAATCGAGATCCTATATTCCATGTTGAATTGTGATAGGCAGTTGGAACTCCTTCTGAAATCAAATCTTTATTTATTTTAAGATACCCTCCATTTACTCCTATGGAACCATTCAGAAAATTCAATGTTTTTGTGACATTACCAAATATATTCAAGTTTTGAGAGTTTGATGGTGTTTCCTCATAAGAACTGACAATGTAATTATCTACAAAATACTCTGACATCTTATAAGGACGGTTTGACCAGGATTTTATTGCAAACACATTAAAGAATATACCCTTTAATATATTTTTGTATCGGATTCTAGTTGAAATACGTTTATCAGAGTTTACATAAAAGTCCTCAACACCTTGAATAAATGTACGATAGTCCGATAGAATCGCTTCTTTTTGGATATCTCTCAAATTCATAGGAGAACGACCCAGCATTCCGCTTAGTGATATGGAAAAACGAGGATTAGGAGCCCAACGAATATCCAGTAAAGGAGAATGAAAATATTCTGACCGGTTAGCTATTTTCCCATTAAATTGATAATAAGTATAATTAAATGGATATTGCAAACTAAATTCCATGTTTCCCAAAGTGTATTCTATTTTAGGAGATGCATATATTGAAAGATAATTGGTTGTAACTGAATTTTCTATCTTAACCTGTTCCTCATGATTGATGTCTTCTTTCAAAACACTTTCCATATCCCGGAAGTATCCACTAAATCCTCCCTCCAATGAAAGTAATAATCCGTTGAGATATAATCCGTAAGATGCTTTTTCATTGGTATAAAATGCTTGATTAGATACATACTGAGAAAATTTAGCTTCATCTGAGTTTGAATAGTCTACCTCAATGCGTTGTGGTTTCTTTTCCCATTCATTAACTGAAGTCAGTGTAAGCAAATGCTTATCTCTGATACGTTTGATGAACTTCAAATCATTAGAAATATAAAAATCAGGCGTATTGGCATTCTGCAAATTGGGGAGTGTGCCAGTCATTGCTGTTTCTGTATTTTCCCAGTTCAATTCAGTTTTAAGGGTATTATTCAGATAGTATTTTTTTTCATTTCTTTCTATAGAAAAGTTTCCTGTTAATCTATTGTCGTGTTCTATACCACCACGCTCTTCTGAAATTATCTTGTCACCATTACTTAGAAAGTAAGTTGATACAGTGGAAGAAAGTCCTGTAGCCCGATGGTTATAATAATCTATTTGTGCTTTAATTGTACCAGATTTTAGTTTCCATAAGTTGCTGGAGGAGAACATCCACGATCTGTTAAAGTTAGTGCGTGCAGCTTTTAAGCTTGGAGCTACTGGTAGCTGGATAGAAAAATAGTCGCCCAGCTCTGTTGAACGCTTATTTGCAAAGAAATCAGTTACTTGATTCCGTAAATCTATTCCTGTGTTGTTACTTTTAAAGGTGGTTATGGTTTGATAATTGGGCATTACTGTCATCAAGAATAATTCTCCATTCCATAACCCTCCTTTGGGTGAGTTTCCCCATCCTCCGCCTAAATAACCATTCAATATCCATGCAGCTTTGGACTTATTTTTTAATTTCAGATTTATGGCTGCTTTATCTGAAAAGGTAATGTTTTGTAATACCTGCATCGGTTGATGGTTCTCCATGACTTCTACTGAGGCTATATCATCATATGAAATGCCATTAGTTGCAATTCCATATTTTCCGCCTAACAAATCACGACCTTCAATATAAAACTTATTAATATCAATCCCTTGGTATTGAATCTTCCCGTCAACAGCAACATCTATACCGGGCATACGTTGTAATACATCTCCAATGGTATGGTCTTGTTTTTGTGCAAAGCTTGATACTAAATAAACAACAGTATCACCATTTTCACGTATTCGGTCTGCTTTTACAACCACTTCCTTCAACTCTTGAGTATCTTCTTCCATTTGGATATAAAGATGGTTAGTGTTTTGTAGAAGTGGAGCCGAATAAGTTTTCATTCCCATCATAGATACATTAATATACAGCTTTTTTTCTGCTGCAATAGGCATTTTTATGTTGAAGCTTCCATCGTTGCTTGTCATTGTAAACTTTAAAAGCTTCCCATCAATATCTTTAACCATTACATTTGCCCCGGCAAGTATTTTGCCAGTATTCTTCTCTGCTACCTTTCCCGTGACATTCCATTGAGCATAGGCGCAAAGAGCAATAAATAACATACTTATTATTAGTCTTATTCGCTTCATAATACTAGTCGTGTGGGTAGTCTATTTCTTCAAAATCGTAGTTCTTATGGGGTAATGGCTTTGATTTGTCCACCTTATCAAATTTTATATTAGAATTATTAATACCATATGCTCCAGATGACAAAATCAAATTCTTAACATTTTCTTGAAGAGATTTCCGCTTATTTTTTAATGAAGTGTTCCTATCAGTTTTTATCCGACTTATATAATTAAAATATTCTATCTGTTTACCTGGATTTAATTTTATCTGTACAGCAGAATATTGATAATGTCCCTTTGCATCATGAGCCTTTAGTATTAATCCTGGTAAGCTGGATAATTTCCAAGGTCCTCCTGGTATGGGGATTTCAGGTGTAAACCAAGCATACCAAAGTCTTCCACAATAATTAGATGTGGCGAGCAAGCATTCATATCCTCCAATAGTTGTTGTACTGTCTGTGATTTCCCATATTGGCTTTCTCCATTCTTCCTCATATATCCAATTACAAAGGGAATGACGAGTATGATTGGTTACTTTCCCTGCAGGATAATTTATGAAAATAGTTTCATTATCTGTTTCTCCAATTTCTTTGAGCATTTTGCCACCATTTAACATATCATTCAAATATGTTTTAACATATTCCGGACTTTTTGCCATTAAAGAATCATAAGATTTATACTTTGCATCATAAAATACACTTGTGTTCTTTCCTGCACAATATGTTAAATAATTAATTCGAAAGTCAGTATCTATTTGAAGTGTATCTGTTGCCATTCGACGTTCATATAATATTTCTATAATTGCTGGTTCTAACACGCGTTCATCTACAATACTTTTGGATTTTAAAGGTGCAGTTCCTATTAATATAACTGCCCAAATGAGATATAATTCTTTCTTCATTTTGATGTGATTTTTATTGAGAGAGTATCACCTTAATTAATATAGAAACAATACTCTTTTCCAAATTTAATTACTAGCAAAACCTATATTCACTCCACAATCATCTACAGTACTGGGATAAAGAAAAATTAGTTCATAAACAATTTGTTTTCCCTCGTATTAGTTAACACGAATTTACAATAAAATTATTACAGTCATAATAATTTTCTAAAAAAACATGAATACGGTTATAATAATTTAACAAATGACAGAATTAGAATTTTGAAATTTAAAATGTACCAAAGCTGAATCTTCCACTTTCAGGTACAAGTAACAATCGTTTTTCTTTCCAGATGCTATAAAGACAGGAAATATCCAATGAGTGTAATAACGGTAAACATATTTCTGATAATAATCATAATTACTGTATTTTTGTTTGGCTTTGAGTAATTTTGTATTTTTGAAACAAAAAAATAGTATGAAGAATTATGATATTGAAAGAATACTGAAACCAGCTTTTAAATTATTCTTGACTTATAATTATGAAGCTGTAACGACATCTAAATTGGAAGAAGAAACAGGCTTAACCAGGGGGGCTATATTCTTTAAACATAAGACAAAAGAGGCCTTATTCAAGGCTGTTATTGATAAGTATATTATTTCGTTTCAGTCTGGATCATCCAAAATACAAGCAAAGAGCCTGAAAGAGTTTATAGAAATATTTCTTAATGGTGTAGAAATACGTATGAGAGAATTACAGCAATTAGGTAGTAATAATATAGCCAGAGGATACTTCAACCTTTTGTATCAGGCAGTACAATATTACCCTTCATTCTCTGATATAATTACTGATATATTTAATAATACTATTAATGAATGGGAAAGTATAATAAGCAAAGCAAAAGAATCTGGAGAAATAAAGCCAACTTGTGATGTACATAGTACTGCTTTAAGATTTCGTTATAGTTACTCTGGTATGTCTTTCGAATCTAGTTTTTATAACAGACTTGATATAAATAAATTAAGAGAATTATTCGACAAATATTATGAAGAGATAAAGAATGAATAATTTCCTTAGTTATAGAATATCTAATATGTCATATCTTTTAAATATGCGATTGTAAGCCTCTTTTTTCCATATCAAGATTGAAAAAATAACAGGCGAAAAGAAAGTTATTAGGATTATAAAATCTTAATCTTGTATTTTATGTTCTCACGAATACGAGAGTATACGTACAGATTAATATTGCGTAAAAATCGATGAATATGATAGAGAGGTGTACCCATCTTGATACCCATTACCTTAACTTCATTACTTCGGGCCACAACACAACCGTCATTGTTCGAGAGAACAACGACAGGTTTGTCACGGAACAGCGGATTAAACACGCGCTCGCATGAATAGTAGAAGTCATTGCAATCGACAAGGGCTATCATAAATATTCTACTGCAAAGATATTAATAGTATAGCAAACTATAATCATCAATAATCAAAACTACCCTACAGAGTATTGAATAAGTGTCAGGATATATGTAGCTTTGCGCTTAATAAACAAAAATAGCCTAAGTTAGGTGTTTTATGTCTAGTTTTTTGAAGTATGTTAAAGAACTTGTTTTATATCTGTTTGCTTTTGTTGTTCTGCAATAAATCAGAAGCACAAAATTTATCAAGTATCATTGATAGCTGTCATTATTATCTGGATAAGCAAGATACTATGTCGTTTAATAAGACCTACATCAGAATTCTTGATGCTTATGAAAAAGAGTATGATGCAGAACTACATTCTATTGAGGAAGAATTAAAAGAGATGAGAATTGAAGATCAAAGCATACGATTGTTACTGCTTGATGCTTCGAAGAAGAAACAAAATGTAAATAAAATAAGAAGGATAATGGACGACATAGACCGAAGAAATGCTGTCAGAGTTGCTGAAATCATTGACCAATACGGTTGGCTTTCTCCCGATGATATTGGATATGAAGCGAACGAGGCTCTTTTCCTTTGTATTCAACATTCCCAAGATTCTTTAATCCAGAATAAGTATTTACCTATACTGAAAGAAGCCGTCCGAAATGGTGCGGCTAAAGGCTGGCAATATGCTTTTCTGACTGACAGGAGCCTTATGAATCAAGGACAAAAACAAGTTTATGGAACACAAAGAATAACCAGGAATGGAGTTGATTATCTGGTCCCTCTACAAGATATTGATAAGGTCGATTCGCTCAGAAAGGAAATAGGACTTGAGTCTTTGAGTGAATATATGAAAGACTGCGGACTAAAAAACGGCTGGAGCAAAGAATTTTACAGAAACAATATAAAACTACATGAATCTATTTTTGATTCATGGTTTAAATCGTTTAAGCAGAATTGAAAATATCTTTTTTACCCGGCGGCTCATATCACCATACAGATTGTAGTTGGAACTGAAGACAGCCACATTGTTTGCCTCCAAGACTTCACGGATCTGATAGAGAGGTGTACCCATCTTGATGCCCATTGCCTTTACTTCGTTGCTTCTGGCCACGACACAGCCGTCATTATTATTCAGAACAACGACAGGTTTGTTACGGAGCAGCGGATTGAACACGCGCTCGCATGAACAGTATTCCTCGTTAGCCGGAACAAGCCAGATACACTTCTACTTATCGTCAAAGCGCACAGTCTTCAGTGTGAACTCTCCATCGATGAAAGCCACAACGATGTCACCGTCCTGAGGTTCCAGGGCTTTGTCGATGACAAGCAGGTCGCCGTCATCAATGCCGCAGTCCTTCATGAAATCGCCGGAAGCACGGGTATAAAAGGTAGTAGCCGGATGGTGTATGAGTTCCCGGTTTAAGTCTATACTGCCAGTCACGTAGTCCTGAGCCGATAATGGAAATCCAGCCCTTACCCCCTGATTAGCAAACGGCAAAGTCAGTTCGCTACTCAGGTCAGCAGAATACGTGGTAAGTTTAATGTTCATCCAAGTAGTCCTTTCTCCAGCATTTCCTTACGAAGAAGTCCTTTCTTAACCTCAGTCATATCCAGCCAGTTTTAATCTGTGGGGGTTCTGTCTCTGATAAGCCTTGACATCTTCAATCACATCAAAATAATAGTATCTATTTATCGTATTGAGAAACTCAAAACAATATACATGCACTACATCTTATTAATTAATGTGTTACAAGTTCCATAATTCATATAGCATACGTTTTTCCTATAAGTTTACAAAAGATTTATATATGGAAGATACATTTCAAACAAATTCATTTTTATTCAGGAATAAGAAAATTATACATCAATTGCAAATTCCTTATCATTTATTTAAAAAATTAATGAAATAAAGAAGTAAAAAGTATAAACAGTACATATATTTGTTTTTGTATATATATTTTACTTATTTTGTAAAAAGGGAAAATGCTCATACATGGGCATGGGTTTATCCCACAGGGAAAGAGATATTTGGGGAAAATATATAGAAATGACAATTTGTTACAGGGCATATATAAAAATATGGTTATACTTTCATTTTTAATTTTATTACTATGAGACGACAAAATTTTGTGTTTTTCTTGTTCTTGACCATTTTCATGGGACTGTTTACATCGTGTACAAAGGATAGTGAAGACAATCCTACTCCCCCTGGGCAGTGGATTATATTCGAAGAAGGAACTTCTTATTCTGCCAACGGCACAGGGGAGACATTGAAAATTAAGTTCACTACAACTGAGAGTTGGTCCTTATCAGTGCAAGAGGAGTGGCTGGAAGTAACCCCAACAGTGGGGAATCCAGGTGACAATACGGTTGAAGTAACTGTTGAGTCTAATACTACAGGGGTAACAAGAAGGGGCATAATCAGGTTTGCATCTGAACAGTCATCTGGTACTGCAGAGATCAATGTGAATCAGAAAGCTTCCGATCAGAGTGAGCAGGCTACAGAGTCAGGCTATTTGGATTTGAAACTGGAAAATTCTTCGGTACAATTGACTTATGAGGAGTCGAACAACACGGTAAGCGTGACTTACTCTGACGGAAATGTACCGACAATTCAGGATGGAAAGGCAATCGTACTTCCCAGCCAGTACGACTATGATGTCCGAGTGATTGAGAAGCATGAGATAAATGGCAATCGGGTAAGCCTAAAAACCAGACAGGGTAATATGTGCGATTTATTCCAAAATACGGAGTTCACATTGACAACGAACCCGGATCTACCTCCTGTAAGCCGTACTGGAAAGGGAGGATCAATCATTACCCCATCGCAGGTGACGCTTGTGGCGGGAGACAGTCGCATCGTGATTTATGATAATAAGATGGCAAGCACTCGTGCAGATGTGAATATCGTGGATAATTTGTATACTTTCTCGCAGGATTATAAAGGGAATGTATTATATGAGAAGGACGGAAGCAAATTGTATTGGGACAAATGCGCTTTTGATCTTGGTCTAAACAGTGTGTTTTACTTTAACTTCAGCGAAGAGGTGATAGATGAAATCAAGAAGGGTGACCTGAAGGAATTCTCTTTTTATCTGGATGGAAAGGTAAATGCAGATTTCTTGATGAAATATCTAGGAGAAAAGGAATTGTCAGAAGAAATGGACGAAATTATCATGAAGGAAGTAACTCCTACGTTGGAACTGAAATTCCTGGTTGGCAATGTACCTGTCTTCATTTCACTAGATACGAATCTCGGTGCTCGCTATACGATGGAGGCTCGCTCGGAACTACGTGCCAGCGCAGGACTGAAATTCCAGTCGACAGCTCGCCTGGGTATGTCGTGGAGCGAAGAAAAAGGTATGAAACCTATCAAGGATTTTGCATATGACTATCAGAAGTATGACCCAACTTTCAGTGCGGAGGGATCTCTGTCAGCACAGGTGGCTTATTATCCACAGATAGAGATTTCTATTTATAAATTTATCGGGCCTTGGGTAGATGTCATTCCTTATCTCCAACAAGATGTAAAAGCGGGAATGCAGATAACAGGAGCAGGTAATAACTATTTAGGCTGGGAGCATACTGTCTCAGTCGGTGTCAGTACAAGAATGGGACTGAACTTTGATTTCTTCTTTTTTGACGTAGATGCGTATAAGACAGAGGTTATGGAACTAGTATCTACAAACATTTACAAGGCTCCCTATAACTTGTCTCTTGTGTCACCGCAGAATGATCTGTTCGCTAAGAATGAGGAAATTAAGGCTACCTTCAAGGTAACTGCTTTATGGGGAACAGAGGAAGTGCCTTGCCCAGGAGCTTTTGTGACTTTTGTCGGTGAAGGCAGTTTGAGTAACAAATATGCACTCTCTGACCAGAATGGAATGGTTACTGTGCGCTGGACACCAGACGGGCAAGCTGCGTCAAGGGGAGTATACCCCATTACGGCTGTGCCGCATTGGCTATATGTAAGAGTGATTGGAAGTGATGGAAATATAATTCAGGAATACCCATGGAAAGTAATGGTAGACTGATGTGATTTATCCATTGTTTTATCTTAATAACAACTTAACTATTTGAAAATAAGAACAAAGAGCGGTTAGAGTTTATTCTAACCGTTCTTTGTATAAATGCTCAAAAGATAACAGAGCACTGGTTAAAAGCATTTTTGCAATAACTGTGCACTGTCAAAATTTTATGTAAATTGATAACCGACACAGGCAAAGAATCCGCTCCTGAAACTCATCTCACCTCGTGCTTCGTTAAGGTTAAAATGTCCATTCTTGTTTATCATGGGACCCTGCCTACACGCCCACATGCGGCCCGGATCAAATATCCGGTTTCTGCAACTTTCGCTTCATTGGCTTAAGTTGCATCGGGCATACCTTTGCACAACGCTTACAAAGTATATAACTCCATTCAATGTATACATTTTTAAATGTATCCTTGTTTGCGGGGTATTCCACCATTACAGACAACGTTCCCATGGTATAGCATGCATCGCGTTCTCAACGAATAACAATACTCATTTTAAATAGGCCATTTTTTTGTATGTCAAGGACTTTCCTGTATTAAGACTCTCTTACGGGTTTTCTTCCTCACCGAAAAAGTCCAGGACTGGGAAGTTACAGCAGAAAAAATTATCTGAAAGGAATAAAAATATCAATTTATAAGTAAAATACAATATAATTATTATAATACACATATATTTCCCCATAATTATCAACAAACTATAAGTAATTAAGTCCCCCTATCAATTTTGCTGAGAATAATACCACCTAATATTTATCTTTTTGAAATCAAAATTATATATTTGCCAAACAATTTGACACATTTAATAGGTATTATAAAGAATATAAATTGAAAATATGAAAAATAGCCTACTTTTTAATAATAAGCCAAAAGAAAAAATAGGATTGTACGATCAGACTTATGAACACGATGCATGTGGTGTAGGAATGATTGTAAACATCCACGGAAACAAAAGCCACGAATTGGTTGAATCGGCTCTGAAAGTGCTCGAAAATATGCGTCATCGCGGCGCTGAAGGTGCTGACAACAAGACTGGCGACGGAGCAGGCATCATGTTACAGATTCCTCACGAGTTTATCTTATTACAAGGAATTCCTGTGCCTGAAAAAGGCCGGTATGGAACTGGTATCCTGTTTCTTCCAAAAGATAAGAACGACCAGGAAGCTATTCTCAGTATCATTATCGAAGAGATTGAAAAAGAAGGACTCACATTGATGCATTTAAGGAATGTTCCCACATGCCCTGAAATTTTAGGTGAGGCCGCACTGGCTGCCGAACCTGACATTAAACAAATTTTTATCACCGGATTCACCGACAGCCAGATAGCCGAAAGGAAACTATATATAATAAGAAAAAGAATAGAAAACCGCATAAGACGATCGGATATTCCCACCCGAAGCGATTTCTACGTATGCTCGCTGTCGACAAAGAACATTGTCTACAAAGGCATGCTGTCGTCCATGCAGTTAAGGGGATACTTCCCAGACCTGACCAACAGTTATTTTACCAGCGGTCTTGCTTTGGTTCACAGCCGTTTCAGTACCAACACCTTTCCGACATGGGGACTTGCCCAACCCTTCCGTTTACTGGCACATAACGGTGAAATAAACACCATCCGAGGAAACCGTAGCTGGATGGAGGCGCGCGAATCGGTATTGTCTACCCCTGCATTGGGAAATATACGCGAGATACGTCCCATCGTACAACCCGGTATGAGCGATTCAGCCTCACTGGACAATGTGCTGGAATTCCTTGTCATGTCAGGCATGAGCCTGCCTCATGCCATGGCCATGCTCGTACCCGAATCTTTCAACGAAAAGAACCCCATCAGTGAAGACCTGAAGGCTTTTTACGAATATCATTCCATTTTGATGGAACCATGGGACGGTCCTGCTGCCCTGCTCTTCAGCGACGGCAGATATGCCGGCGGTATGCTCGACCGGAACGGACTCCGCCCTGCACGTTACCTCATTACCCAAAATGACACGATGGTAGTGGCCAGTGAGGTAGGTGTAATGGATTTCGAGCCGGGTGACATCAAAGAAAAAGGACGCCTCCAGCCTGGAAAAATCCTGCTGGTTGACACACAAGAAGGACGGATTTACTATGATGATGAACTGAAACGCCAACTGGCCGAAGCCAAGCCCTATCGTGCATGGCTTGCCAGCAACCGTATCGAGCTGGACGAACTGAAAAGTGGAAGAAAAGTCGCACATAGCGTGCCTCATTATGACGACATGCTCCACATTTTTGGATATACCCGGGAAGATATTGAGAAAATCATTCAGCCTATGGCCAAGAATGGTGCAGAACCTGTAAGTGCCATGGGTAACGATACTCCCTTGGCTGTATTGAGCGACCGGCCACAATTGCTGTTCAACTATTTCCGCCAGCAATTTGCCCAAGTCACCAACCCGCCTATCGATCCTATCCGCGAAGAACTGGTCATGTCGCTCACCGAATATATCGGAGCTGTAGGCATGAATATCCTGACTCCCGATGCAGAGCATTGCAAGATGGTAAGACTGAATCACCCCATACTGACCAATACACAACTGGATTTGCTTTGCAACATTCGCTACAAAGGATTTAAAACGGTAAAGCTTCCTATGCTCTACGACACTTCCAAAGGAAGAAACGGTTTGCAGGAAGCTATTGCCTCGCTGTGCAAGCAAGCAGAAGAAAGTGTAAATGAATGCGTCAACTATATTGTCCTGACCGACCGTGAAGCGAACGATACCCATGCTCCTATTCCTTCACTGTTGGCTGTCAGCGCCGTACATCATTACCTGATTTCGGTAGGCAAGCGTGTACAGACAGCCCTTATCGTTGAAAGTGGAGAAATACGCGAGGTGATGCATGCAGCCCTGCTGCTCGGGTTCGGAGCCAGTGCTCTTAATCCCTACATGGCTTTCGCTGTACTCGACCAGCTGGTGGCCGACAAAGACATTCAATTGGATTATGCCACAGCCGAGAAGAATTACATCAAAGCCGTATGTAAAGGTCTGTTCAAAATAATGAGCAAGATGGGTATCAGCACCATCCGTTCTTATCGTGGGGCAAAAATATTCGAAGCTGTAGGTCTGAGTCAGGAATTGAGCAATGCCTATTTCGGCGGACTGAAATCGTGCATAGGTGGTATCGGCCTGGAAGAAATTGTCAAATTCAGATTCAGATCCGCTCATCCTCATACAGAGAAACCGGATGTCGAAAGTGGTGACAGCACAAAATCCGGCAAAGAACTTCTGCCTAATGCCGGTATCTATGCGTTCCGCAAAGATGGAGAAAAACATGCCTGGAACCCTGAAACCATAGCCACTCTACAACTGGCTACACGTACGGGAAGTTACAAGAAATTCAAAGAATTTACCCAGTTGGTGGATGAAAAAGAACAACCTATCTTCTTACGCGATTTTCTGGATTTCCGGCGCAATCCCATTGACATTAACCGTGTAGAGCCTGTCGAATCTATCGTACGGAGATTTGTCACCGGGGCCATGTCGTTCGGAGCCATCAGCCAGGAAGCTCATGAAGCCATTGCAATAGCAATGAACCGTCTGCATGGACGTAGCAATACCGGCGAAGGGGGTGAAGACAGTTCACGGTTTGGTAATGAAACCAGAAGTGCCATCAAGCAGGTAGCTTCCGGACGTTTCGGCGTGACTACTGAATACCTGGTCAATGCTGATGAAATCCAGATTAAAGTGGCTCAGGGAGCAAAGCCGGGTGAAGGCGGACAATTGCCAGGATTCAAAGTCGACGAAGTAATAGCACGTACCCGTCACTCTATTCCGGGCATTTCACTTATCTCGCCCCCACCCCATCACGACATCTACTCCATCGAGGATCTGGCCCAACTGATTTTCGATCTGAAGAATGTGAACCCACGAGCAAAAATCAGCGTCAAACTGGTAGCCGAAAGCGGCGTCGGAACCATTGCTGCGGGTGTAGCAAAAGCCAAAGCCGACCTGATAGTCATTTCTGGAGCCGAAGGAGGTACAGGTGCATCACCTGCATCAAGTATCCGGTATGCAGGTATTTCACCTGAACTGGGATTAAGTGAAACACAACAGACCCTGGTACTGAACGGTCTGCGCGGACAAGTCATCCTGCAAGTGGACGGACAATTGAAAACCGGACGTGATGTGGTATTGATGGCTATGCTTGGTGCCGAAGAATACGGATTTGCCACTGCCGCCTTGATTGTATTGGGTTGTGTGATGATGCGGAAATGCAATCAGAATACATGTCCCGTAGGAGTAGCTACCCAAGATACTGAACTTCGTAAACATTTCAGGGGCCGAAGTGAATATCTGGTAAACTACTTCACTTTCCTGGCACAGGAAGTACGCGAATATCTGGCCGAAATCGGAGCCGAAAGACTCGATGACATCATCGGACGGACAGATCTTATCATCCGGAGCAAACGCGATTACAAGAATCCCAAGCATACTTTGCTCGACTTCTCGCAATTGCTTACCCGTGTGGAAAACGAAGCAGCGATACGCCATGTCACCGACCAGCAACACGGTATCAGCCGCGTAAAAGACGTGGAAATCCTCCACGCTGCTGCCGAAACATTGGAGAACCAAAAAGAAATCTCCTTGGAATATACCATTGCCAATACAGACCGTGCTTGTGGAGCCATGTTGTCGGGAGCCATTGCCCAGAAATACGGAGCCAAAGGCCTTCCGGAACATACTCTTAACGTGAAGTTCAAAGGTTCGGCCGGACAAAGTTTCGGTGCTTTTCTGGTACCTGGCGTCAACTTCAAGTTGGAAGGTGAAGCCAACGATTATCTGGGTAAAGGACTCAGTGGAGGACGTATCGCAGTATTGCCTCCCGTACGAAGCAACTTTGAAGCCGAGAAGAATACAATTGCCGGAAACACCCTGTTATACGGTGCAACCAGCGGAGAAGTATACATCAACGGATGTGTAGGCGAACGATTTGCTGTACGCAACTCTGGAGCCATCGCTGTAGTCGAAGGTGTAGGCGACCACTGCTGTGAATACATGACCGGAGGACGCGTAGTCGTTTTAGGCAAAACCGGACGAAACTTTGCTGCAGGTATGAGTGGAGGTGTGGCTTATGTATGGAACAAGGAGGGAAATTTCGACTATTTCTGTAATATGGAAATGGTAGAGCTCTCACTGATAGAAGAGGCATCGTACAGAAAAGAGTTGCACGAGCTCATCCGGCAACATTATCTGTATACCGGTTCCAAGCTGGCACGTGTCATGCTCGACGACTGGACACACTATGCCGGTCAGTTCATTCAGGTAGTTCCAATTGAATATAAAAAGGTATTGCAGGAAGAACAGATGCGCAAACTGCAACAGAAAATTGCAGACATGCAGAGAGACTATTAAACTTATTGAGGAAGTTAAGAGATTGGAAGAGTGTGAGTCTGTATTCTTATCATTAGTCTGATTTACAGATATAAGACTGAAAGTATTCATTTTCTGAAGATTGCTTTCTTAACTTCCGATAAAGTGACAACTGCTTAAATAAATGACAACATGGAAACTTCAAAAGCATTTTTAAATATACCCCGCCAGGAAGCGGGATACAGACCTGTAGAAGACAGAATCACCGACTTCAGCCAGGTGGAGCAAACCCTGAACAGCCGAGACCGTAAGCTCCAGGCCAGCCGATGTATGGATTGCGGAGTGCCTTTTTGCCATTGGGCGTGTCCGCTGGGCAACAAAGATCCGGAATTTCAGGCAGCCCTCAGCCAGGGAAAATGGGAAATGGCATACAGAATATTATCACAAACCAATGACTTTCCGGAATTCACTGGCAGAATATGCCCTGCATTGTGCGAAAAGTCATGTGTATTGAAACTTTCATTCGATGCCCCAGTCACCATCCGCGAAAACGAAGCAGCCATAGCCGAAGCTGCCTTCCGCGAAGGTTATATTCAACCTCAGCAACCGGTAAGAAACGGTAAGAGAGTTGCAGTCATCGGTGCCGGTCCGGCCGGATTGAGTACGGCAGTCAGACTTAATGCACAGGGGTTCGAAGTTACTATCTTCGACAAAAACCCGATGCCGGGCGGACTTCTCCGTTACGGTATCCCCAACTTCAAGCTTCCTAAGGAAATCATCGACCGGCGCATGAGACTTCTCAAAAAAGAAGGTATCCACATGGAGATGGGAGTAACGGTCGATGTGGAAAAACTTCCGGAAGGATTCGATGCCTATGCCTTGTGTACCGGAACTCCGGAAGCCCGTGACCTGAATATCCCCGGAAGAGAGTTGAAAGGCATCTATTTCGCACTCGACATGCTGGCACAGCAGAACCGGATTTTGGACGGAGAAACATTCTCCAAAGAGCAACTGGTAAACGCACGTGGCAAGAAGGTACTCGTCATCGGCGGCGGAGATACAGGCAGTGACTGTATCGGTACCAGTATCCGACAAGGAGCTGTAAGTGTCACTCAGATTGAAATCATGCCCAAACCGCCAGTCGGACATAATCCGGCTACCCCCTGGCCTCAATGGCCCGTCGTACTGAAAACGACTTCCAGCCACGAAGAGGGTTGCACACGGCGGTGGAGCCTGAACTCAACCAAGTTCATCGGACGAAACGGGCGTGTAACCGGAGTCGAAGTGGAAGAAGTGGAATGGATTACAGACACGGATAGCGGACGGCCTATAATGAAGGCTACCGGCAAAAAAGAGATCATCGAGGCAGATATGGTACTTTTGGCTATGGGGTTCCTGAAGCCCAGCCATCCGGAATTTCCTTCCAATGTCGTGATAGCCGGCGATGCTGCCACTGGGGCTTCGCTTGTGGTAAAATGCCTTGCTGACGGAAGACGTGCTGCCAAAGATATCGAACAGATGTTATCTGAAAAGGAGAAATAAATTTGTTATTGAAGTTTTGCGGGTCATTCTGCATTATTCTGATAGGACCGGCAGGTTGACCGGATAAACCAACCGTTGATACCCGAAAAGCAAGAAGAACCGGTACTCCCCTGTTCATCAGCAACTGAAAAGTACAACTTGCAATAAATGAACCTGCAGAACTTTGATAAGATTATTACCAGTCCTTAATAAAAACATAAAATAGTATGTGTGGAATAGCCTGCATTTTCAATATTAAGCATCAGACGCCAGAACTGAGACAAAAAGCTCTCATCATGGCCAAACGCATCCGACACCGCGGTCCCGACTGGAGCGGAATCTATTGTGGCGGATCAGCCATACTGGCACACGAACGACTCTCCATTGTTGATCCTCAGAGTGGAGGACAGCCGCTCTTCGCGCCCGACCGAAAACACATCCTTGCCGTAAACGGAGAAATCTATAATCATCGTGATATCCGGAACGACTTCGCAGGTGATTATGAATTTCAGACAGGCAGCGATTGCGAAGTCATCCTTGCTCTATACCGCCGTTACGGAAAAGACTTCATTGAACGGCTGAGTGGCATCTTCGCCTTCGCCCTCTACGATGAAGAACGGGATGAGTTTCTCATAGCTCGCGATCCTATCGGTGTCATACCTCTTTATATTGGCAGAGACAAGGATGGAACAGTCTATTGCGCCAGTGAATTAAAGGCCTTGGAAGGCATGTGCGATGAATACGAACCATTCTTGCCCGGACATTATTATTGGAGCCGCGAAGGAGAAATGCGTCCGTGGTACCACAGGGAATGGAACGAATACGATGCTGTCAAAGATAATTACACTGATAAAGCAAATAATGAAACACACGTATCTGCGTTTTCAGCCAACGATCCCGAAGCATATCAGATGCAAGTGTCAGCCATACGTACCGCCCTTGAAGATGCCGTTCGCCGACAACTGATGAGCGATGTTCCCTATGGAGTACTTTTATCTGGAGGGCTCGATTCGTCCGTCATCTCAGCAGTGGCCAAACTCTATGCAGCCAAGCGTGTAGAGACAGACAGCACCCAGGCAGCCTGGTGGCCGCAACTTCATTCCTTTGCCGTAGGCTTAAAAGGAGCTCCCGATCTGGAAAAAGCACGTCTGGTAGCCGAACATATCGGAACCGTACATCATGAGATCAACTACACCATTCAGGAAGGGCTGGACGCCATTCGCGACGTCATCTACTACATTGAGACATACGATGTTACTACCGTACGCGCTTCCACTCCGATGTATCTGCTGGCACGTGTCATCAAATCAATGGGAATCAAGATGGTACTTAGCGGTGAAGGAGCCGACGAAGTGTTCGGAGGTTACCTCTATTTCCATAAAGCCCCCACCCCACAGGCTTTCCACGAAGAAACCGTACGCAAACTTTCCAAGCTCTATATGTACGACTGTCTTCGTGCCAATAAGTCACTCTCGGCATGGGGAGTAGAAGGACGTGTACCTTTTCTCGACAAGGATTTCCTCGATGTAGCCATGCGTATCAATCCCGCTGTTAAGATGTGCCCGGGCCAGACCATCGAAAAGAAAGTGATACGCGATGCATTTTCCTCACTTCTTCCCGATAGTGTTGCCTGGCGACAGAAAGAGCAATTCTCAGACGGTGTGGGATATTCGTGGATAGATACACTAAAAGCCATGACCTCTGCTGCCGTAAGCGACGAGCAAATGGCCCATGCTTCCGAACGCTTTCCGATCAATCCGCCACAGAACAAGGAAGAATACTACTATCGCAGCATTTTCGAGGAACATTTTCCAAGTGAATCGGCAGCCCGCTCGGTACCCAGCGTACCTAGCGTCGCATGCTCAACCGCCGAAGCCCTGGCTTGGGATGCCAGTTTCAAAAACCTGAATGACCCCAGTGGCCGTGCCGTTTCCGGAGTCCACAAACAGGCATATTGATAAGCGGCTCCATATCATGTAAACCTGAAAGAGGGTGTGCAATATTAAGGAACAATATTTCTTTTTTCCTTTAATATTGCGCACCCTTTTCTTTGTATTTAGAGCAATAAACCAGACCTTAAATTTATTCTTCCAGATAAAAAATTGACTCTCTCAATTCGAATGTTACCTATTGCTCCTAAATAAGGACAAAGAGTTGCTTTCGGCAAGATAACTGTCCGGTTACATCACATTTACAGGAAAAGGCCGATTGATATCATTTTTTGTGCGTAAGCTATTACACATAGCCAGACAGGTCAGTAACAGAAACACACCAAATAAATATTTATCTCTTACTCAATTTTAGGGAAAATATTTCAATTTATAATAATATTCGATTTTAATATTTTAATCCATAATATTATAAGGGTATATTATTTCAATATGAAACATTTATTTAAAAAAGCGTAGAAATTAGACATCAATACGAATGTAGCAAAAACAAAATGATGTACATTTGCATTACAGAAAAACAAATAGATATATTACTACATAAATAAAAATCAAAATGACAGGATAAAACCAATAAAATCTTTCCCATTGAACAGAATCAACAAGTCCGACAATACAGATGACGGAAGTAACGACTCAGGTATTCGAAGGGGAAATCAATGGAGAAGAATAAAAAGAAGACATGCACTTCTTCTGATAAGCAATGTCACCGATCTTACTCACTTTTAAATAGGTTTATAGGTATGAAAACAGGAAGATTGAAAACAGGAGTGATAGCCATCGCGCTATTATCTGCAGCTTGTGAAGCAAAAGCTCAAGACAAGGTGGAAGCATCGGCCGGCGCCGATCTTGTAAGCGGTTACATCTGGCGCGGACAGGACTTGGGAGGTGTCAGCATACAACCAGGCCTGACGTTGTCTTACAAAGGTTTCTCCGTATGCGATATCAGCCTGTCAGCAAGCAAGGAGATCCGTATAACCGACAGTTTCTCACTCCCATTGTCTGTCAAAGCCACCTGGAACCCACGCACCGAAGGGGCCTACTTTGTAGCTGGAGTAAGTTTCTGAAACAATCATAAATAATTTAAGGTATGAAAAAGATTGAAGCTATCATCCGCAAGACCAAATTTGAGGAAGTGAAAGACGCACTGCTCAAAGCGGATATCGAATGGTTCTCCTACTACGATGTCAGGGGAATTGGAAAGTCTAGAGAAGCCCGCATCTACCGTGGTGTCATGTACGACACCAGTTCCATCGAGCGTATTCTTATCTCGATTGTAGTGCGTGACAAAAATGTGGAGAAAACCGTACAGGCTATCATGAAGGCAGCCCAGACAGGCGAGATAGGCGACGGACGTATCTTCATTATTCCAATCGAAGATGCCATACGCATACGCACTGGTGAGCGCGGCGACATAGCCCTCTACAATGCAGAACAAGAAAAATAGTATACGACTCACAACCTACACAAAAACCAAAATATAAATACAACTAAAGTACAAAGATTATGGATACAACAACTGATACACTGGCGCAATTGGTTTCGGGCGTCAACACCGTATGGATGTTATTGGCAGCCATGCTGGTATTCTTCATGCAACCGGGTTTTGCATTGGTAGAGGCAGGATTTACACGTACAAAAAATACGGCAAACATCCTGATGAAAAACTTTGTCGACTTCATGTTAGGTTCACTGCTCTATTGGTTCATAGGGTTCGGCATCATGTTCGGGCTCGGCGATTTCTTCGGAACTCCTCATTTCATGAGCCTGCTGTTCGACAGCAACGGTGTGCCCGACTCGGCCTCACTTCCTACCGAAGGATTTCTCGTGTTCCAGACCGTATTCTGTGCCACTTCGGCCACCATTGTTTCAGGTGCCATGGCCGAGCGCACTAAATTCTCCATGTATTTAGTTTATACCATTTTTATCAGTGTGCTGATCTATCCGGTATCGGGACACTGGACATGGGGAGGCGGCTGGTTGATGAACGGCGATGAAGGCTCATTCATGATGAACACCTTTGGAACGACTTTCCACGATTTTGCCGGATCGACCATTGTACACTCCGTAGGTGGCTGGATTGCCCTGGTCGGAACTGCCATCCTGGGGCCGCGCCTCGGCAAATACGGAAAAGACGGAAAGTCAAAAGCCATCCCTGGTCACAACCTGACAATCGCAGCCTTGGGTGTCTTCATTCTGTGGTTCGGCTGGTTCGGATTCAATCCCGGTTCACAACTGGCTGCTGCTACTACTGAGGACCAGGTAGCTATCTCACTGGTATTTCTCAACACCAACCTGGCGGCTTGTGCCGGTGGCTTCATCGCACTGCTCGTAAGTTGGATAAAATACGGCAAGCCGTCACTTTCACTCACACTGAACGGCATTCTGGCAGGCCTGGTAGGTGTTACCGCCGGATGCGATGCCGTATCACCGCTGGGAGCCGTTCTTATCGGAACCATCTGCGGAGTTCTGATGATCTATGCAGTAGAATTCATCGACCGTGTACTGAAGATTGACGACCCTGTAGGAGCTAGTTCTGTACACGGAGTATGTGGATTCACCGGAACCATCCTTACCGGACTGCTGTCCACCAGCGAAGGGCTGTTCTACGGTGCCGGCTGGGGATTCTTTGGAACACAGGTATTCGGTGCTATAGTGATAGGTGCCTGGGCAGCCATCATGGGCTTCATCATCTTCAAGATACTTGACAAGATTCATGGCTTACGTGTACCGGCACGTATCGAAGAAGAAGGTCTCGACATCTACGAACACGGAGAGTCAGCCTATAACTGACAACATAATCCCGGGCTGGTTTGACCGCCTTCCCGGGAACAAGACCCAAATGAGAAATTTTATTCAAACATATCATCTTAAACCCACAAATTATAACGATATTATGTCAAAACTGAGATTCAGAGTAGTCGAAACGGCGTTCAAAAAAAGACCCGTTGCAGTGGCCATTCCCGAGAAACGCCCCTCGGAATATTTTGCCATGTATGTCTTCAACAAGGAAAAGATGTTCAGGTATCTGAACAGCAAAGTATACGCAAAATTAATCGACGTAATCGATAACGGTGCCCCGCTGGACCGTAGCATTGCCGATGAAGTAGCTGAGGGCATGAAAAAATGGGCGATTGAAATGGGAGCTACCCACTACACCCACTGGTTTCATCCGCTGACCGAAGGTACGGCTGAAAAGCACGATGCCTTCATCGAACACGATGGCAAAGGAGGCATGATGGAAGAGTTTACAGGAAAACTGCTGGTTCAGCAGGAGCCGGATGCCTCCAGTTTCCCCAATGGCGGAATCCGCAATACATTCGAAGCACGTGGTTACTCGGCATGGGATCCGTCATCACCCGCCTTCATCGTAGATGATACCCTGTGCATCCCAACAATCTTTATCGCCTATACCGGCGAATCACTCGACTATAAAGCTCCGTTGCTGAAAGCCTTGCGTGCTGTGGACAAGGCTGCCGTAGAAGTATGCCACTATTTCAACCCTGACGTCAAGAAAGTATATGCCTATCTGGGCTGGGAACAGGAATATTTCCTGGTTGACGAAGGTTTGTACGCTGCCCGTCCCGACCTTCTGATGACTGGCCGGACACTGACCGGACACGACTCTGCCAAGAACCAGCAGCTGGAAGACCATTACTTCGGTGCTATCCCTCCCCGTGTGGCAGCCTTTATGAAAGAACTGGAAATCGAAGCATTGAAGTTGGGCATTCCTGTAAAAACACGCCACAACGAAGTGGCTCCCAACCAGTTCGAGCTGGCTCCTATCTTTGAAGAATGCAACCTGGCGGTCGACCACAACATGCTTATCATGGCACTGATGCGCAAAATAGCGCGCAACCACGGATTCCGCGTACTGCTGCACGAAAAGCCGTTTAAAGGAGTAAACGGAAGCGGCAAGCACAATAACTGGTCACTGGGGACCGATACCGGCATTCTGCTTCATGCCCCCGGTAAACTGCCCGAAGAAAACTTGCGTTTCATCACTTTCGTGGTCAACACACTGATGGCAGTATACCGCCACAACGGTCTGTTGAAGGCCTCCATATCAAGCGCTACCAACGCACACCGTCTGGGAGCCAATGAAGCACCTCCTGCAATTATTTCTTCTTTCCTGGGCAAACAGCTGAGCCAGGTACTCGAGCACATCGAGGAAAGTACAAAAGACGGACTGATTGGTCTCAGCGGCAAGCAAGGCATGAAGCTGGATATTCCGCAGATTCCGGAACTGCTCATCGACAACACCGACCGCAACTGTACGAGTCCGTTTGCCTTCACCGGTAATCGTTTCGAATTCCGTGCCGTAGGTTCAGAGGCAAACTGTGCCAGTGCCATGATTGCCCTGAACACAGCCTTGGCGGAACAGCTGACACAATTCAAGAAAGATGTGGACGAACTGATAGAAAAAGGAGAGCCTAAGATTTCGGCCATCCTGGATGTTATCCGTAAATACATCAAAATATGCAAACCTATCCATTTCGACGGAAACGGTTACAGCGATGAATGGAAGGCCGAAGCGGCACGTCGTGGCTTGGATTGTGAGACAAGTGTTCCTCTCATCTTCGACAATTACCTGAAACCGGAAAGCATCGCCATGTTCGAATCGACAGGAGTAATGAGCAAGAAAGAACTGGAAGCTCGCAATGAAGTGAAATGGGAGACTTATACCAAGAAAATTCAGATTGAGGCCCGCGTTTTAGGCGATCTGGCTATGAACCACATCATTCCCGTAGCCACTCAGTACCAGACAGGACTGATAGACAATGTCTACAAGATGAAGGAGCTCTTCCCGGCTGAAAAAGCCGCCCGGCTTTCGGCAAAGAATCTGGAGCTGATAGAAGAGATTGCCAACCGTACCGCTTTCATCAAAGAACACGTGGATGCCATGATTGAAGCCCGCAAAGTGGCTAACAAGATGGAATGTGAACGCAGCAAAGCTATCGCCTATCACGATACCATCGTTCCTGCCATGGAAGAGATACGTTATCACATCGACAAGCTGGAACTGATTGTAGACAACCAGATGTGGACGTTACCCAAATACAGAGAACTGCTGTTTATCAGGTAACAGGACACGAATCATCAAACACAGAGGAGAGGTGCTGTAAGGCAACTCTCCTTTGTGTTTATTTATATTCCAAAGACTTCTCTCCCATCCCTCATGATGATATCTTCAATGCTCACAAGCCTCCGGTAAAGTACATATTCCCAATCAATACATCAAATTATATCTGTTCAGCAGTAACTCCAGATACTCCATCCCCCATGACTCCACGCAAAGTGACAAACAGTCCCGGAACCTGTTGGCAAGAACAGGAAGCCAAAAAGGCTGCATAGACTGGTTTATCTTGCCAGTATCAAGACTGTCGCACTTCTGCTCCTAAGCCATTACTAGATATCTTCATAAGAAGATAAATCTGCTTTTTTGAGAATGTATATCACTGTTTCCGAAATCTTTACTGTCAATATCCCGAAGCGCTCATATTCAAAAGCAGAATATGATTACTGAGCTCACTTCAACCAGTTATAATCCTTGTTCTAATGGAATACTCATAAACTTTTCATTGGGTTTATCCTGATGATAGGAGTGGGAATGTCTTAATCCTTGTTCTAATGGAATACTCATAAACAAAAAGGTTCTTACAGAGTACGCTAAAACGAAACGGTCTTAATCCTTGTTCTAATGGAATACTCATAAACAGACTGTAAAAGAGCGCATTACCGTATCAGTTGGAATTTTATTTTATAAATAAACCTCTAAAAACCAGAATATTAAAGATTCACCACTAATATTTTCGCAAATCTACCTATTTTATTGCATCATTCCAAATAATGCAAGGCATTTTTTCACATATCAAACTCATTTTCACCATATTACATTTTCGCAAGACTAAATCCGGTCTAAATAAATAATGACATTTGCGAAAACAGACAAAAAGTCATAATCACAATAATATGATTTACAGACAATTACAAAAATAAAAAAATCAAGAATCCGAAGTTTTTTCGCAAATCAAAACAGATACAACAACCACACACACATTTGCGAAATTTTAAAGCACTCTCTTTTTATATCATTTTTCATAATATACTGATAATAAACTGTTTCCCCAAAACAAAAAGTTCGCAAATCATTTTCTTTACAAAACGGACGCTTTCTTTCCCTCTATGGCTAACAAAACAGCCATCACAAAATTGTTTTTTCAAAAAGCACACCTTTAATTATCGCGATAAGCAAGGAAATTTCTTGCACTCAAAAGGAGCATCCCGAAAAAGGAACAACCTCAGTCGTACAGATAAATGAGAAAGAAGATAAAGATTCTAATAGCGAAACCCTATTCCATTATATCCTTTTTTAAATCATATGTCTACAATAAAGGCCATGCCGATATTGGGCATAGCCTGAAAGGAAATTTCTCCCCCTGAGACAATTTCATGATAAGTCTTTCAACATCTTGGGCGATTGCCGGTAGTTTTATACCGGTAATCTGCATTAGAGAATCTCCAACCCCGAAGAATCATACATCACCCGGGCATGGTTTTTCCGGATTACCTCCCGTTGGATGCACTTTCCCGTCACTTTATCAATTGTGTCACGAATGACAGAGCCATTCCGGAACACAATGCCATTCTCTCTGGAAAAGAATTCATTTTCTGCATGAATGTGATAACTGTAGGCTTGAGGATGCTCCGAACGCAATTCACCTCTCAGGTATTCTCCATCAGTGAACACCAATAACTGATACACATTATCCGTATCGTTGCGGAAACGGTAATCCAAATAATTATAGACAATGCTCGTACCTGTACCGAATGGAATCTGCCGGTGATAATCGGGAAACAGATCCAGCCCGTCATGATGATGATGTTCCACAATCCTTAATTCGGAATGCAGCACCATCCAATGAATCAGGTTGGTAAACTGACACAGTCCTCCCCCATATCCCTGTGAAGCCCGCCCCTTTGAAATCGTCAGTCCCTTCTTATAGCCATGCCGCTTATCATCAGGACCTACCAGTTTCCAGAAAGAGAATGTCTCGCCCGGCCGAATCAGAATTCCATTTACACAGGGAGCCGCAAGCGACAGGTTCACAGCCTTGTTCTCCTGCAATTGCATTTCAGTATTCCCGAGTCTCCTGCGGATCAGCGAACTATGCCGGTATACCAGAACCGGCAAGCGCTCTGTACTTTTTTCACGAGCCAGCTTCTCCCGGCTGAAAAGGTCCTTCAGATGACGCAGCAAAATACATTTTTTTCTGGATATCTGATATGTCCAAGGTGAAAGTTCACAGAATAATTTTCTTTTCCTAGTATTAGCCATGCAGTTCTTAATTTCATCTTCCCTATATGAAGATAAAATTACATTTTTACTTTGACAAATAAGAATGTATCCTATGTATTTTTTACCGAATTTCCTTGCCAGATGATTCTTTCTTGCACCCTACTATAAGACTAATATTTTCCACATTTACCATTACTGCTATTAAGTATCTTTCTTATCTTTGCAGCTAAACAGACAATGAATCCGGTTACGCAACTGTTATCAATAAAATACACATCCTACTCTATAAAATGGAATCACAGATAATCCGAGAAATTAAAGAAACAGACTATCCTGTTCTGGTGGAAATATGGGAAAGTGCCGTACTTCACACACATGATTTTTTGAAGCAGGAAGACTTCTTATATTACAAAGAAAATCTTATCAATTATTTCCGATACGTAAGTCTGTATGGATTTGAGCAAGACCAGAAGCTGGTAGGTTTTATAGGGACGGCCAATAGCAACATCGAAATGCTGTTCGTGCATAACGACTACCGTAGTATAGGCATCGGTAAAAAATTGGTTTTACATGCAATTCACAATCTTAGCGTCAGTAAAGTGGATGTGAATGAACAGAATTTACAGGCTGTAAAATTTTATCAACATATAGGATTCTCAATCGTAGCACGTTCAGCAGTTGATGGTGAAGGCATGGCATATCCGATTCTGCACATGCAGCTGTCAACTATTTAGTACTCTATGTAGAACTTCATTATCGCACACTTGACTCATTAGAGTCCTTTAGGTGTCGCTGCATTACAGAACATCATAGTCCATTTTTATTTACAAAAATATTATCATACCTTCTACTAAAACTAATTTGCTTTCCGCACAGAAGGTTCAAAAGTTACCGGGAAAGTAAACTGTACATTCCTGTCCTTTCCTTTCTGGCGACCCGATTTCCATTTCGGCATCAGACTGACAACGCGCAGAGCTTCCTTATCCAACGTCGGATTTACCCCTCTCAGTATCACCGGAGCTGTGACATTCCCCTCCTTATCAATTACAATTTGAATGATGACACGCCGCATCGTTTCTGCTTTTTCATGCTGCAGATGCCTCCGTATAAAATCCAACAAGCCAGGCATTCCGCCGGGGAACTCCGGCATCTCTTCCACTACCTGATAAACTGTCTGCTCATTTTCTTTCGGAATCTCCACATAATTTCTACTGAAGTTTTTCGGTACTGGAGTCATTTCGGCCCGACCGGCCTCTTCGTAATTATCCGTCAGACGAAATTCTGTCATCATCCGGATATTTTCTTTTGATTGTAGGGACACATCGTAGAAAAAACGATAACGTCCCGGTGCATTGTCATGGATTTCCGGATACAGACTGGCCACAAACCGACGGGAAGCACCTGGAGCAACCACAAAAGCAATATCCACTGCAACGGTATTGATAGGCAGCTCATACCATTGGCTATCCGTACCTTCATACGTAATGAAGTAATGCATGCCACAAGTAATCTGCCGGTCGCTTCCGTTCAAGAGAATAAATGAAGCAGTAGAAGTCGTATCCGGATAAACTGTATATTCCGGATACAGACAAATACCGTATGCTTCGGATACACCGGTGGTATTATTCCGGACAGGATTTTCCGGACCCGAGAAACGGATAGCAGGCGAATCCATAAGCAACCTGCAGAACTCCGCACGGGCTTCCGGCGTATTATGAACCAATGTCACATTGATAAGATGTGCCGTCCTTCCCCAACTCACCATATTCGCCTTCAATTTACCTTTCGGCAAAGCATTATACCGCCGGTTCAGTTCATCCAAGAGAGTTTGAAGCTGCTTTTCAGAAAATATGCTGTCCGTCATCATTTCGATACGGAAGGCCTTGCTTCCCGACACCGTTTCCAATATTTCCCGTGCCCGCAGCGTATCGCCCCGCACCTGAAGGACCAGCGTATTCCCTTCAAAATAGCGACCCTCCAGAAACGAGGGACAGCGGGTACTTCCAACGAAATCTCCAGTCACGGTGGAGTCATCACCATATGCCTTGCTCAGCGCTCTGATTATTTTCCAGCCCTCACTCCGGTCAAACACTTGTGGTTGAGAGGATGGTTCAGAAGGCTTCATACCCATTTGCTCCGCTCTGCCGGTACAATTCACAGTCAGCAGAAAAGCACAAGCCAGTATAAAAAATCTTTCTCTTTTCATTGTTTCATCCTTTTTCCGTGAAGCAATCATTACATTATACCTCTACATACCTCTACCCAGAGTCTGCATTTACCTCACTTTTCCTACCTGCTATGGAAGGTTAGATCATCCGAGGCTTCCCATAGCGCATGACAAAGCGACAAGCCAAAGCAGATTGCAGCTCGTGACTCAGCCGTATTTGATGTATCAGGAAGAATGTTTGTGCAATGTATCCTAATCATATGATTATTTTTAGGGTTAACTTTCAGGTTAGATTTTCATCATCTCTTTAACATACCCTCAAAATTAGAAAAATAATCAGAACGAACTTTAATCTATTACCAAACTTTTTTAACCCAGGATATCCAATATTTCAGAACAATCTCTCCCCAATTATCATCATTTAATTACTCCCTTTTATAGCAGCCAGCCCCAGTTGTTAATAATAATTTACAAATCAATCACTCACTGAATTCATTTAAAAGATCCTCCCATTCAGATGACTGGCCATTAAATTCCTCCATAGCTCCTTCCAGCTGTTTCTTTACATTATGTATATAACCTTTAAGACCCACCACGTAAGCACGCACGAAAACCGAGATGCAACGCGCCTTCATACGCCCTATTTCTTTCAATTCCTCATCAGTATAAGTGTTCTCAGCAAGAAGTTCCTCAAGTTCACAATATTTAATGATTGCTTCTTCCCATTCAGCTCCTGTATAATTTTGACTGTTCTCCTGCAGGTCATTTGCCAAATCTCTTAGCTCATTCATCGTTGACTGTTTGGTATTGCACGAGCAAAATATACACATAGACATCCAAAAACATAACACGCGTAAAACTAATGATTTCATAGTATTCTTCTTTAAAATAAATATCACGTATATTCAATCTTAATTTACAACATGATGAGATTGCTCAAATTAAAAAACACGTTTCTTTGCCCAATTGCTTCGTCATCAATCAAGTTGTAACCTCTGATGTAAATTTCTCACGTGGAATTAAATCGGAAAAATATACACAAGAAAATCCGCCCTTACGATTCCCTGTTACGCAAACTCATCCGCAAACGGCTTGAAATTTCCTTCCGGATTATGCGACTTACGGGAGTTATGATCATCGATTATGGCAAATACAAGATAACGATATTTGTTGAGGAACTCAGGCTCCTCCATCACTTCATGAAACAATCTGGCAGTGTGCTTGGGTGGATTACAGAATGCGCCACACCCCAAAGCCCCTAAGACCAGCGAATCATGGCCGTGAGCCAAGCCGATACGGAAAATTGTTCTGATCTTGCACTTGACAGGCTCCACGAGATAATCGGCTATCCTTTCATTTGAACTCAAATCCGGCCGAAATATGCCGGCTACCGATATAAACGAAAGCCTTACCGGATGATCTATCAACGCATAGCCTTTCTGTTCGCTTTCACGGAAATACACGGCATCCGGAGTATAAATACCTCCATAATTCCTGTCAAGCGGATACTGGTGCTTGGAAGGAGTCAGACCGTATTTTGCAGCAAAAGGTGCAAACTGGTATAAAGAACGGAACAAATTGGTTCTTCGAAACAGTGTTTCTTCCTGAGCACCTGCCCCCGTAGTTACCCCTCCACCCGGAATCTTCCGGTTGGCCATATTCAGTATGGCAGGGTTATATCCGTTCTTTTTCAAGAACACTCCCATATACAAGCAATCTATATTACGGACTTCAACCACTGTCGGTTCGTTATATTGCGGCATTGCATCCGAAGATATTTCATGCTCATAGAGCACCGTATTCCGAATCATTTCAGTATCCTCAGGAAAAGTGAACTTAACCCCGTTTTCCGTCACATAATATCCCTGATTCACAATGTCAATTGTATGGAGGTATTCACGTACCCGCAATTGTTTGATCTGGTCATACGCCGCGTAAGAGCCGTTCTTTAGCTCCTGCATCAAATCTTGATACGCTATCAGAAAATCCTTGTCCGGATCCCACTTTACCTCCTTCTGAGGTTCGCATTGGGAATTGCGTACGATTACCTCCACAAACCCTTTCGGAAGAATGATATTAGGAATGTCGATGGCCCCGGCAAACAAAGGAGCAATCTGTCTGGCTGTAAAACCGGCGATTCCACAACCGATGCTCGTCACCAGGAATTTATATGACGGATGCCGGGAGGCAAATTCAATGAAGTCATCCACATAAGGCTTGATAGTATCTACTCCTCCCTGCATCGTAGGAATTGCATAACTTTGTCCGTGCAGTCCTACCCCTTGTCCCCATACTGCGCCAAAACGTTTATATGCCAGGCGGGCGGCACCGGCACCGTGAAATCCCGCCAGATTGCTGCCGAATACAAATATCTCATCCGGTTTCAGTTCCGAGATTCTCTCGGGAGTATATTTTCTGTGATACATGATACCCTATATTTTTAAAGTTTTATAAATGTAAGCAAAATTCTATTATTTACAGCTATAAATCCGGATATTTTCAGCTCACGTATTCAGAATAAATGGTACATAATCGCGCTGTCCTTGCGCCAAGGGAGCGCAATGCCTCTAACGGTCTTTGGAAAAACATTTTATCTCCCAAGATTACAGAAAATCCCAAGGACCTTCAGTCAAAAGGAAAAAGCCGTCGAAACAAAAATCAATCAGCCACGGGAACTCATTAATCAGTGCCGTTGATTTATTCATCCGCGCCGACAATCAATAAAACCACACCGATAAGGCAATTATAAAAAACACTACTTGCATGATACAATAATATTCCCGCATAGTTTATACCAAGGAGTTGAGACAAATGCCACCCGTTGCGCTTTCTGCGCCCCGAAGCCATATGCAACTCTGCCTGATGATGCCCTTCTTTCCGGCAATCTCCCGATATGCCGCATCCCTTTCGGGCCACTAAAACAAAAACAAACAGTACCGGCAAAGCATAATAGATACACTTTACCGATACTGTTTGTGTATATTCCTGTCCCCGGCAGTCCTGCAGTATCCCCTTACCCCAGTGCCGGTTTTTATGTAGACTTATCCGTCTCTATTATGAGATTGAACGGAGGACAGTTTCCGTCAATCCCATTATACTTACAGTCTGGAAATCATTTGGTTTCACCGAAAAGGACGTCCTTTCCCTGGATGAACGTAATGTCACGAGGAATACCGGCCGAATTAATCTTGTCCAGATCGGCCTGAAGTTCAGGAGTAATACCCCCGTTCTCTGCGCGATACTTGGTAGCAAACTCGACATTACCGTCGCCCTGAGTCTTCAGGATCAGTGCAGCCCAGCCGTTCATGGCTTCTTTCGCCTTCTGGAAGTCGATTACATACTGTCCCTGGGCATCGCGGGTAAACGCACCTGCCTTCTCCATATAGTTAAAGCACATCATGTTGGCTTTGCCGTGTGATGACGCAGCACCGAAACGTACGGAACGCAGGATACCGGCAATGTAAGTAGTGATGGCATCTTCGGCTGTGATGTTGGTGATCTCACCCATCTCCACCAGCTTGGTTACCATAAACAGACCCAGGATATCGGCCTTGGCTTCTTCCCACGAAGTCTTTTCAGTGCCCATTACCGCATCCACACTTTCATTCGTATTTACCGTCTGCTTCACACCCAGTCCGTGAGCCACTTCGTGGAAAGTCACATTCCAGAAGAAAGCATCGAAGTTCAGATATTTCTGCTGTTCGGGCGTAACGATAAGCTCACCTATCGGCATCATAATCTTATCGAACTTCGCCTTCATGGAGTTTCTCAGCTGGAGGCGGCGGGTTCCCTTCATCGCATGTACCCGCTCATCATTCGGAAGATTGATGGCAATGGTCTTGCTTCCGGCATTGCAGTCGCCGGCATAGAACACGGCATCGTACACATTCAGGTCGGACGATGTACCGGGAACAAATGTCTTGTATTGTGGTTCACAGGGCAACTCTTTCTGCAGGGCAGGAAGCATAGATACGAATTTGGCAAGATCCTTGCTTCTGGCTTCATCTTTCAGAAGAATAAAAGACTCGTACGAAGCCTTGGTCTCACGGAACTTGTCGTCGTAGCTTTCGATAGGGCCGGTTACGAAATCCACCTTGCTGTCTTTCATATCCATCCAGGCAAGGTCGCTTTCCAGGTAATCGTCTGTCTTGAAAGCCTCGATGCGTTTCTGAAGATAGTTCTTCAGGCCCGGGTCTTCTGCCAGCGTCACGGCTTTTTCAAGCAGTGCACAGATCCGTCCGATTTCATCGGCATATTCTTCATGATACCATACGCTCTTCAGAGAACCGTCTGCATTTCTACGGATAACGGTATACCATGAATCCTTGTTTTCATCTTCCAGGGCATCAAACTCCTCGGCCGTAATATCGTGCGGGTAATAATTGCAGACATCCAGTTTCTCACCGTATCCCGGAAGGAAGGGCTTGTTGTTGTCAAGACGGTCCCAGGCTCCATACTGGATCATGGCAAACTTCTTGGCATAACTGTCGGTAAGGGTATCGAGCACACTCTTGTCGCCGAAAGTCTGTTTCCAGAAAAGGTCGTCTGTAATTTCGCCGACCTGGAAAAATATTTTTACCAGTTCTTTTTCCTTTTCATTCAATCCGTTGACCAGGTCTGATTTCAGTTCCACCTGTGCATATTCTTCCACCTTGGCCTTCATCGGAGACTCCTGCTGCTGAGTGGTACACGACAGTACGGAAGCCATCGCAGCAACTCCCAGTACCGATGCCGAAAATTTCATAAATCTGTTCCTCATAATCTGTTGGTTTTGTTATTTATATACTATTAGATTCGTTACTGTCGGATTTTTATTCACTGAGTCACTCTAAAGATTCGTGGATGACCGTCATTCTTGCTTCACCTTGTTTCTGATATCATTTGCCCGTCCTCTCCCAGAGCTGTTTTCAATGCCGTTTTCCCCAATTGACTCCAACACTTTTACAGGGCCGAAGATACAAAAAGAATAAATATGAGCCAAGGCAAACATTTTGAAATGATTATGCAGAAACGCAAAAAGCCCGGCATCCGCTGACTCTCCCGCTGCAAAGCCGAGCCCTCACCTTGGAGAATCGTTCTTCCGGCGGAATTTTAACGGTGACAATCCCGTCTTACGCATAAAGAACTTTCCAAAAACAGACTGGTCGGAGAAGCCGAGACAATCTGCAATTTCCTTGATGTCCATATCTGTACACTCCAGCATGCGCCTCGCATCGGCGCAAAGCATCTTTGAGAGATGAAAACACACGGTATTCCCCGTTACATTCTTCACCACGCGCGACAGATAAGTGGTCGTAATGTGCAGACTCTCGGCATAAAATCCTATGGAATGGTGTTGACGGTAATTTGCCACAAGGAGTTTCTTGAAGTTCCGGAAGATCTCGTTCTCACGTTTTACAGAAACCATGGTATCTGTATGCTCTCCGCATAAGGCATCAGCCAGCTGCAAAAGAAAGAAGTTGCACAAATTACGGATGATCCCGTCGTGATAGACCTGCATCACATTAAGCCGCCCTCCGAAAAGCGACATGCTCTCCTTCAGATAGCCCAATCGGTCACCCGTAAGACGGAACACAGGAAGCCTGTAATTGCCAAGATAGCCTGCAACCTGATTATAGAGCGGCTGCCCGTCGGGAAGACTGTCAAAATACGAAGGGACCATGTATACGACCTTCAGTGCAAAACAGGCATCAAAATGCTCAATGGTACTGGTTGTACTTGGGGTAAGCACCACCAGATTTCCGCTGTCAAGGTCATATTCATCGTAGGCATCGACCAGTCGGGCTGTTCCGTTTATGACGAGCAAAAAGAAAAAGCCTCTCTCAAACCTTATGCCGGTACAATCACTTGAATGTGCCTCAAAGTCGTAACAGCAGGTATTTCCGGCAGTAGTCCCCGATGATTCCATTACTTCATAAATAGAAATATCCTTCATCCGTTTTTTGCGACAAAGATACCCGTTGTTTCGTTTTAAACCAAAATAAGTTGTTCTTTTATATCGGTCCTTATGGATTTTAGGTTGAACTTTGCGGCAATTTTATAAATGAGAAAAGCCATATGGACAAATTTCTTTTCAGACGTTATCTTCTGTTTTGTATTTCTCTGTTTGTGAATGCGCTTGGGATAGCCTTTATTACCAGAGCCGCCTTGGGCACGTCGCCAATTACCAGCGTGACATACGTACTGAGCATGTTCACCCCCTTCACTATCGGAGAATGGACCATCATGCTCAACATCCTGTTCGTGGTGCTTGAGCCATTTATGATGACACGCCGCGACCTTAAAGACGACTTGCGGATGTTCCTGTTGCAGATTCCCATATCCTTCTGTTTCGGAATATTCATAGACATCTGCATGCATCACATACTTTTCTGGCTGAATCCGGCCACATATCTCCACATGATCTCCGCATTACTGGTGGGGTGTGTGATTCTGGCTGTGGGCATCGCCCTCGAAGTGAAAGCCAATGCGGCAATGATGGCCGGTGAATATTTCGTGAAAGTCATCACACGGCGCTTCCACGGGGAGTTCGGTTACATCAAGCTCGGTTTCGACGTGACCCTTGTCGCCATCGCCTGCATACTGTCCCTGGTATTCATGTCCGGCATATACGGCGTGCGTGAAGGTACTGTCATTGCCGCTCTGATAGTGGGCCCCATCGTGCACTTTGTAAGCCCGTATTACCGTTTCCTGGACCAGTGGATCAACGACCGGAAACCGCAGGAAAGAGCCCATATCCAACAACCACACAACCCTGTTATTATAACCATAGCGCGCGAATACGGCAGCGGCGGACATCTGCTGGGTGAAATGCTCTCCAAGGAGCTAGGCATCAGACTGTACGACAAGGAATTCATCCGCATGGCAGCACAGCGCAGCGGCATGGACGAGGGGTATATTGCCCGAAATGAACAGTCTATTCCCTCTTTCTGGCTTAAATGCATCCTGTCAAAGAACAGTGAGCAGCCCATAGAGGGAAGTCTTTCGTCGGATGACGTGCTGTTCGTTGCAGAAAGCAAGATTATCCAGGAGCTGGCAGAAAAAGAATCTTGCATCATTGTCGGCAGGTGTGCAGACTACATTCTGAAAGATTATCCTAAGGTTCTGAAGATATTCTGTTACTCGGATATCGAAAGTGCCGTTTCCCGCTGTGTGAGCGAATATGGCATCAAGCGCGAGGAGGCCGCATCGGAAATACGCCGCATCAACCGCAACCGTATTCATCATTACGAATATTATACCGGTGAGAAATGGGGAGAACCTCACCATTATCACCTCATGCTGAACACCGGAACCATCGGTCTGGAAACGGCATGCAAATTGGTCAGGAAGATTTATGAAAACGGGTAAGGCCTCTCTCCTCTCTGCAACCTTCCGGCCGCTGATTTGCGCCGTTTCCTTTTTTCATCCTCTGTATCCCTGAGAAGGATTCATACCAATTTCTCCACACTGAAAGGTGTGGCAGTAAAAGGCTTCCGCCATTTGACTTAAGTATGGTCAATGACGGAAGCCTTTTCTGTTTCTACATAGGAAATTATAACTTTACAATTCTGAGGATAGTAATGATTTATTTTGTCAAAATGATATTAAAAGATGCATCCCTTTTTCAATTATTGTTTTTTCATGTAATGATTTTAATATCTTTGTAAAAAATAAGATTTTTTGCAATTATCAAATTACATGCCATATTGAAAATAAATTAACAACTCAGGATAAAAAGAAATACATTAAAATGAATACGGTAAACTTTATGAAACAAATTATAATTGCACTACAAAAAACGTATGCTACATTAATGATGAATATTATAAGATTTTATAAACAAGCAAAAAGATATGAAAAAGATAATATTAAGAACAATTTTTCATATTCTCTTTTAAAAAAATGTTTGTTCAAATTCTTCTGTTTTTCTTTTCTTGTTGGATATATAATGATTTCGAGCCTGTTATTCGAAAATTTATTGTAAAACGTGCAAATGATAACCTGACTTTTATTAGTAATATAATTGAGAATAATTTAAGTGTAAACATTTTTATAGTAATAGTAATTTGCATAACTTGTTATCAGTTATGCAGCAAAATTTGGAAAAACATTTATTATTCTATATCTCAACTATTAATTGGTAACTTTTTACTCTTCGTCTTATCATTCAATGAATTTTGGCATTATAATAAACTGCCTTTAATAAATCTCACTTATTGTGATTTATTTAAATTCGTAATTATTATAATATTAATTATTGATATTCTAAAAGTTGTCGTAAACCAATACAACAAAATTACAAAATATGATTTACGGAAGAAGAATGTATTATTTACTAACGACAAAATAGAAAATTTGGACGACAAAGCATTGAGAAAACTTTATGCAAAAAGTGTTATGGACCAATTACTAAATACTGACACGAAGTCTGAATCGTTTGCTTTAGCTATAACAGGTGAATGGGGTAGTGGTAAATCTACTTTTTTAAAGTGTATGGTTATGGAGATAAACCAAAACAATAAAGCGTATGTTATGGAGTTTAATCCATGGAATAGTATGTCACCTCAAACATTGATTAAAAACTTTTTTCTGCAACTAAATAATTATGTGACTCCTTTGTACAGCCCCTTAGAGAAATCACTTGCTTCATATGTTCATGCCTTGACACAAATAGATATTGATCACAATATAAATCAACTTATAAAATTAATTCCTGTTTCAGTTGATAAATCTTTGGAAAAATTAAAAGAACATGTAGAAAATGGGTTAAAGCATCTTGATAAACCAATATTGGTTATTATAGATGATATTGATAGATTAGAAAAAGATGAATTATTTGAGGTGTTAAGACTTATTCGGAATACGGGAAATTTTACTAATTTAATATACCTTGTTGCATTTGATGAAAAATATGTATCACAACAATTAATACATAAGGGCATATATGATGGAAGATTATTTTTGGAAAAAATTTTTCAGGCACAAGTTACGTTACCCAAAGTTGATCAAATAGAAGTCTATGAAGAATTTAAAATCCAACTCCGGCGTATGATCAAACATTCAAGTTGGGTAGAATCATGTTTTGCAAAATTACGAACAGATGAAATTGAAAATATTAAACGTGCACTTTATTCTTTTAGAAAAGCGAAACATTTTGCAAGACAATTATCCATGTCTGCTAATTTTTTATATATAAATTTAGGGAATAAATCTTTTTCATTCCATGATTTACTCTTTATTGAATTATTACGTTATTTATCACCTTCTTTATATGACATTTTATCAAACAAACCAACACGATTTCTTTCTTCAATCAAAGGAATAAATACAAAAGATAATCGATTTCATTATATAACTGAGACAAAAAAGATATGCGATCTTAAAGACTTCTTATCAGAACAAAAAGAAAATATGCAAGATGTAATCTTAAATATATTTGAATCGCTGTTTAAAGATGAAAAAAAAATTCCTGAAGGGAGTATTAGATGGACTGATAAATATGTTAATTATCTGTGTTTAGGAGTTCCGCAAAACAAGGTTTCCGATTTAGAGTTTTCTATAATGATCAATGCACCTGCAAATGAATATGTAAATGAAGGAATGTGTGACATAATGAAAAAATGGTGTTTATCAAGTGTTCGTAAAAAAGATATTAAATCCATATATGACCAATTTGCAAAGCATAGAATAAATCGTAATTCAAATAAAGAAATATTACAGTATATATATGCTCTATTTTATTGGTTTGAGTTTTGTAGGAATTATAAAGAAGAATTAATTCTAGAAAAAATATCAGAAGCAATCCTTAAAGAAAAATATAATATTGAATTTCATATGCAATTGAAACGATTTATTATAGATAGATTTAATCGATTATTGAAAGAAGGATTACATGAAAAAGTTGCCATATTATGTGTAAAACTATATTCCTATTCTAAAGGGAGTGTATTATTGGTTAGTAACGATGATATTGTGAAGATAATCAATCTCAATATGCAAAAACTTTTAGTCTTAAAAAATTGGGATGCCATGAATCTAATTACTAATGACGGGAATAGACTGAATTTGGTCTTTTCTTTGTCGTGTGTTTCATCTGTTAACACAATTGGAGACAAAATATATAAAAATCTTACTGTAGAAACTGTTATTGACTGGTTTGCCAATAAAGAACAGAAGAGTATAAATACGCAAATATTTAAAGATAAATTTAACAATGAATTAAATAATCCAGCATTTATAATAGCGAATCAAGAACTTATTAAACTTTTCGGTTCAGACAATGTTAAAGAAAATTTTTATAGGTTCTTTTATAAGTGTTTTATGGATATTTGATGATAGCTTTTGAAAAAGTTAAAACACAAATTAATAAAGGATATTCAGTAAAATAGAGGTACTATAAAGCACTTTGTGTAAATGGAAAATACGGGATTCAATTTAGAGTCTCGTATTTCCCATTTACCACCCATTTACCAGATCTGTAAAATGAAGAAATACTGTGATACGGTACTGTCTCAAAAAGTATGTCTGATATTCTAAGAATGTAACGGGTCAACACGGCAGTAACATCTTAGTTCCTACGCCTCCCCTGGCAGTTCATCCCTCCTTGTATACCCAACCGTAACCGGACCTGCCGTCACAGTGGATGTGAACATCATCCACTCTTATAAAGACGACACCCATACAGGAAAATCAAGATACAATACGATCCGCAAAGAAAATACAGCTGCCACACCACCTGCCATAAGCCGACGTCCGGTTCATGACAGCATAAACAACCTGGGGCGACGGCACAATCTGTGGAAGTCATCCAGTAAAGCCGCATTCGAGTAAACAGTACCTTCTGCTTTCATTACTCCATATGCATCGTGGGCATAACCAAACAAATGATAGCGGGGCTTCACCTCACATACCCGCTGCCGGAGCGGAGCATTCCCCCAGTGCGTTCCGGCAGACTTATCCAGTATCATCACCGGAGGTTCATGCGTAATGACCACGTCTGCATCGGCCGGAATCAGACTTTCCGGATGATTATAAGCCAACCCGAAGAATCGGACTCCTTCAATCACGCATCCGCAATCCTGCAGGAAATGTACTCCTTCGGGCAAATTTTCGATGCCTTCCGCATCCCAAAGGCACAAGTCATGGTTTCCCGTTACAAAAAGTTTGTGCGGATACGGAAGTCCTGCAAACCAATTCAGAAAATCCAGCACCTCCTCTTCGGTTCCGTATTCCGTAAAATCCCCACAATGCACAATGACATCTGCTGCCGGAAGTTCCGTCAGTTCCGAATGATGATTATGCGTGTCTGATAATTGAAGTATCTTCATTGGGTCAGTTAGCGAAATTGATTAATCTTTGATTTTCTTCACCACTTCCACATCGGCCGGAAGCCACTTTACGCTGTCCAGTTCTTCCGGTCTCAGCCAGGCGGCATTTTCATGCTCCTTCAGTACCAGATGACCGGAAACAACGGAGCATCGGTAACAATGCATGGTCAGGTGGAACGAAGGATAATCATAATCCACCGTCACAAGAAAATCATTTACCCGGATATCCGTATCCAGTTCCTCACGAATCTCACGTACCAGTGCCTCCTCCGGACCCTCACCCGGTTCTATCTTTCCCCCTGGAAATTCCCAGTAGTCCTTAAACTCTCCATACCCGCGCTGCGTGGCGAAATACTTTCCGTCACGGTCAATGACTGCCGCAACCACTTCAATGTGTTTCCTTACTTCCCGGCTTTCTCCTTCCCGGCAAATGCTCCAGAAGGAAACACATTTGGCATCCGCAAACTCCTTCATCCGCCACGCCGATTCAAAGCCGCTGGCCACAAAATGCATGGGTACGAACAAACCCACCTGAAACCGGTCCAGGAACTGACGCGCTCCACGCGTGTAACCGTTGCCGATACGCCCGTCTACAGGAAACATCACCACATCAAAACGGTCCGTAAGTTTACGGATATCCTTCAGTTCGCCCAAGAAACGCTTTTCTTCCTTAGCCGGATCAATGTCAATGCCCCACTCCGGACTGTAAACCAGTCCTCCCTGATAATCATCCGTCAGGAAACGGGCATACCAGTTGTTCAGATCACCCGCATGAAAAAAACGGCTTCCGCCCGTTTCTACCACCCATGAGACACCGCTGTCATTGCTCCCGGTAGCGGTTACACGGATCAATCCGTCTTCCCATACAGCCCCCTTTCCCAACCATACGTCTGCATCTTCCTTCTTTGCCCGACGATGCTTCAAGATGTCTTTCGAGAGGATGTAGCAAAGATTGCCTTTCCGGGCCCGCCAGGAAAATATCTCAGGATTGAAATGATCTTCATGAAAATGACTCGAAAAGACATACATCGGTTTGGACGATTGCAGCAAACAGGGCATGACGTCTGCCGGATCCATCCAATAATCGAATATGAGTATACAGCGGTCTGTTTCCAACGCAAAGCCGCTGTGAAAAATATAGGTCAGTTGCATAACGGATGCTAATTTAAGGGTTGTCACAGAAGCCGGTCGCTTCTATCCGCAAAAATACAGATTATTCGGAAAACTTCCATTAAATCTTCCTGCCATTATGCCAAATCCTTACTCATCGCATCTGGCACTGACCAGGCGCAACAGGGCTTTATTGATCCGTCCATCAACCGTCGCATCCTTGAGGTTTTCCGTCAAATCCGAATCAGGAAGGAACTCGCCGCAGACATCTATTCCCAGCACCGGATGATTGCGCAGAATAATGTACAGCAGTTTTTCCAGTTCTTTCAGATCCATCGTACCCTGGTCCCAATTGGTTACCGCATATTCAGGAGACAGCACATCTTTGTCGATGGAAATATATACCGGATCAGCCACAAACTCCTTGGAGAACTTCCTCCAGCTTTCCTCCTTGTTAAGGTCGTTGTCGCTGTAAAAATGCACCTTCCCCTCGTATCCGTGAGGTACCGCCCGGATCAATTCATCCGAAGCACCCACAATCACCACATTGCGACAGTTTGTGTTACTGTCCAGCACGTCCTTTACCCAACTGCCACACGAAAGAATATGATCGAACAGAGAAGGCTGCATGTCCGGATGATGGTCGAATACCACCAGTGAGAACGGTCGGGTAATTCTGTCTGTCCAGAATTTGGTAAGGTAATGATAATTGCCGGAATCAATGAAGTGAACACCTCCTGCGGGGCATTCTCCGATAAGCTTTACCAGCGCATTTTTCCCTTCTTCATCACAATAGCAGTCGGTACCCGACAAATGCCTGCAGTCCAACCATTTGTACCGGCTATTGTGCGGTAATCCCTCCATATCATATACTCCCGAAAAATTCATTATCACGACATTCCGTGAAAGCAGTCCATTCGTTTCATCCATATTACACAGTGTATTATTCTATCTTATTCTTTCATCTTTTCTTACTCTCATACAAATCTCCGGAGAAAATGCCATAAACATGACAGGGGGCGGTTGAACAACCGTCCCCTGTCTATGATTCAGCCTTGCTTATTTGATTTCAATGGTCTTGCATTCTTTGGCTTTTTCTTCCTGAGTCTTCTTCGGCAGATCAATGGTCAGTACACCGTCATTGACAGAAGCACTGATATGATCTTTCTCCACATCTTCCGGAAGTACCAGTGCCTGCTGGAACTTCGAGTAAGAAAACTCCCGGCGCAGATACTTGCTTTTGTCGTTCTTTGATTCGTTTTTCTTCTCCATCGTAATCACCAACTGATTGTCGTCGGCCAAATGTATGTTGAAGTCTTCCTTGGTCATTCCCGGAGCTGCAACCTCTATCTTATAATCTGTTTCGTTTTCAATTACATTGACGGCAGGTGCAGTAGTATTTGTCTTGAACATCCAGTCATTATCAAAGAAATCATTGAAGATACTTGGTAACCATTCCTGATTGTTTCTTCTAATCGGCATCATAATTGTAACCTCCTATTATTAAGTTTATTATTATCTTTTTTCTTCATCGCTTTCGCGATTCACTATCAGTATGACAAACGATGTGCCCGACTTTCTCCGAAGACGCTCAGACCCAGATTGTTTAACTTGCATTACACTTTCATGCCGTGATTTTAAACCTATGCAAACATTCCGGTTGACAAACTGCCACCCGGCCGGACATTACGTCACAAAAACGCACATTATGACATACGTACCCTTCCGGACACCCTGAGGCAAGCAACCACCGGCATACGGTCTCCCCCCGGCTTTGACAAGAGGTGGCCTATTTACTAGCATATTCCGGTTAAAATCCGTACATTTGTAGAAATTAAAAGTACGCAACCCGAAAACAAGACCGATATGAATAACAGAATTTGTCGTCTTTTCAACATACAATACCCCATCATACAGGGAGGAATGGTATGGTGCAGTGGCTGGAGGCTGGCTGCCGCAGTAAGCAATGCTGGAGGTTTGGGACTAATCGGAGCCGGTTCCATGCATCCGGAAACCCTGCGTGAGCACATACGGAAGTGTCAGGCCGCCACACAAAAGCCCTTTGGTGTGAATGTGCCTCTCATGTATCCGGAAATTGAGACCATCATGCAAATCATCATGGAAGAAGGGGTGAAAATCGTGTTTACATCGGCGGGGAATCCTAAAACCTGGACCGACAGATTGCACCAGCAAGGCATTCTGGTAGCCCATGTGGTTTCCTCTACCCGCTTTGCGGCCAAATGTGAAGAAGCGGGGGTCGATGCCGTCGTGGCCGAGGGATTTGAAGCAGGAGGACATAACGGGCGGGAAGAAACGACCACTTTCTGTCTGATTCCGGCCGTACGTAAACTGTGTGCCTTGCCCCTGATTGCCGCAGGAGGAATTGTAAGCGGCGAGGGCATTCTGGCTGCACAGAGTCTGGGAGCCGACGGCGTACAGTTGGGTACCCGTTTTGCACTGACCGCCGAAAGTTCGGCACACTTCAACTTTAAAGACCGGTGTCTGCAGTTGAATGAAGGAGATACCGTACTGACCCTCAAACAGCTCTCACCCACCCGTCTGGTGAAAAATGAATTCTACCGCCAGGTGGCAGAGGCAGAATCGAGAGGGGCTTCAGAGGACGAGATCAGAGAGTTGCTGGGAAAAGGACGTGCCAAAAAGGGAATCTTTGAAGGCAATCTGGAAGAGGGCGAACTGGAAATCGGCCAGGCTGCCTCCATGGTAAAGCACCTGCAGACAGTCAAGGAGGTCATGAGCGAACTCGTCTCGGACTACAACAGGGCCCTGCGGCGCATGCAGGATCACTTGTCATGGGGTGAATAAAACTACAGAAAGGTACATACTGGAAGACTCCATTCAAAGCAGTATTCCAGGTTATGTCATCATGAATACTAATTATAAGACCGAATGATATATGGCAGATAACTATCTTGAACGCCAACGGGAACAGTACGAAGCCCGTAAGGCTGCCTGGGAAAAGGAAAAGAAACTGGGACGGAGAAAGGGAAATAAAACCTTGTCGGTCCGGAAACCCGCTACGCCGGCAGCAGAGAATGTGACCACAGAAAAAAAATGAATCAAACCAATAGTAAATTATGGAAATAACCAGTGCTGAATTTGTAATAAGTAACTCACGGGCCGATATGTGTCCGAAAGGGAATTTGCCAGAATATGCTTTCATCGGACGTTCCAACGTGGGAAAATCCAGTCTGATCAATATGCTGACCAAGAATCCGAAGTTGGCAATGACTTCTTCTACTCCGGGAAAGACGTTGCTCATCAACCATTTCCTGATCAACAAGGAGTGGTATCTGGTCGACTTGCCGGGATACGGATATGCACAGCGGGGCAAGAAAATGATGGAGAAAATACAGAAGCTGATTGAATATTATGTGCTTGAACGGGAACAGATGACTTGTCTTTTCGTATTGGTCGACAGTCGTCTGGAACCTCAGAAAATCGATCTGGAATTCATTCAGTGGCTGGGAGAAAACGGCATTCCGTTTGCCATCATCTTTACCAAGGCCGACAAGCAAAGCGCAGGAAAGACAAAGATGAACGTAGCGCATTACCTGGATCGTCTGAAAGAGGAATGGGAAGAACTTCCACCTTATTTCATCTCTTCTTCTGAGAACCGGACCGGCCGGAAAGAGATTCTGGATTATATAGACAGTGTAAACCGCCAACTCAAAGAAGCTGCCACTGTCTGAGGCTTCCGGTTCATTTTTCCACAAGGGGAAAGTTATGTAACAAAAGAAATCCCGGATCTGACTGTTTCATATCAGTCAGATCCGGGATTTCTTTATCTGTCCACAGACAATAAATTATCGGCAGATGTCATTCATCTCCCTTCAATATCGGAAGGGTTATCTTATACTTGACAGCCAGCAGGCGCACAATAAACACTGTGATACCGCCAATCATCTGTGTCTGATAAGCTTCCATGTCAAGCAACTGACAGATCCAGCATGCCAGGCCTCCTGCCACACAGGCCATCGCATAGATTTCTTTACGGAATATCAGCGGAATCTCATTGATAAAGACATCACGGATCACACCTCCCGCAGCTCCGGTTATGCTACCCATAATAATAGCCACCCAGAAAGGGTATCCCAAAGCTATCGTCTTGCTGAATCCGACCACCGTGAACAATGCCAGTCCGATACTGTCGAAAAAGAAGAACGTATTGTTCAGGTGAATCAGGTATTTTCCGAAGATAATCACAAAAAACATGGCAAATGCCGTACATATCAAATAAATCGGGTCGGTCATCCACACGGGTGTCACATCAAGCAACACGTCCCTGATAGTACCGCCGCCGATGGCAGTAGCCAGTCCCACAATGTAGGCGCCAAACCAGTCGAACTGTTTGGCAGAAGCCAGACGGATACCACTGATTGCAAAGGCAAAGGTTCCTACAAAATCTAATATCTGTACAAAAGAGAGCATTATTCTTTAATATTACAAACCATCAAAATATCTCTATAATCTCACCAGGTATAATTGAATCCAAGACTCAACAGTTCCTGCAACTGGAAGTAGCTTTTATCCGGATCACGTACTACTGAATCGTCGAAACGTGTGTGAACAAAGAGCTTGGTCGAAAAATACTTGTTAAAGGTAAACGTAAACGTATTTTCCCATTCCGAAAGCACCTGCTCATAGTTCGTTGTATAAGAGAAGCGGGATTCCCACAACAGGTTCTTGATGATGATCCAGCTTACGGTTGCCTCCAGACGTGAACCCAACTGATTTTTGCTCTTGCAACCCGCATCGATATTGAACTTCGTAGGGTCGACCCGGTCACTTGCAATACTGTAACGGGTGTAGTTGAACGGATTCACCAGTACAGAAAGGTTGCACACCCCGTCCTTGACGTATTTGTAGTCCATACCCAGACCGACATTCAGTTCGGCCGGAGAGAAGAACGTTGATACCAGATTCTCTGAGTTGGTTTCATAGCTGGAAGCAAACTGTGTCTTGAATTCAGCCGAAAGAGTATAATACCAGTTCCAGATTGCCTTATAACCTAATTTGGAGCTGATACGGAACAGGTCGTTGTTGGGTTTATACTGATGCACCGTATCCGACGGAGTAGCAATAAATCCCAGTTTCCATTCTATCCGGTTCTCAAACTGCACTTTCTGCTGATCATTGTAATTGATCTGCCATACCAGTCCCGACAACAGTGATTTTGTACTTTCACCTCCTTTATACCAGTTTTTTGAAATAAAGTTCTGCGAGAACTGTACATATCCGTTTCCTCCCATTGTCCAGAAATTAGGCTTCACCACCAGCAGTTCGTTTTCATCCACCTGCTGTACCTGCATGGGAGTCCGCGACAGGTAGAAGACCTTCTCCTTGTTCGGACGCTTGATCTTATATTTATCTCCCAGAGGTTCCACTCCCTTCAGGTCACGCTCATTCTTGCGTACCATGTTCGGATAGTCCAGATAGAAACTCAGCAACTGCCGGTTGATGTACTGGTCTATCTTTTTCGATTTCGTCAGCTGAGGCAACGGAGGAAGCAGTTTCTCTATCGGGTCTTCCTTGACAAATGGAATTACCGGTTTCCAGTCGCTGATTGAGAAAGCCTCCTCAATCGGATCGGAATAATAAGTAGTAGGTATAATCAGTTTATAATAGTCGGCATCCGAACGGATCCATGCCGGAGCTGCAGGCAGGTAAATGTCGTCCCACCGGTCGAGCAGTTCCTTATATTCTCTGTGAAAGTTTCGGACATACAGGTTGAATTTCCACACACAGGGATGAGGAATATATGATTTTTTCATCTTCTCCACTTTCATCAGACTGTCCTGGAGCAGCGAATCACTGCAATAGGCATCCCTTCTTTGCTGTACCAGCGTCTTCATCTTCGGATTCTCCGGCAAGGAATCTATCGGTTCCAGGCTTTTATACAATACAGACAGGGAATCTTCCGAAAGAGCAACGGTAGAATCCGCACGGACTGCCCCGATCGTATCTGTCCATATGGTATATGCCGTATCACCGGCTAAGGATAATGAAAGTCCGTTGATTGAAGTAAATATCGTGTCCCGTTGTGTCTGGACCGCTCCGGCATGTCCCCCTCCTACCGAATAAAAAAGACCTCCTAAGAGCAAGGTATAAATCAATTTTTTCATCGCTATTATTTTTTCTGCAAAAATACGTTTTTTCTCATAAAATAAAAAAGCTTTCAATTATAACATTATACCTCGGCTTTTGGTTTTCACAATATGCGACTAAAATGCATTCTCGAATGTTTTATTGATGAATATAATGGGATATTTGGCTTTTTTTTATAATTTTGCAAACTTGAAATAAAAGTGTTAGAAACAACAACTATTTTAAAATATTCATAATTGTGGCAGAAACAAAGTACATTTTTGTAACAGGTGGTGTTGCCTCTTCACTGGGTAAAGGCATTATCTCATCATCTATCGGTAAGTTGCTGCAGGCCAGAGGCTACAGCGTAACCATTCAGAAGTTTGACCCGTATATCAATATCGATCCGGGTACATTGAATCCTTATGAACACGGAGAATGTTATGTAACAGTGGACGGCCATGAAGCCGACCTCGACTTGGGGCATTATGAACGCTTCCTGGGTATTCAGACTACCAAGGCCAATAATATTACTACCGGACGTATTTATAAGAGTGTAATCGACAAAGAACGTCGGGGCGACTACCTGGGCAAGACCATCCAGATCATCCCTCACATTACCGATGAAATCAAACGCAACGTAAAACTGCTGGGTAACAAGTACAAATTTGACTTTGTAATTACCGAAATCGGTGGTACAGTGGGCGATATCGAGTCATTGCCTTATCTGGAAAGTATCCGTCAGCTGAAATGGGAACTCGGACGCAACGCACTTTGCGTGCACCTGACTTACGTTCCTTATCTGGCTGCAGCAGGAGAGTTGAAGACAAAGCCTACACAGCATTCTGTAAAGGAACTGCAGTCGGTAGGTATCCAGCCGGATATTCTGGTATTGCGTACAGAACATGAACTGAGCCTGAACCTGAGAAAGAAAGTGGCCTTGTTCTGTAATGTAGATGAGAATGCGGTCATCCAGTCTAAGGACATGCCGACTATCTACGAAGTGCCTCTGCGCATGCAGGAACAGAAACTGGATGTAACCATTCTGGAAAAGATGGGACTTCCGGTAGGAGAAACTCCGACCCTGGGACCGTGGAGAGACTTCCTGAACCGTCGTCATAACGCGACTGAAAAGGTGAAGATCGGTCTGGTAGGCAAATACGACTTGCAGGATGCTTACAAGTCTATCCTCGAAGCATTGTCACAGGCAGCGACATACAACGACCGCAAGGCGGACATCCACTTCATCAACAGCGAGAACCTGAACGATGCCAACGTAGAAGAACAGCTGAAGGATATGGACGGTATCATCATCTGTCCGGGATTCGGCCAGCGTGGCGTGGAAGGTAAGTTCGTTGCACTTAAATACTGCCGTACACACGACGTGCCGACTTTCGGTATCTGTCTGGGTATGCAGTGCATGGCCATTGAATTCGCCCGCAACGTACTGGGATATGCAGATGCAAACAGCCGTGAGATGGATGAAAAGACTCCGCACAATGTGATTGACATCATGGAAGAACAGAAATCAATCACCAACATGGGTGGTACCATGCGTCTGGGAGCCTACGAATGCGTATTGGATGTTCATTCAAAAGCATATCAGGCTTATAAGAGCGAGCACATCCAGGAACGTCACCGTCACCGCTACGAATTCAACAGCGACTACCGCAAGGAATACGAGGCAGCCGGCATGAAATGCGTGGGTGTAAATCCGGAGTCAGGTCTGGTGGAAATCGTTGAAATCCCTGAACTGAAATGGTATATCGGTACGCAGTTCCATCCGGAATACAGCAGTACGGTATTGAAACCTCACCCATTGTTCCTGTCATTTATCAAGGCGGCCATCGACAAATAAGCAGCCTGGTAGCAGACGGATGATTAAAATGTATAATAAAAAATTGATATAGTAAATGGATAAAAACACGTTAGTGGGATTTGTCTTGATTGGAGCGGTTATTGTAGGTTTCAGTATCTACAATCGCCCCAGTCAGGAGGAAATGGCACGTGCTCAACATTATCAGGACTCGGTCCGTGCGGAATTGCAGAAGCAGGAGCTGGAGCAGAAGGAACAGGAACTGAATGCTGAAAAAACGGCTCTGACGCTGGATTCGACTTCTCTGTTCTACCAGGCTTCTCAGGGTACGGAACAGTTTACCACGCTGGAAAACGAGCTGGTACAACTGACACTCAGCAACAAGGGAGGACGTATCTGCAAGGCAATGCTGAAGGAATACAAGGACCAGCAGCAGCAGCCTCTGGTACTGTTCGACGGCGAGGATGCCTCATTGAACATCGGACTGGAAGGCAAGAATGAGAACATCATGAGCAGCCAGATGTATTTTGAGACGGTGAATGTAACCGACAGTACCGTAACCATGCGCCTGAACGCCGGAGACGGTTGTCTGGATTTCAATTACAAACTGCTGCCTCATTCTTATATGGTCAACTTTACGGTTGAGGCAAAGGGGGTGCAGAACTTCTTCTCGCCTTCAGCGAAGAGTATGAGCATCGACTGGAAGCAGCGCGCACGCCAGACTGAAAAGGGATATACCTTTGAACAGCGCTATACTTCGCTGACCTACAAGCCGGTCGATGACGATTTCGATTACCTGAGCGAGACCAAAGACGAAAAGGAAAGCATTCCGGAAGTACTCGACTGGGTAGCATTCAAGAACCAGTACTTCTCATGTGTATTCATGGCCGAGAAGAGTTTCGAGAATGCCACACTGGAGTCTAAGATGGAACAGAAAGGCAGCGGTTACATGAAACGCTACCATGCGGACATGACTACCGCCTTCGACCCGACTGGTGCGGAACCTTCAAGATTCCAGTTCTACTTCGGACCGAACCATTTCAAGACCTTGCTGGCAAGCAATGACCTGAGCATCAACCAGAATGATCCGGAACTGGAAGACCTGGTTTACCTGGGATGGCCGATTATCCGCCTGATCAACCGCTGGTTTACCATCAACCTGTTCGACTGGTTGTCAAGCTGGGGACTGAGCATGGGTATCGTACTGTTGCTGATGACCATCATTGTGAAGATTCTGGTACTTCCTACTACCTGGAAGTCGTTCATTTCTTCTGCAAAGATGCGTGCCCTGAAGCCTTACGTAGACAAGATCAATGCCAAATATCCGAAGCAGGAAGATGCGCTGAAGAAACAGCAGGAAACCATGGCGCTTTACAGCCAGTACGGAGTCAGCCCGATGGGTGGCTGTCTGCCGATGCTGATCCAGACCCCGGTATTCATGGCTTTGTTCTTCTTCGTGCCGAATGCAATTGAACTGCGTCAGCAGAGCTTCCTGTGGGCAAACGACCTGTCTTCTTACGATGACCTGATCAGCTGGAGCACCAGCATTCCTTTGCTGGGCAATCACCTGAGCATCTTCTGTCTGCTCTTCAGTATCACGACCGTGCTGAACCAGATTGTCATGATGAAGCAGCAGGATATGGGCAACAATCCTCAGATGGCTGCCATGAAGTGGATGATGTACATCATGCCGGTGATGTTCTTCTTCATCTTCAACGAGTATGCATCGGGATTGAGCTACTACTATTTCATCTCCGGTCTGATCGGTATCCTGACCATGTGGATCATGCGCCGCATGACGGACGAGAAGAAGTTGCTGGCACAGCTGGAAGCCAACAAGAAGGAGGCGAAACCGGGTAAGACCAGCGGACTGATGGCCAAGCTGGAAGCCCTGCAGAAAGAGCAGGAACGTCTTCAGAAGGAACGTCAGGAAAGAATGAACAAGAAATAAGGCTCGGCTTCTCCTACAGGGAGACCCTTCAGAATGACGAGGCGGTCTCAAGAAACCGGAGGCAGTCAGGCATTACCAATAGTGAAAAGAGTTCGGTATTATACCGGACTCTTTTTCTTTTTTCCCGGTCCCGTTATTTGCTCCCCCATTCAATCATCCGTCGGTTGCCCCACGCCGGCAGATAGCCCATGTTTCACAAATTACGGCGCTGCCCTCACAATCTGTCAAATGCCCTCCGTTTATTCCCTAAGATTTGCTATCTTTGTTTTCAGTTTATTTTCAATTTCATAAAAACAATATAAATATGAACAAAGCAGACTTAATGAGCATGACTGCAGCGATGATGCTCGCCGCTACGGCCTGTGTCAGTCCGGAACAGTCGGCTACGGATGCCGGTACGCCATTCATCGGCAAACAACAGATCGAGATAAAGGATGGCAAGCTGACTCCGGAAGCGTTATGGGCCATGGGACGTATCGGCAGCACGGCGGTATCCCCCGACGGCAAGCAGATTGCCTATACCGTATCGTATTATAGTGTAAAGGAAAACAAGAGCCACCTTACCATCTACGTAATGAACGCTGACGGCAGCAACAACCGCCAGCTGACCACCACTTCCGACAACGAAGGAGAACCGTGCTGGATAAAGGGAGGAACGAAAATCGCCTTCCTGACAGCGGCCGGCGGCAGCAACCAGATCTGGGAAATGAATCCGGACGGAACCGGAAGAAAGCAGTTGTCGCAGTATGAAGGAGACATTGAAGGATTCAAGTTCTCTCCGGACGAAAGCAAGGTACTGTTCATTTCACAGGTGAAATACGGAGAACGTACCGCAGACAAATATCCTGACCTGGACAAAGCCAGCGGTATGGTCATCGACGACCTCATGTACAAGCACTGGGACGAATGGGTACAGTCGGTTCCTCATCCGTTTGTAGCTTCCTTCGACGGAAATCAGGTGGGTCAGGCTACTGATATCCTGGAGGGAGAGCCTTATGAATCACCGATGAAGCCTTTCGGAGGCATCGAGCAACTGGCATGGAGCAACGATTCGAAACAGATTGCCTATACCTGCCGCAAAAAGACAGGACTGGAGTATTCGGTATCTACGGATTCGGACATTTACCTCTACGACCTGAGCACAGGCCAGACACGCAACCTGTGCAAGGAAGATGCCACCGACAAGAACATGGGCTATGACACTAATCCGAAATTCTCACCCGACGGAAAAAGCATTGCCTGGCAGAGCATGGAACGCGACGGTTACGAAAGCGACCGCAACCGGCTGTGTGTCATGAACCTGGAGAACGGCAAAAAGACCTATGTCACCGAAGCCTTCCAGTCGGGAGTAGATGATTACTGCTGGGCACCCGACGGAAATACGCTGTACTTTACCGGAGTATGGCATGCCACCAGCATGATCCACAGCACCAACCTCCAGGGAGAGGTGAAACAGCTCACCGAGGGCATGTACGACTACGGTACGGTCAGCATGCTCGAAGACGGTAAACTGCTGACCAAGCGTCACGCCATCAGCGAGGCCGACGAACTGTTTACGGTCGACCTGAAGGCTGAGAACAAAGTAACCCGCATCACACAGGAAAACGACCACATCTTCAGCCAGCTGAAGCTCGGTAAGGTAGAGCCGCGCTGGACCCGTACGGTAGACGGCAAGCAGATGTTGTCGTGGGTGGTATATCCTGCCGACTTCGACCCCAACAAGAAGTATCCTACCCTGCTCTTCTGCGAAGGCGGACCGCAGTCGCCTGTCAGTCAGTTCTGGAGCTATCGCTGGAACCTGCAGATCATGGCAGCCAACGATTACATCATCATTGCTCCGAACCGTCGCGGACTGCCGGGATTCGGCATGGAATGGCTGGAAGAAATCAGTACGAACTATGGCGGACACTGCATGGACGACTACCTGAGCGCCATCGACGACATCTCTAAGGAAAAATACGTTGATAAAGACCATTTAGGCTGCGTAGGAGCCAGCTTCGGAGGTTATTCGGTATATTGGCTTGCCGGACATCACAACAAGCGTTTCAAGGCCTTTATTGCCCACGACGGATTCTTCAACATGGAACAGCAGTACCTGGAGACCGAAGAGCTCTGGTTTACCAACTGGGATCTGGGTGGCCCGTACTGGGAAAAGAACAATCCGGCTGTCAAGCGCAGCTATGCCAACTCACCTCACCTCTTTGTCGACAAGTGGGATACGCCGATTCTCTGTATCCATGGAGAAAAGGATTACCGCATCCTGGCTTCCCAGGGTATGGCGGCATTCAATGCGGCCAAGCTGAGAGGGGTACCGGCACAGTTGCTGATTTTCCCGGATGAAAATCACTGGGTACTCAAACCGCAGAACGGTATTCTCTGGCAGCGTACGTTCTTTAACTGGCTCGACAAATGGCTGAAGCCGGGAGAGAATAAACAGTAAGCCGTAACTGCACAAGTCGCCCTGTAATAAGAAATCCCCTTATTTTCCGATAGAGATTTTCGGGAAATAAGGGGATTTTTGTTGGTCTGCGGCTGGCGGACCGGAAACAGCGTTACCTGTCACCGCCTGTAGTCTCAACGGATCACCAGAATCGGTGTCTTGGAATGGAACAGCATCTTGCGGGCCACACTCAGGTTGAAGAGGCGGGCAAAAATGTTCCTCCGGTAATTGGCCACACAGATGGCATCGATGTGTTTCTCTGCCACCATCTTATCCACCTCATTGAGCAGGTTCTCATCGTCGAGCACGGTATATTCCACCTTCAGGTGCGGATACTGCTTTCTGAAATAGTCCTGCAGGGCCAGCAGCCTCTTTTCATTGCTTTCCCGCTTTTCGGCATGGGAACTGATGTGCACAAAGGTAATCTCAAACTGCTGCTCCTTGAAACTGGTTACCAAGGAGTCGAATGCAATCAGGTCGCGCTGGTCGAAGCTGGTAAATACCGCAATGCGTTTCAGTTCTTCCACCGATTTGATCGTGGCAGCCTCGGGGATCACATACACAAAGGCAGGACTCCGTTCCACAATCTCGGCCGTCACACTGCCTATCAGGCTCTGTTCCTTCTCGTTCTCTCCTCTTGTACCCATTACGATGATGAAGGGCTTGTGACTTTTGGCATAGCGCAGAATTTCTTCTTCTGCAACTCCCTCTTTCAGCACACAGGTATATTTCACGTCCGGATATTCGCCTGAGGCAATCTTGGCCGCTACCTTTTCTGCCAGTTCCTTGAACTGCGTATGTACCCGCTGCATCATGTTGCGCACCGAAATCATTTCTTCGGGCATGGCAAACTGGTAAAGTTCCGTATCATAGGAAGTTCCCGGGAAATAAATCGGACTGTAATAGACATGCAGCAGGACCACTTCTGCATGGAACTGGTCGGCCAGCTTGAATCCAAAGTCGCAGGCTCTCTCCGAATAGGCAGAGAAGTCGACAGGAATCAGTATCTTGTTTTCCTTCGATTCACTTCCCCATAAGGCAGTGTCGTTTTCGTTCAGCACCTCCGACTGGAGCCATACCGAACTTTCCACTACCTTCAATGCCTGTGGCAGGTCGTGCTCATTGATGCGCACCCTTACTCCCGATGAAATCACCGGCTGGATCAAATTCACGTTCTGAATATAAGACTCTATCCCTTCATTCTCCAGGATTGTCTGTAAAATCTGAGCTTTAGAATAAGTCAGAATCGCCAGGGTTACCAATTTACTGTCATTATTCATAGTTCATGGAATTAAAAGTGAAAGACTCAGATAAACAAAAAGTCCTGATCCGGTCATAACGAACCGATCAGGACTCCTTGAATGATAAATCAATTATTCTGTTCTTTTAAAATCTCAATTGCCTTGTCCAGTACGGTGGTGTCATCCAGCATGACCAAACCTCCATCAGGACCAGCTTCCAAATGAATACCCACGCTCTTTCCATCCTTGAAGTTCTGACCGCCAAAGAAATTACGGACCGTCTCTACACTGATACCTAATTCATCGGCGATACGATGCATGCTTCCGGTTGGTAAAGAATCTTTTATTTTACGCAATTCGTTAAAGGTTATTGTTCTGTTCATAGTATTCCAATTTTAGCGTTACACCATTGTATTTGTTAAATCACGATATAAATATAGTAAATTTTATAAAACGGAACAATAAAAAGGAATTTATTTTTAGAAATTCAAAATTTTGCAACAAATCATTCCTGCAACCCCTGCATACAAGTAAGTGAGCAACAGGACAAAGTGCAGCATTCTGATTCCTGAGATTTCATAGCCCGACGAAGTATACTGGTTGGATATGAATTGGGAATGTCCTCCCAGATAGCGTTTCTGAATAAAAAGATACAATGCGTAGACAAGGGAAGCAATGATGCATCCGGCCAGCGCACCTCCCAGTACATCTCCGGGATAGTGTACCCCCAGGTACATCCGGGAATAGGAAGGAATGGCTGCCCAAAGGAACATCATTACTGTCAGCGCACGGTGACGGATGAGCAGTGAGACAAACGTAGCCACCGCAAAGGTATTGGAAGCATGGCTGGACAAGAAGCCGTACAGCCCTCCCCGGTAACCGTTCACGATGTGTACGTACTGCATCAGTTCGGGGTCATTCGACGGACGGAAACGGTGGAAGTACGGCTTGCAAAGCCCCGAGGCAAACTGGTCGGCCAGGGTTACCACCAATGCAATCATCACCAGAATGACTATCCCGTGCGTTACTTTGGTATTCTTAAAAATGATATACAACAACATGGCAGCCGCAGGAATCCAGATCTTCGTGCCGGACACCGTCCACATGAATCCGTCCCAAAACAACGAATGGCTGCTGTTGATTTCCAGCAACAGTTCTTTATCCAATGCTATCAGTTGTTGTATATCCATAATCAAATTAAAACTAAAATAATCAGATCTTTTCTATTGCATTTGCCGGAAGCCAGCCTTTCTTTCCGTCTTCCAGACGGATTTCCTTCCAGCTTTCCATCGAATTGTCGTCAATGTAGACTTTGGTTCCCTCATGGATGACGAACAGGTCCGTTCCGCTCTCATCCGGGGTACTCTTGACCGTAATGCTGGGCGACATCACAATCGCTCCGGTACGCTCCGTCAGTTTTTCTTTCTGCTCAGCTGCAAACAGGTTGGCAAAAACCGTCACAATCAGAAAGACTACCGCACCGATAAAACCGATTTTGCGGATAACCACCCGGCTGCCGAAAATATAGACAGCCAGTCCGGCCAGCAGTAGAAAGAAAGCCATAATACCAATTACCGACCATTCCTTCTCGCTGCAGCTGTTGGTCAGTGCCTTTATCCAGGTAACGATGAACACCTCACTGGTCGGAGTAATCTGGTCTACCGACTTGGCCCGGGCCATCTCCAGGTTGAAACGGATATCCGCATCTCCCGGGCTCAGCAGCAAGGCACGCTCGTAGTTCAGTACCGCCTTCGCCACGTTCTTCTCCTTGTAATAGCTGTTTCCCAAATTATAGTATATGTCGGCCGATTCCCCCTGTGTATTCAGTATCTCTTCATACAACTGGATGGCTTTGGCGTAATCATTTGCCTGATAAGCCTGATCCGCTTCTGCCTTTCCGGCTGCAGCCCATATCTGCTGGGCTGCCAGCATGATGAATATCAAAATGAAAGACCATTTTCTCATATTTCGAATCTCCTCTTTCCGCTTTTAATGTTTAATACTATTTTCCATCTTGCTGATTACCTCAATGGAAGCTCCGTATACCTTGTCCATTGCTTCGTTTTCATCTCCCGGAGCATAACGGGCAAACTCACACTCATTCAAGGCGTGTATGAATTCCTTGGTCAGTTCTTCCGATACACCGTATCTGGCCAGTTCCGACTCGATGTTATCCTTAGACAACTGTGAAACCGGAATGTTCAGTTTATCGCTGATGTAACCCCACAAAGCCTTCAATACCTCGTCATAGAACTCGTTCTTCTGGTTGGCAGCCAGGAGTTTTCCGGCCTGTTTCATACGTTTCGTAGCTACCTTGTTGGCCTTTTTCGTCTTCATCTTGGCCACATTCGCATTTTCAGCAGCCTGCTTGCGGAAGAAGATGATGGCTGCGACAAACAGTATCAGCGGCAATACATACCACAGGATATAGGCAACCGTTCCGTAGAAGAACTCACCCTTAGGAGACAGACTGGTTTCTCCAAGTTTGATGAAGCGGATGTCCTGTCCCAGCACCTTGATGCTTTCCTTGTTGGTAAAGTCGGAAATCACCTGACTGGCATTGCCTTCTCCCTCTCCTTTGGCCACCTTCAGTTCGTAGGCTTCCGTCTTCAATGTCTTGTAAGAAGAAGTCTTCAGGTCGTAATAAGTGAATTCTACCGGAGGGATGGTAAAGTTGCCGGCATGACGCGGTATCGCCAGGTATTCGATGGTCTGGCTTCCGGTCATTCCCTGACGGGATACCTCAAAGTTGTTGGTTACCTTCGGGTCGTACACCTCAAAGTCCTGAGGGAACTTCACTTCCGGCGTACTGATCAGTTTCATGTTTCCCGATCCGCTGATGGTCAGTTTCACCGTAACCGCATCGTTGGTCTTCAGTTCCTTGGTATTGATGGAAGAGGCAATCGTAAACTCACCGACACCTCCCGAGAATCCCGCAGGCTTCGCCGGCAGCGGCTTCACGTTGATGGTCAGTTTCGGAGTCACAATCTTCTTCTTCACCTCGATGTATCCTCCCCCGTTGAAGAAAGCATCGAACGGATCATCCGGAATGGTCTGCTGAGCCACTACCCCTTCAAAAGTAATGGCCGGAATCTCCAGTTTGCCGCTCTGCTGAGGGAAGAGAATATACTGGCTCCATACGGTCGTGTTATAATTTCTTCCCTGATAATGCTCCAGTGAGAAGGTCTTCTGCTGCGGAAGCTCCACTTCCTGCGTATGGAAGCCCTTCAGGTCGGGCATCTTGCCGAGCAACTGGCGCAGGTTGACCAGGGTATACACTTTATAAGTCAAGAGAATAGCTTCCTGCTCGTGTACCGTAGTCTTGCTGGCAGTAGCCGTAATAAACAAGTCCTTGTCGGCAATCCGGCTGCCTGCCATCTGTCCGCGTGAAGAAGACGCGCTTCCCCGCTGGCCCCCCTGTCCTCCCGACTGCTGCGTATTGTCGGGCGGAAGTACCTTGATGGTAAGAGCGTTCGAGAAAATCTTCTCTCCTCCCACCTCGATGCTGGCTGCAGGAATGGTATAGGTCCCCGCCTCATTCGCCATCAGAATATAAGTATAAGTAATGGAACTGCTCGAAGAAACCTTTCCATTAATAATCTGTGTACTGCTCTGCTGGGAACGGCTAGGTCCCATCAATACATCAAACCCCTTGATTGAAGGAGCCAGAAAGTCCTTCACCTTCTGTGTGTTTACTGTAAAAGTAAGTCTGAACTGGTCTCCGCTCACCACCACGTCGGGCGCTTCGGCAGTCAGCGTTGCCTTGTCATTCGCCCAGAGGCCCAGTGTGGAAACCATCAGAAATAAAAAGAATACCAATTTCTTCATCTGCTTATTCTCTTTTCATTGTTAAATTGCACATATTCATTGCCATTGCCTGTTCCGGACCCCTTACCAGTCTTTCTCCAGTTTCTGTCCCTGTACCTGAATGGCCTTCTTTACCTTATCCTGCACATCCTTCTCATCCTGCATGGCAGCCTTCAGCAACTGTTCGGCATTTTCCTTAGACATTTCGTTCTGGTTCTGCTGCGGATTCTGCTGGTTCTGCTGATTCTTCTTTTCCTGCTCCTGCTGGTCCTTATTCTGCTGTTGCTTTTCGTCTTCCTTCTTTTCCTGCTGCTGTTGCTGCTGATCCTGGTTCTGCTGCTGTTGCTGCTGGTCTTTCAGCTGCTTCTGTGCCAAAGCCAGGTTGTAGCGGGTCTCATCGTCCTTCGGATTGTTTCTCAGTGCCTGCTTGTACGCTTCAATGCACTGCGGCAGCTGCTTGGACGACTGAAGGATCACTCCCATGTTGTGGTAAATCTGGGCAAGTTTCTCCTTGTCCTTCTCCACCCTCGAAGCCGCTTCAAACTGCTCCATCGCTTCCTTGCCCTTCTGTTGCATCAGGAGTGCGTTCCCCAGGTTATACATTGCATCCGAAGACTTCGGGTTCAGTTCCAGTGCCTTCCGGTAATCAATTTCAGCCTTGACAAACGTACTGTCCTTGTACAGCCGGTTTCCGCTTCTCAAGTAGTCGCGTTCCGTTTTCTGACCGTACATGGTTCCGGCCAGGCACACCAACGCAACCGTCATATATCCTTTAAACAACATATCTTGTCTCATTTAAAAAGTTTCACATTCTTGAAAATCGGATTTTTCCGCTCCAATATCATCAGTTCGACTGCCAGCAGGATCAGTGCCATCCATGCCAGTACCTGGAACTGCTCGTCAAACTCGGTGAAGACCTGTGTTTCCACATCGGCCTTGGCCAGTTTGTTGATTTCCGCATTCAGCGCACGTTCCGCGTTGTTGGTATTGTCTACCCTCACGTACATGCCGTTTCCTGCTTTCGCAATTTCCTGACACATCTGCTCATTCAGACGGGTAATCACCACGTTGCCATCCTTGTCGCGGCGGAACTCGTTGCTGCCCTCTACCGGAATCGGTGAGCCGTCGGGAGATCCCACTCCCAGTACAAACACCCGTATTCCCTTGCTGGCAGCTTCCTGAGCCGCTTCCACAGCTCCTCCCTCATGGTTTTCTCCGTCGGTGATCAGGACGATGGCCCGTCCTACCCCTTCATTGGGAGTAAAACTCTTCATACCCAGGTTGATTGCCTCCCGGATATTGGTACCCTGAGTGGAAATCAGTCCCGGATTGATGCTCTCCAGGAACATCTTGGCAGAGATGTAATCACTGGTAATAGGCAACTGCGTAAAAGCCTCTCCGGCGAATACGATCATGGCCACCTTATCGTTGTTGAAAGTCTCCACCAGACGCGAAATCAGTTTTTTCGATTTTTCCAGACGGCTCGGTGTCACATCCTGTGCCAGCATGGAGTTGGAGATATCCAACGCCACCACCGTTTCCACCCCCTGACGTTTCACGGTTTCCATCTTCGAGCCAAACTGCGGACGTGCCAGCATGAAAATCAACATTGCCAATGCCGCAAACACCAGCCAGAACTTCACATCCGGACGGTACTTCGACACATCCGGCATGAGATGAGCCAGCAGTTCCGGATCACCGTACTGACGGATTTTCCTGCGGCGGCGCCAGTTCCCGTACAGATAGATTCCCACCAGGACCGGAAGAATAATCAATAGATATAAATATATCGGTTCTCCAAATCGAAACATAATTGCAAAGTTTTAAGGAATTTTCTTTAATACAGTGTTACGCAAAAGCACCTCCAGCAGGATACAGCAGAAAGCAATCAGTCCGAATACGGCAAAAGCCTCCTCACGCTTGCTGAACTCCTTCACGTTCAACTTTGTTTTCTCCAGTTTGTCAATCTCCTCATAAACCTCCTCAAGCTTCGAGTTGCTGGTTGCACGGAAATAGTTTCCGTTGGTCGTGCCTGCAATCTGGCTCAAAGTCTGTTCATCAATCTCTACGGGAGTCTGCACGTACTGCACACCCGCATACGTCTGTACCGGGTAAGGTGCCGTACCGTTGGTACCTACTCCGATGGTATATACACGGACTCCGAACTGCTTGGCAATGTCGGCAGCCATCAGCGGTGAAATCGCTCCCCGGTTGTTGACACCGTCGGTAAGCAGGATCACCACCTTCGATTTCGCCTTGCTGTCTTTCAGTCGGCTCACCGCATTGGCCAGTCCCATACCCAGTGCCGTACCGTCTTCAATCAGTCCCTTCTGTGCGATATCCCCCTTCACGCTGTGAAACAGGTTCAGCAGGACACCGTGGTCTACCGTCAGCGGACACTGCGTAAACGCCTCTCCGGCAAAGATGGTCAGACCGATGTTGTCGTTCGGGCGTCCGTTGATGAACTCCGATGCCACCTCCTTGGCCGCTTCCAGACGGTTCGGCTTCAGGTCCTCGGCCAGCATACTGGTCGACACGTCTACCGCCAGCATGATGTCAATACCTTCAATCTCCGTATTCTGCCAGTTGTCAGTCGTCTGAGGCCGTGCCAGCACCAGTACAATCATCACAAATGCCACCACCCGCAGCACAAAAGGCGCGTGCAGCAGATATACCTTCCAGCTTTTCGGAGCCTTCATGTACATGCGCGTAGTAGAGACCTGCAACGTAGGCTCTGTCTTCTTTCTCCGCATAAAATACCACGCAATATAGGGTATCAGCAGGATCAGCAGAAACAGATATTCAATATTTGCAAAAATCATAATTCCACGAATTAAAAATTAAAAGAACAGATCAACGATATGACGGATAGCCAGATACAATGCCACAGCCGCTCCGATAACCGCGAGCGCGATGCATCCCATCAGCACCAGACGACCCTGCTTGGAGCGTTTTTCCTCTACCCTGATTTCGGTAGGCTCCTTCTTCGCGTTCGGGTCTTCCTCCACCTTCGTCTCATTGATAAACTCAATGGCATTCACCAGGTTCATGTCGTTCTCATTCATCATCGGCGCATGCTTGGCAAACTTCACCAGGTCGGCCGTCTCAAACAGCAGTTTCAAATCCTTGACCGATTCCTTGTCTCTCTCTTCCAGCAGACGTTCGATAATTTCCGAAGAGGTCATCTCCATGGCATTGAAGCCAAAACGCTCCCAGATGTACGTACGGAGCACATCGGTGAGTTCCGTATAATACAACTTCGGATCTTCGCGCTGCACCTGCTTGTCGGCCTTGATTTCCTCGATCTTCTTCATTGCCGTCTGATGAGGAGGCAACTTCGGTTCCACCTTTATAATCTTGATGATCGGCTTGTTGTCGCGGTAACGGATAATCAGGAAGACGGCAAGCGCTCCCAGAATCAGCAGGCACAGGCCGCTATATACCAGGGGAGCCACGTCTTTCCACACAATCGGCACCTCACGCACATCCTTCGGACCAAAGAACTGGTCGGGATGCAGGGTATCCACCGGAATGGAATACACCTTCAGGGCCAATGCCTCCGACCGGTAGGCCTGGTTGTCTACCATCACCTCGAAAGGCGGCAGATAATACAGTGCCGAGTCAAAGGAAGTCACCGTATACTCCTGCGAGATCAGCCACCGCTTCTTGTCGTTCAGCAACTGCGTGTCGGGCTTGGCGATATCCAGAATCTCCACGCCCCTCACCAGGGTATCTTTCAGAAAAGGAAGCTGCAGCTTTTGCCCGGCATCCATGCTCACCTCCAGCTTGATCTTGGCCTGTTCGCCGATAAGCAGCTGGAGCGAGTCGATACGGGCTTCCACCGTCACCTGTGCACTCGCTGCCGATGCCATCAGCAGCATGGCACCGCAGCACACCGCCTTCAGTATCTTCTTTCCACTATATAGTAAAGTAGATTTCATAATCATATCAGTTTCGTTTGGCAAATAAATTCAGCAATGCCTTTACATAGTCCTGGTCCGTGCGTACAGACACCGAATCCACGTTGCAGTGGGTAAATGTCTCGTTCAATTTCTGCTTGCGTTCCATCCACCAGGCATGGTGGGCATTGCGCAGGCTCTTCGAAGAAGTATCAATCCACTGTTCATGTCCGGTTTCCGCATCACGCACCTTCATCAGTCCCACATCCGGCAACTCTTCCAGACGGCGGTCGTACACCTGGATAGCCACCACATCGTGCTTGCGGTTGGCCACCGTCAACGCATTCCGGAAATCATGCTCATCAATGAAGTCGCTCAGCATGAAAGCCGTACAGCGCTTCTTGATGACGTTCGTCAGATACTCGATTGCTCCCTGGATATCCGTCCGTGTACTCTCGGGCTGGAAGTCCAGCAGTTCCCGGATAATATACAGGATATGCTTTCTTCCCTTCTTGGGAGGGATGAACTTCTCGATACGGTCGGAAAAGAAAATCACTCCGATCTTATCGTTGTTCTGAATGGCGGAAAAAGCCAGCGTAGCGGCAATCTCCGTCAGCATATTCTTTTTGGTCTGACGTACGGTACCGAAATCCAGACTGTTCGACACGTCGACCAGCAGCATCACCGTCAGTTCCCGTTCCTCTTCGAACACCTTCACGAAAGGCTTGTCGAAACGGGCTGTCACGTTCCAGTCTATATCACGTACATCGTCGCCATACTGATACTCGCGCACCTCGGAGAAAGCCATACCGCGTCCCTTGAACGCAGAATGGTACTGTCCGGCAAAGATATTGCTGGACAGCCCCCGTGTCTTGATCTCAATCTGGCGGACACGTTTTAACAATTCACTCGTTTCCATATAAATCAGGGCACCTCAACCTTATTTAAAATTTTGCTTACGATTTCATCTGAAGTCACGTTGGTAGCCTCTGCCTCGTAAGTCAGTCCGATACGGTGACGCAATACGTCATGAGCTACCGCACGTACATCTTCCGGAATCACATAACCGCGACGCTTGATGAAGGCATAGCTGCGGGCAGCCAGTGCCAGGTTGATAGACGCACGCGGAGAACCACCGAATCCGATCAGGCTCTTCAGTTCCTTCAGGTCGTATTTCTCAGGGTAACGGGTAGCGAACACGATATCGGCGATATACTGTTCAATCTTCTCATCCAGATATACCTGACGTACCACCTTGCGGGCTTCGATGATGTCGGCAGCCTTCAGTACCGGACGTACCTCAATCTTCTCGCCCGAAATGTTCTGACGGATGATCTTCTTTTCTTCTTCCAGTTTCGGATAATCGATGATGACCTTCAGCATGAAACGGTCGACCTGTGCTTCCGGCAGCGGATAAGTACCTTCCTGTTCAATCGGGTTCTGGGTAGCCATTACCAGGAAAGGTTCCGGCAGACGGAAAGTCTCCTTGCTCAGTGTCACCTGACGCTCCTGCATGGCTTCCAGCAAAGCACTCTGTACTTTGGCCGGAGCACGGTTGATTTCATCGGCCAATACGAAGTTGGCGAAAATAGGACCCTTCTTGGCGATGAACTGTTCGTCCTTCTGACTGTATATCATGGTACCGATTACATCGGCCGGCAACAAATCGGGGGTAAACTGAATACGGCTATACTGCGAGTCAATCAGAGAGGCCATCGTCTTGATAGCCAATGTCTTTGCCAGACCCGGAACACCTTCCAGCAAGATATGTCCATCCGAAAGAAGTCCGATAAGCAAGGATTCAACCAAATGTTTCTGACCCACAATAACCTGATCCATTCCGGTCATCAAGTTAGTAATAAACGCACTCTGGCGTTCAATTCGTTCGTTTAATTCACGAATGTCAATAGCTTCAGCCATAATTTCTATGTTTAATGTTTTCAAATATCTATTTTACACCCCATAAAGGGAAGATTGTATTATCGAACCCAAAAGTACGGCATTATATTAACAGAAGCAACTAATTTTTATTAAAAAAAACTAGTTGCTTCTGCGGTTTTCAGTCTTGTTGGACTAAAGATATTTAAAATTCTTACTGCCGGTCTTTCTTGGGTGTCAGGACCGGAATCTGTATGGTAGCTCCTATCGGTATCTGGTTGGCGTTACGGATGACCGTAGGATTGTGCTTGACCAGATAAGGCCAGAGTTTCTTGTTGCCGTAAAACTTCTGGGAAATCTTCACCAGGCTTTCTCCCGGACGGATGGTATAGGAGGCCTGTGTACCGGTAATCTGGTACTCCACCGTATCCGAAAGGGTCTCACGGCGTTCCGGAGTGGTTTTACCTGCTTCCTTCGACGTTCCGGCGGCAGGCTGCTCCGGCTGTTTCGGGGCAACCGTTGTGGACGGTTTCTCCGGCAATGTCACTGTCACTTCCTTTTTCACCTCCTTGCGGACCGTATCGGCCTGGGATGCTGTGGCAGCTGCAACCGTGTCTGCGGTTACTGCCGGCAACTCCTGTCTGGCGGCAACGGATGCCTTCTGAGTGACGGCAAACAGGCTGTCGAGCAGATGTTCCGAAATAAACCGTTTGTCGGAAAGGAAACTCCATACCATTCCTCCTCCAATCAGGACACCTGCCAGCATCACCGTTGCCAGCATGCACCACGGGAAGCGTCTCTTCCGCCCGGTCTCTGCCACCGGAAGCTGTTCCGGATGCCCGGTTTCCATCACCGGTTCCTCACTGCCGGTTCCGGACGATGATTCGTGACCCTGGATTACAGGTGCCGCTTCCTGAGCGTCAGTTTCTACAAGAGATTCCGGTTTGGGTTCCTGAGCATCAACCTCTACAAGGGGCTCCGGTTCGGGTTCCCGACTGTCGGGCAATGCAACGGTCTCTGTCTCCGGTGCGGCCGGCTCACCTGCAGCAGCGGGTTCATCCACGGAATCCCCTTCCTCCACAGGCACAGTCTCATCAATCTCTTCAGCAGACTCGGACATAGGAGAAGTCGTCTGAGGCACCTCCTCCTTACTTTCCAGTTCCGGACTCTCCGACGGTTCCTCCGGTAACACCTCTGTTTCCGCCGTTCCCTCTTCCAGATCGGCCGACATTTCAGCCGAAAGCACCGAAGTGCCCTCCTCCTCTTCCATGTCGTCGAAATGCGTACCCTCGTTCAGCACCACGGTCTCAAAATGAGAGAAAGGCCGGTTCACCCAGTCGCGCATACTTGCGTCCGGCGTAAAGGAAATCCGCGAATATCCCTGGATTTCAATCCGTTCTCCCGAATTGACACTTACGCTTTCCCGAGCTTCCACCCCGATCAGTTTGAACGTTCCCAGTCCCTTCACCTTCACATACTTATCCGTTTCCAGCGCCTCCTTGATCAGCGTAAAGAACAGTCCGACAAAGGCTTCCGCGTCTTCCGGATTCATGTCGTGGCGGCGGGCCAGCTGCTCAGCCAACTCCTGCAAAGTAAACTTTTCATTCATTTGCCTGCATTTTTTTGAATTTCTCTTTCAGGGAATTATCGGGTTTGTAACTCAGTACCAGCTTGGGAGGAACCAGCAGACGCTGACGGGTAGCCGGATTGACTACAATCCGCTCCAGTTTCTTTTTCACTTCAAAAGTACCGAATCCCTGAAACGTCAGGGTCTTCCCCTCCTGAAGCTCTTCTCCCATAATGGCCACCATGGATGCCACCAGCTGGGCCGCATCCTTGTTGGTGTAGCCCAGTCTGCGGGCCAGTTCGCCTGTCAGTTCCTTATTGTTCATTGTCTAATGTCTTCTTATACCAAACTTGCATACAAGTCAAAGTCGTCGGCATCATATACCTTCACACAATGGAAGGAACCCACTCTCAGGGTACGGTCTCCGGCTGGGATGAGTACCTCCGGATCCACTTCGGGCGAATCGAACTCTGTACGTCCGATGTAATACTCGCCTTCCTTCCGGTCGATGATTACCGTAAACTCCTTGCCGATTTTCGCATGACTCAATTCGGCAGAAATCTGCTGCTGAATCTCCATCAGTTCGTCCAGACGGGCCTGCTTGACTTCCTGCGGCACCTCGTCCTTATAGTGGCGGGCGGCATACGTACCCTCCTCTTCCGAGTAGGCGAAGGCGCCCATCCGGTCGAAACGTACCTCACGCACAAAGTCCTTGAGTTCTTCAAAATCCTGTTCCGTCTCTCCGGGGTGACCTACCATCAGTGTCGTACGCAGGTGGATTCCCGGCACTTCCTCGCGGAACTGACGGATCAGCTCGTAGGTATCGGCCTTGGTGACATGTCTCCGCATCTTTTCCAGCATGTTGTCGCTGATGTGCTGCAGGGCAATGTCCATATACTTACATACGTTGTCGTTCTCACGCATCACCCGGAAAAGGTCTTTCGGGAAATGTGCCGGATATGCATAGTGCAGACGGATCCATTTCACACCCGGAATCTGCGCCATCTGCTCAATCAGCTGCGGCAGCATCTGTTTCTTGTACAGGTCTACTCCGTAATACGTCAGTTCCTGTGCAATGACCTGAAACTCCTTCACACCTTCCGACACCAGGAGGCGCACCTCGTCCAGGATTTCCTCCATCGGACGCGACACATGCTTTCCGGTAATGATCGGAATGGCACAGTAAGAGCACTTGCGGTCGCAACCTTCCGAAATCTTCAGATAGGCATAGTGCTTCGGAGTCGTCAGATGACGCTCGATGGCAAATTCGGAATGATAAGCCTTGCCCAGGTCGCTCAACAGCTCATTCCAGTTGAACTTACCGTAGAATTTATCCACCTGCGGAATTTCCAGCTGCAGTTCTTTCAGATAGCGTTCCGAGAGGCAGCCCATGACGTACAACTTCTTGAGCCGTCCCTCCTCCTTTGCCTGGCAGAACTCCAGTATCATGTTAATGGACTCTTCCTTCGCATCACCGATAAAGCCGCAAGTATTGATCACGGCAATCTCTCCCTGAGGATTCTCGGAATCGTGGGTTACCCGATATCCGTTGGCCTCAAACTGCTTCATCAACTTTTCCGAATCAACCAGATTCTTTGAACACCCTAAGGTGATGATATCAATCGTATTCTTTCTCATTTACCAGTATCTGTTCCAAATAAAGAATCAACAAACTCACGACGGCGGAAAATCTGCAGGTCTTCCATGCCTTCACCCAGACCAATGTACTTTACAGGAATCTTGAACTGATCGGAAATACCGATGACAACTCCTCCCTTGGCCGTTCCGTCGAGCTTGGTAATGGCCATGGCATTCACTTCAGTGGCCAGCGTAAACTGCTTGGCCTGTTCGAACGCATTCTGTCCGGTAGAGCCGTCGAGTACCAGCAACACTTCGTGAGGCGCATCCGGCACCACCTTCTGCATCACATTCTTGATCTTGGTCAGCTCGTTCATCAGTCCGATCTTGTTGTGCAGACGTCCTGCCGTATCGATGATAACCACATCGGCCTGGTTGGCTACTGCCGAACTCAGGGTGTCATAAGCCACAGAAGCCGGGTCAGAACCCATTTTCTGCTTGATGACAGGCACTCCTACCCGTTCGCCCCAGATTACCAGCTGTTCCACCGCAGCGGCACGGAAGGTATCGGCAGCTCCCAGATACACCGATTTTCCGGCTTTCTTGAACTGATAAGCCAGTTTACCGATGGTAGTGGTCTTTCCCACTCCGTTCACTCCTACCACCATGATCACATACGGCTTCTTGCCTTCGGGTACACTGAAGTCTTCGGCGTCCACCGTATTGTTTTCGGTGAGCAGGGCCGCAATTTCCTCACGCAGGATATTGTTCAGTTCCTGAGTATTGACATACTTGTCGCGGGCCACTCTGTTCTCAATTCGCTTGATGATATTCAGCGTGGTCTCCACTCCTACGTCCGAAGTGATCAGCACTTCTTCCAGGTTGTCCAATACTTCATCGTCTACTTTCGACTTTCCGGCTACTGCGCGGGCTATCTTCCCAAAGACACTTTCCTTGGTTTTAGACAGTCCTTTGTCCAGCGTTTCTTTCTTTTCCTTCGAGAAAAAACTAAAAAATCCCATACGCGGCTTGTTATTTATTATCTATTTTGTGACAAAGATACAATATTTTTCAAAATTACCGCACTGTTTTATCCCGATGAACTGCTTTTTATCTTGCGGAAAGTTGCACAACCCGAACATTCTACTTAATATTGTAAAGCAAAAACACGGAGAGCCTCCGGTTTCTCCGAATATCTCATGTCTTTTTAATTCTTACAGATTATGAATCAATCCATACCCGAAGATTTAGTCCGATATGTGGAAGAGCACATCCTGCCGCAGTATCACGGCTTTGACAAGGCCCACCGGCTGGACCATGCGGCAAGGGTCATCGAGGAGAGCCTGCAACTGGCGGCACTGTACAAGGCCGACCTGTCCATGGCCTATGTCATTGCGGCCTATCACGATACGGGACTGTGCGAAGGAAGGGAACTGCACCACCTGGTTTCCGGAAAAATACTGGCGGAAGACGCCTGCCTGCGCCAATGGTTCACCTCCGAGCAACTGCAGATAATGAAAGAGGCCGTAGAAGACCACCGGGCTTCCTGCGACCACGAGCCCAGGAGCCTGTACGGCAAGATTGTGGCGGAGGCCGACCGCATCATCGATCCGGAAATCACACTGCGTCGGACCGTACAATACGGATTGTCGCATTATCCGGAAATGACGGCCGAAGAGCAGTACGCCCGGTTCAAGGAGCACCTGACCGTCAAATACGGACCCAACGGATACTTGCAGCTGTGGATACCGGAATCCAGCAATGCCGCACGCCTGGCCGAATTCCGCAAGATCCTGGCAGATGAGGAACGGTTGCGCAGCACGTTCCGCCGGCTTTACGAAGCAGAACAGCAAGCGGCATCCGCAAACGCCCGCTGACAAAAAGACAAAAGTAACAAATTGACAAAGAGGAGCCTTGAGAATCCGTTCTTTCGACGCCGTGATGGAGCCGACTGGAAATTCGGGATTCTCAGCGCTCCTCTTTGAGCATATTCCATTACCAGCCAGCGCATTACCCTCCCAAATTCATTGCTTCCCTTATTTCTTTTCCGCAGAAAAGCAGAGAAAGACCGGCTCGCATCAGCGCATTTTCCCTCACGCATCAGCAAAGGAGACGGAAAAGGCCGCCATCTTTTTCAAAAACCCCGCGAGGTTTTCGGCACGCTTTCTTTATCCGCAACGCCATACACCATTGTGCGATTCCATTTTCTTCACCGTTCTGCCCCGTATCGGCGCCTTTTCTTCCCTTCTCCGCCCCTTTCAGGACACTTTCCGGCCTCCTGTATTCCCATTCCGGGGAAAAGTCCCTGTCAGCCCAAACCGCGTTTCAGCGACAAAAAGAAAGCCATCCGGCAGAAACAAAAAATCCCCTCATCCAAAAAGGATGAAGGGACCTTTATATAGCATCATTAAAATCCGCTAATTATTATTTGAAAAAGTCCTGAACTTTTTCGTTAGGAACCATCTGTTCATCAAAGATGTAAGCACCAGTTTTCGGAGACTTCACCATTTTGATAACCTTAGTATAAGAACGTCCTTCTTTACCTGTCTGAAGGGTTGCGACTG
>ERZ835880.17-NODE-17-length-185692-cov-8.193081_pt1 | contig 185692 bp, 146 predicted proteins | sample MGYA00519944_ERZ835880 | MGnify/ENA primary metagenome ERZ835880 (study PRJEB31850, sample SAMEA3708787) | human gut metagenome | biome: human gut; feature: human-associated habitat; material: faeces | place: China | collected 2014 ... | reverse complement strand
TGCATGTGTTAAGCACGCCGCCAGCGTTCATCCTGAGCCAGGATCAAACTCTCATGTTAAAAAGTTTTGTCCTGCCAGAATTAAATCTGGCTTTTAATCAGAAACAATGTCCTGATTTACTGTTTTAAGGTTGCTTCTTTATAGAAGCGTTCTTGAATTATTCTCAAAATCTTTCAAGGTTTTTCACTGTTCAGTTATCAATGTTCGTTGTTGTTATTTTCAACAGCTTGTATATTTTATCATATCTTCAAGTCGTTGTCAACAACTTTTTGATTTTTTCTTTGTTGTCGTTCTTTCGCGGCAACTCTGATATCTTATCATGTCTGTCGCTTTTTGTCAACAACTTTTTGAATCTTTTTATTTGATTCAAAGCGGAGAAGGAGGGATTTGAACCCTCGCGTCGCTGTTAACGACCTGCACCCTTTCCAGGGGTGTCCCTTCGGCCAGCTTGGGTACTTCTCCATGTAGCTGCTCAAATCATTTTCTCTCCCGAGAAGTTATGATATTGACACAGAAAAAGAATTCTTTCGAATTCTTTTTCAAACGGCTTAACCGCCTAGCGGAGAGGATGGGATTCGAACCCATGTGCCCTTGCGGACAAACGGTTTTCAAGACCGCCTCGTTATGACCACTTCGATACCTCTCCAAACTGTTTAAGTTTGTTGCTCTCTCAACAGTGCTTTGCTAGTATAACTCTTTATTTTGGATTCGTCAACCCCTTTTTTTATTTTTTTTCAATTTTATTTCCTGAATTTCATTTTCCAGCACAAAATAGTAGCTTTTATCCCCTTTTGCTTGAAAAAAATTTCTCAGTTTACCATTTATACTGCTTGAAAATTTCTTAATTCCATTCATTCGATATATATAACTTTGTGACTCCGAGTTCATCATTATCTCGTCATCTTCATTTAGTGATATATCTGTATAATCTTCTTCAATTTTTAATCTTAATTTTCTTTTTCCTGACAAATCATATACTTCCATTTCGCCTGTTTTGTCATTCTCCTCACTTAAAACAACGCCTATATATTTTGAATTATAAAATGCACTTTTTATCGTACTCCTGTACTTCTTTTCAAATTTCTGTTCAGGCTGGCGGGGATTTGTCCATATTGAATAGCCATCCTCTCCAAATACACACACATCTGTATCGTTTATATACTCTACTTCTGATACAAGTTTATCATTATAATTCTGTGCTCCTACAAGAAAATTGCTGTTTTTTCCTACATCAGAAAAGTTGTAAAATGCAACCCTGCTCTGTATCTTACTGTTATTTACACTGACATACACTGCTGCCACATTCACTCCGTCAGCTGATATATCTATTGATACCGGATAACCATCGTCAATATTTGTTGGTATCTCAGCCAAAAGTGTATTTTGTGCATCATATGGATTGTACATTCTTATAACGTTTGCCGTTTTTTCTTCAAGCAGAACTGCCACAACACCCTGCTTTGACACTTCCGCCTGCACTATCGGATAATCCGTCGTAAACTCTTTTCCTGAATCTTCACCATTAAATACTACAATCTTTTTTTCACCTATGTCTGCCGCCACAACATAATCTCCGCATATATCAAGTGCCGGCGATGCCATATCATAACTTCCGTTCCATAGTTCTTTTCCTGAACCGTCAAGTGCTGCAATACCGTCTTTACTGTATTTAATTACTGAGTCTTTATATGATACAAATGACAAGTCCCCCGAATTTTTAAATTTATAATTTTTTTCTACTTCGTAACTGTTGTACCTTTTGTTTATATAGTAATTATATGTAATTCCAAGTAATAATCCTGTAATCAATATAACAGCTATTGAAATAATTATTATCTTCTTTGTTTTCTTTTTTCGCTGTATTATCGAATTTACATTTTGAGAGCGTCCTACTAAAGTTTCCATGCTACTCCTCGTTTCTATCTACAGTCTGATTTAATCTCTATAAATACAACTGTATTTTTCTTAAATAAAGTATAACTTATCTTTTTTCTCATTGCAATATTCTATCTGGTGAACTGTATCATCAATATATTTTTCAAAAATTCGGAAGCTTTATCACCTGACCTGCAATTATATTGTTACTGTTACCTATATTATTTATCTTTTTTACAGATGATATCTTGTCCAACGAATGATACTGTCTCCATACTATTTGGCTAAGCGTATCGCCCTCTTGAACTCTATATGTTTCATAAGCTGTTCCCGCATAATTTTTTCTAACACGGGCTACTCTTTCCTTTTTTGCTGCTGTCTTATTTTTCTTTTCTGAAATCTTGTTTTTATCGGCTGTCAATCTGTTTTTTCTTATATATTTTTTTATACTTGTATTTTTTCTTACGTCTTTTACATTCTGTCTCTTAGAATTATTTGAAATTTCATTATTTTTTTCACTTGTTTTGTCACTGTTTTCTCTAATAGTAACCGCCGGCTGAGTTGCAGTTTCCGTCTTATCATTTTCACTTGAATATGTTGTCTCTACATAACTTTGCAATACATCAACAGCAGTCTCCAGATTATTTATCTTTGCAAAGCTTTCAAACATATAATTTCCCCCGATAACAAACATAACCGCTATCGCCATCATCATAACGAACATTGCTGGCTTTGAACCTGCTGCTTTATGCGTACTTTTGCTAACTGTCTCCCTTATTGCCTCCGTTACAACATCTTCGTATTGTTCATCGACACTCTCATTTTTGCTTTCACCAAGTACAAATTCCTGCATCTGCGGATTTTTTTCATAAAAAACATAATATCCGCTCTGCTCTTTCAAATTTCCGTCATACCATTTAAATATTTTTTCTTCACATTCTGACAGGTCGAACAAAAAAAGTATATTTTCCTCTTTTGAAAAATATTTTCTGTGTATTATATTTATCGTTGCATCAACTTTGCTGTTCCACATATATACCCCGCAGACCCAGCCCAAAAGTTCTGTACCCGGAAAATATTTATATATCTTCTCGTATGTACTGCTCCATTCCTTCTCTGATATCTGCGTTACGGCATCGGTAATTCTATATTCCATACCGACAGCACCATAGATAAATATATTCCCTTTTGCCTGTTCTTCTCCTTTTTTCCCAAGCAATAATATTATCTTTTCTTCTCCCTCATCCTTAAATATCCGTCTTATATATGTCATAACATAATCTTCTATATATATTGCTCCTGAATAGGGACTTTCTCCTATCTGCCTGATATTCTCCGGCTTTTTCACATATCTGTGCATCATATCATCCACAAACCCATCCTCCTTCTCTTATATGTCTGATACCAAGAAGATAACATTTACAGGTTAAAAATTTTGTCAAAAGACAACCTCTTATTCATGAATATTTTTACATTTATCGGGAATATTTTTTATATAACTAACATTTTTTTGAAAGGTTGGATTTTATTTAATGAATATTCAAAAAGAAACTAAAGTCTCATACTTTAACCCTGAAACTTCATATGCTTCTTTTCACTTTGTGCACACGCTGAAAAAATGCTGTAAAGAATGTTTATCTTTAGATAAAAACCTTGTTATACTCTGCATAGGCTCAGACAGAGTTATAGGTGATTGTCTCGGTCCCCTTGTCGGGCACAAACTTTCTTCCCTTTTGAAAAATTCAGGTATTTCCGTATACGGAACATTGAAAAAGCCGGTTCACGCAAAAAACCTTGATGCTACGCTAAAAAAAATAAGAGCAAGTATACAAAATCCGTATATCATTGCTCTTGATTCTTCTCTTGGCACCAACAGTCATGTTGGCTTTGTCACTCTCGGCAAAGGTGCTCTTCATCCGGGTATAGGTACCGGGAAAAATCTCACCCATGTCGGAGATATTTTTATTACGGGTATAGTAAATGAAAGCGGCATCAATAATATTGCCACTTTGCAGACCACCCATCTCGCCACTGTAGTAAAGTTAGCTGATTTTATAGCTGCAGGCGTCTACATGTCGGTACGTCCTTCCAAAGCACGATAAAGCGTAATTTCGTCTATATATTCCAAATCTCCACCTATAGGGACACCACTTGCTATCCTGCTCACTTTTATTCCCAGCGGTTTTATAAGTTTACTTATATATGTTGCTGTTGTATCGCCCTCTAATGTTTTATTGGTAGCTACTATAACTTCATCCACATCCTTTTGAAGACGCACCATAAGTTCACTTAATCTTATATCCTGAGGGCTTATACCTGCCATCGGTGAAATAGCACCATGTAATACATGATATACGCCCTCATATTTTCCTGTTTTTTCATATGCCGCCAGGTCTCTTGTATTCTCTACAACCATAATCTGTTTGTGGTTGCGTTTAGGATTGGCACATATAGGGCAGAGTTCATCATCCGTATATGTGCAGCATTCCTTACAGTATCTCACATTTTTCTTTGCATTTGTCATTGCATCCGCAAGTCCTTTAACCTGATCCGGAGACATATTTAATATATGAAATGCCAGACGCTGTGCCGACTTACTGCCTATTCCCGGCAAATGTGATAACTGTTCAACAAGATTCGATATCTGCGAACTGTAAAAATCCATCTTAGAATAAACCTCCAAGACCTCCGCCGAGTCCTCCTGTAAGTGCTGACATCATTTCTGCACTCTCCTCTTCAACTTTGCGAAGCGCCTCATTTGTTGCTGCAACTATTAAATCTTCAAGCATTTCTATATCATCAGGATCAACTACTTCAGGGTCAAGTTTTACTGATAAAACTTCCTTTTTACCTGAAATTTTAACTGTTACTGCTCCGCCTCCGGCTGTTGCTTCCCATTCTTTTTCTTCCATTTCCTTCGTTTTTTCTTCCATCTGTCTCTGCATACGCTGAGCCTGCTTCATAAGATTGTTCATGTTTCCCGGCATTCCGCCTCCTGGAAATCCACCTCTTTTTGCCATTTTATTTTCCTCCATAAATTTATTATTTTTTTATTTGCACATCAAAGTTTATTTTATCGATTATCTGGGATAAATCCAATGAATTTCTGCTCTGCTCGTTGCTGACAGTCTCCGCTATTATCCCTGCATCGACCCCGACAATATTTGAAATAACAGTTTTTAGTTCGTCAAGGTTTCTCTTGTCATCTCTGTTAAAATATGCCTCTGCTGTGGCATCCGTAAACTGTAATATCAGTGTTTCACCATCCTGTGATACCGTCTTTTTGCAAATTTCCGGCATCAGAAAAGAACGTGATGAAACAGAAATATCAGAAAGTATCTGCTGCCATTTTCCATTTATCTTCTTCAAATCATCCGATACCATTTTAGGCAACACGACCTCCGGCTGAGGTTCTTTTGATGTTTTTGCCTCATTAGTGACAGAAGAAACATTCTGACCTCCATTGTCCGGCTGACCGTTTACAAAAATACCACTTTCAAGCTTTCTTTCTATTGCATCTATCCTTGCCAAAAGACTGTCATCCGATGTCTTTTTTTCCATTTCGGGTACACATAATTTCACAAATGCAACTTCCGTAAGGACACGCTTTTGCGTCGCATATTTAATTTGATTTGATAACTCCGATAATATACGAATATACCGTATAAGACCTGTCTCGTCAACTTTTTTTATTTCCTGCTGCATCTGTTCAAGCTGTTCTGTAGAAACGTCTACCATTTCGCTTCCACTTGCTGATACCGAAATAACCATAAGATTTCTTAAATACCAAATAAGTCCTGTTATAAATTGGTTCAAATCCCTCCCTGACATCATTATCTCGTCGAGAAGCTTCATACATCCAATAACATCCAAATCTGCCATATTTTTAAACATACGGCTGTATACAGATGTATCTACCGCACCAAGTACCTCTATTGCCTTGTCATAGGTGAGTTTTTCACCGAGATAAAATGCAATGCACTGGTCTAACAGACTGAGTGCGTCACGCATTGAACCGTCTGCCACTTTTGCAATATATCTCAACGCTTTGTCTTCTACATCGACATTTTCTCTTTCCATCAAATCTTTTAATCTTGCTGATATTGTATCTATAGATATTCGTTTAAAATCATATCTCTGACACCTTGACAGAATCGTGATAGGTATTTTATGTGCCTCTGTCGTTGCAAGAATAAAAATAACATATGACGGCGGTTCCTCAAGTGTCTTTAGCAATGCATTAAATGCCGCTGCTGATAACATATGAACCTCATCAATAATATATACTTTATATCTTCCTTCTGCCGGAGAATACTGCACTTCATCGATTATTTCTCTGATGTCGTCTACACTGTTGTTAGATGCCGCATCCATCTCGATGACATTCATCGATGTCTGACTACTTATCTTTTTACACATCTCACATTCGCCGCATGGACTTCCATCTACCGGATGCTCACAATTTACCGCTTTTGCCAGTATCTTTGCTACTGTCGTTTTACCTGTACCTCTCGTACCACAAAACAGATACGCATGTCCGATACGGTCAGTTCTTATCTCATTTTTCAGTGTCGTTACTATATGTTCCTGTCCCTTTACCTCGTCAAATTCACCGGGACGAAATTTTCTGTATAACGCCGTATAAGACATAATTTGCCTCCTATTAATTCAGGGGCAATTTTTACTTGCCCCTGATATTAGTCAATAAATCTTTTTATATTAATCGCCAAAACATATTCCAAGACCCTTAGCCTCTTTGATTATTGACGAATCAGGGTCTACCATTTTTAATTTTCCTGCAACTTCTGCAAGAGGTACCGGAACTATCTCTCCATTTTTAAATCCAACCATATAACCATATTTTTCTTTGATTATAAGTCTTGCTGCTGCCGCACCGAGCCTACTTGATATAACCCTGTCATACGGGCATGGCTCTCCGCCTCTCTGCATATGTCCCGGAACAGTAATTCTTACTTCCTGTCCTGTCTTTTCCTCAATCTCTTTTCCAATCTGATATGATATTGACGGATACGGATTTGCTTTTCTTTTTGCCTTGAGTTCCTTCTTTGATAATACCGCATCCTCTTTTGATATAGCACCCTCGGCAACTGCCAGAATAGAAAACTTCTTTCCCTCTTTTGTTCTCTTGTCAAGAGCTTCGACAACAGAATTTATGTCGTATGGTATTTCAGGCAGAAGTATAATATCAGCACCGCCTGCAATGCCTGCATGCAATGTAAGCCATCCTACCTTGTGCCCCATAACTTCGACAATAAATACCCTGCTGTGCGATGCTGCTGTCGTATGAATACAGTCTATCGCATTAGTAGCTATATTTACGGCACTTTGGAAACCAAATGTAATATCGGTGCCCCAGATATCATTATCAATTGTTTTTGGAAGAGTAACTACATTGCATCCTTCCTCACTCAAAAGATTTGCAGTTTTATGTGTTCCGTTTCCGCCAAGTATAACAAGACAATCGAACCCCCATTTTTTGTAATTTGATTTCATAGCATCGACCTTGTCAAGTCCGTTCGCATCAGGCTCACGCATCTTTTTAAATGGCTGTCTCGATGTTCCGATAATAGTTCCGCCTTCCGTAAGAATGCCCGAAAAATCACTTGGTTGCATCTTTCTGTAATTTCCGTAAATAAGACCTTTGTATCCCTCAAGAATACCATATATCTCTACATCAGGATATGTCTGATACAATGTTTTTGCAACTCCACGCATAGTTGCATTTAAACTCTGACAATCTCCACCGCTTGTTAAAAAACCGATTTTCTTCATAAGCTGCCGCCTTTCTTTTCATCAATGTTTTCCAGTTCCTCTTCTCTTTTCTTAGTATAACCGTATTTCCTGTTTACTATTTTACTCATTATAAAATATCCTGTAACTGCTACAACTAACATTATAACCAATACTTCAGGTGCTACAATAGATTTTACATTCATTTTACCTCATTTCTTAAGCAGTCCTTGTATTAGTCAAGATGCCATATATCATCATTGTACTGCTTAATAGTTCTGTCTGAAGAGAAAAATCCTGCCATAGCTATATTTTTAATCATCTTTCTGCTCCAAGCCTGTCTGTCCTCGTAATCATTAAATACCTGCTCTTTTACACGTATATAATCTTTTATATCCAAAAGTGTCATAAACCAGTCCTTTGTAACTATTTCCATATATAATCTTATGAGGCTTTTTTTGTTTCCGACTGCAAACATCTTTTTATCTATAATGAAATCGACGAGTTTTGCAATTTCAGTGTCTGAATCATATATTTTTTCTGCTGAATAATCAGCTTTTGCATAATGTTCAATAACTTTGTCACTCTTCTCACCGAATATATAGATATTTTCGTCTCCTACAAGTTCATGTATCTCAACATTTGCACCATCTTCTGTTCCTAAAGTCACTGCACCGTTTAACATAAACTTCATGTTGCTCGTTCCGCTGGCTTCTTTAGATGCAAGTGAAATCTGCTCTGAAATATCTGCTGCCGGTATTATCTTCTCCGCATATGTCACATTGTAATTTTCAAGCATAACCACTTTCAGATACGGACTAACCTCAGGGTCGTTTTCTATAACTTTAGATAGACAGAGTATTAAATGAATGATATCTTTTGCTATGGTATATGCCGGTGCCGCCTTTGCTCCAAATACAAATGTAATTGGTCTCTTCGGCTTATTGCCCGCCTTTATATCCATGTATTTATGAATTATATAAAGTGCATTCATCTGCTGTCTCTTATACTCATGAAGTCTCTTTACCTGCACATCTATTATAGAATTTTCGTCTATCTCAATATTTTCTTTCTTAAGAAGATACTCTTTAAACTCTTTCTTTTTGGTCATCTTTATATTTGTAATTGCGTTTAAGACAGCCACATCATCCTTATATTGTAAAAGTTTTTCAAGCTCATTTGCATCTTTCTTAAATCCATCACCGATTTTTGATGAGATAAAATCAGTAAGTTCATGATTACAATGAATCAGCCATCTTCTGAATGTTATACCATTTGTTTTATTGTTAAATTTGTTTGGATAAATATCATAAAATGGCTTTAACTCGCTGTTTTTAAGTATCTCTGTATGAAGTGCCGCTACACCATTTACACTAAATCCATAGTGCATATCTATTCTTGCCATGTGTACCTGCTGCTTGTCATCTATAATGGCAAGTTCAGGGTTATTGTATTTTTCTTTTACTTTTACATCAAGCATCTTTATGATAGGCATAAGCTGTGGAACTACCTTTTCAAGGAACCATATAGGCCATTTTTCAAGTGCCTCTGCAAGTATTGTGTGGTTTGTGTATGCACACATATGGCTCACAATATCAATAGCTTTATCAATATCGATACCCTTTTTCACAAGAAGCCTTATAAGTTCAGGAATTACCATAGTCGGATGTGTATCATTTATCTGAACAACCGCATAATCTGCAAGGTCGTAAAGGTTGCTTCCTTTCGCAACTGCCTCATCAATGATAAGCTGTGCCGCATTGCTGACCATAAAATACTGCTGGTATATTCTAAGCAGCTGTCCCTGATAATCACTGTCATCGGGATAAAGGAACAGTGTAAGATTTTTTCTTATATCTTCTTTATTGAAATATATACTGTCTCCCTGTACAATGCTGTCATCCACACTGTCAATATCAAAAAGTTTCAATGTGTTGCATTTATTGTCATAGCCTGTTACATCTATCTCGTACATAACAGAATTTACCCTGAGCCCACCAAAAATTATCTCATAACTCTTGTCAGTTCTTCTAAGCCAGCTCTTGTCCTTTATCCAAGGATTTGGCACTTCTTTCTGAAGATTTTTGTCAAATTCCTGTTTAAAAAGTCCCAGATGATAATTTATTCCGACACCATCACCATTTAACCCAAGTGTTGCTATCGAATCGAGGAAACAAGATGCAAGTCGACCAAGACCACCATTTCCAAGAGATGGTTCCGGTTCGATTTCCTCTATCTGTGCCATACTCTTTCCGTGTTTTTCAAGTGCTTTAGCTACCTGATCATACAATCCAAGATTTATGAGATTGTTTGACAAAAGCTTTCCTATAAGAAACTCTGCAGATATATAATAAAGTTTTTTCTTTCCCTCAATCTTTCCTCTCTGTTGTGCCATGTTCTTTGTAAACTCTAACAAACCATAATATATTTCTTCATCTGAACTGCGTGATACAATGTTTTCAATTTCGTTTTCGTACATACTCTCCTACCTTTCTTATCAATACTTTTCCACTCTGCTTCTCATTTATAATCTTTTATTTTGACTATGTTATTATGATAACACTTTTATGCAGAGATTGACATATGCTTTTTTATTTTTTATACAAGGCATTTCCTAAATTCTTTATACAAAAAAGAATCCCTCATCCTCCGGGTAGAGTTGAAGGATGAGAGATTATCTTTTTCCCTATTATAAAACATTACTAATTTGTTCCGAAACACCTATATCTTACCACATTAAAATCCTCTTGTGTTAAATCGTGCTTAAATGGTCGATTTTTGTGTCTAAATGGTCGCATATTATCTGAATGTATATTTTTTACAATGCATTTTTTTAAATTTATCTGATTCACATTATAAAAATATTATACATGATACTCTACAATATCCTCCAGCTTCTTTCTCGGTCTTGCCTCCGGTTCTTCATCGGCAATTCCAAATGCAACTGCTCCGATAAGCTGTCCTTCCTCGCCTATATATTCTGCAAGTTCCCTGTATGCAAAACACGTATTTCCTATCCACAATGAACCGACACCCAATTCCTGTGCCGCTAAAAGCATATTTTCTATAGCTGCACCAATTGACAGTGTATCGCATATTTCTGAAAATCGGTCATCCATATCTATATTTTCCATAGGACTTTTTCCGTTTGTATTTATGACAAATACTACAACCGGTGCATTCATCATTATGTGAAGCGTATTGTCTGCATCTGGCAGCAGCCTTTTAGATTCCTTAAATAACGGCTCTTTTAATTCCCTCTTTATTCCTTTTCTCATTTCACTGAGTATCTTTTTCTTTTCCTCACCACCATAGACAAGAAATTTCCACGGCTGTCTGTTTTTGCCTGACGGTGCAACTCTTGCCGCATCAAGAATTTTTTCAATCTGCTCTTTTGGGAGCATATCACTTTTATATTTTCTTATACTTCTTCTTTTATATATACTGTCATATACACTATTATTTATATCGCTCATATATCTTTCTGTTTCAGCCTCCATTTCTGATTATCTAAAATTCCCTGCTGCATCACCAGAACAATCGTTCCTATTAAATTAGACAAAACAAGAGATTATATAGATAAAACGGGCAGCCTTAAAAGACTGCCTGCTCTTAATTTTACATATTAATCTCCATTCCTGCCCGCTTTTCAGGGCATCTCAAGTTTGTGTGCAAGCACAAATCTTGCGTGTGAAAAATCATAGATTTTTCACACTATAATCCATGCATACTCTGACCGCCGTATATGGTCTGACATAAGTATCTGCCACTGCAACATGCGCCGGATGTTTCTGATAACCTTTAAGCGATTCCTCGCTGTCAAGTTCACAATCGAGCATGACATCTGCATTTGAAGATTCAAGTCCGTCAATAACAACATTCACTTTTAAAAGTCCCGGAACTTTTCCTACAAGCGACTCAAGATTTTCCTTTATTCCTTTCTTAACACTCTCTTTATCTGCAATATCATCTTTTAACTGCCATAAAATTATATGCTTTACCATTATGATTTTCCTTCTTTCTATATTGTATATTTGTTTCCGTCAGTCGCACTTACCTGTATCTGCGCACTTTCAAGACAAAATTTAATGGTTCTTCCAACTGTACCCCCAGTCATCTGAGCGACTACAGGTATCCCCAGTTCTGCAAGAATCCTTTTTGATTGTATAACATTTTGTGTCCCTATGTCCATATCTTTATTTGTAAAATCAAACCCAAACATATTTGCCCCGCCGACAATTTTAACTTTGAGATTGCTTACATTAGCTCCATGTGCACATACATTTCTGAAAAGGCTTGGAATCCCGGTGTTTACATAACGCTCAAAGTTCATATCGCCATATCCCTCGTTTTCATATGCATTTGGCAGCATGGCATGCAAAAGTCCTCCTATTTTTAACTTATCATCATACATGCAGATACCGACACATGAACCAAGGGCATAAGTAATCAGCTCATCCCTTTTTGTGCCCATTTTCATTTCTGCAATTCCAACCACAATCTGAGACATGTCTATCCTTTCATCATTTGCCGCTGCTGCTCACATCTGCAGTTCGGCAATAATTTGCATTTTATTTGTACACATTTTGTTTCTCTATTTTAAATATTTATACTGTATTTGTTATAACCGATTTTTGTATGCAATTCAAGTAATTTTAATACAAAATCAAATATTTCATGTAATAATTATCCGATTTTTATTGTAATTATCACAACCTTTTCTCTACTTTAATAGATTTTTGTTGTCACTTTAAACAATTTTTATATATTTTAATATGCTTTTTCATTGCAAAATATCCTAAAATGTAATAGAATATATTTGAAAACAAATACAGCAAAATGCGCGTCAATTTTACTGTAAATTTTTATATTTAGAAAGGATGTTATTAAAAATGACTAATTTACCAAAAATGAAAATAGGTATCGTTGCTGTCAGCAGAGACTGTTTCCCAGAGTCACTCTCAGTAACAAGAAGACAGAATCTTGTAAAGGCTTACACAGACAAATATGATGCTGAGGATATTTACGAATGTCCTGTATGTATCGTAGAAAGCGAAATACATATGGTACAGGCTCTTGAGGATATCAAGAAAGCCGGATGCAACGCTCTTGTTGTTTACCTTGGAAACTTCGGTCCTGAAATTTCTGAGACACTTCTTGCCAAGCACTTTGACGGACCTAAGATGTTCGTTGCTGCCTCTGAAGAAGACGGACTTAACGGAGGTCTTATCGACAACCGTGGTGATGCTTACTGTGGTATGCTCAATGCAAGCTACAACCTTAAACTCCGCAATGTTAAGGCTTATATTCCAGAGTATCCTGTTGGAACTGCTGAGGAATGTGCAGATATGATTCATGAATTTGTACCTATTGCACGTACAATTTATGCATTAAGCAACTTAAAGATTATCAGCTTTGGTCCTCGTCCTCAGAACTTCCTCGCATGTAATGCTCCTATCAAGCAGCTTTACAACCTCGATATCGAAATTGAGGAAAATTCAGAGCTTGACCTTTTCGAAGCATTCAACAATCATGCAGGAGACGAGCGTATTCCTGATGTTGTTAAGGATATGGAAGCTGAACTCGGCAAAGGAAACAAAAAGCCTGAAATCCTTGAGAAGCTTGCTCAGTATGAGCTTACACTTCTTGACTGGATTGATGCACACAAGGGTTACAGAAAATATGTTACTATCGCCGGTAAATGCTGGCCTGCATTCCAGACACAGTTTGGTTTCGTACCTTGTTATGTAAACAGCCGTCTCACAAAGAGAGGCATCCCTGTTTCATGTGAGGTTGATATTTACGGAGCACTCAGCGAATTCATCGGTACTGTTGCAAGTGAAGATGCAACTACTCTTCTTGACATCAACAATACTGTACCTGCTGATATCTATGACGCTGATATCAAGGGCAAATTTGATTACACACAGAAAGATACATTTATGGGATTCCATTGTGGAAACACAGCTTCAAACAAGCTTTCATTCTGTGAGATGAAATATCAGAAGATTATGGCTCGTTCACTTCCTATTGAAGTTACAAACGGAACTCTTGAAGGAGATATTATTCCTGGAGATATCACATTCTTCCGTCTTCAGAGTACAGCAGACGCTAAACTCCGCGGATACATTGCTCAGGGTGAAGTTCTTCCTGTTGCAACTCGCTCATTCGGTGCAATCGGTATCTTCGCTATTCCTGAAATGGGTCGTTTCTATCGTCATGTACTTATCGAGGGCAACTATCCTCATCACGGAGCTGTTGCATTCGGTCATTACGGAAAGACATTATACGAAGTATTTAAATACATCGGTGTAGATGTTGACGAAATCGGCTTCAATCAGCCTAAGGGAATGCTCTACAAGACAGAGAATCCATTCGCTTAATCTTTTGAAAGCTATTTTAATTGCAGTCAATTAACTTACAAATTGGAGGCGATGGCATATTGCCATCGCCTTTTTAAATATTGTATGTTTCCACAGACTGCAATGCTAATTGTTAACCTATTAATTTGATGATTTAATTTATGTTATGAGAGGAGCTTATAATGAATTATTTAATTGGTATTGATTTAGGAACTTCATCAACAAAAACTGTTCTCTTTGATGAAGATGGAAACGTAATTGCTTCTGCTGGAAAAGATTATCCACTCTACACACCTAACAACGGATGGGCAGAGCAAAAACCTGAAGACTGGCGCAATGCCGCTTTGGAAACTATCGCAAAAGTTGTAAAAGAATCGGGTGTCAGTGCAGATGACATCAAAGGACTTGGTATTTCAGGTCAGATGCACGGTCTTGTAATGCTTGATGAAAACGGCGACGTTATACGTCCTTCTATTATCTGGTGTGACCAGCGTACCGAAAAAGAGTGCGAAGAAATCACAGAAAAAGTCGGAGCTGAAAGACTTATTGAGATTACTGCAAATCCTGCACTTACAGGTTTTACTGCTTCAAAAATCCTCTGGGTAAGAAACAATGAGCCTGAAAATTATGCAAAGTGTAAACATATTTTACTTCCTAAGGATTATGTAAGATATATACTTACAGGCGAATTTGCTACTGAGGTATCTGATGCTTCAGGTATGCAGCTTCTTGACGTTCCAAAGAGACAGTGGTCTGATGAAGTCCTCGAAAAACTTGATATTGATAAAAATCTTCTTGCTAAGGTTTATGAATCACCTGAGGTTACGGGTACTATCTTACCTGAAATTGCCGAAAAAACAGGTCTTTCTACTTCAACAGTTGTTGTCGGCGGTGCCGGTGACAATGCTGCGGCAGCAGTTGGTACAGGTGTTGTTGAAGATGGTAAAGCCTTTACTACTATCGGAACAAGCGGTGTTGTATTTGCTCACAGCAGCAAAATTTCAATCGACCCTAAGGGACGAGTTCACACATTCTGCTGTGCTGTTCCCGGTGCATGGCATGTCATGGGCGTTACTCAGGCTGCCGGTTATTCACTTGCATGGTACCTCGACAATATGGGTGTAGGCTATAAAGATGAAGCAAAAGAAAAGGACTGCAGTGTTTATGACCTTATAAATGCTGATATTGAAAAGACACCTATCGGTGCTAACAGACTTATCTATCTCCCTTACTTAAACGGCGAGCGTACACCTCACCTTGACCCTGACTGCCGTGGAGTTCTTTTCGGACTTTCAAGTATGCACACAAAGGCAGATATTGTTCGTGCCGTTATGGAAGGAATCAGCTACTCTCTTACTGATTGTAAGGATATTCTCTCTGAGATGGGTGTCGAAGTAAATGACATGATGGCTTGCGGCGGCGGAGCTAAGAATGGTGTTCAGCGTCAGATGATGGCTGATATGTTCGGATGCGATGTTAATACTGTTACTGCCACAGAGGGTCCTGCCCTCGGAGTTGCTATCCTTGCCGGTGTCGGGGCCGGTATCTATGACAGTGTAGAAAGTGCATGCCGTAAGATGATACATAAAGACCCTGCTAAGGAATGCAAGACAAATCTTGAGAACAAGGCTAAATATGATAAGTTCCATGAGATTTATAAAAACCTTTATGGATGCCTTAAGGAGCAGTATAAGGAGATTGCAAAACTGTAATTCTTCTTAAATTGACTTTTTGACGCAAGAAATGATATGAAATTTTAGACTTTGGTACGGTTCTTGCTTTATTTTCCACAAAACAACAGGGCAGAAACTTTTATTCTGCCCTGTTATTTTATATATATAATTTTTGTTTTTCTGTTAAAACATTATATCCCGCAAACAAGTTATCATACAAATAAATTAAATCGCATGAAGGTTTTTAAGTGATATATCCATAATCGGTGCTGAATGCGTGAGTGCTCCACTTGATACATAATCAACTCCGACATCAATTATATTTTTTATATTTTCTTTTGTGACATTTCCGGAACACTCTGTAAGTGCTCTGCCATCTATAACTTTTATTGCTTCTTTCATCTGCTCAGGTGTCATATTGTCAAGCATGATAATGTCTGCTCCCGCCTCGGCAGCTTCTCTTGCCATCTCGATATTTTCTACCTCAACTTCAATTTTATTTACAAATGACACATAGGCTCTTGCTCTCTTAACTGCTTCTGTGATACCGCCTGCTGCCCCGATATGATTATCCTTTAACATAACCGCATCTGAAAGATTGTATCTGTGATTAGTTGCACCGCCGACTTTTACAGCATATTTTTCAAACAATCTCATATTCGGTGTTGTCTTTCTTGTATCAAGAAGTGTTGTCCTGCTTCCTTCAAGAAGCTTTACTATGCTGTTTGTATATGTGGCTATACCACTCATTCTCTGAAGGTAGTTAAGTGCTGTTCTCTCTCCTGAAAGAAGTGCTCGTATGTCACCTGTGACAACAGCCATAAGCTGTCCTTTTTTGACTTCATCACCATCTTTTACATTCATTTCAAACTCTACTGTATCGTCAAGAAGTTCAAATACTCTCTTAAATACTCCAAGACCTGCTATTATACCATCCTGCTTACAGATAAGCTGTACCTGTCCTTTCTGATACTCAGGCATAACTGAATTTGTTGAGATGTCCTCACTTGTAATATCTTCTTCAAGTGCCATCATAATATATTTATCTGCATTTATTTTTAATGTAATAGGATCATTCATGTCTGCTTTTCTCCTTTTCTATCTCATTTAAAACAAGCTCTTTGTACTCTGCTGCTATCTTTTCGTCATCATCATATACACTGACATCCAAATCTAAAATGTGTGTCTGTGCTTTTACCTCAAACTGTTCCTCTGTATCTTTCTTCATCTTCTCTTTTATCTCATCCGCTGCTCTCTCTGCAAAAACCATTGATTCGAGAAGTGAATTACTTGCAAGTCTGTTCTTTCCATGAACTCCATTACATGATGTCTCACCGACAGCATAAAGTCTTTCCATACTTGTCTTGCTTGAAAGATTAACCTTTATTCCTCCCATAAAATAATGCTGTGCAGGAACTACCGGTATACATTCTTTTGTCGGGTCATATCCCTCTTCAAGACACTGTTTCATAATATTTGGGAAATGACTTCTGATGGTTTTCTCCGGTATTCTCTCCATTGAAAGCCATACAAACGGCTTGCCGTCCTTTTCCATCTGTCTGTGTATATCGGCTGTAACAATATCTCTTGGTCTTAATTCATCACAGAAGCGTTTTTTATTCTTGTCAAGGAGAATAGCACCCTCTCCTCTTACTGATTCTGAAATTAAAAATCTTCTTCCCGGCTTTTCAGAATATAAAGTAGTCGGATGAATCTGTATATAATCAATATGCTCCATTTCAATGTCATGCTTTAGTGCTATAGCAAGCGCATCACCCGTTATATGTCTGAAATTAGTTGAATGCTTATAAAGACCGCCGAGACCTCCACAGGCAAATACAGTATATTTTGATTTTATTATGCCAATGCTGCCATCTTCATTTTTTGCCACTAAACCGTAACATTCATTTAATTTTTCATCACATACTATATCAAGCATTTTCACATGTTCCTTTATAGTAATGTTATTTCGCTTTAAAGCATTTTCCAATAATGTGCTTGTAATCTCTTTTCCCGTTATATCCTCATGGTAAAGAATCCTTGGTCTTCCATGTCCTCCTTCTCTGGTAAATGCAAGTTCCTCTCCATCATGCTCAAAATCAACACCATAGTCGATAAGCTCTTTCGCAATCTTTCTGGATGAACGAATCATCACCTCAACAGAATCTTTATTATTCTCATAATGACCTGCCTTCATAGTATCTTCAAAGAACCCGTCAAAATCATCTTCATCCCTTAACATACACATACCGCCCTGTGCAAGAAATGAGTCACTTTTGTCTGCCTCATCTTTTGTAATGACAAGTACATTTGTATTCTCCGGAAAATGGAGTGCACAAAACAGGCCTGCTGCTCCCGTTCCTACTACGACAACATCTGTTTCTTTTACCATATTATCACCTGACATCTGTTTCAGATGTCTATAACAGCCTACGCTGCCATCCTTTCCTTATATAAATTATAAATGAAAAATTTTATTTACAATGTATCGAGTATAGCATAAACCCATGTTTTAAGCAAGTTTGAGATGAACTGTAAAATTTCATTTTTGGTGTTAAACAAATAACACATTTTTAATTGATTTTATGTTCCTATTGTTGTATAATATATACAAAATGAGTATATTTTTTTAAGTGAAATTTTATATCTACATTTATTCAATAAGATATGTATTGGATAAGGATTGGAGGATGTTATGAACATAAGAGATTTTATGGACTTAAATAAGCTGCAGCAGATTCAGGATAGTTTTTCTAATGCTACAGGTCTTGCGGCTATATCAGTCGATGATAAGGGAGAGTACATTACTGAGGGGAGCAATTTTACTGAATTTTGTATGAAATATACTCGCGGTTCAGAACTTGGAGGTAAAAGATGTAAAAAATGTGATACAGACAATACCGGTACATATTTCTGCCACTCAGGTCTTATGGATTTTTCTATTGACATTATGATTGGTAAAGAAAAAGTAGGTTCTGTTATCGGAGGTCAGGTTCTTCCTTCCGAGCCGGATGAAGAAGAATTTAGAAAAAAAGCTGTTGAACTTGGAATTGACCCTGATGCTTATATCAGAGCACTCCGTAAAGTTCCTATAAGAACAGAAGAACAGATTCGTTCATCTGCTGAACTCCTTGGTAAGGTCGTAAATCAAATTGTCAATGCTGAATACCTTAAAAATACAAACGGTGGAAAACTTGGTATCTTAAGCGAAGAAATAAAGAATGCTAATGCTATCATTCAGAAAATTAATACAAATACACGCTCGCTTAATTCTATTGCCAACAAACAGAAAATGCTTTCTCTCAATGCTTCAATTGAGGCAGCAAGAAGCGGAGAGGCAGGTGTAGGTTTTGCTGTTGTTGCTAAGAGCATGGGAGATCTTTCTTCTCAGTCAGCTACAATTTACAGTGATATTGAAAAGGCTGTTGCCGATATTACAACATCAATTGAGAAACTTGCATCACTTTTCGATGAGAATTAAATATTAAATTGCTTATTACTCATTAGAGTTTTACATATTTTGTTTTTTGTTTTTATTTTTCATGTGTTTCCTTTAAAAATAAGAGATGTGACAATCGCCACACCTCTTATTTTTATTTTGAATTTCTGTTTAATTTTAAATTTGTGTTCAAAAAATCATATTACTAATACAATGAATAATTAAATTTTTTGTCAATATATCAAAGATTTAATTCTCGTTGTACTAAAATCTGAAATCCCTTTTTCCGTCATGTAACTCTTTCAAATATTCCATAGCTTTGTTTCTTACATTCTCATTTGGAACTTTAAGTATTTCTTCTGCGATAAGTGCCTCGCCCTTTTTCTTCGTATCTTCTGATGCATAATCCTCAAGGTATTCTTTAAGTGTCATAAGTGCATTTGGCTGACAACAGTTTACAATCTGACCGCTCTTTAAGAGTGACATAAATCTGTCACCCGTTCTTCCAGCTCTGTAACATGCCGTACAGAAACTTGGAATATATCCAAGACCAATAAGCCAATTTACAACCTCATCCAATGAACGTGTATCGCTTACATCAAACTGTGTTGTTGTCTCATCTCTGACAGGTTCAACATATCCTCCTACGCTTGTACGTGAACCGCCGCTTATCTGTGAAATCCCGAGATGAAGCACTTTTTCTCTAGTCTTTTGTGATTCTCTTGTAGATACAATCATTCCTGTATAAGGGACTGCTATTCTGATTACAGCAACAATTTTTTCAAAAATTTCATCTGGAACAGCATTTGAGAAATCTGCCGTATCAATATCATCGGCAGGGCAGATTCTTGGAACACTTATAGTATGCGGTCCTACACCGTGTACAGCTTCAAGGTGTTCTGCATGCATAATAATTCCGACAAGTTCATAAAGATATGTCTCAAGTCCAAACAATACTCCGAGACCTACATCATCAATTCCACCTTCCATCGCTCTATCCATTGCTTCTGTATGATATGCATAATTATGTTTTGGTCCTGTCGGATGAAGTTCTTCATATGATTTCTTATTATATGTTTCCTGAAACAAAATATATGTTCCGATTCCTGCTTCTTTAAGCTTTGCATAATCCTCAACTGTTGTAGCCGCAATATTTACATTTACCCGGCGGATGGCTCCATTCTTATGTTTAATACTGTAAATAGTCTTTATACTCTCAAGAATATACTCAAGAGGATTATTAACAGGGTCTTCTCCGGCCTCAAGTGCAAGACGCTTGTGTCCCATATCCTGCAATGCGATAACTTCTTTTTTTATTTCTTCCTGTGTAAGTTTTTTTCTTGCAATATGCTTGTTCTTCGCATGGTATGGACAATATACACATCCATTGACACAATAGTTTGAAAGGTAAAGAGGTGCAAACATTACTATTCTTCTGCCATAAAACTTTTCTTTTATGTCAATTGCGATTTTTCTCATCTCCTCGTTGCACTCAGGAATATCACACTCCATAAGAACTGCAGCTTCTTTATGAGAAATTCCTTTTGCAAGTTTTGCCTTCTCAAGAATTGCATTTACAACTTCTTTATTGCTCTTATTTTTCTTTGCATATTCTATACATTCTAATATCTCAGTATCATCTATAAATTCTTCTGCATGCATCGATTTTGGATTGTAACTCATATTGTATCTCCTTTTCCAACTTTATTTTTTTGAATAGACAGCTTTTGCACTGACACCGCTAAGCATTCCAAGCTTTCCTGAAACGGTACTTATTATGTTATTTGGTGCATCCATAACAATACTTATTACAGACACATTCTTCTCTCTATAGGGCATTCCCATTCTTCCGATGATATACTTGTTATACTCATGTAAAAGTTCATTTACATCTGAAACACTATCCATATTTTCAATGATTATACCAAGTATCGCTATTCTGGTTTCCATAATTTATACCACACTTCCTTAACATAATAGTTTTACTTATAAATTTAATTTTAGCTAAATTTAAAAAAGTCATGTCCGGATAAGACATGACCTTAAATTTATATACACCATAAATACAGCAATCAATATCTCTTTATTTTCGGTTGTAATTACCTTTTAACATAAAATATACTTAGATATAACTGCTGATTTCACTTTAAAATTTACTTTTCATGCCTTTACGTCAGGACGAACCTTTCGTTTCAGAACCTTGAATAGTATAACACTGTGATAAAAATTTATCAATACGTTTTTTGATTGAATAGATTTCGCTGCAGCTAAATCTATTCAATTCTGAATTTATAATAACAGTGCCTTATAATACCTCACGCTCATAGCACCACCAATTTCCGTCATATAAGGTACTTTCCCCTACTCTTTCAAAATTTAATTTTTTATAGGCTGAAAGTGCCTTTTTGTGCTTTTTATCTACAAGATAATGAGCACCTTTTATTCCTCTGTCAGCTATTATTTTCAGTAATTCTTCAAGCATTGCCGCTGCTATCTTTTTGTTCTGCCATTCCTTTTTCACGACAAGTCTTGCTATTTCTACCGATGGTTTTAATTTGTCACTCCAGCACGAAAGACCTTCTACTTCCTTGTCATCATCTATTGAGATTGCTCCGACTATCTCCCCTGTTTCCGTTTTCATACAAAACAAATCATTTCTTTTCAAGTCTTGCCTTGTTATCTCAATATTCGGATAATGTTCATCCCATGTACAATACTCTGAGCCTTTTGCCTGCTCATACAATTTTGTTATTTCTTCTATTTCATTTTCCGCTGCCTGATATAATTTTATGTTCTCTGCCATTTTTATTTCTCCAGTTTTTATTTCTTAAAACACAGAATATATTTTTAAAATTGCACAAAGCATCATCTGTAATATAGCTGCCGACAATATTTTGTTAAGCTTTATCTTTATTCTTTTGCAAAAAAAATCCCTCTACCAAAATCTTAGGATATCAGGGATTTTTATAACATTCTTCTGTTTTCAAGCAATAAAATTTTATAATATAATCGGTGTGACAGGATTTGAACCTGCGACCTTTGCGTCCCGAACGCAACGCTCTACCAAGCTGAGCCACACACCGTTTTATTGCTTATAAGACATTCTATTTCTCACAAGCAATAAATATTATACTCCTTTTTTTACAATTTGTGAAGTATTTTTGTGAAAATAATTTTATTAGCGTAACAGTACAGCCACACAAAAACAGTTCCGTCGGTAGTTAAATTCTGCTGCCGGCATTCATATCGTGGTTAAATAATCTGTCCTCGGCAAGCTTTTCCCACTTTGTTCCCGGCATTCCGTAATTACAGTAAGGGTCTATGGCTATTCCGCCACGCGGTGTAAACTCTCCCATCACTTCAATATATTTTGGCTGCATAAGTTTAATAAGATCTTTCATTATAATATTCATGCAGTCTTCATGAAAATCACCATGATTTCTAAAACTAAACAGATAAAGTTTAAGTGATTTGCTCTCCACCATTCTCTTGTCAGGTATATATGCAATCTTTATTTTTGCAAAGTCCGGCTGTCCTGTTATCGGACAGAGGCTGGTAAACTCTGAACAATTAAATTTGACATAATAATCATTTCCCGGATGTTTATTTTCAAATGACTCTAAAACTTCCGGTGCATAATCGTCCGGATATTTTGTTCCCTGATTTCCTAAAAGTGTTATACTTTCTTCCTGTTCTCTTGTACTCATTCTAAATCCTCCGTTATCTTATTATTTTAATCTTCTAATGCCGGGTCTTTTACTCCGTTAAGACTGAATGCCTCAGCCCTGTCTATGCATGTTCCGCATACTCCACATGGCTTTTCTCCGCCTTCATAGCAGCTCCATGTATATTTATATGGTACATTAAGCTCAAGTCCAATCTTTACAACTTCTGCCTTTGTCATTTTTACAAAAGGTGCTTCAACTTTAAGCTGATTTCCGCTTCCTATATAAATAGCGTCATTTATCGCATTATTAAAACTCTCCGAACAGTCAGGATATGCATTTCCTGCAGCATCATCAGCATGTGCTCCGTAATAAATCACTCCACAATCTTTTGACAATGCAATGCTTGCGGCAGTTGACAAAAATAATCCGTTTCTAAAAGGAACATATGTTGATACAGGTTTTCCGTCTGTCTTTTCAATCTGTTCAGCGTATGACTCTTTCGGTATATCAACATCAGAATGTGATAAAAGAGAACAATTACTATACTCAAATATTTTCTCAAGGTCAAGATAGATATGCTCTACCCCATAATATTTTACTATCTTGTCCGATGCTTCAATTTCCTTTGTGTGCTTCTGTCCGTATGAAATTGACAATGCAATAACATTATCCTTGCCATATTTGTCAATTGCCATACCAAGACAGGTTGTTGAATCAACACCGCCGCTGAATAATACTAACGCTTTCATTCTAATCCTCCATTCTCTGTATAATTTTTTATTGTAATCTCATATTAAGGCATACATCATCCTTAAATCTTCCGCTTAAGTTGTATGTCTTTGTTGTTGCCTGATTTTTCTTTATTCCTCTTGCTGTCATGCAGCTATGCGTTCCTTCTATTATAACTGCGACATCATCAGTCTCTAATATTTCTTTTAAAATCTCAGCTATATCTGAACCAATTCTTTCCTGAAGCTGTAATCTCTTTCCAACCATATCAGCAATTCTAGCAATTTTGCTGAGCCCTATAACTTTTCCTTTCGGCAGATATGCAACCGTAACTTTCATATCGTACATAAGTGCAAGATGGTGTTCACAATAACTGAATATATCTATGTCTCTTACTATTACCATATCGTCACTGTTCTCTGCACTACCCGCATCTTCATTAAATGTTTTGTTAAACATCTGGGCAATTTCATGATTTGTGTAATTCATCCCCTCAAAAACTTCTTCATACATTCTTGCCACTCTGTCAGGAGTTTCCTTTAATCCCTCTCTGTCAGGGTCATCACCGAGAGCCACAAGAATTCCCCTGATATGCTCCCTAATTGCCTCTGTATCTATCATGTTTTCTCCTTCCTGTGCACGCCTTTCGCACATTTCAAGTTTGGTCATAGCACGAACTTATAACTAAAAAAACTGCATATATTTTTTCAGTCTTTAAACACCTCTTTCATCGGGAGCCCATATAAATTTATGCATCTGAAGCTGCATCCGTACATCATTAAGTTTATTGTCCTTCAAAAAATCAACTATATCCGTAAGTTCTATCTTCCCAAAAACAGGACTGAATATTATATTTACTCTGTCAATAAGGTCATATTTTTCAATAATATCCTTTGCTTTTTTTAAATCATTCACTGAAGAAGCTACAAATTTTAATGTATCCTTTTTTCTGAGAATTTTAAAGTTTTCCAAATCCATGTATTTTTCCATGTCACTCTCAGGAAGTTTATAATCCATTGTAAAACTTGTATTTTCATATTTAAGAAACGGACTTAAATTTACACTTCCGTTCGTCTCAATTTCCACTCTTATATCCTTCTCATCTGAGAATAATTTAAGAAGTTTATCTGCATCCTTTTGCAAAAGCGGTTCACCACCGGTAAGCGTAACATTTTTTATGCCGGATTTTTTTACTCTTTCAACAATCCGATCTGCTGTCATCTCTTCAAATTCACAATCTGCCTCATTTGCCCACATTGTATCACAATAATTGCATGAGAGATTGCAGCCTTTCATACGCACAAATACAGCAAGTTCACCGGCTCTCATACCCTCACCGTTTATGCTCTCAAAAATCTCAACAACTTTAAAACTCACTTTGCTCCCCTTTCATGTTTTTGTATTCTTTATTTTCATTCTGAATAAGTGGCACAATTATTTGGTGTCTCATACACACAAACCTTGCTTACGTTATATCCCTTCTTTTTTACCTCTTCAAAAAAGAACTTAGAAAAATTTTCTGCTGTCGGACGAAATTTTACAAAAATCATCCTAAAATTTTCTTCGTTAAGTGCCTCAATTGTTTTTTCCTTAAGAGTTCCCTCCTCAACGATAAAAGCATGGTCATAAAAGTCCGTAATCTCTTTTACATCTTTCTTTAAATCACCAAAATCAACGCACATTCCTCTCTGCTGCCCCTCCGAAATAAGCTTTTCGCAGGCAACATCAACTACTACTCTCCAACGATGACCATGTAAATTTGAACATTTTCCTTCATAGCCGTGTAAAAAATGTGCCGAATCAAAACTGTTTTCTACTGTAAGATAATACATTTTTCCTCCTGTTGCAAAATGTATTTTAGGCTGTGATGAACATTTTGCAAAATATACTTTTTTTAATATAGATAATTTAGACAATAAAAAGACAGACATAAAACCGTCTGTCTTTAATGATATTATATCTTATGACTGATTAGCGTTTGCTCAATCAGTTAATTTTTTATCAAAATATAAATAATACCTAATAAATACAGCCCTAGTTTTATTTATAGACAGGATGGTACTAATGAACTGTCTTTTATAATTTTATATACTTAAAGTCTCGTTTTGAATTTTATTTTCAATCCAAAACGAGACTTACTATATCACATATTAAAAGTTAAGTCAACTTCACTTTAGCCATTTCCATGACATCCTGTCAAAATAAAAAGCTGTCGTATTTTATGATTAATTACATTACCATCTTAACTTCTGTTACATCTGTGAGTTTGTCAGCCGGGATGTAGTTGTCATCCTGCTTTTCTCCATTTATGTAGAACTCTTTAAATCCACTCTGTGCTCCGTTTGGATTTTCAACTTTAATAATAACTTTCTTTCCACGGAAGTTTTTCTCAAATGAGAATTCTTTCCAATCAGAAGGAACTGTTGGAGCTACACGAAGTCCGTCAAGATCAGGGCGCATTCCGCAGATACCCTCAACGCATCCTACCATGCATGTAGATGCTGTACCTGTAAGCCAATGAACGTGTGAGCGTCCGTGGAATGGGCTTTCATCACCTTCTGTATACTGTCCGTGTACATATGGCTCAAGTTTACGAACCTCTGCCTGGTCATTCTGTGATGATGGTGAGCTTTCCTCAAAATATTTGAATGCTTCGTTACCATTTCCTAAAAGTGCCTCTGCAAGTATAAGCCATCCCTGTGTCTGAGAGAAAATACCACCATTTTCTTTTGTTGAAGGAGGGAAAAGTCCTGCAAGTGCACCATCAAAGTAATGGTCAACATATGAAGGAGCCATAATCTTTGCACCGTATGCTGTGTTAAGTTCTCTGTCTACAGATGCCATAGCCTTGTCAGCCTGCTCTCTTGTTGCAAGACCTGAAATAACAGACCATGTCTGAGGATTTAACCACATACTTGCTTCAGGGTCTTTCTTAGAACCGATAAGTTCTCCAGTCTCCTTAAATCCACGGTTGAAACGGTCATCTTCCCACCAGAGTTTGTTAATCTTTTCTCCGATTTCTTTCTGTGTCTTGTCAAGATAAGCAATATATTCTGTATCATTCTTCTTTTCAGCAAACTTACGCATAATTGTGAATGCATAGTAAAGCTGCATAGCAACGAATGATGACTCTCCGTTCTTTCCAAGCCTCAAGCAGTCATTCCAATCTGCATGAAGTCCTGCCGGAAGTCCATGTGGTCCAAGGTGATTCATAGAGAAGTCGATAGCTCTCTTTAAGTGCTCATAAACACTTGCTTTTTCCTCGATATTTGACCATGTGATTTCCTCATCCATGAATGCAAGATTTCCTGTCTCAGATACATATTTGTAAACTGTAGGGAAAAGCCAAAGTGCATCATCTGCACGATATGCCGGATGTCCCGTCTCTCTTACATAATCAGGGTCATCCGGTGTTCCCTCATGACCTGCACGCTCGTCATGGTCAAAACGAACAAGCGGAAGTCCGCCGCCATTATCAACCTGTGCCGAAAGCATAAATCTGATTTTTTCAAGAGCTGCTTCAGGGTCTGTATGAATAACACCCTGAATATCCTGAACAGTATCACGATATCCATATCCGTTACGCTCTCCGCAGTATACAAAAGATGCTGCTCTTGACCATGTAAATGTAAGGAAACACTGATATGCATTCCATGTATTTACCATGCTGTTAAATGCTTTGCTTGGTGTATTAACCTTGAAGTTCTCAAGTTTTGAATGCCAATATTTCTTTAATTCATCAATTTCTTTATCACATACTGATACATCTTCATATGAAGCAATAATTTCATCTGCAACAGACTCTTTATGTCTTCCTAATATAAATGCAAGCTCTTTTGTCTCGCCCGGTGCTATCTCTAATGCTGTATGTAACGCACCACAACTGTTTTCATTGTAATTGCATACTCCGTCACACTCACCTCTCTCTACTGCAACAGGATTGCCATAATCATGATAAAGACCTATAAATGCTTCCTTGTCACCGTTGTAAGATGTAACAGGCTGTCCGGCAAGTCCAAAAAACCTTTCTTTTCCGTTGCTTCCATCCGGTCCCTTGTACCAGTTAAGATTTATCTGCTGATAAATTTTATTTTTTCTGAAACTTGTGTTTGTAGTACATAATGTATACTGAAGATTTACCTGATCCTGATTATAATTATCATCATTTGAAAGCTCAGCATATCCGAAAACTGAAATCTTTCTAGGCTTGTCTGAATTGTTTGTAACCTTTACACACCATACTTCATATACCTTATTGAGCGGTACATAATACATAGCCTCTGATTTGATACCGGCATATTCTGCAAACATCTTTGTGTAAGCTGTTCCATGATGAACCTCACTCTTATATTCGTTAAGGTCTTTTCCGACAGGCTGCCATGATGCTGACCAATAATCACCGTTCTCATCATCTCTAAGATAAATATAACGTCCCGGTGTATCATCACTATTGAAATGATAACGAAGGATACGTCCGTTTGCTCCACTCTTTACAAAGCTGTATCCACCTGCATTGTTTGAAATAATAGCTCCGTACTCAGGTGAACCAAGATAGTTACACCATGGTGCCGGTGTATTTGGCTTTGTAATGACATATTCTCTGTTTTCTTCATCGAAGTAACCAAAATTCATTTTAATAATTCCTCCTTAAAATTGATAATATCGCAGAATTCCTAAATCAATAATAATATGATTTTCAGCTTTCTTTTTTCATCTAAATTTTCTCTTTAATAATTACCAGATAGGTTTCATCCGTATAATACAGGATAACCTTGACTTCTATTATATGTTAGCCACCAAATGAGTGTCAACATATATTATTGCATTTTATAACACTATTTTGATGTATATAAATCAAAAAAAACTTACAAAATTTTGTTGTTTCTGTTAAAATATAAGTATACATTACATAAACAACCGAATATTCCCGTTGTTTTAGAATTGAAATTTGTACTGTGATTTCAATTCTATTTATTTGCCACAGTACAGAAAAATTGGAGGATTATTATGTTTGAAACAGGAAATGTTGTACTTCATCCTACTGAGGGAGTATGTGAAATTGATGATGTACGCTCTGAACGATTTGACGGTTCAAAAAAACGCACATATTATGTGATGCATCCTCTGTATGCAAAAATCAAATCAACTCTTTTTGTCCCTGTAGACAGTGATAAAATATTACTTCAAAAAATGCCTACCAAAGAAGAGATAATCGAACTTATCAAATCTGTATCAATCACGGACATAGAATGGATTGAAAACTCAACACTCAGAAAAGATGCTTTTATGCACATTATTTACAACGGTGACACCAAAGAGATAGTTGCACTTATAGCAAAACTGCATATCAGAAAAAATGAAGTTGAAGCTAACGGTAAGAAATTTTCGGCAACAGACTCAAAAATATTAAAAGAAGCCGAGAAAAAAGTGTATCAGGAATTTTCATATGTTCTTGACACGGACGAGGAAAATATCCCTGATTTTGTACTTAAGTATCTAAATATATAATATAAGTGATACACTTATGATGTACTTATTTAAAAATACAAAGAATATTTTTATTATAAAAAAACCGATAGGTGACAAGTTAAACAGATTATAATTTTATAACTTACACTTTTCTATAATCCGCTTAACAGTTACTTATCGGCTTTACGATTTGTCTTAAAATTTTGTAATTTATTTTAAATTTAAATAATTATTTATTTTATGTTTCAATGTCTACTTCTGAAAGAACTTTTTATTTACCGCATTAACAAGTGCATGTATTGATGCCTTGATAATATCTTCATCTGTTCCGACACCCCATGTAAGATTATCATTTTCATCAGTTATTCCCACATAAGACATTGCCTGTGCATTTGAATTTTTTGAAAGCGAATGCTCTTCATATTCTGCAAGATGATAAACAATGTCGTAATGCTTGCGAATTGCCTTACTTACAGCATTCAAACGACCATTACCAAGTGCTTCTACAACCTGTTTCTGACCATTTTCTTCAATTGTAACTTCTGCCTTTATTCCATCTGCAACCTGTACGAAATGACACTCAGGAATATCAAATTTCTTATCGATATTTTTATAATTCTTGCGGAATATCTCAAGCATATCATTAGGACTAAGCTCTGCATGAGCATGGTCTGACACGCCCTTCATAAGATATCCTACTTCCTCACGCATCTTATCAGGAATCATAAGTCCGAAGTTCTGTTTAAGAACATATGCAACTCCACCTTTTCCTGACTGGCTGTTTATACGAATTACATCTGAATCGTAAGTTCTTCCTACATCCTTAGGGTCAATTGGAAGATAAGGAACTGTCCAGTATTCCTCTTTTCCTTCCTCACGGCAAGCCATTCCTTTTGATATAGCATCCTGATGTGAGCCTGAAAATGCTGTAAATACAAGTTCTCCGGCATATGGCTGACGCATTGAAACTTCCATCTGTGTAAGTCTCTCATATGTATCTTTTATTTCCTGCATATTGCTGAAATCAAGTTTTGAATCAACTCCATGAGAATGAAGATTCATTGCCATTGTCACAATATCCATATTTCCTGTTCTCTCACCATTTCCAAAAAGTGTACCTTCAATACGGTCTGCACCTGCAAGTACACCAAGCTCAGCAGTCGCAACACCTGTTCCACGGTCATTGTGAGGATGAAGTGACAATACAACATTTTCTCTGTATTTAAGATTTTTGCTTACATATTCTGCCTGGCTTGCAAATACATGCGGCATTGCGTTTTCTACTGTAGTAGGTATATTTATTATAGCCTTTGCATCAGCTTTTGGCTGCCATACATCCAAAACAGCATTACAAACTTCAACCGCATAATCCATTTCTGTTCCATGGAAACTTTCAGGACTGTATTCAAATCGAATATTTCCTTTTACATCCTTTGCAAGTTCTTTAAGAAGTTTTGCTCCGTCAACGGCTATCTGTTTAATCTGCTCTTTTGATTTTTTAAACACCTGTTCTCTCTGTGCGACAGATGTAGAATTGTATACATGAACAATTGCGTTAGGAGCACCGTCAATGGCTTCAAATGTTTTCTTTATAATATGTTCTCTTGCCTGAGTAAGAACCTGAACCGTAACATCATCAGGAATAAGTTTTCTGTCAATAAGTGTTCTAAGAAACTTATACTCTGTCTCAGATGCAGCCGGAAAACCTACTTCAATTTCCTTAAATCCGATTTTTACAAGCATCTTAAAAAATTCAACTTTCTGCTCAAGACTCATCGGCTCAATAAGTGCCTGATTTCCATCACGAAGATCAACGCTGCACCATATTGGTGCCTTTTCAATAGAATCCTTCTTCACCCAGTCGTAACACTCAACAGGTGGCATAAAATAACTTTTCTGATACTTTTCAAATCCCTTCATTTTATTTCCTCACTTTCTCTATTTTAAACTTAAAATTTTGACTATTTTTGTGTGCCGGAGTTGTTTTTATTTCATACTTACATAAAGTAAAAAATGGCAAAACCAACGTTTTCCTATAATCAAAAAAACTCGTCTCTACATATCTTATATATAGAGACGAGAATATATCAATAATTATACTCACGCGGTACCACTCTTATTCATGAAAAATCATGCTCTCACCAGGTACATCAAAAAATCAATACCCTTCCCTCGTAACGGTAGGTCTCCGTCCTAATCTACTTTGATAAAAAACTAAAGCATGTTCTGCTCTTTTCTTTCATCGGTTCAACCGGCTGCTCAAAGGTGAGTTCCCTGCTTCACTTCTACTGTTTCACATCAACCAACAGCTTTCTGCATTCCGTTCGACAGTTACTATTCCTTGTCACTGCATTTCAATTGATACTATAACACAATCTTTTTTTCTTGTAAAGTTAAAAATCAGTTTTTATCTTCTTGACTTTCAGTCAAGAAGCATCCCTCGCTTCCAGCTCGGTCAATTCCTATTTTCCCAATTGTTCACAGACTATTAATAATTCCGCTCTGCGTAATTATTAATGGATTTTGGCAATGCTTCGCATACTAAATTGTCAAAATCTGCATGTTCTACTTTCTTCATACGGAATTTTCAGTTCTGAAAATTCCTATTTTTCAAGCTGTTCACAGACTTTCATTAATATCGCACATTCAAGTCGTTTTTTCATTATCTTACATGAAAGTTCATATGCATTGTGAATGTCTCCATTGTAGATATAATTGTTGGCATTACATCCGCCGCTGCAATAAAACTTCGCCCAGCAGTCACGGCATGTAGGTTTGGAATATACATGACATCCCGCAAATTCTTTCTTTATATCCTCATTAAATGTGCCTTCTTCAAGATTTCCCATCTTGTATTCTTCGTGTCCTACAAACTGGTGACATGGATAAATGTCTCCATCAGGTGTGATTGCTACATATTCATTTCCGCTGCCGCATCCACGAAGTCTCTTTATTACACAAGGTCCCTGGTCAAGATCTATCATAAAGTGGAAGAAGTTTATAAATCCGCCATTTTTCTTAATATCTGAAATCTTGTCGACAAGTTTGTCATACTCAGCATAAATCTTATCGAGATCTTTTTCTGTAATAGCATATTCGACACTCTCATCTTCCATAACAGGCTCAACTGAAACCTGATCAAATCCCTGCTCATAAAGGTGAATTACATCTTCCGCAAAGTCAAGGTTATAGTTTGTATATGTTCCACGCACATAATATTCCTTGTCTCCACGCTTCTCAACAAGTTTTTTGTAATTCTTTACTATGCGGTCATAACATCCTGTTCCGTCAACTTTTACTCTCATTCTGTCATTCACTTCTTTTCTTCCGTCAATTGAAAGAACGACATTTGACATTTCTTTATTTATGAAATCAATCTTTTCATCATCAAGAAGCATACCGTTTGTGGTGATTGTAAAACGGAACTTTTTGCCGTATTCCTCTTCCTTGCTTCTTGCATATTCTACGATTTCTTTTACAACGTCCCAGTTCATGAGAGGTTCTCCGCCAAAGAAATCAAGTTCAAGATTTTCTCTTCCCACTGATTTTTCCAAAAGGAAATCTATGGCCTGCTTTCCTACACTAAGTGGCATAAGCTTTCTTCCCGTTCCGAAATCTCCTGTCGATGCAAAACAGTATTTACAACGAAGATTACAATCATGTGCTATATGGAGACACATTGCCTTTATAGGTGACTCAACCTTTGTATCTGCAAAATCACCATAAACATCATCTGAAAAAAGTAGTTTTTCATTGTAAAGTTCTACAATCTCTTTATATGTTTCATCTATGTCTTCCGCAGAATATTTTTCTAAAAGTTTGTCCTTAACCTCTTTAGGACATTCTGCATCAAACGGCGGCTTCACATAATCAAGCATATCATACGTAATATCATCGATTACATGTACTCCGCCACTATTTATATCCAATAAAATATTTACATCTTTCGCTTTAAACTTATGAATCATTATAGTCCTCATTTCCGAGCAATCTGTTGCGAAAAGGCAATGTACATCTCAATCTACATCTGCCAGAAAACTATTTGCTTTTGCTCTGAAACAAATAGCATTTTACCAATAATCTCTAAATTTCAGACAAGTGAATGGCTGCTACGAAACTCCGTAACAGCCATCATTATCTGTTTTTAATTATAAGACAAATTATTTGTTGTCCTCATTTGCACATTTCTGATTTCCTACTGTACATGAAGTCTTACAAGCTGACTGACAAGATGCCTGACATTTACCACATCCGCCTTTTTTTGCTGTTGCACTTAAGTTTGCCTTATTGATTGTCTGAATATGTTTCATCGTAATCGTTCCTCCATTTTTTTTATTTTGTATTTATATACAAAAATAGTTAGATACATATATATTAACACATTTTGAGAAAAAAACAACCTTTTGACCAAAATCTACCAACATATTTTTATTTTTGCAGGACATACTACTATCAAGATAAGAAATAAATCTTATCTGACACCCGAAAGATATCAATTGCTGTATATAAAAATTAAATTTCATTTTCACAATGAATATTTTATTTACAGGAAATCAAATCTCTCGGACATCTATAAAAGGAGGAAAAAGATATGTCAAATAGTAATCAGAGTTCAAGAATGGAAGTTCCACAGGCAAAAGAAAGCATGGACAAATTTAAAATGGAGGTAGCCAACGAACTTGGTGTTCCATTAAAAAACGGTTATAACGGTAACTTAACATCCGCACAGGCAGGTTCTGTAGGTGGTGAAATGGTCCGCCAGATGATTAAAAAGCAGGAACAGGCTATGTCAGGAAACAGCACATCAGATGAGACTAACTAATATAAAAAGTTATCTCCGGATGTCAAAAATCTCTGTTAATTATTCATCGGTTTAAAAAACAAACCTAAAATCGAATAATTAACCAATAATTCAGGAGCATGCCATAAATTTGTATGACATGCTCCTGTTCGTTATTACGAAATTTTCAGATATGCAGAAAAGATACACTTAATCATAATATAATCAACGAAAAAATGCTAATAAACATATACAAAAAACTCGCATAAAATCAAGAAATAACAGCCGGATATTTTAGCGTTTCACTGTCATTTTGAATAATATCTTTCATTTCTTTAAGTAATATCTCATTTTCATCATGTTTCTTTATGGCAACACGACAATACCCATGCATTATGCCATCAAAATTGTCACAGTTTCTGATAAGAATATGTCTGTCAAGAAGTTCTTGATATAACGGAATATCTGACTGGAAAAAGATAAAATTTGCCGAGGGCTCATATACTTTGAACCCCATCTTTTTCATCTCCTCATACATGTATTCTCTCTCCCTGAATACATACTTTCTCGACTCCTCAACATAACCTTCATGATGAACTACCTCTTTTCCGGCAAGCTGTGCTACCGCAGATACATTCCACGACGGAAGCTGTACATTCACGGCGTGTATAAGATCTACATCACTTGTCATGGCATATCCGATTCTTATTCCCGGAAATGCAAATATTTTTGTAAGTGCATTTAATATTACAACATATGGATTGTATGGTATAAGCCCTTTTCTGGTATGCTTTTCATAGTCTTTTACAAAATCCATAAAGCATTCGTCTATAACCACATATATCCTGTTCATCCTGCAATATGTAATAATATCAAGCATTAAATCAGGCTCAATAAGCTTTCCTGTCGGATTGTTTGGATTGCACAAAAATACCATGTCAAGTTCTGGCGTGAGATAAGACATTATATCCTCTGCCACAATAAAATCCCTTTCGGGCGCAAGCTGATAATATACAATCTCAGAATCATTTGCTCTGAGTGCCCTTATATACTCTGAAAAACTGGGTACAACGACAAGTGCTTTTCTGGGTCTTATGGCACGTACCAGTCCATAGATAAGCTCAGACGCCCCATTTCCGCACATTATCTGATGCTCACTAATATTTTCCTTTAATGAAATAGATTTTCTAAGCTCATAACATGTTTCTTCAGGATAAACCTGACATATATTCCCCAAATTTTCTTTTAACTTTTCTTTTACATCTTCCGGCATCCCCAATGGATTTGTATTTACTGAAAAGTCATACTTGACTGCCTCATTGTAAATATTTCCGCCGTGTCCTTTTGAATACATTTTATTCCCCTTTTACATTTTAATAATAATTTGTCTCTACTGATATATTATACTATTATTCAGTATAAAAATCTATAAAACTCACAATAACTTTATAAATAATATAAAAATTATTGTGAGTTTTTTATAAAAATCCCATTCGCTATATAATCATTTCATTTTCGGCTTAAATATAAGTGAAGCTATATACCCAAATATGAGTGCCGCCGACACTCCGACTGAACAGGCTGTAAAACCACCCTTAAACAATCCGATAAATCCTTCTTTATCTATCGCTTCTTTCATACCTTTCCAAAGAGTGTTGCCAAATCCAAGCAGCGGAACTGTCGCTCCTGCCCCTGCCCATTTTGTAAACGGTTCATAAATTCCAACTGCTCCAAGCACTGCTCCAAGACATACGAGTATTACCATAATTCTTCCCGGAAGAAGTTTTGTATTATCCATAAGAAGCTGAACAGCAACACATATAAGACCACCGACAACAAATGCTAATACATAATTCATCTTATTTTGACCTCCAGAACACTTATTACTGACTTTCACCCGAGCACTCAAACACAACTGCATGAGCAATCCCCGGTACACTGTCGCCCTCATTAAAACTGACAGGCGACAACAATGCACCTGTCGGAACAAAAAGAACCCGCTGCCATGTTCCTTTTTCAAGCATTTTTACAATATATCCCGCAAGCATTGACGCACTGCATCCGCATCCGCTTCCGCCTGCCTGTATTTCCTGCTCTCTTGAATATATCTCTATACCGCAATCCATATATCTATCGGCTATATCATACCCTTTACTTCTCGTTATATCCAGCAGTATATCCTTCCCTACAAGTCCAAGGTCTCCGGTAATTATCTTATCGTACCACTCTGGCTTTCTCCCATTATCTATAAGATTCTGTACTATCACATTTCCTGCTGCCGGTGCCATGCATGCCCCCATGTTCATGCTGTCCTTCACACCAAAATCCACTATTTTTCCGGTTGTAATACCGGTAATATGAACTTTGTTTTTATCAGACATATTTGCTTTTTGTGCCATCTTTTCTGATGAAATTATAACAGCACCACTTCCCGTAACAGTCCATGTAGATGCCATCTTTCGCTGACTTCCGTACCCTAAAGGAAATCTGAACTGCTTTTCGGCACTTGCAAAATGACTTGATGTAATCGCAAGAATATTGTCAGCATATCCTCCGTCAACAAGCATTGATGCAATTGAAATTGATTCACCCATTGTAGAGCATGCACCGTAAATTCCAAACATCGGTATCTCAAGTTTCATAAGGCCAAAAGACGATGCCATCAGCTGTCCCAAAAGGTCTCCCGCAACAATGTAACGTATATCCTTTTTTTCAAGACCTGATTTAGATAACGCCTTATTTGCCGCCATTTCCTGAAGTTTTCCTTCCGCTTCCTCCCAGCACTCACATCCTGCCTTATCATCATTTAATATTTCATCAAAGAATTTTCCGTAAGGTCCCTCTCCCTCTTTCTGCCCGACAATCGCTGCCGATGACATAATATAAGGAGGATTTTCAAACCTTACACTCTGCTTTCCTATCTGCTTTTCCAAAATAGTTCCTCCACATATTTTAAGAAATTTATTTGCTGCCTGCCGCACCCAAAGTGTGAACAGCAACAATTTATTTATTAGTTATCTTAAAAGTAGAGTACCCATTTTTTTTATATTCATACATTTAATTTAAATAATGTAAAGCAAACTTATCCAATCAACACCTTCTTTCCCTTAAATGCAAAACCATAATGATGAATGTTTTCTTTTTTTACGCCTCTTTTTACAAGCTCTGCATCATATCCTTTATCTTCTATCTGATTTAGTGCTGCTTCTACCGTCTCCTCAAGTGTTTTTTCTTTTTTAGGATTTATTACCTTAAATTCGATTACTATACATGGCAGATTTTCATTTGATTTATCTATCGGCTCTAACATTATGTCATAACGTCCATAACCACTTTCTCTGTTTGATGTTATAATGTAGTTTTCTGTCTGATCCACCATAAGACCAAGAACTAAACCATGAAAAAATCTCTCCGGTTCTTCGTCAGACGGACTGTTTCCACTGTCAAAATAGCTTATTGTCTTCAATGTCACTTTGTTCATGTATGCATTCATGCTTTCAACATCACCATTTATAAGAGCTTTTATAAATTCATTTGTTTCCCGCTTTGCCGGTGTAAACCATCTGAGTATCATTTTTCTAAACATGAATAATATCTCACGGTTTGTAATGGCAAGCTCGTACTCATTGTAACTTTCTCTTATCAGATTCAACTCCTCTGATGATATTACTTTCAGATAACCACTTGCAAGCATAAGACTCCACACTGCATCCTCCGAATAATCAAGTTCTGAAAATACTATCTGCTCATCTATTATAACATTTATTTTCTCTCCTTTGATAAGCGTCTCCAGCATGGTTTTTATATACGGACTTCCCTTTTGGATAAGATTATTTATAAGTCCGTTTGAACTTGAATCTGCCCAGTATGCCGTAAATTTCTTATACTTAAGATAGTTTATTATTGACCATGGATTATATATGTCCCTGCTGTCACCGAATGTAAATCCATCATACCATGATTTAACCTCCTGCTTTTTTTCAGAAAGTCCCTGTTCATCAAGCGCATTAAACACTTCTTCTTCCGTAAAACCAAATGCTGTCTCATATTGATTTGATGTTGTTGTAACTACTACAAGATTATTAAGGTCACTAAAAATAGTCTCGGCTAAAGCCGAGCCATACACACACCTCTATTCTATGCTATAATAATTTCCCTATATGCAAAATATGGGAAGAACACTCTTCCCACTGCTTTAACATTATTATATCAAATTCTTTCAAAATTATCAACCAAACCGTTTGCGTAGTGTTACGCAAAAATACTATTAAAAGCTCTATATTTGTTCTTTCTCCTACATCTTTTTTTATATATGCCGATATAAATATTGATATATATATACACATATATAACCAAATAATTGTGTTATACTCGACATGGAGGTTGAAATGCTTAACAATTTAAATATTAAATGTACACTCTGCGGATGCGCTGAAGTTGAATTACAAGATTATAAAATACGAAATATCACTGATGATTCATGTAAAATGTATAAATGCAAAAATTGTGAAACACATTTTATGTATCCGCTTCCTTCTCAAGATTTATCAGAATATTACGATGGCATTTTCAGAGAAGAAGTGCATACTGCTGATTATTACGACTATACCGAACTTGATAAAGTATTCAATAATTTCTTATCCGAAGCAAAACTCAGAACCGAACGAGTTAAAAATGACTTATCGGTCAATGATACAATTCTTGAAATAGGTTCTTCTGTCGGATATTTTACTGCCGCTATATCTGATTATGCAAAAGATGTATATGCTACCGAATGGGACAGTAAAGCCAGAGCTTATATAAAAGACAGACTTGCAAAATACAATATTCATGTAGCCAAAAATCCTGAAGACTTTGAAACCAAATTTGATAAAATTTTTATGTTCCATGTATTAGAACATATCGAGAAACCAATTGATTTTCTCAAAAACTTAAAACAGTTATTAAATGAAAACGGAAAGATTTACATTGAGGTTCCTAATGTTGACGATGTAATGTTAAAAACATTCCGATGCCGTCCATTTATAGAACACTATTATAAAAAAGCACACATTTTTAATTATAACGAAAAAGGTCTTAAATACATTTTTGACAATTGCAATTTTTCAAATTACAAAATAAGACAGATACAGCGGTACAATCTTTCTAATAACCTGTACTGGTTATCTGCCGGCAGACCGAGTGGCCGCCAGAGTTCTGCTTATAAGACATTGATAACAGATGCATTAAATAAAGAATATATAGATTCTTTAATAAAAAATAAGCAAGCCGATACTCTATTCGCAGTTGTAGATAAATAATTTTATTAAAAAAATCCGGTTATATAATATTAAAATAGATATAATATAACCGGATTTTTTATATTAATATTTTTATTTCACTTTCATACTTTTCGTCATATATCTGCTCTACATTCTCGCCACCAGCTATCTCATTTACATATTTATATGGCACCGGTACTCTGACACCCTCTCCTCTTAAAAACCATTCGTACTCAAGATCCAGATGTCCTATATCAACTGCTTGTCTTCCTGTTTTTGCCAAATCATATGCCATGACTGTAGCGACAGGTCCAAGTGCAAGAAGATATAATGCATCCTCTTTCTCCTGCATGGCGGCTTTAAATATTTCATCATATTTATTTATCGCATCTACTGCCGGTCCTAATATTCTTGTAACAGACTTCGCTCCTGAAAGCAGGTCATTTCCCACTCCAAATCGTGTGTATACACCTTCTATAAGCACAACATCTCTGTTCTTCCATATAAGTTTAAGCTTGTCAAATCTATTTTTAGGTCCATCAGTAAAAGCATCTGCAAATGTAATATATGGTCTTGTCACATAAGTATTATAATATGCTCTATGCAAATCCAAAAGTACCATATGCTCTTCTCTTGCTCCACTTGCCATATAACTTCTTATCTCCCGTTTTGAAGCTTCTGAGTATTTCTCAAGACTTCCATAATTATCCGCTATTGCAATCATTATGTTCTCATCATCACTCGCCAAAACTTCCAACAGTTTTTTCGCAAGTCTTTCACTGTATGTTGCAGTAAACTTTGCCCTGAGATTTCCTGAAATACATGCAAATTCACCGTCACCGAACCTGCACATCGACTTTTTTCCTTTTAAAAGTTCATCCAGTGTCTCATCACATGACAATACCGTTGGTACATCAAGCAAATCTTTTTCAAGCCTTTTGTCAGTCACTTCATACATAACATTCCTTTTAAAACAATCCATTTCCGATAAAAGCATGTTATATGCCTCGGACAAAGTCTGTATTGACTCAACAAGCATATTATTGACTTTTTCACAATTTGCTACCTTTTTAGCTAATTCAAAAACTCTTCTTTCATCCATTAAAATCCCCTTATTATTACCACTTACGTAATATCGTCTTTCTCTCCATAGGATCAAGTTTACTTATCTTTGGGTCATCATAATAAGAATCGTTTCTTATATGTGTTGTTGAAATTTCCTCAAATATTGCTCCGTTTCTTGATGTAAATGCATGTTTCTGGCCACGAAGAACAGTCTGTACATCTCCTGCTTTAAGTTCCTTCTTCTCGCCATCAAGAACAATCTCAAGGTCTCCATATAAAAGCTGGAATGTCTCTTCTTTTATCTTATGCATATGCATAGGATGTTTCTGACCCGGAAGGACTATCAAAAGTTTCTTACAATATTCTCTATTTATAACACTCACAATAATGGCTCCTGTCTGTCTGAAATTCTTCATTCCATAATGATGTGAAAGTTCTATCTCAATATCGTCTCCAAGTGCAATTCCAGCCTCATAAAGCATACCTTTTGCATCATGTATAATACTTCTTGCAAGCTTTGTCGGTGTAATATGCCTTGTTTCAAAAAGTGCCTCATTAGCTGCATAATCTCTTGATACTTCTATTCCGTCGTTAAACTCTCCGCTGTTCATCTGTTTTTCCTGACATGGCATTGCAAAGAATACATCTTCAATTCCTATAGTATCTCCTGCCTTGACGTCATGTTTAAGATAAACTCCACGCATAAGAGAATTGAGAGAATCTATCTCCGCCTGGCTTACATATTTGTCATTTTCTTTCTTTGTAGTACATATGGTCTTTGCTTTAATTGAAGCCTCTACCCATTTGTCTGCCTGAGCAGGTGTCATAGAATATGCATTTATCGAATATTTTTCTGTCGGCAAAGCTACATGTCTCTCAAGTATCTTTGCCCCTTTTGCTATCGCAAGCATTGCAACAGTATTGTCATCAGGGTCTTCATGTCCTGAATATCCAATTGTAATATCTCTGTATCTTTTATTCATACGGTCGATAAAATCAAGCTGAAGATGATCCGCCGGTGCCGGATATTCTGCAATACAATGTAAAAATGCAAAATCACATTTTTTGTGAGAAAAGAAATTATAAAGCTTGTCTATATCTGATAATGTTTTTCCACCTGTAGATATAATAAGCGGTTTACCTGTAGATGCTGCTTTCTCAATCAATGGCCAGTCGAGAGCACTGCAGCTTGCAATCTTTATGATATCTATCCCCTGTTCCATACACCAGTCAACACCATCCTCGTCAAATGGCGTACTCATTGCTATCATTCCCTCTTCCTTGATAGCATCAACAAGTTCCGTAAACTGCTCATATGTAAGCCTTGTGCTCATAAATCTTGGCACATGAGGAATATCAGTTCTATTCACATAATCGGGATGTATAAAGTTGTCAAGATTTCTGTACTGCAGCTTTACTGCAGCATTTATATTATACTTTCTCGCAATTTTACCCATCTCATGAATAATATCTTTTCCATGCTCCACATCACCCTGATGGCTGTTTGCCATCTCAAAAATAAATAAATCATTAAATAATCTGCTCAATTCATTAGCCTCCGTTCCTTATATTTTCTCCAATGCTTCTTCTAAAATCGGCATTGCATAATCTACTGTCGCTATAGCTGCATTAAATGCCTCCTTTGATAACTCACATGAAACCTTTGCATTTTCTGCTTTATCATCACCGAGCATATTTATTTTTAATGCACTCTTAATTTTTGTCTCCATATAATCATTTATTATCTGATAAACTAACTGTTCTTCAATAAATTTCATATTTTTCTTGACAATTTCTGATTTTTGCGATAATTCTATAGCATACTGTTCGAATTTATTTTCATCAAGAATTGCTATCATTTTGTCAACAGCTTCAATACCGTCTTTTGAATATTTGTATATATCACTAAGTTCTGTTTTCAAATGATATATATCATCTCTCAAATTTCTATAGTTTTCGTCTGAAAATGTAGGAGGTGTCACCTGTAACAGTTTTTGAAAATCAAATTCCGTATTACAGTATTGTTCTATCACTTCTGAAAGCTTCATCACTCTCGTACCGTGAATTTTAGCCCCACCTTCCGTCGCATCTATCACATCTATATCTGAACCGACTTTTGCTATCTCAGCCTCAAACCACTGAAGCATATCGACCCAGTCACCTCTTGCTTTTACTTTGTCACCATAAATTCCTTCTATCTCATAGATACCATTTATATTATCATATCTATGATTTGCCACACTTCCCGCATGAGAATACTCGCCATCATACGCAAGATCCTGTCCTATAAAAACTATTCTTTTAGCTCCTATAAGTTCAGCAACCGTAAATGCATCTGTCGCAACCGACATTCCAAGCATACATGAAGTATATCCCAAACCGTACTTGGCATACAGATTACATATAAAATTCGATGTATTATTCCATATTTTCCGACCTTTATTAGTTTCTAATATACTGTTTTTAGAGCGTATATCTGCAATTATAGGTTTATTATAACATTTCTCATTTACTAGATGCGTATCACTTTTCCTTACATCCTTTGTTATGATAATGTCATAATGAACATTATGCGCTATCAAAGATTTTACCGCTGTATCTGTTGCTATTATAAAAGCCTTTTTCTCTGCCTTTTTTAAATCTTCTATGTTTTTATCAAGTGATGGTCCCGCCGATACTATAATAACAGGCACCACATCCGGTATTTTTCCTATAAACTCAGTGAGATAATTGCTATCTTTGATAAAATGAAAATTTTTAAAAGTATTCTCAATAGCAGTTTGATAAGCATTGTTTATATCCATACACAATGACAATTGCACACCATAACACTTCTTAATAACCGAAAGGAAATGTTCTGCTTTTTCTTTATAAACTTTTTCCAAATTCGGATATGTACATACAATCTGATTTGGAAGCATAACTTCGGTAATTGTATCTAAAAAAGAAAAATATAAATTTTCAAAATTTATGGTATCTACAAATAAATCCACTCTTTCATCAGATATAATATCACACATATCAAAATTCATAAGACAATATACAAATAATGATATATCAGGTTCCACTAAAAATAAGACTGCATCATCTTTTAATTTCTCAAGTATCGCTCTTGCAAAAACACCATTGGCAATCCCAAACATTACAACAGATGCATTGATACTATTAAACTCATATTTTGCTGCCCATCTTTTCGCTTCCTTCTCAGGACTGTAAAGACTGTTTAATCTGTATTTATCATCTCCTATTGCAATCTCAATTGTTTTACTGCCGTCTCTCGTATCTAAAATATTAAATTTATGAAAATCACACTCAACTTTTTTTATTATATCAATCAGCTTTTCATAGAATGCCAAACGATATTTTTTTAATTCTTCAAGATTTTTTTCTAAATATTCCATTCTCTAAATCCCCATTGATACTTTCACTTGCTCTAAGGAAATCTTCCTCTGTATCTATATCAAAATTTTCCTCCATTTGGTATCCTGCTATGATATCTCCGGTCATAGAATTTTTTTCGGTAACCACTGTTGTCCTGAATACATCTATACATGCATTCTGATAATACACCTTCGGCAACTGCTGTCTTGGCATGTTATAACATTCCGGAATGTCTTTCATAACAGGCTCAAGCAATTCACCTTCATTCATAAACCACATTTTATAAGGAATTTCCTTTGCCGGTGCCACACATCTGACCGAATCTATCTCTGGATGCTCTATAAGATAATTTATCATATTTTCAATATCCTGTATATCCCTTATAGGATATGTTGGTCTTAGCTGCACTACTATATCGGGTACATAATCTTCTTTTTCTTTTAGATAATTTAAAGCATGTTTAAATACATCAATATCAAGAGCTGTATCCGTAGCATATTCTGCCGGACGTATAAACGGTACTTCTGCCCCATATTTTTCTGCTATATCTGCATAAACCTGACTATCCGTGCTTACTATAACCCTGTCTATACTGGGACTCTTTAATGCATGTTCTATTGAGTAAGCAATCATCGGCTTTCCCGCAATAGGTCTTATATTTTTATCTTTAACACTCTTTGAACCGCTTCTTGCAGGTATCACTGCCAAAACCTCATATTTTTTTTCAAATATTTCCTCTAAACTTTTTTCCTTCATCCCTTTTATCCTCGCACCGTGTGACACATTTATTATATCTGCATTTTTTTCATTTGAAATTCTTTTTTCAATCCACTTTCTGTATAAGTCAAGACTCATACTTGTATAAACCTTTCCTCCCCCAACTGCTTCAACCCTTTTCAACCTGTTCTTGTCTACTATTTTTCTCCCTATCCCAAGTGCATGAGAGCTTTCACCGATATATCCCAAATCAAGACCTATACATACAAGCCTGGAACATTTAAATCTAAGTGCAATATCGACAATAAATGTAGCTACTGAACCACCTGTATCAAATATGGTATTTTTTTTCTGTTCTGCCCTTTTTTCAGCTTTTTCAAAACCATTTTGATAAGCTATATATCGCTTTCCGGCATATGAGCATACAATATTAGCTGCTGCTGTTGACAGATACAACAGAGGAACACCGCTGTTTTCAATTCCATTTGTCTGCCATTTTGTACTTTCATTTGCATCAGTGATTGCTATATAATCAGGTATTATATCTTGTGCAAACAATCTTTTGCTAATCTTTCCAACACATATTACACATATATTTTCTCTTTGATTGGATTGCAATACCTTTTTTAAAGTTTTCAATTCAATTTCAAGAGAAGGTCCCGCCGCAACCAGTATTACTGTTTTATCTTCTATATTTTTTCTTATCTCATCAATATTATCATCATTCAGCAATATATTTTTTTCAAAGTTTTGCAATAAAGTATCTTTAAAATAATCTACTGAAAAAAATGAAACCTTATATTGCTCTAATAATTCTCTCAATTTATCATTTTCAATTGCTTTTATTGACGGCATCCACATTTTGCAATCAACTTTACAATCGTGATATTCTTCAGAAATATTTTTCAATACTTTTACATAATCAAATATTTCACGACAATATATAATATGAATTTTTTCATTTGCCAATATGTCTGAAATATTTATGTAATTAAACGCCGTTCTTATCTGTTCAATATCATCCTCCAATACATAAATCTCCATTTCTGGATGCAACCTTGCTGTTTCCTGAACATGATAACCAAGTCCAAATCCAAATATAACGCATAAATCTGTATCTCTCTTTATACTCTGCGCATAAAGAAGCGCCTCCTGCCACGGATTTCCAAAGGAACATATATTTATCTTTTCTTTTTTGCCCGTTTCAATCATCATTGAAATATTAAATACTCTGTTCCAGTCTATCTGATACTTTCTTTTATCATTTCCACAGGTTATATTTTCATCAAGAACACTATTATATAATTTTTTATCTTTTTTTAACAGCAATTCAAGATTTTCATTGCAGTATAAATATATATCAATTTGATAATTATTTAATATATATTCTTTTATCTGACATACTTTTTTTAAAAATTCTATATTAAAGATGTCTTTTTCTTCAACAATTTCCAAATATTGCTGCGTCACCAAATCATCGCTTATATTTTCTATTAAATCAACATTTTTTTCAAATTCTCCTGAAATATAACAAAACATATTATCTGTTTTATCATATTCTTTTATTTTATTGTAATATATACCTTCAGATACTGCCCTTATTAAATCATCTAAATGCCGTATAATATTTTCCATAAGTCCCACTTTTCCTCTGCTTCTTAAAGGTTGTTCAACGTATCATTCAAAACCGGCTGCAACTCATTTACAGCTTTTTCCAATGCTTCAAACAAAATTTTGGAGTTTATGTTTTTCTCTAATAATTCCTTCCAAATGCTGTCATAGCTTTTTCCAATCATGTTTAATCTTTCCTCAATATCAGCTGATATATATTCATCAAGAAGCATATATATTTTTTGAGTCTGTATCCTCTGCTGTGACTGCATGATTACGTTTTGATTTGTTTCTAATTTGTCCGGTAATACTTCTTTATTTTCCAGCATTTTAATATTTTTTTCTGCGGCTGTATATCCCTCTTGTGAGGCTTTTAATATTGCCGCAAATTCCTTTTCAATATGACATATATCCTTACACATATTATTATATGAACTTTTATTAAAAGTAGTAGGTAAATCTGCTAAAAAATTGTCAAAATCAAATTCTTTTATGCAATACTTTTCTATAGCTTCCGATAATGGCATCACAATTGTACCTGCTATTTTAGCTCCACCCTCGGTTGCATCTATAACCTTAATCTTTCCTTTTAATTGCTGAACAGCATTTTCAAACCATCTTATAAGATTAAGCCAATCTGCTCTTGTCTTTACTTTTTCTCCGTTTATTCCTTCAACAAATGTCTCTTCCGCCTCTGTCCACTCTACACTTTGTTTCACATTTCCGGCATGAGTCACTTCTCCTGCATATGATAAATCCTGCCCCACAAAAATTATATTTTTTGTGTTTAGAGTCTGTGCTATCCAAAACGCTGCTGTTGCAACTGAACCCCCTGAAACATATTCCGGGAATTTTAAATTATATTTCTCATATAAAATTTCCATATATCCCGAACCATTCATCCATATTTTTCTTGATTGATTTTTTTCCAAAATATCACTTTTTGCATCAGGAACAGTAAATAACGGATATTCATTGCATCTCTCATCTTCAAAATGCTTTAGGCTCTTACGTCCGTCTATAGTAACTATCGCATCAAATTCAATATCATTTGCAAGCAGATATTTCACTGCTGTATCAACAGCCAGTATAAAAGCTCTTTTTTCTGCCTTTTTCAACATTGATATATTCTTATCAAGAGATGGTCCTGCCGAAACAATAATAACCGAAATATCTTCATCTATTCTTCCTATAAGCTCACTTATATAATTGCTTTCTTTTATATATCTAAGATTTTTCAATGCATTAACGGTAAATTTTTTAGCATACAACAGCGATGTATTTTTTCTTGCAATCATAAAACTTTTAAATTGTTCGAGCATATACTCAAATCTTAAATACTTTTCTTTATATATCTTGTCAAACATTGGATGAAAACATACCAGCTGAGTTGACATCATTGCCCAATTTATTTTTTCTGACATATCTTCCAAAAAAATATCAGAATTTATACCATCTACATAGAAAAAAACTCTGTCATCAGACAATATGTCCGTCATATCAAAATTGAGCAGGCAAAAAAGAAACATTTCAACATCCGGCTCATATAAGAAAATATATGTTTGTAACGATATTTGTTTGTTAAGTGTTTTATAAAATATCCCATTTCCAAGTCCGAACATTACTACAGATGTATATTTTGATATATTTTGAAAACTTTCTGTCCACTTTATCGCTTCTCTTTCGGGATTATATACACTGTTCAATCTTATCTTTTTTTCACCATCAAAATATTCTACAGTATTTTCGCCATTTCTTGTCTGAATAATTGAAAATTTGTTTAAGATTCTATCTGTTTTATTATCATCTTTTAAAATTCCAGCTAAACAATCATACATGTGTCTGTTTTTCTTTTTTATTTCTTCAAGATTATCATCAAGCCATTCCATGATATTTCCAGCCTTTTCATTTTTTCGATATTCTATTCCATATTCTCAGCTAATTCACTTATACATTCAATAAAATCATATTGAAGTATATCCGCCATAAGCACCTTATCATCCGATTGAAAAGCTTCCATAGCTTCATTTAGCATATTAAATATTTTCACTTCATCCATTTCAAATTGTGCATTTTCGGCTTTATATGCTGCAAGATTGTCTATCGCCTTTATCATATCTTCTATGGTAACAGCAAATTTTTCTAATGCCTCTTTATCATTCTGCTGATAAAATAAATCAACAACCTCCTGTATTTTATTTACTGTTTCTAATATCTGCTCTTTTTCTTCACTCATATTGTTCACATTTCCTTTATATATAATTTATAATTTTTGTCTTATTATAAATATAACAATTGTCTGTTTATAGTTAAAAAAAGGAGCCGGCACTAAGCCAGCTCCTTTCAGAGTACCTACTATAATATGTATAACTATTCAATACTCTGTCTGGTCTCTTACGCATATAAATATGCTTTACAAAATATCCTTTAATTACTGGAGTAATGAAAGAACACCCTGTGTAGCCTGATTTGCATGAGAAAGCATAGACTGACCAGCCTGCTGAAGAATACTCATGCTTGAGTAAGATACCATCTCTGATGCGATGTTTACATCACGGATCTTGCTCTCTGAAGACTGAAGGTTCTCAGCCATATTATCAGAATTTGCGATTGTATGATCAAGTCTGTTTGAAATAGCACCGAGATCAGATCTTGCTTTTGAAACTTTTGTGATAGCACTATCAATTGTTGTAAGCTGAGTACCAATATCAAAACCTTTAGACTTTCTAACAGCAGATGCAATTCCTGAAACACCAAGAGCCTTAGCTGACATTGTATCGATGCTGAATTTGATAACCTGACCATCATTTGCACCAACCTGAAGCTGTTTGCTCTGGAATGAACCGTTAAGAAGGTTCATCTTGTTGAACTGTGTCTGAGTAGCGATACGTGTAATTTCTGACTGGAGCTGTTTCATCTCTGTCTGAATCTTCTCACGATCTTCTGATAAATATGTATCATTCTTAGCCTGAACAACAAGCTCTCTCATTCTCTGAAGAACTGAGTGAATTTCGTTCATAGCACCTTCTGCTGTCTGGATAAGTGACTGACCATCCTGAGCATTTGTAGATGCCTGCTTAAGACCTCTGATCTGTCCACGCATCTTCTCTGAAATAGAAAGTCCTGCAGCATCATCTGATGCACGGTTGATTCTATAACCTGAAGAAAGCTTCTCTGTGCTTCTTGAAAGATTTGTGTTTGTGATGCCTAACTGTCTGTTTGCGTTTAACGCAGTCATATTATGCTGTACTATCATAATGTTTTCCTCCTTGAATTTACAATGGCTTCCATGCCATTGAGATAATAATTAATAATTTTGCTTTTCTATCTGTCCGTACACATATAGTCAAAAGCTATTATAAGTATTAACTTACTCAATATATATATCGGTTGATTGCCATATGACTTTAGCTTTTTTTAATATTTTTATTTTTTTTGATCCAAAAAATGCGACTGCCATACTCTATGCTGGTTTGACATATTCTGATAGTATGAAGTAGCAACTCTGTTTGACTGTTTAAAGTCATTTATAGCATGTCTTTTATTTCTTATATAAGTATTGAACTTTGTTTTATTTTTCTGTTCAAGACTTTCAAGTTCCATACCTATATTTGTAATCGTCCTTATAAGATTCTGCATCTGGAGTATTTCGGATTTATATATGTCTTTATTATCTGCTAACATTTTCCCTATCTTTTTATAAACTGAATCGAATCCGTTATCAAGTTCCTGCATTTCATTAAGCAGCTCATATTTTTTCTCTACAATTCTGTCAAATCCATCAACATCCATTTTTTCTATATCCGATTCACTTAAAATCTGTCCCTGTTCTTTTGTCAAATCAAGGATATTTTGCAATACATCTGTTTTTTTTCTGAGAGAATCTGAAAGAATTGTTATATATACATTTATATTTTCCATATAACCGACCTTTCAATCATCACTTCGCTTTACCTTCATTATTTAAACGCACTACCTCTTTCCAAGTATCGCGCATAGTATGTATATGCGTAAGTGTATCCTTTATTATATCTACATCTTTTTTCATATTGCCTTCAACAAGTCTTCTATATATATAATCATATACCTTTTCAAACTCGCCCGCTACAGGATATTTAAAATCAAGTCCCATTCTAAGTTCCATAATACAATCTTGAGCTTTCTTTAAATTTTTATTTATCTCCTCATAATTGTCAGGATCTTTCTCCATAAGTTCTATACCTGCATCAGTAAATCTGACTGCTGCATCATATAGCATACTCGTAAGTCTTGCCGGAGATGCCGTTTTAATCGCATTTATCTTATATGCCTGTGCTGCATTTCTCTTGTTTGGTATCATATTTTCTCCTCGTTTCTCGATTAATTTTAATTTATATTCATATATCCAGCTTTTTTTATTATACTAAATTTCAATAATATTATAAAGATAAAATTTGCTCTTTTTAACAAAATTTTAAAAGTAGCAACAATTGATATAACCTCTGCCGCTACTTTTAAAATGTATTATGTAAAATATATAATTAATTAACTTCCAAGATAACTTGACAATGTATTCTGCTGACTCTGTATCTTTGCAAGTGCAGTCTCCATCGCGCTAAACTGTGAATAATATCTTTCTTCCATATCACTGAGTTTTGATTCCCAATCTGATATTTCTTTCTTGTAGTCTGAAAGCTGCGATGCCATCTCTTTATCGTTATAAAATGTAAGTGCACTACTGAGTGTAGATGTTCCCATCTTTTTATTTAAACCGTCATAAAGATTTTTCGCAAGTCCTGACAATACTTCCTTGACCGTATCAGGATCTTCTTCAAGCATCTGCATAAGCGTATTTGTTGAATCTGCAAACTCATCATCATCTTCATCACCTTTAATATGAAGAAGCCCGCCTTCATTATAGTTTTTTGATGATGTAGTAATACCAAGATTTGCAAGTGAATATGTTTTGCCATTTGATGCAGTAACTGTACCCATCATATTGGTTTTCATAGTAGATATAAGTCCACTAAGCGTGCTGTCTCTGCGAAGCAGTGAATCCTTAATTTTAGTATTCCACTTGTCAACTTCATCATCAGACATTGCTTCTTTCTGTTCGTCGGTGAGTACTTCATAACTGCTTGCTGATGCCGCATCATAATATGTATTCATCGTCTTGAGAATACTGTTGTACTCTGTAATGAATTCTTTTATGGTATCATATACAGCTGATGTATCATTGCTGACTGTTACATTGACAGTTCCACCTGGTTCTGTCGTACCTAAAAGATTTAATGTAACACCTGCAACTTCTATACTTGTAGTCGTACTTGAAAGTGTTGCGCCATTATATTTTATTACAGAATCTGCTGCCTTAGTAAGAACCATACTGCCGTCTGTTTCCTTAATTCCCTCTTCAGGAACATCATCTATGTTAAAATTCTGAAGTCCTATTTTCTTTAAAGCATCATCATCCAATGTTGAATCATTTTTATTGTCGCCAATTACATCTTTTATTGTCTGAATTGCCTGTTTTGTATTAGTTTCAGCATCTGATTCCCTTGTTGCTTTGTCAGCAAATGTATATTTATTTATTTCATCAACAGTTACACTATCTCCCAATGCACCTGTCACAGTAAGAGCTGAAATTCCGTTTTCAATAGCATCATTTATATTTGTTTTGTATTCTTCTGATGCTAAAGCATCCTTTACATACTTCTTTCTCTTTTCTTCTATGTCAGCATCTATCTTTTTCTGTTTTTCTGTTTCATCTGTTATATCATTATATTTAGTGGCAAGTTCTGTTCTGTCAGCCTCTTCCTGTTCAGAGGCATATTTTGCATTTGCAACCGCTGTATATAACGCATTAGCCTTTGATTTTGCATCTGCATTAGCTGATGATTTTGCCAAGTCAACTAATTTTGTTTCATCTGCACTTGTTATGCTGGATACACCATTAGAAAGCCATTTGTTTGTAATAGCATTTAATGACTCTTTTTGGGATGATGTAAGATTTGATACATCAATTGTGTCCTTCAATGAATCTATTGCATATGATGTATTGTCAGATAACTTTTCTGTTGTCATCGAGAATGAATTTTTCTTACCCGAATCTTTTGAACTGATGAAAAATCTCTGCTGTTTCTCATCGAAAGTTGCATTAAGTCCTGCGTCACTGCAAAACGATGCAAAATCACTTATAGTTGTATTGCTGTCTACCTGTAATCCGGTTGTTTTTTCTCCAACTGTCAGCTTCAATACTCTTCCTGATTCCATTCCTAAATCAGTAAGTTTGGTTGAAGAAGAAGCTGTTTTTCCGTTTTTATCCGCACCTAATTTTCCACTTGTCACATACTGTGCCGATGCAATTGAGCTGATTTCAACCTTATATGAACCCGATGCCGCTTTTGTCGATGCTGTCGCAGTAAGTTTTGTAGAATCACTTACTGCGGCCTTCTTAGTCGCATAATTTGAGCTGTATTTCATCTTTGAAAGCGAATCTTTATAAAATCCGTAAATCTTTGTATTGAGTCCCTTCCAAATTTCCTGCTTCCATTCAAGTTTCTGTTTTTTATTTTCAACCTTTGTCTGCTTTGTACGCTGTGCTGACATCAGGGCATTTACAATAGATTCTGTATCGAGTCCCGATGTAAGTCCTGTCATCCTTATTGGCATAATAACCCTCCTGTTCTAAATCGGTACAACAAACAAAAAATAATTGATGATTGTACCTGTTATCTCTTTTCATCTACAATGATACCTGCAATCTCCCATATCTTCTTGATGGCCTCAAGTGTTTCCTCAGGCGGAACTTCACGGATAACTTTGTCCGTGTCCTTATCTATAATCTTAATAGATATACGCTGAGTTTCCTTATCTATTGAATACTGAAGCTGAGTATTAGACATCTTTATCTTTGAATTAGTCTCAGATATAGTGCTGTCTATTGTGCTTTTAGCTACTTTTCTGTTCTCATTTGCCTGATTTTTAACCTCATTTTTGTTGTTTGAACCGTCATTGCTGCCATTTGTTGTCTGTGCGACCTGCTGTGTATCATTGACAACCTTAACGGAATTTCCCGAAGTATCTGATACAGGCGGCACATATGATGTCGTACCTGAGTTTGCTGTTCCTACTGACTTTATTGATTCTATTTCCATAATATTGTCACCTCCGTGTGATTTAAGTGTTTGTTACCTTTTTGAATTACAAAAAATCCATTTACATCATAACCCAAAAACTTCCTTATTCTTTATATCGGCAATTCCACGCTTTTTTTTAGGCTTTACCGGAAAATAACTTATTTAAAGCTTCTACATCTATCTCTCCTTCTGAAGCTTTTTTATTTTCATCCTGTATCTGCACATATATTTCTTTTCTGTATATAGGTACAGATTTGGGTGCATTTATTCCTATCTTCACCTGATCGCCTTTTATTTCAAGCAATGTTATCTCAATATCATTGCCAATCATAATAGACTGGTTTGTTTTTCTGGCTAATGCTAACATATTACCTCCTATTTTGATGTTTCTTTACCAATGTCTTCTATAATTTTATGTTTTATACTGTAATTGCCTTTTTCAAGAATTACCTGTATAGCTTTTCCGTTTGCTGCATTTACTATAACAGGGGCTTTCATATTAACTGATGTTTCCTTTATATCTTTTGGTATTGTTGCAAACACAAGAAGGACTATATCCTCATCTTTAAGTTCGCCAAGCGGTTCAAGAAGTGCTTCTTCCACTACGGGATTGTAGTCTTTTATCACATTTAAAGGATTGACAACCGGAAAAGCAAGCCCTTTCTCAGTCACGCACTGAAGCCATGAAAAAAACGGCTTTTTCTCTGCTTCACTGTCATAAAGAATAGTAAAATCCTTGTATTCCTCAAACCCCATAATACCGCTTTCAAAGTGGATTATCTTTTCATCACCAATCTCTATTTCACCGAAATATTTTGTATCTATTTTCATACAAACCTCCGTTCTGAATTTAGAATACCGGAAGCAATGAACTTCTATTCATCACATCCGGCATCCTTTCCATCTGTTATGATTTTTTATTTAAATATAATTAAGAAGTGAATTTCCAAGTATCTTAGCTGTTGCGGACAATGATGCCTGATAAAGGTTGTCTGCCTGTGTAAGATTTATGTACACATCGGTAAGGCTTACGTCCTCATTTTCAGAAAGCTTATCTTCTGAATCTGTCTGCTCATCAAGAAGCTTGTTGTATGTAAGCTGTGCCCTGTTATATTTTGCTCCAAGTTCTGATGTTGCAACGCTTACTTTCTGCCCTGCTTCATCAATCATTGTAAGTCCCATTCCAAAAGCATCCGTCATTACCTTTGAGCGAAGGTCTCTTTCTGTCTCAAGTGATGTTTTAAGACTGTTTAATGTCGCAAGTTTATCTTTATCTGTTGTATTTGATATCATTTTGTCTACTTCATCAATCTTTGTCTCTACTTCATCAACATATTTCACTGTTTTAGAAATATAGTCTACCATTCTGTAAATATCCGTGCTTATCGCATCTTTTGCCTGTGTATTTACGATTATATTCTGGCTGTAATTTATCTCATACTCTATTTCCTGATTACTTGGATCTGCATAATCAGTTGTTTTATTGTTTACCGAGTCATATGCCGTACATTTAAAATACATCTCAGGTCTTATGTCATTCTTTTCAAAATCATTTTTAACATATGTAACACTGAAATCTGCCTGCTTTGTCTGAATGTCTGCATATTTTGTTTTACCGACAAGAACTTCTCCTGTATCATAAAGATAAACGATTTCATTGTCACCTACTTCGTATGCATTTGTATCTGTTGATGAACGTGTAATGATATTTCCTTTTGCCGCCGGTGTTCCATTATAGCCTGCCGCTGCATAAACTTCTGTCGTATCTTTACCTGTAGTCTGATCTTTATATTTAAATGATATTGCTATGCTAGTGCCATTGCTTCCTGCCTGTGCGAATGCATCTTTTGAGCAGTTATCATATGCAAGTCTCAACTGATATACTTCATTTTTCTTTGCTGTTTTATCTGTATATTGCTGACCGTTTGCTATAGTAGAGTCATAATTCGCTCCACCTGTTATTACTGTTATATTGTCAAATGAGTCATATGAAAAGTTCTCTTTTATCTGATATGAAAGTTTGTCTGTATTCTCAGGGAATAAAAGTGATGTATCCGTACGATAACCTGTAAATACATATCTTCCCGAATAATCTGTATTTGCCTCATCCTCAAAAATAGAATTTACATACTGCTGAAGTGTTGTTAATACTGACTTTCTGTCATCTGCTTTAAGATAATCATTTGCTCCCTGGTTCAGATATGATTTCATATTATCAAATTTCTTTGATATGTTTGAAAGTGCTGTTTCTGTTGTGTTCATCCAGCTCATTGCATCTTTTACATTCTTCTCGGCATACTGTGTAAGCTGAGAATATGTAGTACGAAGTTTCAGCGAACGTACTGCAACAGTAGGATCATCTGAAGGCCTCTGTATCTTTTTCTGTGTCGTATACTGCTCAGAATATTTCAAAAGACTGTTTTTTGCATTTGTAATATGTGCCGAAGCACTATTTGAAATCATGGAATTCGTTACTCTCATGTCAATCCCCCTTCTATAAACTATCAAGCCCTGTATTATTGTGGTAATTCAAAAAATTTTCTTCGTCTTTTTTGCCAGATATTTTTGAAAAAGGCTGTCTTTGTTTTTTTATATACGTTCTTGAAAAGGCTGTCTTTGCCTTTTTTTAATACCAAATCGAAGATTTAGTATTTTATACACCTGTCTGATTTATAAGTTTGTCAAGCACTTCATTCATTACTGAAATCACTCTGTACTGCGCATTTAACAAATTCTGCGTAATTATAAGGTTCTGTCCTTCCTCATCTTCATCAACGCCCATTACCGAAAGTCTTCTGTTCTCAATCGCTTTTTGTATATTTTCAGAGTTTGTTGTTGCTGCCACTATCTTATTTGAATCTACTCCGACTGTTGCTGTCATTATCTGAAGGAAAGCTGTCGGTGTTCCCTGCTTAAATATATTCTGGTCATTCTGCAATGCTACAAGTTTATCAAGATTTCCCGACTCTGATATACCTGTCTTGTCCTGTGAATACTTAGCGGCTGCTATAAGTCTTCCATCCTTTACAACATCCTTATTTGCCTGAAAACGTGCTGCGGTGACATTATAATAAGAAGAATAAATATTACCATCCGTACTTTCTTTTGTTGATGAGCTGAAAGTAAATACATTTTTAGAGTCATCCGGTACAAATATCGTTTCTGCTTCTTCCCCATTTTTATCTAAGAGTGTATATTTCTTTCCGCTTATACCATTTGCACTGACTGCTGTTTCAGATTTTCCTTTTATTGTATATTCATTGTTTGTAAGATATGATTCAAGGTCTGAGCCGGCTGCTGCCTTCGGAGCATCTGTTGTTCCTCCTGTAACTTTTCCTGAAAATACCTTGCTTCCATTCAAATAATAATATCCGTCTTTTGTGCTTCTGATAAGCTCAATCATGTTCATCTGCTTATCTGTCTGACTGTCAAGTCCGACAAACAAATCTACACCTTTATTATTATCCATGTCATAACCGGCATTCTGAAGCTGGTTTACATTTGCTGAGAATGTTCTGATAAACTCATTTAACTGTGACATATAATAAGGTATTCCTCTAAAGTCTACCGAATCTCCTATCGATGCAGACTCGCTATTATCGAATGCTGTCTTTATGTTTTTCTTATCTGCTTCTTCCAGCGGTTTCGATAATGTAAATGTGTATGTATATTTTCCGTCAATTCCTACTGTTACTTCAAATGAATCATATTTATAATCTTTTCCGGCTATAGTAAGGCATGCATTCGCTTCCGGTATGCTTAATTTTGCTAAATCACAGTTATTTGCACCCGTTACAAATTCTGCTGACAATGTAATGGTTGAATTGTTATTTTTATCTGTTCCTATACATGAACCTTTGCCATTATCTGTAAGCTTTGCCGTAAAGTTTTCTCCGTTATTTCCGTCTCTGAGTTCAAACAATGCTTGAAGCTTTCCGCCGAGTACTGTATTTCTTATATTAAATGACTGTCCGTCACTCCATTTAAGTCCGTAAAGTCCCTGATTATCGCACTGATTATCTTTGGTCTTAGATGCCTCTACTGATATTGTTTTGTAATTGTAAGTATCTACAAGTATGTTTCCGCCAAGTGCAACTATGTACTGATGAAGTCCGCTTCCTGTTTCAGGATTTTTTTCTGTCACTTCAACATCTGCAAGCTGTGACAACTCATCCAATATTCTCGCTCTCTGGTCACGAAGGTCATTTGCCTGGTTTCCATATACCTCAAGTGAGTTTATCTGCTTTGTAAGTGCTGCAAGCTGTTCTGCATACGCATTTATCTGTTTGACTGTTGAACTTATCTCAGTGTTTATGTCATTCTGGAGTGTCTGAAGATTTGTTGACATTTTTCTTGCATATTCTCCAAGTGCATCTGCATAACCTGCTGTTTCAGCTCTCTTTGTGGTGTCTGTCGAATCTGTTGTCATATTTATGAGTGATTTGAAGAATGAATCTAACGATGTTGAAAGTCCACCGCTCTTTTCATCTTTTACATAAAGATAATCTTCAATACTGCTCATATAATATTTAGCTGTATCATAATATCCGAGTGTTGTTGTACTCTTTCTGTACTTATAATCATAATATGAATCTCTTGTGTTTACTATTTCAGTAACTTCTACACCTGTTCCCTGCATTCCAAAAGATGTTTTAAGGGATAATGCTTTCTTAGCCTGCTGATTTACTACCTGCTTTGAATATCCGGCTGTTTTTGTATTTGATATATTGTGTGCTGTTGTGTTGAGCACGGCATTATATGTATTCATTCCGGATACAGCTATATTTAGTCCAAAAAATGTTGATGCCATATTCTACCTCCAATGAATTTTTCGTTTTTATCCGAGTCTCTCTATCAAGTGTTCAAGCATCTGGTTTACTACGTTTATGTATCTTGATGCTGCATTGTATGCATGCTGATATGTCAGAAGACTTGTAAGCTCTTCATCTGTCGATACTCCTGACACCTGTTGTCTCTTACCCTCAACCTCCTGGGCAAGTTTTTCCTGATTATCTACTACAGTCTGCCATACTTTTCCCTTTGATCCGAAATTTCCTATCATCTCATTGTAATACTCATCATATGTGTATGATGTCTTAGTATTAGGGTCGAGTACCGCAAAATCTGACTTCCAGGCTGTAAGTATCTCTTTGTATATTTCCTGTGCATATGCTCCCGAATCACCGCCTGCTGAATTTGCTTTTATAGGTAAAAGTGAATAGTCAGCAAGTATATCCGGATTTATCTGAAGATTCGTGATTGTATACATTGAAGTCTTTTCAGTATAATCATCACCATGTTCAACATATGTATATTTGCCATCTGTACCTTTCTCCATGGTAACATTTTCTTCATTGTAGACATAAAGTGTAAATGTTCCGTCTCCATTGTCTTTTGCAAGTCCGATTTGATTTCCATCCTCATCTGTATAATTGTCTGCGTATACCTGACCGGTAAGTGTGATTTTTGTATATCTTGATGAACCTGTTCTTGTAAAAAGCTCTGTTCCTATTGTTTCATCATCATCTGCTCCCACAGGTGTGTTCTTCACATCAAGTATCTTATATTTCTTTGTCGCATCAAGTTTAAATGTGATATCGTTTCCGACTTCATCTTTCGTAGTTCCCTCCACAGCTGTGTTGAACTGTATTTTGCTGCTTCCGCTGTCATCCTTAACATTCGGGCAAAATACATCATTGAGCATAGTGACAACGCCATGTATAAGCAAATCAAACTGTGCTTCTGCCTGTGTGAGGATTGAATTTCCTGTAGTATTGTTGTAGAGTTCTACTTTATCCTTATATTTACCGTAATCTTCATCATATAAATCCTGATTGAAAGAGCCATCTGTTTTCTGATACTTCGTGTCATTTGGATCAGGCTGCTGTGGTATATCACTATATACGGCGTTCTTCTTTCCTCTCGCCGTAAGTATACCGAGGAGCGAACCTGTATCTGTCTTTTTGGCTGTCGAATACGCTTCGTCTGTATTGTAAACCTCTCCAAATCCACTGTCTTCCCATACTACATTGTACATGCCCGTCTGTGTGGCACTTTCTGTTTTCATATGGAATGATTTTGTCTCAATAACAAGTGGTGCATCATCTATATATATCTGTACTTTTCCGTCTACATCTTCGTTGTATGTATAATATGTATAACCGGCAAGTTTATCCATAAGAAGATTTCTCTGGTCTCTGTAGTCATTTGCATTTTCTATTCCGGCTGCTTCCTTTTCAGCTATTACTTTGTTCAGCTCTGCAATCTGATCTGCTATGCTGTTTATCTCTTTTACCTGCTTTGCAACCTCATTGTTCAGACCCGTCTGGTACTTAGTAATTGCATTGTAGGCATTTTTAGCCGTCTCTATAAACGACTCACACTGTGCTATAAAAAGCTGTCTGTTTACAACACTCTCAGGATTTGTTGAAAGGTTCTGGACTGCCTCCCATATGCTTTCCATCGAATTTCTGAATTCTACGCCTTCCGTTTCACCAAATATATCTTCTACTTCCTGCTCACATTCAACCTGTTTCTCATAAAAACTCTGTCTGCTGACCTGAAGTCTGTACTCTTTATCAAGGAACATATCTCTTATCTGACGTACATCCGCCACATACGTTCCCATACCCACTTTCATAGTTGCATTGTTTGTAACTTTGAATGTCTGATAATACATATCTTTCTGAATGTTCTGCTGTCTCGTATATCCCGCCGTTTTGGTGTTGGCAAGGTTGTGGGAAGTCGTGTTAAGCCCCGCCGACGCAGCATTCAGACCTGAAACCCCATTTTGTAAACTTGTAAATAAGCTCATCTTTCTTCCTCCATATTTTATGAACTCTGTCAAATCACATATAAATGATGATGCCACAGATTGCTATCTGTTTTTGACTCTTGCATCACATAAATCAAAAAAAGAATGTACACCGTATAACCATAATCTTTCCTGACGCTTATGACTATACGCTATACATTCTTTGTTTAATGTATAACATATAATCACTGTTTTGCATCAAATCCGCCTCTGTCTGAATCTGTGTAACTCGTAGCGGCGTTACGATTATAATTGTTATTTCCCGGCGACATCCTTGTGCTTTTAATATAGTTCATATTGAACTCTATCATTCCTAGGGAATTTTCTATAAGTTCTTTATTTTGTTCATTTGCAACGACAAGCCTGTTCATAACTTTCTTCAATGAATCATGAAGCTGATTCAGTTTTTTTCTTTCCTCAGGCTGCTTGCACAGTATAGTTCCGAGTGTTGCCAAATCCAATTCCTTTGGATCTTTGTTTAAAACCACACTGATATTCTTTATAACCTTTTCTCTTTTTCTGTCAATGATACTCACCTTATCAACAAGAAGCTGCTCCTCGTCCGTTATCTTTTTGAGTTCTTCAAGGTCTTCTTTTATAAGCACCTTTGTCTTTCTCTCTGATATCGGCGCAAGCTGTTCATAAATATCTCTTTCCTCGCTCAATGCTTCGAGGAGTTCATCCATTAAACTAGCCAAATCTTTTTCCTCTTTTTTCACGCCCAGACATCTAATGCCCCCGGCTTATTTAAAAAATTGAATCAAAATATCTGCTTACCATCTTATCGGCAATCTCTGCTGCTGATACATTGTAAGTACCACTCGCTACAGCTTCTTTAAGTTCAGCCACCTTTTCTTCTCTTATGTCAGATGATTCGCTGACTGCTGCTTTTGCCACCTGATAATCCTTTGCTGACTGTGATATTTCAAACTTATCTGCTGCATCGTTCTCTTTGCCTTTTGAAACCTTTTTAGGTTTGTTTGCCTGATACAACTGGCTTACCTGATTTAATGCATCAATTCTCATATAATCACCACCTGTTTAAATCTTATAAATGCTTTTTCATATTATTTATCGGTCTTTCGTAAAGAAAACTTTACCTGAAAACGGCTATAAAACAAAAAAGACACCGACAAATTTTATCGGTGTCTCTCTTTGTTTTTATGCAATTTGAACAATTTTTATCATTTACTGTTTCTGGTACAATTAATAATTGATATAATTTTCGCTGTATTAGTATTTAACATCTTTAAGTATATCGCAGAAGTCAAATGTTGCAAAATAATCCTTAGGTGTCTCTGCTCTTCTTATCATCTGAACACTTCCGTCCTCTTTGAGAAGAAGCTCTGCTGACTTTAACTTGCCGTTGTAGTTGTAACCCATGGCAAATCCGTGCGCTCCTGCATCATGAATAAAGAGATAGTCTCCCATGTCAATCTTTGGAAGCATACGGTCAATTGCAAATTTGTCATTGTTTTCACAAAGTGAACCTGTTACATCATATTTGTGGTCACACGGCTCATTTTCCTTGCCGAGTACGGTAATGTGATGATATGCTCCATACATTGCCGGACGCATAAGGTTTACTGCACACGCATCCACTCCTATATACTCTTTATAGATATGTTTCTCATGAATTGCTTTTGTTACAAGTCCTCCGTATGGTGCAAGCATGAAACGTCCAAGTTCTGTAAATATCGCTACATCTCCCATTCCTGCCGGAACCATAATCTCATCGAACTTCTTGTGTACACCCTCACCGATAACTGCTATATCGTTCGGCTCTTTGTCCTCTGTATACGGAATTCCTACTCCGCCTGAGAGATTGATAAATTTAATCTCAACACCTGTCTTTTCTTTGAGTTCTACTGCAAGTTCAAAGAGGATGCCTGCAAGTGTAGGATAATATTCATTGCTTACTGTATTGCTTGCGAGGAATGAATGGATTCCAAAATATTTGGCTCCCATTGTTTTGAGTCTCTTAAACGCCTCTATCATCTGCTCTTTTGTCATACCGTATTTGGCATCTCCCGGGTTGTCCATAATGTCTGTTCCCATCTTGAATACTCCGCCCGGATTGTAACGGCAACAGATTGTTTCTGGTATTCCTGCTACTTCATCAAGAAAATCTATATGTGTAATATCATCAAGATTTATATATGCACCGAGCTCTTTTGCTTTCTTATATTCAGCTGCCGGTGTAACATTTGAAGAGAACATGATATCATTATTGCTAAATCCACATGCCTCTGACATCATAAGCTCTGTAAGTGATGAGCAGTCCACTCCGCATCCTTCCTCCTGAAGAAGTTTGAGTATAAAAGGATTTGGTGTTGCCTTTACTGCAAAATACTCACGATAACCTTTATTCCATGAGAATGCTTCCTTAAGTCTGCGTGCATTTTCTCTGATTCCCTTCTCATCATATATGTGAAAAGGTGTCGGATATGTCTTTGCAATTTCTTCAATCTGTTCTTTTGTTACAAATGGTATCTTTTTCATGTTGTGTCGTCCTTTCTTAAAGCAGGCTTCCTGTAAATCTGACGATTCCGTTTGTGTCTGCTTTTGTATATTCAAGGTCATTTTTGATTTAACCTGATACAATTTTTATTTTTTATAAAAGTTATACCTCACTTATGTTATCAAAAATAAAATAAGGTTTCAATACCCTAACCGGAGAATTTTTTAAACATATCACACGAACTCTATCGGCAATGCCACAAGATTTTCTCTCAAATACGTTTTCTTATCTATCAGGCATACAATCGCACCCATCCCTCGCTTTTTATTCTCAATTTTATCAAGAACCTGATTGGTTGCTCCCATATTTGCTTTAGGATTGCCCGACATTTTTATTTCTACGGGATATAATATTCCGTCCTCTTCAATCACTAAATCTATTTCATTTTCTGAGGATGAATTCTTATCTTTTCCTCTATAATAAAAAATACTGAATTTATAATCTTTCCCTTCATTACTGTATGACTTTAATATTTCTGATACAACAAATGTTTCAAACATATTTCCTGCCACTGCAGAACATTTTAAGGTATCTGCCGTCAGCCATCTTGTCAAATAGCATGCAAGTCCTGTATCCCTGAAATAAATCTTCGGTGTTTTTACGGCACGTTTAAGAGCACTTGCACTATATGGCTGTAAAAGATAAACAATCCCCGTTCTTTCCAATATAGAAATCCATTTTTTTATCGTCGGCTCACTCACACCTACTTCACCGGCAATATTGGCATAATTTAACATTTCACCCGTTCTTGCAGCCACCACGGTCAAAAATTTTGTAAAAGTTACGCTGTCTGCTGAAATCATTTCATTTATGTCTCTTTCCAGATAAGTTGAAACATAAGATGAATAATATTCCTGCCACTCTCTGTCAAAAGCATATAATTCCGGATATGAACCTTTATGAATAATTTCCCATATATCATCCTTATAAGGTTTAAGCTTCTTCTCACGTTCTCCTATATATTCCTCTGATGGTATAAAATGCTTTTCAAAATCCACATTATATATTTCACGCATAGACAGTCCTGCAAGTTCCAGAACAGACACTCTTCCGGCAAGTGATTCACTAACGCCTTTCATAAGTTCCAAACTTTGTGAACCTGATAAAATAAATAATCCCCTCTCATCAGTTTCATCAACCGTCATTTTTACGTTTTCTAATATACTGCCTTCTTTTTGAACTTCGTCTATAAAAAGCGGACACGGATTATTTATAAAAAACAGCTTAGGTTCCTCTCTTGCCTGTAATCTTGTCAGCCTGTCGTCAAAACTTGCTCTGTTAAATTCAGGAAATTCATGTTTTACAAATGTAGATTTTCCAACCTGCCTTGCACCTACAATCAAAGTACATTTATTTGAAGCAACACGCCTTTTTAACACTGAAGTAATCGCTCTTTTTATATATGTCATACCGCACCTCCGACTAATCTAAAATGTAATTTTATTATAATCTGCATTTCAAATTAAATCAACAGCTAATTCCCCCAAAAAGCTTACATCCTTATCTTAGCTTTTGTCGCTTTATCGTTTCGCTTGCGTGTCTTTATCTTCTTAACAGCAAATCTCTTTCCGTCGTGTTCAATTGTCTCCGTTTCTTTTGATACTGCTTCTGCACACCATGCATAATCCTCTGCTGCCATGGTTATTCCCTTTACTCCCTTGCTGGCTTTTTTGAGTTCATTTACCTGAGAGAGTGGAAAACGCAGTGATGCTTCTTTATGTGTTATGATGACCACACTGCTGTCTTCTGATATTGATTCTTCATCGGTGAGTGGGCGTACTTTTATGAGTTCATCCCCATCGTCAAGTTTTGTTGAATTTATCATTGAACGGTTTGTTTCAAATTCTACGCCTGATACAAGTTTCACAAGACCGTTTTTTGTCACAAACAAAAGCTGTGAATTAAATAAATCTTCAAATGCTATATATGTGAGTGCCTCATCGTCACCCAGTTTACACAGTGATTGTATAAGTACACCTTTATCTCTGTTTCGCCCTTTCGGTATCGCATTCATTTTTATTTGATGCATAAATCCGTTTCTGGTAAATACACATAACTTGTCTGTATTCCTTATCTGTATTTTATGTGTATATTCATTTAACGATTCTTCGGATATTCTCGAATAACTTGACTCGTCTACTGACTTGCAATAACCAAATCTGTCAATAAGCACATAAAGATTTTCTTCTTTTACTTCCTCGACATACTTTCCTGCATCAAGATTTGTAATCAGTGTGCGTCTTCCTCTGCCAAACTGTTTTTTATAATTTTTAAGTCTTGCCTTTATAACTTTGTGAAGTTCATTTATATTTCCAAGTATTCCATTGTACTCTTCTATATTTGCAAGCAGCGAATCGTTCTCCTGATGAAGTTTTAAAAGTTCCAGTCCTATCAATTTGCTGAGCGGCATTGCGAGTATCGCATCTGCCTGATTTTTTGTAAAATCAAGTTTTGCTGCCGCATTCTTAGACTTCTGTGACTTGAATTTAATATCCGTTGTCACTCCGTTTATGAGACAGTTCTTAGCCTGTTTTACCGAATCACTTCCTCGAAGTATTTCTATAATAAGATCAATTACATCTGTCGCTTTTATAAGTCCTGCTACTATCTCAAGTCTTGCTTTCGCTTTTTCCAAAAGATGCTCGTACTCTTTTGTGTAGAGTTCCTCCTGAAACTCCACAAATTCCTGTACAAGCCCTTTGAGTGTAAATGTAATCGGCTGCTTATCTTTTACGGCAAGCATATTTACGCCGTATGTATCTTCAAGTGATGTTTTTTGATAGAGTCCGTTCAAAAGATTTTCTGCGTTTCTGTCTTTTTTTACTTCTACTACTATTCTTATTCCTTCCTTCGATGATTCGTCACGCACATCATATATCTCATCAAACACTTTATCCTTTGATAATGATACAAGATTTTCAAGCAGTTTTGTTTTGTTTCCTGCTACTGTATATGGAATTTCCGTTACCACGATATTTTTTCTTCCGTTTGTGCCCGCTTCTATCTCTGCTTTTGCACGCAGCTTTATTTTTCCCTCACCTGTATCATAAATTTCAAACAAATCATCTGAATTTGTCACTGAAGCACCCGTCGGAAAATCAGGTCCCTTTATATATTTCATAAGTCCTTTTGTAGAAATCTCAGGATTATCCATATATGCAATAACTCCGTCTATCACTTCTCCCGGATTGTGCGGCGGCATATTTGTCGCCATTCCTACCGCAATTCCTGTTGTTCCGTTTATAAGGAGATTTGGAAGTGTTGCCGGAAGTACAAGCGGCTCCTTTTCACTTTCGTCAAAGTTTGGTCCAAATGGTACAAGCCCCTTATCAAGATTTTCAAGCATTGTCATTGCCGGTTTTGAAAGTCTTGCCTCTGTATAACGCATAGCTGCCGCACCGTCACCGTCTATTGAGCCAAAATTTCCATGTCCGTCAACAAGCGGCAGTGAAAGTGAATAATCTTCCGTCATATGCACAAGCGCATCATAGATGGAACTGTCACCGTGAGGATGATACTTACCCATAGTATCACCTACTATACGTGCACTTTTTCTGTGTGGTTTATCCGGTGCAAGTCCGAGTTCATCCATAGCATAAAGTATTCTTCTCTGAACAGGCTTTAATCCATCCCTTACATCAGGAAGTGCCCTTGCAATAATAACACTCATTGCATAATCTCTATATGAATTTCTCATTTCCTCGGAGAAATCAAGCTGTATAATCGATTGTTCCTTCGTTTTCATTCTAATCCCCATTTCTTATATATCCAGATTTGCATACTGTGCTTCTTCCATTATAAACTGGCGTCTCGGAGGCACATTACTGCTCATAAGTGTTGTCGTTACATCGTCTGCATCTACACCGTCACTTATGTTTATCTGTGCAAGCAGTCTGCTCTCCGGGTCAAGTGTCGTCTCCCAGAGCTGTGATGCATCCATCTCGCCAAGACCTTTATAACGCTGTATGCTTATTATTTTATTGTTCTTATTTTTTCTAAACTTTTCAAGTTCAAAATCATTAAATACATACTCTGATTGTTTCTTTTTCGTTTTTTTGTCAAGTGCTTCATAATCTACTTTGTAAAGTGGCGGAAGTCCTCTGTATATTTTACCTGAATAAATAAGTTCCGGCATAAAACGATAGAAAAACGTGAGCAGCAATGTGCTTATGTGTGCCCCATCAACATCGGCATCGGTAAGAATGATAATCTTATCATATCTCAATTTACTTATGTCAAATTCATCACCTATACCACATCCGAACGCAGCAATCATTGATTTTATCTCATTGTTCAATAAAATCTTTTCAAGTGATGCTTTCTCTACATTCAGTATTTTTCCCCTCAGCGGCAGAACAGCCTGTGTTTTTCTGTTTCTTGCTGTCTTTACTGTACCTCCGGCTGAATCTCCCTCGACTATATATACCTCACACTCTTCAGGATTTTTCGATGTACATGCCGCCAGTTTGCTCTTTGTATCTACATCATTTAACTGCTTTAATACCGTATTTCTTGCTTTGTCACTTGCCTTTCTTGCATTGTAGCTTTTCACTGAATTGTCAAGGATTGCCTGAAGCACATTGATATTTTTGTCAAGATAACGCTGTATCTCTGTTGTCACGACCTCATCTACTGCCGTTTTGGCATCGGTATTTCCAAGTTTTGTCTTTGTCTGACCCTCAAACTGCGGGTCTGGATGCTTTATTGAAATAATTGCAACAAGTCCGTTTCTTATATCTTTACCGTCAAAATTTTCATCTTTGTCTTTTAACACTCCGAGTTCTCTTGCATATTGATTCATAACTCTGGTAAGTGCCATCTTGAATCCTGTTACAAGTGTTCCTCCATCTACCACATTTATTCTGTTGCAGTATGGATTTATCTGCTCTGTAAAATTCGTCGTATATTGAAGGGCAACTTCCACTTCTATATCGCCACTTGATCCCTCAAAATAAATCGGCTCTTTATGAAGTACATGTGCATCTCTGTTTATGTAAGATACAAAGCTTTTTATACCATGTTCTTCAAGGTATGTCTGCTCTTCTCCGTCGTTTTCATTTTTAAATATAAGCTTAAGATTTTTATTAAGGTATGCTATCTCTTTAAGTTTTTTCTTTATAACTTCTGCTTTAAAATGTATTGTCTCAAATATCTCGGCATCCGGATAAAATGTAACTTTTGTTCCTGTCGCTGATTTTGCACATTTTCCTACCGGCTCAAGCGCGCCCTTTTTCAGCTCAACTACAGGATGACCTCCATCTCTGTACTCATCTCTGTATATAAATCCGCCTCTTTTTACTTCAACTATCATATGCGTTGAGAGTGCATTAACAACCGATGAACCTACACCGTGCAACCCGCCTGATACTTTGTATGCAGAATTTCCAAACTTTCCTCCTGCATGAAGTATCGTATAAACCACACGCACCGTCGATACTTTTTTTGTAGGATGTATATCTACCGGAACACCTCGTCCATTATCCTCTATACATATACCCCCGTCTCCTCGCATTGTAATATGTATCTCATCACAAAATCCGGCAAGATGTTCATCTATGCTATTGTCAAGTATTTCCCATATCAGATGATGAAGTCCCCTCGAACCTGTAGAACCTATATACATTCCCGGTCTTTTTCTTACCGCTTCAAGCCCCTCAAGTATCACTATCTCTTTTCCTGTATACTCGCTCATTATATCCTGCAACCTCCTATAATTTTATGCGAACAAATATTTGCCATTATAACAGAAATAAAAAAAAATTGCAAAAAAATCTGCGTGGCATGATTTATCCACACAGATTTTTTGAATCATATGTCAAAAGACTTTCTTTTATTCATCTGATTTTTCATCATCCTCTGATGCCTTTTCACTGTCATCTGATGTATCTTCACTTTCCATGTCAAGTGTCACATATTCCCTGTCACCTGCTTCATCATCATTTGACGGCTCAGCGTCTTCTGCTTCATCGTCATCTTCGTCTTCATCATCAAAATCATCATCGAAATCGTCATCAAATTCTTCATCGAAGTCATCAAAGTCCTCATCTCTCTTTAAAAGGTCGATTCCGCAGAATTTTTTAAGACAGTAAACAGCACCACATGCTGCTCCCGCAATCGCTGCCACACCCGCAGCAAATTTAAAAAGTTTCTTCATAGACAAACTTACCTCCTTCTATTCTATTTGAATTTGTTTATTATCTTGTTGTAAGTTTATGAGTAATATGGAATAAATATGGGTCCAAATCTTTTGACATTGAGAGTGCTTCCTGAATATCAAAATCAACAAATTCTCCCTCTTTATATCCTACAACTCTATTGCTCTTTCCCTCACATAAAAGTTCAACAGCCATAGTACCCATTGCTGATGCAAATACTCTATCTTTACATGTAGGGTTTCCACCACGCTGAATATGTCCAAGAATTGTCGCTCTTGTCTCAACGCCTGTTGCTACCTCAATAATCTTAGCCATTTCTGCTGAGTTTCCAACTCCCTCGGCATTTACTATAATATGATTTTTCTTGCCGAGTTTTCTTCTGTCCTGAATTTTTGAAATAATTCTCTGAATATCTCCGTGATATTTCTCAGTAGTAAGAATATATTCTGCACCACTCGCAATACCAGTCCAAAGAGCAATATGACCTGCTGTACGTCCCATAACCTCAACGACACTACAGCGCTCATGGGATTCAGATGTATCTCTAAGTTTGTCAATAGCTTCCATAGCTGTATTTATAGCTGTATCAAATCCTATAGTATACTCTGTACAAGCTATATCAAGGTCAATGGTTCCCGGAACTCCTATCGTGTTTATTCCCTGTTCCGAAAGTCTGCTCGCTCCGTTGAACGAACCGTCACCACCGATAACTACTATACCGTCAATACCATGCTTGCGGCAGATATCTGCTGCCTTCTGCTGATATTCTTTCTTTTTAAATTCAAGACATCTGGCAGTATAAAGGATTGTTCCTCCTGTCTGAATGATATCTGATACAGAAAGATTATTCATATCAATGATATCTTCCTCTAAAAGACCTGCATATCCTCTTCTGATTCCTTTAACATTAAGTCCGTTTGAAATTCCTGTACGGACAACTGCTCTTATAGCAGCGTTCATTCCCGGTGCATCTCCACCGCTTGTCAGCACACCAATAGTCTTAACAGCATTACTCATAATGTCCTCCTTAAGTATCGTAAAATAAAAACGTTAGTATAAATTTTCCGAAACAATAAGTATAGTACAATAAGTATTTTTACATAAAATTTACTATGACTTATTCTCATTTATCCAATATAATTTTACGGCAAATTTAATTATTTTTCAATACTCTTTTCACGAATTGCAAGTGCCTCTTTCGGCATAAATTTAAAGTTTTCATCCCTAATCAGTCTTCTTGCATCTACACCTCTGCTTCTTGGAAGTCTTTTTATCTGTTTTTCCTTTGCTGCATAGATACATACCATATCTTTTCCGTCATACGGAAGCAGATTTTTATATAATTCCTGCTCTTTTGAAGCAAACTCATCCAAATCCTCAAATCGTATCCACAATTCACACGGTATCATGTCGAAAGGTATTATATCCTGGCATATAAGTTTTGCCGCACCGTTCTCGCTGTTTTGTGCCCTTCCCTTTACAAATACTTTTGCATCATCCTCAAGAAGTGGTTTAAGTCTCTCATAATCTCTAGGAAAAATTGTGACTTCAACTGTTCCATAAAGGTCCTCAATCTGAATATATGCCATAAGTTTATTTGTTTTTTTTGTGACTTTCACTTTCTTATCTGAAAGCATGCCACCGATAACAACACTTTCTCCGTCTGCGACTTTTGCCGATGAATTATCCTCGTCTTCCGATACCATAAAATCGAGTGATGACCTTGTGCAGTTTTTATCCATCAGCTCCGTATAATCGTTTAAAGGATGTCCACTTATATATATACCCAGAACTTCCTTTTCAAATCCAAGAAGTTCCTCTTTGCCAAATTCTTCAATGTCCGGATATTTTATCTCATTTGCCTTGTTGAGTTCTTCATCGCCCATATCAAAGAGCGACATCTGTCCTGCGACTGCATCTTTTTTCTCTCTGTTTACGCTGTCAAGCATCGAGTCGTACACCATCATTTTCTGACGGCGGTTTCCCGGCATCGAATCAAGTGCTCCTGCTTTTATAAAATTCTCTATTGTATGTCTGTTTATTTCTTTTGATGTAAGACGCTTCATGAAATCATACATGGATTCAAATTTTCCTCCACGTTTTCTTTCGGCTACTATAGCCTCGATAACTGGTTCCCCTACACCTTTTATTGCCGACATTCCAAATCGTATTGCGCCACCTGCCACATGAAATCTGCTGTATCCCTCATTTACATCAGGTGGAAGAATGTCTATGCCAAGGCTTTTGCTGCTCATAATGTATGATATGACTTTTGTCGTATTGTCTTTTACGGACGTGAGAAGTGCCGCCATAAATTCAACGGGATAATAACATTTTAAGTATGCTGTCTGATAAGATACTACCGCATACGCCGCCGCATGTGATTTGTTGAAAGCATATTTTGCAAAATCAATCATCTCATCATAAATTTTATTTGCAACAGCTTCATCTATTCCGTTTGCTACGCATCCCTTTACTCCCTCAGCTTCATTTCCATAAACAAAGTTTTTACGCTCTGCCTCCATGACTTTTGTTTTCTTTTTAGCCATGGCACGGCGTACAAGATCACTTCGTCCAAAACTGTATCCGGCAAGGTTTCTTACTATCTGCATTACCTGCTCCTGATATACAATACAGCCATATGTAGGTGCAAGTATCGGTTCAAGCTGCGGGCAGTCGTAAACTATACTGTCTCTGTTATTCTTTCCTGCTATATATTTGGGAATAAAGTCCATAGGTCCCGGACGGTAGAGTGATATTCCGGCAATAACATCTTCCATATTCTGAGGTTTTAACTCTTTCATGAACTGTCTCATGCCGGGACTTTCAAGCTGAAATACTCCCTCTGTCTTTCCTGTTCCTATCATTTCAAACACTTTTTTATCGTCATAATCAATATCCATCATGGTATCATCAGCAAGCCCTGCCATGTGTGCCGCATTCTGTATAACGGTAAGTGTTCTAAGTCCAAGGAAATCCATCTTTAACAGACCAAGTTCCTCAAGTGTTGTCATCGTGTACTGCGTTGTTATCGTTCCGTCAGAAGCTCTCGAAAGCGGCACATATTCATCTACCGCCTCAGGGCTTATCAAAACCCCTGCCGCATGCATTGATGTATGACGTGGAAGTCCTTCGAGACGCATTGACATATCAATAAGATTTTCCGCCTGCTCATCACTGTCATAAAGTGCTTTTAATTCAGGATTTTCCTTCAATGCCTTTTCTATTGTAATTCCAAGTTCCATAGGAATCGCTTTTGCAACCATATCCACAAAACTGAGTGGCAGATCAAGTGCTCTTCCGACATCTCTTATTGCATTTCTTGCTGCCATAGTTCCGAATGTTACAATCTGAACCACATGATTTCTTCCATATTTATCCATTACATATTTTATGACCTCAGGACGTCTTTCATAACAGAAATCTATATCTATATCAGGCATTGTCACTCGTTCAGGGTTCAAAAATCTTTCAAAGAGAAGGTCATACCTTAACGGGTCTATATTTGTAATCCCAAGCGTATACGACACAACACTTCCGGCTGCTGAACCTCGTCCCGGTCCGACGCTTATGCCATTGTCCCTCGCATATTTAATAAAGTCCCATACAATAAGGAAATAATCAACAAATCCCATGGTATGAATTGTCTCAAGCTCATATTCAAGCCTTTCCTTAAGTGACTTGTCAGGCTTGCCATATCTTCTTATAAGTCCCTCATTACAAAGCTTGTTCAGATATTCCCATGCCGTATATCCGTCAGGCACATCATAATGCGGCAGTTTATAGTTACCAAACTCAATCTCAACATGACATCTGTCTGCAACTTTTTCCGTATTTTCCAATGCTTCCAGTGCATACGGAAAAAGACTTTTCATCTCATCTTCCGATTTGAGATAATACTGACCCCCGTCATATCTCATTCTGTCCTCATCGGTAACTTTTTTCTGTGTCTGGATACAAAGCAAAATATCGTGTGCCTTGGCATCATCAGCCATTATGTAATGTACATCGTTTGTCGCAACAAGTTCAATTCCAGTCTCCTGGCTCATTCTGAGCAGTCCCTGATTTACAGTTGTCTGGTCTGATATTCCGTGATCCTGAAGTTCAAGAAAAAAATTATTTTCTCCGAATATATCTCTTAGTCTGAGAGCTTCTTTTTTTGCTTCGTCATAAAATCCCTGTCTGAGATTCGTTGCCACAATTCCGGCAAGACATGCACTAAGCGCAATAATTCCTTCATGAAACTGCTCAAGTACTTCATAATCTACTCTCGGTTTGTAGTAAAAGCCTTCCGTAAATCCTCTTGAAACAATCTTCATAAGATTTGCGTAACCCTTATCATTTTCCGCAAGCAGAACAAGATGGTTATATCTTCCTTCACCCTTTTCATTTTTCTTATCAAACCTTGACCCCGGCGCCACATACACTTCACAGCCTATTACAGGATTTATATCCGCCGCCTTACATGCTCTATAAAAGTCTATGACACCGTACATATTTCCATGGTCTGTAATCGCAAGATTTTTCATTCCAAGTTCTTTTGCTCTGTTTACAATCTCATTTATCTTGCATGAACCGTCCAACAAAGAATACTGTGTATGGACATGAAGATGCGTAAAACTCATATACACCGGCCTCCTCTTCTTTAAATGCAGCTACATAATAACGAAACTGTTATAATTTATAATTAAATAGTTTTTCAAAAAACAAAAAGCAGACTGCATCATATAATGTAACCGTCTGCTTTCATTTTTTATTTCAGGCAATATCTATCTATGCATTGGCTGTGCTTAAATACTTTACAATGTCATCCATAGCTGTCTGTTCATCATCTCCATTTGCTGAAACTACAACTTCCTCACCTGCTGTAAGTCCAAGTGTCATCATACCCATGATACTTTTTGCGTTTACTTTTCTGTCATCACACTCAACATAGATGCTGCTGTTGTACTGGCTTGCAACCTGAACTAATACTGCTACAGGTCTTGCCTCCAACCCATTCTGAAGCTGAATTTGAATTTTTTTTGTAATCATGTTGTTCCTCCTTTTGTCAGACATCGGATTCAGTCTCTCAACTGATACCCTCTTTTTCCTGTCTGAGCTCATTTGCAATATTGCTTAGTTTTTTCAAACGATGGTTAACACCGGATTTGCTTATGGGATTGTCTAACATTTTCCCAAGCTCCTGCAGTGAACTGTCAGGATACTCAAGTCTTAGTTCGGCAATCTCTCTCAATCCGTCTGATAACGTACCAAACCCCATATTACATTGAATATACTTAATATCTTCTATCTGCCTGGCGGCAGTATTTACTATCTTTGTTATATTTGCTGTCTCACAATTCACCTGTCTGTTTACGGAATTCCGCACTTCTTTGACAATACGGACATTTTCAAATTCCATAAGTGCCATATGTGCCCCTATGACATTTAAAAAATCGACTATCTGCGCTCCTTCTTTTATATAAACAACCTGATATTTTTTTCTCTCAACAATTTTTGCATCAATTTCAAAAGCACTCATTTCCTCTTTTAACTGCTCTGCAAGTTTTGCTGAAAGAACAGCTATTTCAAGATGATATCCCTTTTCAGGATTTGTCACCGAACCAGCTACCATAAATGCTCCTCGAAGGAATGCCCGCTTGCAGCACATATTTTGTACTATAAGCTTATTCACCGTTCCAAAATCACCCCATTGATTTTCATCATTCAACAATTTTATGGTCTTTAACACTTCTATTACAAGTGTGCTGTCTTTTATGCATATAAAATAATTCTTTGACTGAACTTGAAGATTATGTGTTCGTATCATTACCTCAGGTGAAGTATCAAACATACACTTTAATAACATATAAGATTTCTTTGCAACTGTCAAGTTCTCTGTTCGCATTTCAATATAATTATCATTTTTGAAATCTTTTTTTATATGTCCCGTAAGTGCAAATATTATCGCAAACTGTGCTATCTGGCAATGCCTTCCCCTGTCTGTCTGTTTTCCTATTTCATCTTTTACATCACTTGCAAATGACATGTGCTATTATTCTCCCTTTGTTTTTGCATCTTTTTCAATATCCCTATGTTCTGTTTTCAGACTGTATGGAAGTTCCTGCATATGTTTTGCCAGCGCATTTGCCACTGAGACAGAGCGATGTTTTCCACCTGTGCATCCTATTCCTATGACAAGCTGATTTTTTCCTTCTGTTATATAATTAGGTATAAGAAATTTCACCATATCAAACAACTTTTCGTCAAACTGCTTTGCCTGCTCCGATTTCATTACATAATCAAACACCTCAAAATCATTGCCTGTTTTCTTTTTTAGTTCCGGTATATAGTATGGATTGGGCAGAAATCTTACATCAAACACAAGGTCACAGTCTGCCGGTATTCCGTATTTAAAACCAAATGATAATATCGTAACAAAAAAGTTCTGATACTCTTCATTTTTGAGAAATATTTTATCTATCTCCTGTTTTAATTCACGTACAAGCATATGACTTGTGTCCATTATATAATCTGCACGTTTCTTTATAAATTGAAGTTCTTCTCTCTCCGCTTCTATTGCTTTATCAACCCTGCCCTGAAGTGCAAGCGGATGATTTCGTCTCGTCTCCTTGTATCTCTTAACCAAAACATTGCTGTCCGCATCAAGAAAAAGTACTTCATACTTATAACCTTCATTTTTCATCTCGTCGAGAATTTTATCAAGATATGAGAGTCCCTCAAGATTTCTTATGTCTATACCAAGTGCAAGCTTATCAATACTGTCAGTTTCACATATAAACATTTTTGTAAGTTTTGGTATAAGTTTTACCGGCAGGTTATCAACACAAAAATATCCGATATCTTCAAGCATTTTAAGCACTGAACTTTTTCCGGCTCCTGACATTCCCGTAACTATTACAAAACGCATATCCATCCTCATTTCTCCTGCCTTTTTATCAGGCTTTTAATTCCAACCAAGTTTTCTTACTTCCATTTCAAGAGTAACACCAAATTGTTTCTCAACCTCTTCTCTTACATGGTTTATCACGGCTTTTGCTTCTTCACATGTTCCGCCGCCCATATTTACCACAAAACCACAGTGTTTTTCAGATACCATAACATTTCCGACTCTGTAACCGCGCAGGCCTGCATCATCTATAAGTTTTCCGGCAAAATATCCCTCCGGTCTTTTAAATGTACTTCCGGCACTTGCATACTCTAACGGCTGTTTATCACGCCTTCTCTGCGAAAAATCTTTCATTTTGTCAAGTATTTCACTTTTATTTCCTTTTTTCAATGCAAATTCTGCCGACAATACAATCATTTTTTCTTTTTGTATAATGCTGCTTCTATATGAAAGTTCGAGTTCATCCATTGTAAGTTTTACAACTGTGCCATCACTCATAAGCACATCGGCACTTACTATGATATCCTTTATCTCCCCTCCGTATGCTCCGGCATTCATAGATACCGCTCCGCCGACTGTCCCTGGGATTCCTCCTGCAAATTCAAAACCTGTAAGCGAACTTTCCGATGCAAGTACAGCTGCCCTTGAGAGCATTACACCCGCCTCTGCATATATATAAGTTTCGTCACCGTCTTCTCTTTCTATATTTAAATTCTTAAGATTCTCAGTAGATACAACTACACCGTCATATCCTTCATCTGCTGCCAAAATATTACTTCCATTTCCAAGTATAAAATAATCACATTTTTCATTTTTAAGTAATTCTATTGTTTTTATTATCTTTTCTATATTATCAGGACTGACAAATACTTTTGCCGGACCTCCTATTCTGAATGTAGTATGTCTGCTCATAGGTTCCGACTCTGCTACCTGTTTTTCTCCATTTATATCGATAAGTTTTTTTACAATTTCAGATACGACCATATCGTCCTCCATTCTTTTATTTACCCCATATATTTATATCACAATGGTTATGAATGTTGCAAGCTTTACATTTTGGGGCTGATTTTATGACGCAGGGATTGATATAGTTTTATATAGTTTTATATAGATTTTTAAAATTTTTTTAAAAAGTACTTGATTTTTTCTTTTAGATAGGTTATAGTATAACTCGTCGGTGCGAAAGCATCATTCAAATATGTGCGCGTAGCTCAGCTGGATAGAGCGTCTGACTACGGATCAGAAGGCCGGGAGTTCGAATCTTCTCGCGCACGTTTGATTATCCTCGTATTATGAATTGTCATGATATGGGGATTTTTGTTTTTATCTTTTTATTTATGGTTTTATTTATGGAATGAGGTTTATATGTTTAAAACTTTGATTAAAGAGCTGTCTACTACTCAGATTATCGCCCTTGGTTTTTTAGGTACAATTTTCATAGGTGCTTTTATTCTATGTCTGCCTTTTTGTTCTTCCAATGGCACTTTTACTCCTTTCACCGATGCGTTATTTACTTCAACTACCTCTGTCTGCGTGACAGGTCTTGTTGTTGTCAATACAGCCTCTCACTGGAGTTTGTTTGGAAAAATCATAATTCTTATACTTATACAGCTTGGCGGTCTTGGTATTGTATCTTTCGTCACCGGTATTATGATGATTGCCGGAAGCCGTATTACTCTAAGTGACCGTCTTCTTTTGGAAGATGCACTGAATCTCAGCACACTTAAAGGATTGGTGCGCTTTTTGAAATTTATTTTTAAAGGAACATTTATAATAGAAATAACCGGCGCAATATGTTACAGTTTTGTTTTTATTCCGGATTATGGGCTGATAAAAGGATTGTGGTTTTCTCTGTTCCATTCGGTGTCTGCTTTTTGTAATGCAGGTATTGACCTGCTTGGCGAAAACAGCCTTGAAATATATGCTTCAAATGTATGGATCAATCTGATTACAATGTTTTTAATTATCTCCGGCGGAATAGGTTTTATAGTATGGAAAGATATTATGGACGGTTTTAAAAATCATTTTATAAAAGGATTTTCTTTTAAAAAATGTTTGCAAAAACTCAGGCTTCATACAAAAATAACACTTATCACTACTGCTATTTTAATTTTTGGCGGTGCATTGCTTATATTTCTTCTTGAATATACAAATTCAGATACAATTGGTAATATGAGTTTTTCAGGTAAGATAATCGCCAGTTTCTTCCAGTCTGTTACACTTAGAACTGCAGGTTTTGCTACTTTTTCACAATCAGGATTGAGACACGGTACCGTCCTTTTATGTTATTTTCTTATGATTATCGGCGGTTCCTCAATAGGTACGGCAGGCGGAATAAAAACAACAACCGCAGCCACCTTATTTTTAAGTACACGGGCAGTTGTAAAAAATAAAAACCACCTTTTTGTATTCAGAAAAAATATACCGCACCAAACTGTCACTAAAGCTCTCGCAATAACAATGGTCAGTATATCTTTTCTGTTGCTGGCATCCTTTAGCCTTTACCAGGCTGAAGGTGGTTCAATGGTCGATGTTGTCTACGAGACAACAAGTGCAATCGGAACTGTGGGACTGACAAGAGATTTCACTCCAAAACTTCATCTTTTAGGAAAACTTATTATAATCATATGTATGTACCTCGGTCGTATAGGCCCGATTTCAATGGTTATCTTCTTTAATAATGACTGCAGGAAAGAACTTGTATCTTTCCCTCACGAAGACATTACTGTTGGCTGATAAATTTAATTCACACAGCTTTTTGTGTTACAAAGAATTTGTGTCTGTGCGCACCTGACTCAAATCTTTTATATTCAGAAAATGTGCGCAGAAATGAGGATTGTATGGATAATTCATTTGCTGTTATAGGACTTGGAAAATTTGGCAGAAGTGTTGCAATAGAACTCACAAATACCGGTGCTGACGTTCTCGCCATTGATATTGATAAGGAACGTGTTCATTCCGTTGCTGATTTTGTAACATGTGCCGTTGCCGTCGATGTAAGAGATACAGAGGCTATGGATACTCTTGGTCTTTCAAATATGGATGCCGTTGTTATAGCTATCACTGGAAAACTTGATATAAGTATTCTCGCCACAATTTATGCTAAAGATGCAGGTGTTGGTACTGTTGTCTGCAAAGCACAGGATGAAACTCACAAAAAAATCCTTGAAAAACTTGGTGCAGACCAGACAATAATGCCTGAACAGGAAACCGGAATACGTCTGGCAAGGAAACTTTCTAACAGACGTGTTATAAATTTTATGGAAATATCAGATAAATTAAAAATGGTCGAAATTGATGTAAAAAATAACTGGGTTGATAAGACACTCAGAGAGCTTGACCTTCGCAACAAAGAAAACCTGAATGTGATAGCAATCAGAAAAGATACTTCATCAGAATATGAAGTAAATCCCTCTCCCGATATAAAACTCACAAACAATATGACCATGCTTATCACCTGCGATGTTAAAGACCTTGATAAACTTGTGTAATTTTTATTTTGAGCGAAAAAAATGCCACAGAACAACGATAAAATCGTGATACTCTGTGGCATTTTTTAACAGTGATTATTTTTTATTTTGTATTGTCAGATAAGTGATTCATAAAGCTTTGTAATATCTTCTACACTTGTCTCTTTTGGATTTCCCGGACGGCATGCATCATCATATGCCGACTGTGCAAGGAATGGAATATCCTCTCTCTTTACGATTTCTTTAAGGTCATCAGGTATTCCAACATCTTTTGAAAGCTGTTTTACGGCATCTACTGCTGCCTTTCTGTATTCTTCCTGTGACATGTTTTCTGTTCCTTCAACTCCCATTGCTTTTGCTATATCACGATACTTTTCCCCTGTAGCTTCTGCATTATATTCCATAACCGTAGGAAGTATGATTGCATTTGCAATGCCGTGTGGTGTATCATAAAGTGCTCCAAGAGGATGTGCCATACTATGTACTATACCAAGACCTACATTTGAAAATCCCATACCTGCAACATACTGTCCAAGTGCCATGCCTTCTCTGCCTTCAGGTGTATTGTCAACTGCTCCTCTGAGTGAACGTGAGATTATCTCAATTGCCTTTAAGTGGAACATGTCTGAAAGTTCCCACGCACCTGCCGTAATATAACCTTCTATCGCATGTGTAAGTGCGTCCATACCTGTTGCTGCTGTAAGACCTTTTGGCATAGATGACATCATATCAGGGTCTACAAATGCCACAACCGGAATATCTTTAGGGTCTACACAAACCATTTTTCTGTTTTTCTGCGCATCTGTTATAACGTAATTGATGGTAACCTCTGCTGCTGTTCCTGCTGTCGTAGGTACAGCAAGGATAGGCACTGATTTATTCTTTGTCTCAGCAACTCCCTCAAGACTTACAACATCTGCAAAATCAGGATTGTTGATAATAATTCCTATTGCTTTGGCAGTATCCATAGAAGAACCGCCACCGATTGCTATAAGATAATCTGCTCCTGATTTTTTGAAAGTTTCTACACCTGTCTGAACATTTTCAATAGTAGGATTTGGCTTAATATTTGAATAAAGTTCGTAGTCAAGGCTGTCCTTTTCAAGAACATCCAAAACTTTCTTTGTAACACCAAATTTCACAAGGTCAGGGTCTGAACATACAAAAGCTTTCTTGTAACCTCTCTGTTTAACCTCTGTAGCAATCTCTGCAACAGCTCCTGCTCCGTGATAAGATGTTTCATTTAAGATAAAACGATTTGCCATAATTTATCTACCTCCTATATAATTGTATTTTTGATGCCACGGATTGCTCCATTGCATCATATAATAATATTATTTTTGTACATAACTGCCAATTATTTTTGCATAATCAACATTTTTATATATACATTATACAAATCATATTAGGATAAATCAATATAAATTTATGGTTGTAGTTATAATTTCTTTTAATCGTATTCCTAAATTAAAATACCGTTGCAAAGTACAAGTCCGAATACTGCAGATATGAGAATAAGCACTCCGTTACCTGCCTTAACCTTTAACATAAGAACAAGATTTACTATATAAATAATAAATGTAATTACAAGTGTTATTGCTACTTTGCCGCCTATGGCAAGTCCTGTTGCAATGTTCTGATATATCATTGACACCATGACATTTAATAAAAGTCCGGCTATTATAGGTCTAATCCATCTTCCTATAAGTCTGAATACTGCTATTCCCTCAAATTTTTCATATAAATAATAAATTATACAAAATACAATACCCGATGCAGCCACACTGCACGCAAATCCGGCAAGTGCAACCCCGAAACCTTCAAGTATGCTGTTATTTATATCGTATCCGATGAAATATCCGATTCCGGCAAGTGTTTTACATAAAATCGAACCCGGCAATACATTAACTATTGATACAAGCTGGCTGTAAAACTCACTTTCCTTTATCATTCCAGTACTTACAAACATACCGTCAGCTACAGACAAATATGCATCTCCGCCTCCGAATGATATGATTGATGAAGCAAATCCTCTCAAAAGATAAATCCATGTATCTTTTGTTATTATTACCGCCGGTATCGAAAGGATAAGTAAAAACAGAAACCATGTAACCATTTCTTTTGTGAATTTCGCAGTTGTAAGTTTATTGCCTGATTTTAAAATTTCCTCTTCAGATCTTTTTCCTTTGCTCATACCATATCTTGTACAGATGCAAAGTCCACGGATTGCAAGTACAAACATTAACACCTTTAATCCTGTTTCAAGATACGCATTCTGGATAATCCCTGCTTTTCCCACACAAAGTACATATAATATAATTATTATTCCTGATACTAGCGTATTTTTAATATTAAATCTGCAATGTGTATAAAAAATCCCAAAGAAGGCTATTCCCAGAACCTGAACTGTTGACAGACCAAATATCGGCGAAGCTTTTATACCGAGTATACTGTAAACCGATTTTCCGCATGATAATAAAAATACAGCTATCATTATCACAAATGCACGCTGAAACCTCTTTGTGCTCTCTTTTTTGGCTTCCTGCATGCTTTTTACGGCATACTGTGTAAGAAGGCAGCTTATAAACGCAGTAAGTCCGATAGACAGACATTCTATCTGTACAAAAAGCTGTTCATCAACTTTTGACAATACAGACAGCATAAGTACAGTCATAAGCACTCCCGGAAAAGCCATAAGAAATGCAGCAAGTGCCATTCCTCTTGCACCATACGCGCGCTTTCCAAGACCTGTCGCAATCTCTACAGGAAGTGCTCCCGGAGTGATACTGGCGACAATAACATCCTTATCATATTCACTTTTTTCAACTATTTTCTGGTCTTCTACAACTTCTCTCTCTATAACAGGTATAAGAGCTGTTCCTCCACCGAAACCAACAACACCTATTTTAAAAATCGAAGCCATCAGTTTAAATTCTTTTTGTATATTTGCCTTCATATTTTAAATTCCTATCTTTTTTCTATATCATATAGGATTACTATGAATAAAGCAACCCTGCTCAAGAAAAAAGTTAACTTATATTACAAAATCAAATACTCTTATTTAATTTCATTACAATATTAGATACATTATATTTAGTAAAATCTGACAAAGACAGTATACAGAATTTTTATTGCTATATACTGTCCTTTGTCTATAAGTGTTTCTTTAATTCCGAATATATATAATCAGCTGTCTCTTCTATTGTTCTGCCTGTAGTATCTGCTTCAATATCAGGTGCTTCAGGTGCCTCATAAGGACTTGAAATTCCTGAAAAATCTGCTATTTTTCCGGCTCTCGCCTTTTTGTAAAGTCCTTTTACATCTCTTCTTTCGCACTCTTCTATAGGTGTGCTTATATAAACTTCAATAAAACTGTCCTCACCTATTATTTTTTTTGCATTCCTTCTATCCTTTCTAAAAGGAGAAATAAATGATGTAAGTACAATAACTCCCGCATCATTCATCAGTTTAGATACTTCAGCTATACGTCTTATGTTTTCAACCCTGTCTTCCTCGCTGAATCCAAGATTTTTATTTAATCCCATTCTGACATTATCACCGTCAAGCACCATGGTCTTTTTTCCGTAAACAAACAATCTTTTTTCCAATTCATTTACTATTGTAGACTTGCCGGCTCCTGATAACCCCGTAAGCCATATTGTTTTAGGCTGCTGCCCCATTTTTTCGGCACGAACCTCTCTTGTTATGTCCATATTATGCCATGTAAGATTATTTTCCGACTTTGCTGTTGTATTTTTTGATTTTGGTAACTGCTCCATATTTTCCTCCATATTTTGCCAGGTTGTCTGTAATTTATCCCTCCCTAATGTAGTACAACTAAAATTAAATCTTTAATATATTCATTATACTAAAACGCTTGATTTTGCATCAATCATAAATATTAGATGCCACGGATTGCTCCACTATATTACTTTATAATACGAATCTCATTTTTTAATTTATGAACCTCATCATCATATTCAACATATACATGATATTCATCTTTCTCAAAATCATTTAAAGGAATTGCAAATCCCTCTTTTTTATTCACAAATTTTACATTTTCCATATCTTTGACATATGAATGCTTCTCTCCGATAAAATATATTTTATCTACCGTTCCCGGTCTCATATTACACAAAAACAAATCATCACATATTCTGCCGCCCCCAAAGAAATATCCGTCTGTCTTATTTTCAGACAGTGCCGGCATAATGCCTTCAAACTTTTCTAAAGGATTAAGTTTTCCTAAAATCGCATTGTCATTTTTCTCCATTGATACGCAATAATCTTTTATATCCGGTGCAAACGGCCATGCATTAGAAAAAACTTTTTTGATACCTGCACCGTGCAGTTTTTCTCCTGTTGCTGCATCTATCTCTTGGATTATACCTCTAACACCCCCTGTTTGTGTTCTCAGATAGCCTTGAGCGACCAAAAGATACTTTTCATCTTGTGAATGAAGCACTCTTGAAAATCTTATTGAACTTGGTACCTCAATACATTTTTCAACTTTTAATGACATGTCATTCTCGTCTATGTCTATTATTTTGACCAATGAATTTTTTACAGACCGCTTTCCTCCGGGTACAATCACTTTCCCATCAATTTTGACAACATTTCTTATATCAAACAATACTGCTTTCTGTTTCCCGTTATTGTCCTCTATAAGAGATGTATATTCAGGCAACGAACATATCGGTATCTTTGCGCTCTTCTCATCATTCACAGATATATCCTTTAGTACATATTTTTCTGCTTTACTGTCTTTCCATACCTGCGGCGGTGCTATAATCCACTCAATCTTTTGTTCATTCCAGTCAATATTTATAACAGAATTCAATCTCTTTGCAGTTATGAGAAGCTTGCCACTATTATACTCAATATACGATGTATCAATCCAATTATCGTACTGCCTGTATTCTTCTCCTATAAGGGCATGTATGTCACAATATTTTACAAGCTCCCCCGTATTTAAATTTAATTCTGCTATTCTGTCTGAAAGATGTTCATCATCAGATGACGTTATAAAGAAAAGTGACTCTCCATGCTGGGCTATGGCTCTTCCTATTTTGTATTCAAGAAGATATGTCTTATAAACCCTTCCCATATAATCTATCTCATGATATCTGCATGGTGTAACTTTTCCATACTTATCAACTCTGTTCGCCGTCTTATCTACAAGAAGAAAATGCCCATTTGCAAGAGGAATCATACCTAATCTTCCCGTTTTTATCTGAAGCGAATATCTTACATCACCATGCCCGTCAATCGCTACAGGACTTCCTATGGCAGTATTTAACAGTATAAATCCAAAATGTGACATTTTCATGTCGTTGTCAGATACCATCTTTCTTATGTTTTCCTGAATCGGAGACACATATATCTGTAACATTCTGTGCTTGACAACTTCACCATTTTTATCAACAAGTTTAAGGTCTATCTTATTATTTCTTCCTCCATAAAGTCCAAGTATAGGAACTCTGTGTCTTGTAGTAAATCCTGTCTCACCCGTAAAATCACAATCAGGTGTATCACCGAGAACTCTGTACACAACTTTATACTCTTTTGAAGAATTAAACAAAATAAGTGCTGTCTGCTTTGCGACACCATATGGATCAGGTATCACAAGCATATATTTGAATGTGTAAAGATGTCTGTCCAATATCTTTTCAAATGCATAATCCCTTACCTGTGCCTGAAAACTTTTCTGCATTTCCTTTTTGAACGGCGACATTACCCTCTTTTCTTTTCTTTCAAATACCTCTGTCTCGTACATCCTGTCCAATTTGTTAAGGTCACTTACACTGTAAGTCATCTTTCCGCCATTCTTTACTTCAACAAATAATTTTTTCATATTTATTAGCCTTTCAGTTTCATTGTAAGCTGAATCCTCTTTTTCTCAAGATCAACACTCATAACTTTAACATCAACTATATCTCCTACACTTACTACATCAAGCGGATGCTTTACAAATTTACTGTCAGAAAGTTCAGATATATGAACAAGTCCGTCCTGGTGAACTCCTATATCCACAAATGCACCAAAATCAATAACATTTCTTACCGTTCCTTTTAATATCATTCCCGGTTTTAAATCTTTCATTTCAAGCACATCTGTACGAAGTATAGGTTTTGGCATCTCATCACGCGGATCTCTTCCCGGCTTCTCAAGCTCCTTTACGATGTCTGAAAGTGTTATTTCTCCTATTCCAAGTTCCTCTGCCATTTTAGCTTTATCTTTTATTCGGTACTCAATGCTGTTTTTAACATTTTTTCCTGACGTTGATGAATTACTCTTTTTGTTATTTGATTTATCTTCATCTTCATTAAATTCAATGCCGTCACCATCACCTAAAGCCTTCATAAGTGCAGCTCCAAATGCTGAATTTTTCTTTTTAATGACAAAGTCTTTTTTCTTTTTCTTCTTTTCAGGATTGGCTGTTTCTGACTTCTTTATCTTATCATTTGTCTTTGCGGCTTCTGCCTGTATCTCCTTTAATTCATCCTGGGAAATTCCCAATTTTTCCAAAAGTGCCTCCGCTGCCTCATATGACTCAGGGTGAACGCTTGTCGCATCAAGAGGATTATCTCCTCCCTCTATTCTTAAAAATCCCGCACATTGAAGAAATGCCTTCGGCCCAAGCTTTGCTACTTTTAGAAGCTGTTTTCTGTTTGTAAATTTACCATTTTCCTCTCTGTAAATTACAATATTTTTTGCTATAGTTTTGCTTATTCCTGAAATATATTCAAGAAGCGATGCGGATGCGGTATTTATATCCACTCCGACTCTGTTTACACAGTCCTCTACTACTCCCGTAAGTGTTTCTTCAAGCTTTTTTTGGTTCATGTCATGCTGGTACTGACCTACACCGATTGATTTTGGGTCAATCTTTACAAGTTCTGCAAGTGGGTCTTGAAGCCTTCTTGCTATCGATGCGGCACTTCTCTCTCCAACATTCAAATCCGGAAATTCCTCTGTCGCAAGTTTGCTTGCTGAATATACCGACGCTCCTGCTTCATTTACAATAATATACTGAACAGGCTTTTTGATTTCCTTTAACATATCGGCAATTATAAGCTCGGATTCCCTCGATGCTGTTCCGTTTCCTACTGATATAAGCGAAATATCATATTTATCAATAAGTTTTTTTACGGCAGCCTTTGTTTCTTCTATCTTATTTTGCGGCTCCGTCGGAAATACTACAGTGGTATCAAGCACTTTTCCCATACTGTCAACTACTGCAAGTTTACATCCTGTTCTGAATGCCGGGTCCCAGCCAAGTACGTTTCTTCCCTGAATAGGTGGCTGCATAAGAAGCTGCTCGAGATTTTTACCAAATACCTTTATCGCTCCGTCCTCTGCCTTTTCAGTAAGTTCATTTCTTATCTCACGCTCTATCGCAGGTGCTATAAGTCTCTTATAACTGTCCTCTATTGTCTCTGAAAGGATTTCGTTTGTATTCGGATTGTCATTTGTGAGCACCTTTTTCTTCAGATAGCCTATAATTCTTTCTTCTGGTGCCTCAATCTTTACCGTTAGGAATTTTTCTTTTTCTCCTCTGTTTATTGCAAGAATTCTGTGTCCTACAATCTTGTCAAGTTTCTCCTGAAACTCATAATACATCTCGTAAACCGACTTTGCTTTCTCGTCTTTAGCATTTGAAATAAGAAAACCTTCCTGCATTGTTATGTTTCTTATGTACATACGATAATCTGCATTATCGGAAATAATCTCAGCTATTATGTCTTTTGCTCCCGATACAGCATCTTCTGCGGAATTGACTTCCTTTTCCTCTGATATGTAATCTCCGGCTATATTTTCTATAGGTTCTGTAGTTGTCTGCTCAAGGATAATATCTGCAAGCGGTTCAAGACCTTTTTCTTTGGCAATTGTTGCTCTTGTTCTTCTCTTTGGCCTGTATGGTCTGTAAAGGTCATCTACAACAACCTGTGTCTGTGCCTGCTCTATCTGGGCTTTAAGTTCCTCTGTAAGTTTTCCCTGCTCCTCAATACTTGCTATAACCTGTGCTTTCTTTTCTTCAAGGTTTCTAAGGTATGTAAGTCTCTCATTAAGATTTCTAAGCTGCTCATCATCAAGCGAACCATGTGCTTCTTTTCTGTATCTCGCAATAAAAGGAATTGTGTTCCCCTCATCTATAAGTTTTATTACAGCTTCAACCTGCCACTTTTTTATTTCCAATTCCTCGGCAATCTTTGCCGCAATATCAAGTCTGCTTTCCATGTTACTCTCCATTCATTCAAAAAAACAACAATAGACGGCTATAAAATAGCCGCCCACTGTCAATTTATAAGTAGTGTTATACTACAACGATTTAATTTTTCCGCGCCAACTATTTTTATGTTTCACTATGCATCAAAACGAATCTTATTTATAACATTTCCCATCTCTTTTGCCGCATTTTCATATACTGCTTCAGTGATATCTTTTGTTACAAAACCTGTTTCGTCTGTATAACCTGCATCCACAAACTCAACTTCGCCAAATAATTCCTTGATTTTTGCTTCATTATCAGCTTTGTTTCCTGATACTCTTACAAAGAATTTTGATACTACTTCGTCCATTGGCATAAGCTCAAGTTTATCAGCAGACCAAATTATATTTATATTATTTTCAAGATTTTTTGACGCTTCCATGATGTCAGAAACAACAGCACTTGCTGTTGCAAGCTTTCCTGCTCCCTGACCATAAAACATTACATCACCAACCATGTTTCCTTTTACAAGTATGGCGTTAAATACACCGTCTACGCTGTAAAGAGGATGGTCATGTGTGATAAGCTTAGGTGCTACCATTGCACTTACCTTGTCACCTGCTAATTTGCTTGAACCAAAAATCTTTACTTTCGCTTTGAGCTTTGATGCGTAATTTATATCTCTGTCTGTTATCTTTGTGATACCCTCTGTATAAATATCTTCAAAGTCAAGCTGTTTGCCATATGCAAGTGATGTGAGGATTGCAATTTTACGGCATGCGTCATATCCCTCTACATCTGCAGTAGGGTCTGCTTCCGCATAACCTTTTGCCTGTGCATCTTTAAGTACCGAGTCAAAATCAGAACCGTTTTCTGTCATCTCAGTAAGAATAAAGTTTGTAGTACCGTTTAATATACCCGAAATTTCCTCTATCTCATCAGGAGCTAATGATGTCTGAAGTGGTCTTATTATAGGAATACCGCCGCCAACGCTCGCTTCAAATAAAAAGTTTACATTTTTGTCTCTGGCAATCTGTAAAAGTTCAGTACCAAATGCAGCAACAAGTGCTTTGTTTGATGTTACAACATTTTTTCCTTTGAGAAGACTTGCTTTTACAAATTCATATGCCGGATGAAGTCCTCCCATTGTCTCAACAACTATCTTTACTTCATCATCATTTTCAAGTATTGAAAAGTCATGTACAACATAATTTTCTGCTGGGTCTCCCGGAAAATCTCTAAGGTCAAGTACATATTTTACTTCTATATCCTGACCTGCTCTTTTTGTTATAATATCACTGTTTTTGTTTAATATCTCAAAAACACCTGAACCTACTGTACCATATCCTAATATTCCTACTTTTACCATCTCTTCCTCCATTCCTCTCTTACTTTTCTTTGTCTGCTGATGTAATCCATGCAAGATATGCATTTATAAACGGATCTATGTTTCCGTCTAAAACACCTGTAACATTACTTACTTCCTGACCTGTTCTGTTATCCTTAACCATAGTATACGGCTGCATAACATATGAACGAATCTGGCTCCCCCATCCATTATCCTTGACTTCTCCACGGATACCGCTTGCTTTTTCAAGCTGCTCCTGCTGTTTAAGCATATAGAGTTTTGCTTTGAGCATCTGCATGGCTTTATCTTTATTCATATGCTGCGATCGCTCATTCTGACACTGTACCACTATTCCTGTCGGGAAATGTGTGATACGGATTGCCGATGATGTCTTGTTTATGTGCTGTCCTCCTGCACCGCTTGAACGATATGTATCAATTCGGATATCATCATCTGCTATCTCAACGTCAAGGTCTTCCTCTATATCCGGCATAACATCACATGATACAAATGAAGTCTGCCTTTTTCCTGCCGCATTGAACGGTGAAATTCTTACAAGTCTGTGAACACCATGTTCCGATTTCAGATAACCGTATGCATTTTCACCATCTATCTGCAATGTAACTGATTTGTATCCTGCTTCGTCACCGTCAAGAAAATCTATCATTTCGACATTGAAACCTTTTTTTTCAGCCCAGCGCTGATACATTCGACAGAGCATACTTGCCCAGTCACAGCTCTCTGTTCCGCCTGCTCCCGCATGAAGTGTAAGTATTGCATTACACTTATCATACTCTCCGCTTAGCAATGTTTCTATCCTAAGTGATTTATACTCATCTTCAAATACCTGAAATGATTCCTCAACTTCCGGCAAAAGACTGGCATCATTTTCTTCCTCAGCTATATCGATAAGTGTAAATATATCATCTCTGTCTCCACAAAGTTTTTCATACCTTTCTATAACTGACTTTAATTTTTTACAATCCTGAACAACCGCTGCCGATTTATTCGGGTCATCCCAAAATCCCGGCTCTTCCATGGTGTGTTCCAATTCTTCGACTCTGTCACGCTTATTAGCTAAGTCAAAGTGAGTTCCCCATTTCAAGCAGTGGTTCATCGTAATTTGATAATGAAATTTTTATATTATCAAATTCTACCATCAACTCACCTCTTTCTATAAATAACGGAACATATGACGAAACGCACATATGCCCCGTATTCTGCAAAAATATGCACTTAAATTCTTATTCCAAAGAATAAATATTTTTAACTTTTTATTCTTTGAATTTTTCCATAGAATTTCTGTTCTCTGGAATTTTTATTTAAAATTTTCTTCCACAGCACATTTTGTATTTCTTGCCGCTTCCGCATGGGCAAGGGTCATTTGGCTGTATCTTCTTTCCTTCGCGTGTCTTTGGCTTCGCTGCTACAGTCTCATCTTTGTTTGTTCCTGTAACCTTTGCAACCTGCTCACGCTCTACTTTCTGCTCTATCTGAATATGAGTAAGTGCTTTTACTGTCTCTTCCGTAATAGCATCTATCATTGCATCAAACATGTCAAATCCGGCAAATTTGTACTCAACTACAGGATCTCTCTGGCCATATGCCTGAAGACCGATGCCCTGACGGAGCTGATCCATATCATCAATATGATCCATCCATTTTCTGTCAATAACTTTGAGAAGAATAATTCTTTCTACTTCTCTTATCTGATCTGCATCAGGGAATTCTGCTTCTTTAGCTTCATATACTTTTACAGCTTCCTCTTTAAGTCTCTGTATAAGTTCTGCTTTTGTCGCATGTTTTTCTTCTTCCTCTGTAAGCACTATCTTCTGGATAGGCACTATCGGACGAAGTACATTATTTAATTCAGCGATATCCCATTCCTCAGGTGATGACTCATCACCGATAATTGATAATACACATTTTTCTACAACATCAGTAATCATCTTGTAGATTGTGTCACGCATATTCTCACCGTCAAGTACCTTGCGGCGTTCTTTATAGATAACTTCTCTCTGCTCGTTGTTTACACGGTCAAATTCAAGAAGGTTCTTTCTGATTCCAAAGTTGTTGCCCTCAATCTTCTTCTGTGCACTTTCAATGGCATTTGAAAGCATTTTGTGCTCAATCTGCTCTCCGTCAGGCATGGCTGAGAACAGTCCCATAAGTCTTTCTGAACCGAAAAGACGCATAAGATCATCTTCAAGTGAGATATAAAAACGTGACTCACCAGGATCACCCTGACGACCTGCACGACCACGAAGCTGATTGTCGATACGGCGTGACTCATGTCTCTCTGTACCTATTATCTTAAGTCCTCCAAGTTCTTTTACTCCCTCGCCAAGTTTAATATCAGTACCACGACCTGCCATGTTAGTAGCAATCGTAACTGCTCCCATCTGACCTGCATCTGCGATAATCTCAGCTTCAAGTTCATGGAATTTAGCATTAAGGACCTTATGAGGTATTCCCTTTTTCTTAAGTTTATCACTGAGGTACTCAGATGTATCAATGTTTATTGTTCCGACAAGTACAGGTTGTCCCTTCTCATGTGCTTCTACAATGTCTGCAACAACCGCATTGAATTTTTCTTCCTTTGTCTTGTATACCGCATCTTCATAATCAATACGGGCAACCGGAAGATTTGTAGGAACTTCAACAACATCCATCTCATAAATGTCACGGAACTCTTTCTCTTCTGTAAGAGCAGTACCTGTCATACCCGATTTTTTAGCATATTTGTTGAAGAAGTTCTGGAATGTAATAGTCGCAAGAGTTTTGCTCTCTCTCTTAACCTTTACATGCTCTTTTGCTTCTATCGCCTGATGAAGACCATCTGAGAAACGACGTCCCGGCATGATACGTCCTGTAAACTCATCAACGATAAGTACCTGGTCATCTTTTACTACATAATCTTTATCTTTGAACATAAGAGAATGTGCTCTCAATGCAAGATTTATGTTGTGCTGTAATTCAAGATTGTCAGGGTCTGCAAGGTTTTTGACCTGGAAAAATCTCTCGGCTTTTCTTACACCTTCTTCAGTAAGGTTTACATTTTTATCTTTTTCATCAACAACATAATCACCTGTTTCCTGCTCTTCCTCATTCATAATGAAATCCATCTTTGAGAGTTCTTTTGCAGTACCTCTTGTGAGCTGTTTTACAAATATATCACAGGCTTCGTAAAGTTTTGTTGACTTTCCGCTCTGCCCTGAAATAATAAGTGGTGTTCTTGCTTCATCAATAAGAACTGAATCAACCTCATCGATAATGGCATAGTGAAGTTCTCTCTGTACAAGTTCTTCTTTGTATACCACCATGTTGTCACGAAGATAATCAAATCCAAGTTCATTATTTGTAGCATATGTTATATCACAGTTGTACGCTTCTCTTCTTTCGTCATTGTCCATCGAATTCAGTATAACACCAACTGTAAGCCCAAGAAACTCATGAACTTGTCCCATCCATTCGGCATCACGTTTTGCAAGGTAATCGTTTACAGTAACGATATGAACACCTTTTCCCTCCAATGCATTTAAATACGCAGGAAGTGTAGAAACAAGTGTCTTACCTTCACCTGTACGCATCTCGGTAATTCGTCCCTGATGGAGAATCACACCACCGATAAGCTGTACACGATAGTGTCTCATTCCAAGAACTCTTGTTGCTGCCTCTCTCACTGTTGCATAAGCTTCAGGAAGCAAATCATCCAAAGTCTCTCCCTTTTCAAGACGCTCCTTAAATTCAGGTGTCTTAGCTTTAAGCTCATCATCTGTTAATTTCTCGAACTCAGGTGCAAGAGCTTCTATTTTATTCACTATCGGAATAATTCTTTTCACTTCATGCTGACTGTGAGTACCGAAGATTTTACTAATTATACTCATGAATTTCACTCCTATACATTATTACTGTTTATGTAGTATTTAACCACCTAAAAAAACTATTTCCTAGTATAACATTAAACAGGGGGTTTTTCAACTACTGTTTTTTCTAAACGAAACAGCCCCGGATAACTCTCCAGGGCTGTCTATTGGCTTAAATTATTTATTTTTCATACTCTCATTTGATATATGTAACACTCTCTCCAAAGTGTCTATCTCATCAATTAAAATTCAGGCTCAATAAGTCCGAATGTATTTCCCTTTCTCTTATAAACAACATTTACTTCGTCTGTTGCCGCATTGCGGAATACATAGAAGTTGTGTCCGAGAAGATCCATCTGAATGCATGCCTCCTCAGGATCCATAGGCTTCATGCCGAATTTCTTTGAACGGATAATCTTAATCTCGTCATCCTCCTCAATCTCTTCCTCGATGAATGCCTTGCTCAAACTTGCTGCTGACTGCTGTCTGTCAACAAGTTTATTTTTGTATTTGCGTAACTGTCTCTCAATAACCTCCTCAACCAAATCTATTGAAACATACATATCGTCGCTGACCTGCTCAGCACGTACAATGTTTCCTTTCATAGGGATTGTAATCTCTATTTTCTGTCTTTCTTTCTCTACACTCAAGGTAACGTGAACTTCAGTTTCCGGAGTGAAATACCTCTCAAGCTTTCCTATCTTTTCCTCGATTGCTGCTTTAAGTCCATCTGTTACATCAAGATTTTTACCACTGATAATAAATTTCATGACTATCACTCCTTTACAAATTGTTAAATATATTATAACTCACGTTTTCCAAAAAAGCAAGTAAAATTGCACAATCGTTTCGACTTTTTTAGTCTTTTATTATACATTTATCACAAACACGTTGCTGTTAAGTATTTTTTGATAATTGTATATGTTTGTGTGACAATTCAAATCCACAAATTTTATTGTTAATCTGTGGATTTGAATTTTGTGGATAATGTTGATAACTTCGTGCATAACTATACTTTTTCGCATTTTTCGACATATTACACCAATGTTTTATGTCGATTTATCAACATTTTTTGTTGATTTAGTGTTCATAACCACAATTTTACGAGATTTTTTTTGCTTTATTCTATCTGTTATCACATTCTCCGTGCATTGTTTTGCACTACTTTTTCTGTATTTCCTTCTAAATTGTCAGACAATTTAGTTGACTCTATAACAAATTACCATCCGGCGGCTTGACCCGCCAAACACCGACAAAAGGATTGGAAGTGCATCATAAAATTCTTCTTATACAATAAGGTGTTCTGTAATTCATTTTGGATATTTTTACTCCATCTTTCTCATTGCTTGAATGAATTACCTCACCGTCTCCGATATAGATAGCAACATGTCCGACTTTCTTTCCGTTTTTATAAAATACAAGGTCTCCCTCCTGTACGGATGATGAACTCACCTTTGTACCATATGATGACTGTTCCAAAGAAGTTCTCGGAATGCTGTAACCAAATTCCTTATATATACTCTGGGTAAAACCTGAACAGTCAGAACCTTTTGTCAAACTTGTTCCGCCATATTTATATGGGCATCCCAAAAACTTTTTAGCATATTTTACAATTTTGCTGCCGGTAACTTTATTTTTATCTGTATCGTTGTCTGTATCTCCCTTTGCCGCATCGCTGTCAGTTGTCGTTGTGTCATTTTTTGCGGTACTGTTTGTAGAACTGCTTGCTTTTTCCGCCTCCTGCTGTTTCTTCTCGTCTGCAAGAATCTTTGTTATTGAAACAGGACGTTTGTATTTAACTCTTAAATTAACATAATCCTTGGCAACATATCCTATATCACCGTCAATAGCAATCCTTACCCAGACTTTTCCACACTTCTTTACATAAAAACTCTCACCTGACGCAATCTGTGTGATAACTTTTGCTTTTTTGCTGGATTTTTCCCTTACATTTAATGAAGAAATACTCTTTTTAACGGTAATATACTGCACTCCATATTTTTTTGCAAGTTTCTGTGCCTCTGCCCCTGTTGCCAGATATTCTTTTTTTATGTATCCTCTGAAACTTCCGCTTTTTATAAGTGCCCATCCGTTTTTGTAAGTCTTTGTTATTGTAACTGCACTTCCCCTGTAAAGTCGACCCTTTATTTTTCCCTGCAAAGACGGCTTATTTCTGATATTCACATAGTCGTTTGCAATCGATATGGCAAGATTTTTATTTGCTGCATCTGCCTTTTCAGTTTTTAATGCAGATGCACCACAAATGATGACAAGCTGCGATGCCACTATCAATCCACATCTGATAATTTTTTTCCTCAAATGTATCTTTTCCATAACCTACCTCTCATTTTTTGTACGGTCGCTGTTCACCTGTACAATGTAAGTAAACAGTACTATATAACTATTTTGTCGCAACAGCCTCTATCTCTATTGCAACATCTTTCGGAAGTCTTGCAACTTCTACACATGACCTTGCTGGATATGGCTCTTCAAAATACTTTGCATATACTTCATTTATCTTGCCAAAATCGTTCATATCACTGATAAATACTGTTGTTTTTACTACATTTGCTGTTGAAGTGCCTGCTGCCTCAAGAAGTGCTTTAAGGCTTGTGAAAGCTCTCTCTGCCTGAACATCTGCAGGTCCTGTTACAAGTTCTCCTGTTGCAGGGTCAATTGGAACAACCCCTGATGTAAATACAAGTCCGTTTACCTCTACTGCCTGTGAATATGGTCCGATAGCCGCAGGTGCTTTGTCTGTACTAATAATATTTTTCATTTAGTCAACCTCTTTTCTGCGCTGATACATAAATCTTCATGAATTAAAATCTTAATTTTTTTATCGTATTATTATCTTTTTGCAGTCTCAACGCTACAACCACAAAATTATTAAACTTTTCTTACATTTTACAGTATAACTCAAAATTGCACAATTTACAAATTTAACTGGATTTTTTTTTATCAAAAATGTATACTTAGTATAATTGTTTACCCGCTATTTTGACAACAGCTGTCAATCTATTCAGCTACGAGTAAATTTTACAGAATTACAGAATATGTGAACAGAACGGAGGACCCTAAATTTGAGAAACGAATATTCCAAAAATGAAAAATCTTATTCACGTGGCAGACAAGACCATAAGCCTTATAGAAAAAATAACAAAGAAAATGACAGAACATTCAGACATAAAAGAAATGATAAGACAGATGAACAAAAAAAGAAAAGTGCAATCCCAATAGGAAAAACTCAGGAACTTATAGTTGTTAAGACCACAGATTTCGGTGTATTTTTAAATACTCCTACCGGTGATGACAGCGATAAGATACTTCTTCCAAAATCACAGGTTCCAAAAGATACGCAGCCGGGTGATGTTTTAAATGTATTTGTTTACAAAGATTCAGAGGACAGACCTATTGCTACTATGGAAGAACCATCATTAGAGTTAGGTCAGGTTGCCAGACTCTATGTAAAAGAAATAACAAAAATCGGTGCTTTCCTTGACTGGGGTCTTTCAAAAGACCTTCTTCTTCCTTTTAAAGAGCAGCTTTATGAGGTAAAAGAAGATGATGCCGTTTTGGTGACACTATATGTTGATAAGAGCGACAGACTTTGTGCTTCCATGAAAGTTTACAATCATCTTTCCAATGAATCGCCTTACAAGAAAGATGACGAGGTATTTGGCCGCGTATATGAGATAAGCGACAATTTTGGTGTATTTATTGCTGTTGACGATAAATACTCTGCTCTTCTTCCCAAAAAAGAAGTTTTTGAAAAATACCGCATAAATCAGCCTGTCTACGCAAGGGTTGCACAGGTTATGGAGGACGGCAGGCTCACATTAAGTGTCAAGAAAAAAATACCTGAGCAGATGAACGATGATGCTTCATTTATATATGAAACTTTACAGAGAGAGAACGGTTTTCTTCCATTTAATGATAAATCCGATTCCGAAGCAGTTAAAAACCGTTTTCATATGAGCAAGAATGCCTTTAAGCGTGCCATCGGGCATTTGTATAAAGAAAGGCTTATCACAATTGAAAAAGATGGCATACATTTGAATTAGTTTTTTGTTTTATTTAATGCTTACTGCCTCCTTACTAAATAGATGTTATACGAACAATGGCGTTATAACACCGTAGCGGTACTTAAAGTTACAAATCAAGCACCTTAAGTAACGACGGACGTTCTAACGCCATTTGTTGCATATATTTTATTCTTTTATCACGGTAATTATACGCTCTTTACTCCGAAAATTCTCCAAATTTTCTAAATCTTTTATATCTGTCGTCAAGCAATCTGTCAATATCTTTTTTCATCAGCTCCGGCAATTTCTTTCTAAGTACCTCTCTCAACTGGTCTGTCGTATAATTTAAATTATTTTCTATTCCGTCTTTGTGCTCTTGAAATGTTCTGTCTGATACTCCGTTTTTTATGAGCTCGTTTGCAGTCATTTTCATAAGTTCTGCTGCTTCGCTTACTCTTTCTGCGTCTCTCCATAGAATACTCGCAAATCCTTCCGGTGAGAGCACTGAATAAAGACTGTGCTCAAGCATCCACACTTCGTCCGCAACTGCGAGTGCAAGTGCACCGCCGCTTCCGCCTTCTCCTGTAAATATTGATATTATTGGAGTTTTAAGTCTTGACATCTCCATTATATTTCTCGCAATCGCTTCTCCCTGACCACGTTCCTCAGCACCTATTCCACAAAAAGCTCCTGCCGTATTTACAAGCGTTATAACAGGTCTGTGAAATTTTTCTGCCTGTTTCATAAGTCTAAGTGCTTTTCTGTATCCCTCGGGATTAGGACTTCCAAAATTACACTCAACATTTTCATCAAGAGTATGGCCTTTCTGTATTCCGATAACCGTAACCGGAATCCCCTCAAATGATGCTATTCCTCCAACAATCGAACCATCATCCGCAAAAAGCCTGTCACCATGCATTTCCATAAAATTTTCAAATAATTTATCAATAAATTCCCTTGTATTAGGTCTGTCTATCTTTCTTGCAATCCTTACAGATTTCATAGCACTATTCATAACAGCAATCCCTTCCTAACAATATGTCAAGCCACCAGACAGCATTTTGTATGTAAACATACATTTCTATCTGCTTTTGATCTTTGCATCATATTAACAATTGTGCAGTTTCAAAATCGAGATTAATTCATCTCTCATATCTTCCCTATTGACAATCCTGTCAACAAATCCATGTTCAAGTTGAAATTCAGCACGCTGAAATCCTTCAGGAAGCTTCTGATGAATTGTTCCCTGTATAACTCTCTGTCCCGCAAATCCTATTAGTGCCTTTGGCTCTGCAAGAATTATATCTCCAAGCATTGCAAAACTTGCTGTCACTCCGCCTGTTGTCGGATCAGTAAGTACCGTCACATATAAAAGTCCGGCTTCATCATGTCTTCCAACTGCTTCTGCTGTTTTTGCCATCTGCATCAGAGATACTATTCCCTCCTGCATTCTTGCACCGCCTGATGTGGTAAATATTATAATCGGAAGTCTTTTCTCTGTAGAATACTCTATCGCTCTTGTTATTTTTTCTCCCACAACAGAACCCATACTGCCCATCATAAAATGACTGTCCATTATCGCAATTACCGTCTTAAATCCGCCAACTGTGCATTCCCCTGTTACTACAGCTTCATTTATTCCTGATTTTGCTTTGGCTTTCACAATCACCTTATCATAATCAGGATAATTCATAGGATTTTCAGTAGACATGTTCGCATCAAGTTCTCTAAAGCTTCCCTCATCACAGATTATCTTTATTCTCTCTGAAGGGTCCATTCTGAAATGTGCCCCGCAGTTTGGACAAAGTTTAAATTCCGTGACTTCCTTTTTGTATATTATGTTTTTGCAGGTATTACATTTTATCCACATACCGTCAGGAATTGACGGTTCCTGGCTTTTTTTGTTTTTTTCAGTTTTTTTCTTTTCTTCTGTTCCGTTTACTGAAAAATAACTTTTCTTTTTGAAAATATTCATATCCTATTTCACTCCAACATCTAATCAACAGGCAGTTACATCATTTTACAATTTTACGTTCTCAAGAAATGATGTATTATACTGACATTTTTCAAATTTCTTATTATTCAAAATTTTATTCTGATATTCTATATTTGTATCTACACCCTCTATTACAAATTCATACAATGCCCTTTTCATTTTTGCTATCGCTTCTTCTCTGTCTTTGCCGTGAACTATAACCTTCGCAAGCATCGAATCATAGTATGGCGGTATCTCATAACCCTGATATATGGCACTGTCAACTCTAAGTCCAATGCCTCCCGACGGCATTAAAAGATAGTCAATCATTCCGGGACAAGGTGCAAAATTTCTGGAAGGATTTTCTGCATTTATCCTGCATTCTATTGCGTGACCGCTTATCCTTATGTCATCCTGTCTATATGATAATTTCTCTCCCGCCGCTATCCTTATCTGCTCTTTTACTATGTCAACACCTGTAACCATCTCTGTTATCGGATGTTCAACCTGAACTCTTGTATTCATCTCCATAAAATAATATTTATCAGAGTCTTCATCATACAAAAATTCAATTGTTCCTGCATTCTCATAGCCTGCTGCTTTCGCAGCCTTTACTGCCGACTCACAAATTTTTGCTCTCGTAGCTTCTGATAAAACCTCACAAGGAGTTTCCTCAAGAACTTTCTGATTTTTTCTCTGCAGCGAACAATCACGCTCACCGAGATGTATAACATTTCCAAAGCTGTCACCAAGTATCTGTACCTCTACATGTCTTGCCCCTTCAATAAGCTTTTCCATGTACATTGAATCATCACCAAATGCAGCCTTTGTCTCACTTTGAGCTGACAAAAAAGCTTCTTTCAAATCTTCTTTTTTTCTGACAATCCTTATTCCTTTTCCGCCGCCTCCTGCAGATGCTTTCACAATAACAGGATACCCGAGTTTGTCCGCCATTTCATATGCACCATCCACATCGGCAATCACCCCGTCACTTCCGGGTATAACAGGTACTCCTGCATTGATCATCATTTGTCGTGCATTTGCCTTATTGCCCAGTGCATCTATAACCGAACCCTTTGGCCCGATAAACTTGATATTGCAATCTTTACATACACCGGCAAACATGCTGTTCTCAGATAAAAATCCAAATCCCGGATGTATTGCCTGTGCCCGCTTTTCAACTGCTGCACTGATTATATTATTCATGTCGAGATAGCTGTCACCTACTTTAGCCGAGCCTATACAAACAGCCTCATCTGCAAGCTGTGTGTGTAATGCCTCTCTGTCAGGCTCTGAGAATACAGCAACCGTCTTTATTCCCATCTCACGACATGCCCTGATTATCCTTACTGCAATCTCTCCACGATTTGCAATCAAAATCTTGTCAAACATAAAGTTGTCACCTCTAACCAATCATAAATACAAGTTCTGCCCGTGCTGCCACTTTGTCTCCTACATAAGCAGTTCCCTGACCAATACCTGCATTCTTTTTGAGCTTTTCGATTTTAACTTCAAGACGCAATGTATCACCCGGAACAACTTTTTTCTTAAACTTAGCTTTATTTATACCTCCAAAATAAGCAGTTTTACCCTTAAACTCATCCATAGATAATATTGCTACAGCCCCTGCCTGTGCCATTGCTTCAACAATGAGAACTCCCGGCATTACAGGCTCATTTGGAAAGTGCCCTGCAAAAAAAGGCTCATTGTACGTAACATTCTTTATAGCTGTTACTGACTCACCCTCAACAATCTCCTCTACTCTGTCAATAAGAAGAAACGGCTGTCTGTGAGGAATTATACTCATTATCTCTTTAATATCCATTGCCATAAAAAACCTCCTAAGCTCTTTTTATTCAACTCTGAAAAGCGGCTGTCCAAATTCAACAAACTCACCATCTTCTACAAGCACTTCGATGATTTTTCCGCTTACTTCACTTACTACTTCGTTCATAAATTTCATCGCTTCAATGATGCAGACGACATCACCTTTTGCAATTGTATCACCGACTTTAACAAAAGGCGGTTTGTCAGGTGCCTGACTCTGATAATATGTTCCGACAATAGGTGCCGTAACTGTCTTAGCATCGTCTTCAACATCACTTTTTAAATTCTCTTCAAAAGCTTTATCTTGCGTTGTATCCTCAAAAGCTGCACTATTATTTTCAATAGTTGTCACGCTGTCATTATTTGAACCTGCTATAACAGTTTTTGTAGTTTCTTTTTCACTATTAGATACAGAGAATGAAGCATTCCTTCCAAGATGAACACTGTCTCCATCAAGTTTTATCTCCATTTCACCCATATCACTTTTTTCAAAGATAGCAATAAGTTCTTTAACTTCATCAAATTTCATAGGACTACTCCCCCCACTTTTTAAAACAAAGAACTGCATTATGTCCACCAAATCCAAGTGAATTTGATAACGCATATTCAGCTTTTTCAACCTTTCTTGCCTCATTTGGAATGTAATCAAGGTCACACTCTTCATCAGGTGTCTTATAATTTATTGTCGGTGGAAGAATATCTTCCTGTAATGCTTTAACACACATAATTGCCTCAACTGCTCCGGCTGCTCCAAGCAGATGTCCTGTCATGGATTTTGTCGAACTTACTGCAACATCCTTTGCCGCATCACCGAATGCTAATTTGATGGCATTTGTCTCTGTAGAATCATTTGCCGGTGTACTTGTTCCGTGCGCATTAATATATGAAACCTGCTCAGGTTTTATGCCGGCTTCCTCCATGGCAATCTCCATAGCCTTTGCGGCTCCTGCTCCGCTCTTTTCCGGAAGTGTAATATGATATGCATCACTTGTTGCGCCATATCCAACTATCTCTCCGTATATTGTTGCATTTCTCGCAAGCGCATGCTCAAGTTCCTCTACGACAAGTACTCCTGCTCCATCTCCAAGAACAAAACCATCCCTGTCCTTGTCAAAAGGCTTGCAGGCATCTTTCGGATCAGGATTTGTTGAGAGTGCCGTAAGATTGGTAAAACCTGCAATGCCAATCTCGCAAAGTCCTGCCTCTGCTCCACCTGTAATAACAACATCTGCATAACCGTGAATAATATTTCTGAAAGCCGCACCTATACTGCTTGTAGCTGTTGCGCATGCTGTAACTATATCTTCATTAATTCCCTTTGCACCAAATCTTATGGCAATGTTTCCTGCTGCCATGTTTCCGATTGTCATAGGTATAAACATAGGTGAAACTCTTGAAGGTCCTTTTTCTCTCATTCTTGTAACCTGCTCCTGCATTGTCCCAAGACCGCCTACACCTGAACCAAATATGACTCCGACTCTCGATGCGTCCTCTTTCTCCATATCGATACCACTGTCATCCATTGCCTGTACGGCAGCACCCATCGCATATACGGCAAAAGGATCATTTCTCTTTATATCTTTTTTTGTCATATATTTTTCAGGGTCAAAATCCTTAACCTCTCCGGCTACTTTCACCTTAAAATCAGTAGTATCAAACTTTGTGATATTCTCAATTCCACATACACCGTTTTTTGCATTTTCCCACATGCTGTCAACTGTACTTCCAAGCGGACTTACAACACCCATTCCGGTTATTACACATCTTCTTGACATAATTCCCCCGTTTCTACAGCTCATTGCTGATTTTGTTAATCTAAACCATCATTTTCCATTATATGATGTTGGTGTCAAAAGATATTTTGACCCTTGCACCATTATATATACTCTACATTATCATACCGCCGTCTACATTTAAGACCTGACCTGTAATGTAATTGTTTTTAGCCAAAAATACTGCCGCATTTGCTACATCTTCCGGTTTTCCGGCTCTGCTAAGCGGAATAGAGTTAAGGATTGCAGCCTTTGTCTCATCAGCTAAAACTGCCGTCATATCTGTTTCTATAAATCCCGGTGCTATCGCATTGCATGTGACACCCCTCTGTGCAAGTTCCTTAGCTGTCGCTTTTGTAAGACCGATAACTCCTGCCTTAGATGCCGCGTAATTTGCCTGACCTATATTTCCCGCAACTCCGGAAACCGATGACATATTTATTATTGCACCACTTCTTTGCTTAAGCATCACACTGCTTGCGTGACGTATCATATTGAATGAACCTTTAAGATTTGTATTGATAACAGAATCAAACTGTTCCTCCGACATTCTCATAAGAAGCATATCATTTGTAATACCCGCATTATTTACAAGAACATCGATTGTACCAAACTCTTTTTTAACATCTTTTATAAAATTCTTTGCAAAATCAAAATCGCTCACATCCCCCTGAACAGGCATGCATTTAACACCACAATCTTCAATCTCCTCAATAGTTTCATCAGACACATTGCTGTGATAATTAAGAACTATGTTGCAGCCCTCTTTAGCAAAAGCAATTGCAATTGCCTTGCCAATACCCTTGGCAGCACCTGTCACTATCGCTGTCTTTCCTTTTAACATCTTGTCCCTCCTAATATAAAATTCTGTTACTTTCCTATCTATGCTAATCTTTGTATATTTTCATCTGTCATTATCACTACTCTCTAATTTTTTTAAGAGCCTTTTCAAGCGATGCCGTATCCTCAACATTCACATTTACAACACCCTTTACTGTTCTCTTTACAAATCCGCAAAGAGTTTTACCCGGTCCCAATTCTATAAATGTATCTGCTCCTGCATCATACATATTTTTTATTATGTGTTCCCAGCGGACAGGTGATACTACCTGTTTTGCCAATGTAGGAACTATCTCACTCTCATTTTTAAGTGTTTCTGCTGTCACATTTGTATATACCGGAATTTCCATCTTTCCTATGTTCATCTTTTCAAGTTCAGGCAGAAGTTTGTCTGCTGCCGGCTGCAAAAGACTTGTGTGGAACGGTCCGCTTACTTTAAGTTTGACAGCCATCTTCGCCCCTTTTTCCTTTGCTATCTCTGCCGCCTTCTCAACTGTAGCAGCATCTCCTCCGATTACTATCTGACCCGGTGCATTATAATTTGCAGGAACTGCTACACCTCCAATTTCCTTTACGGCCTCCTCACATGATTTTTCTACAAGTTCTGTATCAAGACCTATTATCGCAAACATTCCTCCTTTGCCATTCGGAACTGCCTCTGCCATAAATTTTCCTCTTTTTTGCACAAGTGCTACTGCTTCCTCAAATTTCATTGCACCACTTGCAACAAGTGCCGAATACTCACCAAGACTAAGTCCTGCTGTCATATCCGCATTTATTCCATTTTCCTGCATGACTTTCATAGCTGCAATGCTCATTGTAAGTATTGCCGGCTGTGTAAACTCTGTAAGTCCGAGTTTCTCCTCATCAGAAAAACATATATCTTTAATTGAATATCCCAAAACCTCATCTGCTCTATCAAAAACTTCCTTTGCAACGGCATAATTGTCATACAAATCTTTTCCCATGCCAGCATACTGTGCACCCTGTCCACTAAACATAAATACTGTTTTCATTTACAATTTCCTCCATCTTCAAGAATAAAATCCATATATTTATATATTTTAATTAAATCAATCCCTCTTCAACCCGAAATCTTCTATATTACATAAAAAAGTAAAGAGATAGCGCCGGCAGGCGGATATAATTATCAACCTCCAGCGCCACCACCCAGTTGTACGAGTACAATCGTTTGCTTTAGTTCTTATGGCTTTCTACAAAATCAACTGCATCCTGAACTGTGACAATTGACTCAGGGTCTCAAGTTCCTCAGATGGAATTTCGATACCATACTCCTCTTCCAGAGCCATAACCAGTTCAAATAAATCTAAAGAATCTGCATCAAGATCCTCTTTTACATTTGTCTCCAATGTGATTTCATCAACATCCTTACCTGTCTGCTCAGCAATAATTTCTCTGATTTTTTCAAATACCATGGTTTTTCCTCCTAAAAATAGATTAAAATATATATATTTTTTGTTATGAAAACTTTATCAGAACACATTATGATAAAGACCCGCCTGACGGATAATATTTATCGCAATGCCTAAAATAAAATTTTCTAATAACCTTTTACCATGAAATGAGCATGGTTCCCCAAGTCATTCCACCGCCAAAACCTGTGAGTAGAAGCTTGTCCCCTCTTTCTATAAGCCCCTTCTCATTAAGTTCATTCAAAACTATCGGAATACTCGCAGATGAAGTATTTCCGTACTCAGACATATTCATATAACACTTGTCATGGGCTATCCCAAGTTTTCTAGAAATAATATCAACAATCCTTGCATTTGCCTGATGTGGTACAACATACTTTATTTCATCTGCTTTTACTCCTGCATTGTCCATAACTCTCTCTATACTCTTCGTGACAGCTTTAGTTGCAAATTTAAATACTGCCCTTCCATCCATATTCACATACCAAAGATTATCTTTCTCATGTTTAATATCATTGAATGCATTTGAACATCCGACATAACCCTGCGTCAATATATTCCAAAGTTCTCCTTTTGCACCGAGTTCTTCTTCTAATATACCCATATCCTCTGATTTCTCTACATATGCACCACCGGAACCGTCTCCAAACAATACACAGGTCGCTCTGTCCTTCCAGTCAACAATCTTTGATAATGTCTCTGCACCTATAACTATTGCATTTTCATACATCCCTGTTTTTATGTATTTGTCTGCTATACTGAGTGCAAACATAAAACCGCTGCACGCAGCATTTACATCGAATGCAACTGCATTTATGGCTCCAATCTCTTTTTGTACCATACATGCAAGTGACGGTGTTCCATAGTCGGCTGTAACGCTTGCAACTATGATGAGGTCAACATCCTCAGCCGCAACTTCAGCCCTCTCTAATACCTGTCTTGCCGTATTTATCGCAAAATGCGAAGTATTCTCTCCGCCTGATATATGTCTCTTCTTTATGCCTGTTCTCTGTGTAATCCACTCATCACTTGTATCAACTATTTTTGACAAATCATCATTTGTTATAACCTGTTCAGGCACACTTGCACCTGTCGAAATAATTCTCGTCTTAATCATTTTATTTCTCCATTCTCAAAACGCTTTTCAACAAAACTGTCAAGATTATCCAAGGCTTTCGCTACAACATCCATTTCACTTTCACTCAATCCCTTTATAAGAGCAAATACTATATCATTGTGAAACTTCTCATGCAATGAATATATTTTTTTTCCTTCTTTTGTCAGGGCTACCTTGACAACTCTCCTATCCCTCTCAGTTTTATAGCGTTCTACAAATCCTTTTTTTACAAGATTGTTTATGGCAACTGTCAGTGTCCCGACAGTAATGCTTAACTGTGCTGCAAGTTCGCTCATGCTTTTTAATTCTGCAACACCTATCGCCGCAATAGTATGAACTTCCGTCATGGAAATCTTGTCACCGTACTCATTTCTTATCGTATGCGCTTCGACCTCCATAATATTATCAAATAATTTTATTAAATTAGCACTTATAGATCCTAAAACATTATTCATTTGTTTTTCCTTTACCAACATACAGCACTACTAATTTTCACTAAAATAGTTTGTATATCAAACTTTATCAAACAATAAAAAGTATATTCTAAAATCTACCAATTCGTCAACCATACTTTTGTTGTGTTTTTTCACAATAAAAGAGCTGTATTTTTGTGCATAATTAACAAAAATTACAACTCTTTTATTTTTCATTTCATCTTTATGGTATTTGTTTTGATATTCAAAGCTTTTACTTTCCATGTATAATAGTTTTTAAAACCATATCGTATTTTTTTAATTATTATCTTCTTTTTTATTCTCCTCTTTATGCTTTTTTAAAAGCTCGAGTGTAGCAAGTAAAACATCATCCTCCCAAGGCTTAGGTATGAGATATTTAACACCTATTGCCCTGACCTCTTCCAAGGTTCCTGTATCACATAATGAACTAAGCATAAGGATAGTTACATCCGGGTCACTCTTTTCCAGAATTTCTGCTGTCTCTATTCCGTCAATTCCCGGCATGATAATATCAAGAATAACTATGTCCGGATGAAGCTCCTCATACATTTTTATTCCTTCTTCACCACTTTTGGCATAGCCAATAACCTCATATCCGTTTTCTTCAACTAAATCTTTTATCTGCTTCGAAGCAAATGGTGAATCATCTACTACAATTATAGTTGTTTTATCCATTTTATGTCCTCCTTTGACAAACAAATTAATCTGTGATCGTATAATGAATTGATATTTTAATCTGTCCAAACTCTGACTCATAATATAAAATTTCATTTCCCGTTTTTCCGGGTTCAACACTTATACTATCAACATCTAAAGATAATGTAGGGACAGTAAGTCTCGATGAAACTCCCATCTGATTATTTATCTCAGATAATGCCCTTCCACATACGATATTTACATATTCATTTATATACAATATCTTTTCGTCCTCTGAAGGCATCTTCCCTCCATTCATATTTTTTATGATAATATCAAACATCATAGACGAAAAACCGCATATTATAGTTGATACAAACTTTCCTTTAGTATGTACCAATTCCAAATATTTTATATCTGCTTTTTTATCTGCCTTTCTGTCAAGTTTCAATGAAACTATCTTTTTTGAAACATTAACAAATGCATCATCAAAAATTTCTTCAACCTTCACATCAGTCAATGCAATCCCCCTTTCATAAAGACGGAAAACTAATTCTTTAGGAAACGCATTTTACCGTTTGGATCACCTGTTTTCTTTTGCTTAGCGACTTTATTCTCAGTTCCATACATTTTTGAAAGGTCATCGCGCATACTGTTTTTGCACTCCTTGCAAAATCGACCTGTCAAAATTGGCTTTCCACATTTTTCACATGATATAGTTATGCCTGAATCTTTTGAAAATGCAAGTCTTTCTTCTCTAACCCACTTTTTAATCTGCTGAATCGGCACATCCATCTCCTCTGATACCTTTCCCATATTTGCCGTAGGATTTTCATAAATATAATCCCTGACTTCAAAAAATTTATCCTCAAGTTTTTTATTGCATGCAGGACATATTGGTTTTCCTACAAACTGAAACAATTTACCACAATTTTTACAATTTCGTACATCCATTTCTATTCCCCTCCTTGATCATCCTTTCCTATGCAGGCACATAGAAAATAAATTTTTTTCACACCTGCCCTTTTTAACGCAGCAGCACATTCGTTTATAGTGCTTCCTGTTGTATATATATCATCTACAAGTATAACACACCTTAAATCACGATACAACAATTTGGAAGTTTCTGATACAAAAAATGCATCTTTCAAGCATTCTCTCCGCTTGGCTTCACTCAAATTTTTCAATGCTTCTGTATTTTTGTTCCTCTCAATAAAGTTGTCAATAACAGGCAGCTCCACTCTATTTCCTATCTCATCCGCAATTATCTTTGCCTGATTATACCCTCTTTTTCTATATCTCTCGCGATGAATAGGCACCGGAATAAGACACTGTGCTCCTATGGTCTCTATCCATTTTTTGTGTTTTTTCACAATCTGCTCTGCATAGTAATTTCCATATTCTCTTCTTCCCCTGTATTTAAAAGCGGCTATTGATTTCTGCATATATTTATCATAGACAAATGCCGCTTTTCCCTGTAGATAAAAATGTTCTCTCTTTTCACAATCTGTGCAAAACTCTTTTCTTTCATCACCTATCGGTTTTCCGCACTTCATGCAGTACGGTCTGACTGCCTTTTGTATTATTCTCTCACATTTTACGCATGCTGTGCAATCAATTCCTACAGGCAATACATCATCACATATAGGGCACCTGTGCGGATAAAATATATCAAGCATGCTCTTTGCAATATTCTTAAATATATTATTTGTAACTATTTATACTCCTCCATTTCTATTATGCGTCTGCAGAGCGTTGAATACCTTTTCTGCTCATTTACATTTTGTATCATCTTTCTTATCGTGTCGGCACTGCCGACTATAGTAACACATTTTTTTGCTCTTGTTACTGCCGTGTACAGCAGGTTTCTGTTTAAGAGCATCCTTGGACCCGATATAATCGGAAGAATTACCGCCGGATACTCACTTCCCTGCGATTTATGTATTGTTATGGCATAAGCTAATTCCATCTCGTCCATATCACTGAAACCATACTCGACGATTTTTCCTTCCTCATACTCAACATAAACTACTTCTGCCGCTTCTATTATCTGTTTTATTATTCCGGTATCACCGTTAAACACTCCTGTTCCCTCGTCAACAACATCATCAAATCTGTTCTTTTTCTGCCATTTTATCTGATAATTATTTTTTATCTGCATGACCTTGTCATTCTCCCTGAAAATAACACCGTGAAATTCATGTTCATTTTTTCCCTGCATTTTAGGATTCATGTATGCCTGTAATACCTTATTTAAATTTTCTACTCCCAGTTCCCCTTTCCTCATCGGTGTGAGTACCTGAATATCATAACTTGTTGCATCGACATATGGCGGCAGATTTTTCATTATAAGTTGAATCGTTACATTTATAACATCCCGGCTGTTATTTCTCTCCAAATGAAAGAAATCCATATTTTTATTGTCGAGTTTTATCTGCTCTCCGGCATTTATCTTATGTGCATTTGTTACAATCTGGCTCTCCGCTGCCTGTCTGAATATCCTGCTCAGTTTTACTACATTGCAAAACTCTGATTTTATCATATCCTTAAGGACATTTCCGGGGCCTACCGACGGAAGCTGGTTCACATCACCAACCATAATAAGTCTCGTACCCGGTACAATAGCTTTTAAGAGTGCATATAACATATAAATGTCCACCATGGAAAACTCGTCTACTATTATTACATCGGCTTCAAGAGGCTTTGTTTCATTCCGTTGAAAATGCATTCCGCTTTTGTCATCATCCAGTGAACCTCCGTCTATCTCCAGCATTCTGTGTATTGTCTGTGCTTCCATTCCGGAGGTTTCCGACATTCTCTTTGCTGCTCTGCCCGTAGGCGCAGCGAGAAGTATATCGAATCCTTCACTCTCCATAATTTGAATAATAGTATTTATAGTTGTTGTCTTACCTGTTCCGGGTCCGCCGGTAATTATCATAATACCATTCTGCACAGCTTGAAAAACAGCATCCTTCTGTAATTTATCAAGTTCTATATTATCTTTTTTCTCTATTGCAGCTATCTTTTTTTCGAGTACAGCCGGTTTTATCTTATACGGAATATTTAAATCATGCAGCATTCTGGCACAATTCATTTCCATATAATAGAGATTGCTCTGATAAAGCATTCTCTCTCCGTCATATTCTTCTATGACAAGCTCTTTGTTTAATGTAAGATTGTCTAACTCTTTTTCAACATTTTCTTTCTCTATGCCAAGCAGATATGCAGTCTCTTCAACAAGTTCATTCTCTGGAAGATAACAATGACCGTTCGAACCCGATTGCTGCAGAACATATAGTATTCCCGCTTTTATTCTATACTCGCTGTCCTGATAAAATCCCGCTTTTAATGCTATCGCATCAGCAATTTTAAAACCAATTCCTGTTATATCTTCTGCAAGCTTATATGGATTTTTCTCCATAATCTCATAAATTTTTTCTCCGTAATATTTGTAAATCTTTACAGCCATATTTACAGATATTCCATATTCCTGAAGATATATTACAGACTGGCGCATCTGCCTTTTACCATTAAACTGCTCGGCAATGCTCATAGCCATCTTCATGCTGATGCCCTTTATCTCGGCAAGTCTCTCCGGCTCTTTTTCAATTATGTCAAATGTTTTCTCACCAAATCTTCTTACAATCCTCGCTGCCAGTGCTGCACCTATTCCCTTGATAGCTCCTGAGCCAAGATATTTTTCTATTGCAATTGAACTGTTTGGTCGTTTTGTCTCATAACTTTCAACTTGAATTTGAGGTCCATAACTTTTGTGTACTGTCTCCCTGCCGTTTATTACGAGATACTCTCCCTCTGATACAAAGGAAAAATATCCCACACAGCATACCTCGTCATCCTCATCATCTTTCGGTTCCGGATTTGAAAGATAAATAACACTATAACCATTTTCTTCATTTCTATATGTAATTCTCTCTACATATCCCTCTACCTGTTTCATATATGATATTCCTCATTTCAAAAAGTAATAAAGCCGCCACACAAAATGTGCAGCGGCTCATTTTAAAATTTGCTCACGAATCTTTTGGCTCTTCCACGAATCTCTATGCTTTTATTTTATATTGTATGTACCTTTTAATGAATCATGTAACTGCTGTGCCAAACCTATGCCTCCGTTATCTGTAACAATATCAGCATACTCCTGATTTAATGTGTCAGAGAAATACTGCATATATTCTCCCTGCTCGTCCTCATTATCAAGTGTTTTCTTAGACTCTTCAATAATTTTCTGAACAAAATATGACTCAAAATCTTTGCATACTTCCATAAGCTTTTCATCATCTGATGAAGAATTTGTACTCTTCAATGCACTTTCCAAAGAATCAGCTGATGTAGAACTAAGCTTTGATGAATATGAATTGTACATTGATGAAATATCTAAAACAGAACTCATACTCTACCTCCTGACTATGACCTCAAATTGTTTGCCTGCTGAAGCATCTCATCCGATGCTGTGATTGCTTTTGAGTTCATTTCATATGCTCTCTGTGTAACAATCATGTCTACCATCTCGTCTACAGCCTGTACACTTGAACTCTCGAGATAACCATTCTTAACAATACTTCTCTGGAGGTTTGCATCCTGTCCTTCTATTCTTGGAGTACCTGAAGCTGCTGATTCTTTATAATAGCTTTCTCCGATTTTTTCAAGTCCTGCCGGATTGTTATACTGTGCAATTCCGATAGAAATTCCAAGATTCTGTGCATTTCCTGCTGCATCTGTATATTTTATGTTTCCATAGTTGTCAAAAACAAGTTTATTTGTGTTTATGTTTGCATCGAAAGTGATAGGATTTCCTGTCGAATCCAATACAGCATTTCCGTCTGATGTACAAAGTGAAAGACCACCTGCTGCATTTACTGCAAGCTGGAAGTTTCCGTTTCGTGTATATGATATACTTCCGTCAGGCTGCTCTATCATAAAGAATCCATTGCCTTCAATAGCGAAGTCAAACTGACCTTCTGTATGTAACATATTTCCCTGTTTAAAAGATGTTCCGATTGCTGCAACTTTTACACCAAGACCAACCTGTGCACCTATCGGTTTCTGCTGACCGTTTGTATCAGTAGTCTCTTTCTGTATTGACTGGTACAAAAGAGAACGAAACTCTGTTGTCTCTCTCTTGTAACCTGTAGTATTTATATTTGATAAGTTGTTTGATATTGTATCAAGACTTGTCTGCTGGGCTTTCATACCCGATGCAGCAGTCCAAAGTGATCTCATCATATTGACTCTCCATTTCCGTCACTGTATAGACTATTCTCTGTACAGAAAACCATCTCTGTCATATGTATAATAAACTTATACATAAACCAACAATCCTATAGTTTAAATTATACCTTACCTACGCTTGAAACCGCCTGAGTAAGTAAATCATCCTGTGTCTTAATCATCTTCTGGCCTGCTTCATATGCACGCGTAATTGTAATCATGGAAACCATCTCGTCAATAACATTTACATTTGACTGCTCTGTAAATCCCTGAAGGATAGTCGCTGCAGAACTCTTAGTCGTAGCTCCATCAACTGCCGTATACATATTGTCTCCATATAATTCAAGATAATTGTAATCGTCAAAGTCCGTAAGGGTAATGGTATCTACCTGTACTCCATCCGCATATATCGCCCCGTTGAGTTTTATGGCAATATCTGTGGCATCCACGGGAACCTGAACATCACCGTTAGCACCCTGAAGTTTGTTTCCGTCAACATCAACTATATAACCATCGCTTGTAATTGAAAACTGACCGTTCCTTGTATATTTGATTGTTGAATCTCCATTCGCATCAACAACCTTTATTGCAAAAAATCCATCTCCCTGAATAGCCATATCGTATGTGTTGTCAGTTTCACGAAGTGAACCCTGATCCCAGTTCATATATGTTTCGCCGATTTTTACACCGGGATTTGATACTCCTATCTCCCTGTCAAGATAAGCCTCTGAACCATCTTTTATCTTTGTCATCATCAAGTCTTTGAATGACCTGCTGGTAACATTTTCTTCTTTGTATCCTACTGTCGCAGAGTTTGCAAGATTGTTCGATATAATGTCAAGTCTCTTTTGTTCATTTACCATACCCGTGTAGGCAGTATATAATCCTCTAACCATCTACTATCCCCTTTCTAAAGGAACAAAAAATACATTTATTTTCCTAATATAAATATATATCGTCAAAATCAATATATATATTTAGTCGTCATCACGTTTTCCGCTCAAAAATTCAACAAACTTTCCTGTACCGATGGCAACTGCTGTCATTGGTTCTTCTGCTGTCATTGTTGTGATGCCTGTCTTTTCTTCTATAAGTTCTTCGAGACCGTATAACAAACTTCCGCCACCTGTAAGAACAATACCTCTGTCTGAGACATCGGCTGCAAGTTCAGGCGGAGTCTTTTCAAGAACACTGTGAACCGCTTCAACTATCTGTGATGTAATCTCTTTGAGTGCTTCAAGTGTCTCATCAGATGTAACTGTAATAGTCTTTGGAAGTCCTGTAACAAGATTTCTTCCTCTTACATCCATAGTTACAACTTCAGGACGCTGATATGCTGAACCAATCTTTATTTTTATCTCTTCTGCTGTTCTCTCACCGATAAGAAGATTGTGAGTTTTTCTCATGTATCTTACAATGGCATCATCAAAATTGTCACCGGCAATTTTGATAGAGGTACTTACAACTGTTCCTCCAAGAGAAATAACAGCTATATCGGCTGTACCACCGCCTATATCTACTATCATGTTTCCACATGGTTTTGAAATATCTATTCCTGCACCGATTGCAGCAGCTATAGGTTCTTCGATGATGGCAACTTCTCTTGCACCAGCTTCGTAGGTAGCATCCTCAACTGCTTTCTTCTCAACTTCCGTAACACCGCTAGGTACACATACACTGATACGAGGTTTTCTGAAACGGCTCTTTCCGCATGACTTCTGAATAAAATATCTAAGCATTTTCTCTGTAACAGTATAATCTGAAATAACACCCTGACGAAGCGGACGGACTGCTACGATATTTCCGGGTGTACGACCAAGCATAAGTCTTGCATCCTCACCTATAGCCTTAATTTTGTTTGTATCTCTGTCAAAAGCTACTACTGAAGGCTCCCTTAAAACAACGCCTTTTCCTTTTATATAAACAAGTACATTTGCTGTACCAAGATCTATTCCGATATCGCTACCTACCATCTCTGTTTCTCCTTTCGATACATTTATAACTTTAATATTTTTATTTTTCTTCATATTTCTACATATTCCAATTTATTATATACTATTTTCCTGCAATTTAAAAGTCCCTTTTCAATTTTAAAACGAATTGTAATATTTTTGTCATTTTTGACTAAATTTGCTATACTGTTTATATTCTTTATATATATTTTTATCAGAATAAGGAGCGGTCACATGTCAGACAACAAAAGCAACAACCATGAACTACATATTATAAGCAGGTATCTCGGTATCCTGACATCCAAATATATTGTATTTTTACTTTTGGTATTAACTCTGTATCCAATGAACGTAATACCCGGATATATACTTCTTGCAGGCATTGTTTTTCCTGCAGCATTAAAATTCGCCATATATGACAATTCTGCTGACAGTAAAAATGATGACAACAATATCAAAGATTTCACTCTTTATCCAACAGCCAAAAAATATAAATTTACATATACAAAATACCGCTGTGAATCTTATAATTTTATACTTATAATGATTCTACTCTTAATTTGGCAATTTACTTTGGACAAATCCGGTATTTTCAGTTACCCAAAAAATATTGTTCCCAGTCTTATACTTATCATATACATCTTATCAAGATTTTTAGGAAGTATTCTTTTTAAGATAAAATTACATATTGATTTTATGAATATGAAAATATAATTTTTCAAATTCTAAAGCTAATTATGACATATAAATATACATGATAATTTTTATATCTATATGTCATTTACACATGATACATAAAAAACGGTTTAAAACTATCTGATTATAGTTTCAAACCGTTTTTATTTTATTATTTTTATTCTACATATTTACTCCGGTTGACTGCATTGAAGCTTCCAGCATACTGTCAACATCACTCTCAAATGAGTCAAAATCAAATTCTCCGCCTACAGCTTCAGCCGCCTGCTGTAAGGTGCTTCCCTGTGTACCGGAAGTACTTGACGTACTTGCTGTTGTTCCCGATGCCGATGCAATATTTGATGTTCCTTCTGCTTTTGCCTTTTCAGTAAAGTAATTATAAAGTTCCTGAACTGTTTTATATGTAACAGAAGCTTTATCTTCACCGTTGGTGTCAGCCTCTTCAAGTGCATTTGACATATTTTCAGCCATATTTGCCGCTTCTGTCTGTTCAGAAGAAAGATATGTCTTTAATATCTGAGAAAAACTTGTAAGTGCACTAAGCGACGAACCATCACTGTCTGTTGATGAATTTCCAACTAATGACGATAATCCCGTAAGCGATGATGTACCTGTAAGTCCTGATGCCTGACTCAAAAGATTTGAAATCCCCGATAATCCGCTACTGTCACTGTCACTTGAATCACCTGACAATGCGTTTAACATCGTACTTGTCGAATTGTTATTTATAAGATACTGATAATATGAATCTCTCTCACTTAAACCGCTAAGTCCTGAAATAGACGATAATGCTGATAAATCTGACATACTTACCCCCCTGTAATTATTATATATATAATAAGATGTTGTAGTCAAAAGCTATTTTGCCCACTTGCATTATAATATCATTATCTAGCTAAAACAGCAATAAGTAAACAGCAGATAATGAAAACAAAATCTATTTTACATACAATCAATTATTTTCATCTGAACATTTCCACTCCAGTTATTTATCTCCGGCTGATACAATATACTTATCTGCTGCCCGTATTTTCCCTGTTTCATCTGCTCCCACTCATCTTTGCCGTATTTTTCTTCTATCACACGTGAAAGACAGTTATCTGCATGAAAATCTACCGCTTCATAAAGCAGACCCTCGTCTTCAAGTTTTAGTTTTGCTATCTGATTTTCCTTTCCACACAGATACATTGATTTTATTTTAAGTTTTCCTCTTGCAAATATAGCACTGTCGTTTGACTCTCCAAAAGGTTCCATATAATGTAATTGTTCTACAAGATTTTTTGTTGCATCTAATAATTCAAGTTCCATATCAAAACTTATTTTCTCAACAAGTTCCTCGTCAGTAAGATTACATTGCTCATTTAAAGTATCTCTGAATTTATCAAGATTTTCTTTTGGCAGCGAAAATCCCGCTGCCAATGCATGACCTCCAAATTCCGTCAAAAGTTCCTGACAATTCTGCAAAGCCTGCTGCATATGATACCCGGGGATTGAACGTCCTGAGCCTTTAAGTCCTTTTTCTCCGTCAGTAAGCACATATGCCGGTCTGTAATATTTCTCTCTTATCCGCCCTGCAACTATCCCCGCAACACTCTCATGACAATCTTTCAGGTATATTACAAGCACAGGTTTTTCAAGAGCTTTCATTTCCTCAATCTGAGCTATCGCATTATTTGTAGCCTGTGCAGTAAGTTCCTTTCTTTCCTCATTGAGTGTTATAAGTTCATTTACAAGTTTTACAACTTCCCTTTCATCTGTCGTTGTTAGCATCTTTAATCCCAATGCGGCATCATCAAGTCTGCCCGCTGCATTTATGCACGGTCCTATCCGAAATCCCAAATCGCCTGACCTGACATGCTCTGATAATTCAAGGATTTCCAACATTTTCCGCATCCCCAAATTTTTCAGATGTGGTGTGTCATTCAATATTTTTAAACCGTTGCTTACAATAATACGATTTTCATCGGCAAGCGGAACAACATCGCATACCGTCGCAATTGCCGCAAAAGGAAGAAGTTCGTTTATATATGACTTATCATTTTTTTTCTCAAAAATATAACTCATAAGTTTATAAACAACACCAGCACCACAAAGCATATTATACGGATATTCACAAGCTTTCTGTTTTGGATTTACAACTGCGTCGGCGTCCGGAATTATCTCCGTTCCGTCATTGTCAGGAACTTCATGATGGTCTGTCAGAATATATGTAATCCCCAGTTCCTTTGCCCTGCTTGCAGCACTCACCGCCGATATTCCATTATCACATGTAATGATAAGACCAATTCCGTCCTCTTTTGCCTCATTAACCATATAATCACGAATACCATATCCATCTTTTACTCTGTGCGGAATACGGCATGAGACTTCTCCCCCAAGCATCACAATCCCTCTGTATAAAATATAAGATGACATAACTCCGTCAACATCATAGTCCCCTATAACCCTTATCTTCACATTATTTTTTATCGCATCCATCAAAATCTCTGCCGCTTTTGTAACATCTTTCATAAGTCCGGGTTTATACATTTTTTCCATGTCCGGAAATAAATATGCATCCATATCTTTCCATGTATAAAGCCCCCTGTTTACGAGGACTCTGGCAAATACTCCTGAAATATTATATCTTTTTGCAATAGCCGCAGTATCGGCATTACATTTTTTATACATCCACTGTTTCATCGGAAATCTCCTGCTGTTTTAAATATTCTTTTACTTATTCATTATACTAAACCGTCCAAACATATACAATTATCATTTTTAGGAGACATTTCAAAATATCTATGATAGTATTGTAATATATATTATCAAAAAACACGAAAGGATTTCACTTATGAACTGGCTCAAATATGAATTACATACAAATACACATGATGCTCCCATAATAGGAAACATTCTATGTTCCATGGGTATAGATGGATATGAGATAACAGACCATGTTCCTCTTACCGAAAAAGAGGAAAAGCAGATGTATACTGACATTCCTGCGGACATGGGCGTTGATGACGGAAGTTCCATTCTCACTTTTTATACAGAAGTTCCCGGCGAAGAAAAACCTGATTTTTTCAGTACCGGTTCTTCCATAAGAGATGAAAATCTGACAGATGAAAATAAAGAAGTTTTAGAACCCGAAGTTCTCATAAAAAGATTAAAAAAGAAAATCAAAAAAATTAAAAAATTTACACATATAAAAATGCCACAGATAAATTATTCCATTGAAGATGACAGTCAGTGGAAAGACAAGTGGAAAGATAATTTTAAGGCATTCAGGGTTGCCGATGATATTATCATAAAACCTACATGGGAGGAAATCCCTGAGGATGCTTCTGAAAACGACATAATCATGCAGATAGACCCTGGTTCCGCTTTCGGAACAGGTACGCATGAAACAACAAAACTTTGCCTTTTATCTCTCAGAAAATATATCAATCCCGAAACAACACTCCTTGATGCAGGATGCGGCAGTGGAATACTTGCAATCTGCTCACTGTTATGTGGGGCAAAATCTGCTTTCTGTCTTGATATAGACCCATATGCTGTCGAGGCCGCTGTTGAAAATGCAAAATTAAATAATATAGGTGAAAACCGCATAAAAGCAGCTCATTTAAATATACTTGAAGATACTGAGAATGTGCGTAGTGAATTGAAAGACCCCGTTGACATTGCAGTTGCAAATATACTTGCCGATGTTATCATTCCTCTTTCTGACTGTATTGCTGACTTCATAAAACCGGGAGGGCTTTTTATCTCATCGGGAATACTTGCTGATAAAGCAGACCTGGTTGAAAATGCACTTCTTAAAAACAATTTTGAGATTATTGAACGAAATACCCTAGGTGAATGGGTCTCATTTGTCTGTAAACGCAGTTAAAAAAACAGCAGAATGTCTTTTTTAGACATCCTGCTGTTTTTTTAACAATAAATTCTAAAAACTTATTTAGTCTTTTTGACTGCTTTTCCTGTTTTATTATGTGTTGCTTTTTTGATTGTATACCAAAGTGTACCTGTTATACATACTGATGAATATGCACCACATATGATACCTGCAAGAAGTGGTATAGCAAATTCTCTTACTGATTCTACTCCAAGAATTGCAAGCATGAATACCATGAAGAATGTTGTAAGTGATGTATTTATACTTCTTGTCAATGTCTGAGTTATACTGTCATTTACAATTTCTGTCATTCTTTCTTCACTGATTGATGAACGTCCACCCATATTCTCACGGATACGGTCGAATATTACGATTGTTGCATTTATTGAATAACCTACTATTGTAAGCATACAAGCAATGAATGTGTTACCTACTGAAATTCTTGCTGCAGCATATACCAAAAGAACTACAATTACATCATGAAGCAATGCAAGCACAGCACTTCCCGCAAATACAACATCTTTAAATCTGAACCAAATATAGATAAGCATACAGATTGCAGCTATAATTACAGCAAGTACGGCATCACGTTTCATCTCTCCTGATACCGAAGCACTGATACTCTGTATCTGAATGTTGCTTTCTTTTATATTGTATTTCTTTGCAAGTTCATCGGTAACATTTGCTCTCTGTGTCTCAGTAAGTTCAACTGTCTTGACATTAAGTTCATTTGAACCTGCAACCTCAGAGATAACAATATCACTTGAGCTGCTGTTCTTCGCAAAAATAGATTCAACTTCTTTCTTAAGACTTGCATCAATTTTTGTATCTTTTCCAAATGGAATATCATATGTTGTTCCACCAAGGAAGTCAAGTCCGTAATTAAGAATGTTTCCTGAAGCAGCTTTATTAACAATAAGGCAAACTACACAAGCGAGGATAAGCACCCCTGAGATAACAAAGAATTTAACTCTGTTCTGTACAAATTTAATCTGTCTTCTCGGTTTCTCAACACCAAAGTATTTGACATCGTCAACACCGAGAGAATACATAGCTTTAAGGATATACTTTGTAACATAAAGGGCCGTGAACATTGAAAGGATAATACCAAGTGCAAGTGTTGTTGCAAAACCTCTGATTGTTCCTGAACCTTTTATATAAAGTACAAATGCTGCGATAAGAGTTGTCACGTTACCATCAATGATGGCAGAAAGTGCTTTCTCAAAACCAAGTTTAATACTTGTCTGAACCGACTTGCCTTTCGCAAGTTCTTCCTTGATACGGGTGAATATAATAACATTGGCATCTACCGCCATACCTATGTTCAATATAATACCTGCCACACCCGGAAGTGTCAGTGTTATATTCAATCCATTGAGTGCTACAAGCATTAACCCAAGATAGAATACAAGTGCTATAGATGCTGCAACTCCAGGAAGTCTATAGAATATAAGCATAAATATAACTACAAGTGCAAATCCTATCGCACCTGCGAGTAAACTTGTCTGAATAGCATCCTGACCAAGCTGTGCCCCAACTACCTGTGACTGAATTTCTTTAAGTTCTACCGGAAGTGCACCTATACGAATCATTGACGCAAGTTCTTCTGCTGATTCATAAGTATCAAAACTTCCTGAGATAACGGCTTTTCCATCTGTAATCTCAGCCTGAACATTTGGTGCTGAAAGAACTTTTCCGTCATATACGATATAGATTTTCTTTTTAGAAGGATATGCTTCTGCTGTTGCATTTGCAAATAACTTTGTACCCTTAGCATTGAATGTAAGCTGTACAACATATTCCTTGTTTTTTGTAACCTCATCCTGCTGTGTACCGGCTTCTGCCTTTTTAATATGCTTTCCTGTACATACTGTCTTTGTATACTTAGGATTGTTGTTTTTATCAAATGACATGTCATCTTCTGCTACAAAATCGAGTGAACCCTCTTTACCGAGTGATTTAAGAACGTCATCAGCATTCTCAACACCAGGTATATCGATTTCGATACGGTCATCTCCAACCTGTACTACCGAAGATTCTGTACTGTAAACTTCAGCACGTTGCTGCATCATCTGAATGGTATCTTTCATCTCTGTTGCTGTTGGATTGCCCTTAGTCGCCTCATAAGTAATACTTACACCTCCAGCTAAGTCCAAACCAAGTTTAATGTTTTTGGCACTGCCCTTATGCGCACTAGTGATACCAACTAATGTTGTATAAGCACAGAGTCCGATTACTGCTATTATTATGAGTAAATGCAATAATCCTTTTTTCTTGTCCTTCATGCTGTTTTTTCTCCTTTAACTTAATACTTATAACATGATTTCGCGGTTTACCGTACAATAAGCCACGCTAAATTGCATTATAACATAGAGAACAACATGAATGCAAATTTTTTTACTTTTTCTTAAAACTTTTTAACCTGACAATATATTTGCTATTGTCTGCCGCTAGCATATACCTTTCCTGCTTCAGCTTTTATGCCCTTGTAATAAAACATTTCATCTACCGTGACAAGTTCATAACCTTTCTTTTTAAGCCGTGGTACCAATTTTTTCACCGCTTCTGCTGTGCTCGGATACAAATCATGCATCAGAATTATATCACCGTCTTTTACATTTTTACACTCAGCCAAAACCTTCGTTGCATTTCTCCACTTCCAGTCATCAGTATCAATACTCCAATACATCATCGGGATTTTAATGTTTTTGCGCATCACATCGCTTATGTTTCCATAAGGCGGTCTTACAAGTGTAGCATGACATCCTATAACCGACTGCAACGCATTATTTGTTTTCGTCATCTCTGCAGATAACTGTTTCTTTGTCATTTTACTTAAATCCTCATGGTCAAAAGTATGGCTCGCTATCTGATTTCCCATATTGTACGATGCCTTTAGAACTTTACTGTAAGTATTAACTCTGTTTCCGACAACAAAAAATGTTGCTCTCGAATCATATTTTTTCAAAACTCTTAATATTTTGCTTGTAACAGGTGTATAAGGTCCGTCATCAAAAGTCAAGGCAATCATCGGTTTATTCTTATCAAGATTTTTTCTTATCCATTTCTTGCTGCCGCCTCCCATGGAATTATCTTCTTTCACCGTGGCAGTCGGTGCAGCGGTAGGCTTGCTTTTTTTGGCTGTGTCCTTTTTTCCTTTATTTTTTTCACTGCTCTTTTGACTTACATTTTTATCCGAATAATTTTTTATACCTGAATTATTTTTTCCATTTAATTTTATAATGGCAACAACAAACACAATAAGAATAACAACAAGCGCAATAGCAGCATTTATAAGTATCATTTTTGTTTTTCTGAGTTCACGCTCCCTGCGTCTTCTGCTCCTCATCTCCCTGTCCCTGTAACTTCCTCTTCTCATTTCATCATTTTGTTTCATAAAGTTCCCTGCCTCCACTCATATATTTCGTAATTCATAATAACACACTTTTCATAATATGTGATTACATTTCTATTAAGTTTTGCTTATCATGTCTGTTTGTGAGTACCTGCCCCAAACATTCCTCCTGTCATTCCCGATACAGCACATATAAGAGCATTTCCGATAACATTTATCCCTGGGGTTCCTGTTTTAAATATAACGATTCCAAATAACAGCAATACCGAAAAATATATAACTCCTGCCGCAAGTCCCCACAAGAATTTATTTTTCTTAAACAACTTTCCCGCTATTATTCCACCCAGAATATTTACGACAATATATGTCCCTGTCACAACTGCACTTATCGCTTTTTCATCATAAGCATACTTCCATATTATTCCCGATGACACAAATAATATCACTGTCGTAAGAATAATTTGTGTCAAAAGAATAATAACAATATTTTTAATCACTTTTTCCACTTTGATAAAACCCCTTTTTTTCAATATCTATTCATTTTGTCACAATTTTATGTTAAGATTCATAAAAAGAAAAAATAACAGCAACATAACTTTATTATTAAAATGTATGCAGAAAAGAGGTTATAAATGAACAATACAAACGGAACCGTAGATTTACATACACATTCAACTTTCTCCGACGGAACATTTTCACCTGAAGAACTTGTTAAAAAAGCAGTTGAAAAAGGTCTCACTGCATTTGCACTTACTGACCATGATGCTGTCGGCGGCATAGAAAGTGCCGCTGCTGCCGTAAAAGAGCAGAATGCTCCCGTTTTATTTGTCCCGGGAACTGAACTTTCGGTCGGTTATAAAGATGGAGACATTCATATAGTAGGACTTTTTATTGATTACAAAAATCCTGCATTTACAAAAATCTCTAATCTTCTGGTTGAAAGAAGAGTTGAGAGAAACAAAGAAATGGTTGCCAAATTCCGGGCAGCTTCAATAAATATGACTTACGAGGAACTCCAGGAAGGAAATCCAGACACCGTAATCACCAGAGCACATTTCGCAAGATGGCTCATCAACCACGGTGTAGTCAAAAACACTGCCGAGGCTTTTGATAAATATCTTGATATACATTGTCCTTACTATGTTCCAAGAAAATATATAACTCCTGAAGAAAGTATTGAACTTATCCTCGAATCAGGCGGTGTTCCAATACTTGCACATCCCCTCCACTATAAACTCGAAGAAAAGGAGCTTGAAGCCCTTATCAAAAGACTCAAAGCCGCCGGTCTGAAAGGTATGGAGGCAAAATATTCAAACCACACTACTCAGGATGAAGCTTATGTCAGAAAACTCTGCAATAAATACGAGCTGCTCCCAAGTGGAGGTTCAGATTTTCACGGTACCAACAAGCCGGCAATCGATATGGGTACAGGCCGCGGAACTTTAAGTGTTCCTTTTGAGTACCTTATCAATATTGCCAAAGCAGCAAAACCGTCTGAATTTACAAAAAAAGTTTTGGATTTTGCTGAAAAACATTCATAAAAAGATATAACAAAAAAGCTGTAGACACTTTGATACGCTACAGCTTTTTATTATTAAGATTATTTTAGATATTTTCAACTTCAAGAAATTTATTTCAAAGAAATTTATTTTAAAGAAATCTATTTCTTTGTTGTCTTAATTTCTTCTTCCTGCTTGTCTATCTCAACGATATTTTCTTTTTTCATTGGGATACGGCAGTTCTTATTGTTTCCAAATTCAACTATAACAACTTCGTCCATAATATCTATTACAACACCGAAAAATCCGCTTGTTGTAAGTATGCTGTCTCCTACTGCAAGTGTAGATACAAGTGCATCATGCTCTTTCTGCTGTTTCTTCTGTGGTCTGATAGCAAAGAACCAGAAGATTGCAATGATAGCTGCATAAATTACAACCATGCTTATTATACCCTGTGTTCCGCCTGCTTTTGTTGCCAATATTGTAGTCAAATTCATTTTGCTTCCTCCTCAAGCTGTTCTAATTTCTTCTTTTTATATTCTTTAAAACACCCTTTTTCAATGGCGTCACGAATTTCTTCCATCATATTGTTATAGAAATAAAGATTATGAGTTACCATAAGTCTCAGTCCAAGCATTTCTTTCGCCTTCAAAAGGTGTCTTATATATGCTCTGCTATATTTGCGGCATGTCGGACAATCACATGTTTCATCTAAAGGTCGGTCATCAAGCTCATATTTTTTATTCATGAGATTCATCTTTCCATGATTTGTATACGCATGACCGTGACGGCCGTTTCTTGCCGGATATACACAATCGAAAAAGTCAACACCACGTTCTACTGCTTCCAATATATTTGCCGGAGTTCCAACTCCCATCAAATATGTAGGTTTATCTTCGGGCAGATACGGTACTGTTTTTTCAATAATATCATACATTTCTGCATGACTTTCACCTACGGCAAGTCCTCCAAGCGCATAACCGTCAAGATTTAACTCCGATATTCTCTTTGCATGTTCTACTCTTATATCTTCAAAAATTCCACCCTGATTTATTCCAAAAAGAAGCTGTGATTTATTTATAGTAGTATCAAGGGAATTAAGTCTGTCCATTTCCTTTTTACATCTCTCAAGCCATCTTGTAGTCCTGTCAACAGAATTCTGCATATACTGTCTCGTAGCAGGATGCGGCGGACATTCATCAAATGCCATTGCAATTGTAGAAGCAATATTTGACTGAATCTGCATGCTCTGTTCAGGTCCCATAAATATTTTTCTTCCATCTATATGAGAATTGAAATAAACTCCTTCTTCTTTTATCTTTCTTAGTCCTGCAAGTGAAAAAACCTGAAACCCACCTGAATCTGTAAGAATAGGTTTGTCCCATACCATAAATTTATGAATACCACCCATTTTTTTGACTATTTCATCACCCGGTCTGACATGAAGATGATAAGTATTGCTAAGAACAACCTGTGTTTTTAAGTTCTGCAAATCCTCAGTTGATACAGCACCTTTCATTGCGCCAACTGTCGCAACATTCATAAATACAGGTGTTTCTATCGTTCCATGTACCGTTTCAAGACGACCTCTTTTAGCACTGCCGTCCTTACATAATATTTTATACATAGTTACTCCATTCTTTTTCCTTTTTCCGTGTATCGCCCACTTTATATGCACTAAGGATATTAACACTCAATACGCATCTATGTCAACCTCTCCATAATAAACTTAACTATAAAATAAATAACTATAAGAGGAAGAATTATCCTAAAGAAAATTCCAACTGCTACTGCACCTAATGCCAAAACCAGCATAGCCACAACAACAATTATTATTATTCCCAGCAATTTGTCATACCATTTTAACGAAAAATTATGATACCCTTTATCGTAATTGTCACTATCATCGTATGATGAAGTATAACTGTCGTCTCCACGATACTCTTCCCTTGCCTGCTTTGTATAAAAATCTGCCATAGGTCCTTTTTCGGCAACAAAACTGTCTATAATGGTTCTTGCAATAAGTCTCGGATCTCCAAGTTCTTCAAGAACCTGACTTTCCGTTTTATCATTATTTTCAATATAGTCTTTATAATAACTTATATTTTCATTGATAACGTCAGAAGGTACATTTCCCGCCAAGCTATCCCTAAGTATGGATAAAAATTCATTTTTAGTCATATAAACTCTCCTTCCTGGCATTATAGTTTTAAAAAAGTTTAAGTTTCCATAATCAAAATTTTATAATCTTTATAAAGGAAAAACAACTTTGCAACAATAAATGCTGCAAAGCTGTCAGATAATACTTTGTTTTGTCCTCGCGGATTGCTTTATTTAGCTTTTCCAACTGATCCGAAGAGTTCCATCTTCTCTTTAACAGTTGCTTTGATTGCCTCAGCACCAGGAGCAAGAAGTTTACGAGGGTCAAATCCCTTTCCTTCTAAGTCCTTGCCAGCTTCGATGTATTTACGTGTAGCTTCCTGGAATGCTAACTGGCACTCTGTATTTACATTAATCTTTGCAACACCAAGTGAAATAGCTTTCTTAATCATATCAGCCGGGATTCCTGTACCACCATGAAGAACAAGTGGCATATCTCCTGTCTTAGCCTGAATGGCATCAAGTGTCTCAAAGCTGAGTCCTGCCCAGTTTTCAGGATATTTACCGTGAATGTTTCCGATACCTGCTGCAAGCATTGTAACACCGAGGTCTGCAACCTTTTTACACTCATCAGGGTCTGCACACTCACCGGCACCGATAACTCCGTCTTCTTCTCCACCGATAGAACCTACTTCTGCTTCAAGAGAAAGACCAAGAATATTACATGTATTTACTAACTCTGTTGTCTTCTGAACGTTCTCTTCGATTGGAAGGCTTGAACCATCAAACATGATTGAAGAAAATCCTGCATTGATACAAGCTTTTGCACCTTCAAATGAACCGTGGTCAAGGTGAAGTGCTACTGGAACAGTGATGTTTAATTCTTCAAGCATTCCCTCTACCATACCAACAATTGTTTTATAACCACACATATACTTTCCTGCGCCCTCAGATACACCAAGGATAACAGGTGACTGTAATTCCTCTGCTGTCTGTAAAATAGACTTTGTCCACTCTAAGTTGTTGATGTTGAACTGACCTACTGCATACTTACCGGCTTTAGCTTTTGTAAGCATTTCTTTTGCTGAAACTAATCTACTCATTTTAAAATCCTCCATCTTTAGACTTGTCCCTGATTTGATACAGGAACTTTAATTACCTAAAGCCCATAACTCAGGACTTTTCAGGCAAAACTACTCTCAATCAGTTTTATTATATACTATTTCTTATAAAAATCAAATCATTTTTCGCATAAGAATTTTATCTTATCCATATTTTCTTTTGCAATCTCTTTGCCCATCTCATACGTCTGCCTTAACTTACCCGTATCGCTTTCAAGACTGTTTAATTTATATTTTGGTCTTAGTATAACTGCTTTTCCTGTTTTTTCAAGCTTTTCACACAATCGTACCGACTCGTTATATTTGTCACATCTTTTCAATAGTTCTTCCGCAATTGCCGGATATTTTAACTTCATTATTTTAGCCATATTTTTTTCCGATTTTCTAGGCGTTTTTACAAATCCCTCGGGCTGTGTAAGAACTATAAGCATTTTATCGCATCCGTCCTCAAGACATTTGTCTATCGGAATTGGATTTGACAATCCTCCGTCATAATATTTTCTTCCGTTTATCTTAGCCGGAGGACACGCTCCCGGAAGTGCACATGTGGCACAAAAGACCTCAAACGTCTCATCTACATCTTTCTGGTCAAAATAATGCACTTTTCCTGTTTTTGCATCTGTAGTTACAATAACAAACCTGCCATCATATTCTTTGAATGTTTTCATATCAAATACATCAAGTTTATTTGGTATCTCCCTAAATACAAAATCCAGTCCGAAAATACTTCTTTCCTTCAAAAAATTTCTCTTGCTCAAATAGCGTTTATCATTTCGATATTTTTCAAGTATTCTGATATTGCGCTCCGGCTGCCTTGATATATATGACGCTGCATCTGCTGCCCCTGCCGACACTCCTATACAATACGGAAACATTATGCCTTCTTCAAGCAATGCATCCATAATGCCGCAACTGAAAACCGGTCTGAATGAACCACCCTCAAATAATACTCCTGTCATGATTCTGCCTCTATAATCTTTCTTATATGCTCATCACCTGTTACCTGATATAAAAGTTCCATGCATTCAACTCCCGAAGTCTTATCACCCTGCTCAAGCTCAAGTTGTCCCGCCCTAAGAATGATAGTGAGCGTTGTCTCTGATATTCCATCCGGCAGTTTTAATTTTCTTATCTCTTTCTGAATTTTATCCACTGTATACTCAGGGCACTCTCTTTCAAGTGCCGTTTCAAGAAAGTTTAGTTCACTGTCAGCCGTTTTGCTGTGGCTGAACATGTTGCTGTATGTGTAAAGCACCATGGCTTTCTCGGGTTCTTTCTTCTCTACATAATAATACCCTATATTTCTATAAAAATGAGCAATGTCTGCTCTCGTATATATAAATTTATGAAGTTCCTTTGTTGTCTCTTTAAGTTTTTTAAGTTCACCGAGCTGCTTTAAACATTCAGTTTTTTCCCAGTATATATCCATATCCACTGCATTCCATTCTGCCGCCTTTACAAGCTTTTCATATGCTTTATCAAAATGCATTCTCTCCATATATTTTTTTGCAAGGGAATGATACATGCGATGCACCGGATATCTGACTGCCTCATAATCTCTTGTCTTAAAATAATACTCAAAAAGATAAAATTCCAAAATGTGATTTGCACATAAAACCCTTTTGTCACCTGCTTTAAGCTCTTTAGCTATCTCATCAGCTATTTCCGATGCCTTCTCAAGTTTGTTGCTTTTTTGGTACTGTTGAAATAATCTTATGTTTTCTTCGATATCCATGGCGGTGCCTCCTTGTTGTGTAGTTTATATCACTATACCACCAAAAAACAAAACATGAAAGAACTTTACAACGATAAAAAATTTCATTGTGGTTATTTAACGCAAAAATTGATATAAACTTTCCTGCCACTGAACTGCTATGCACCAACTGAAACAAAGTGCCAACCGCCTCCTTTGCCATTAGCTGAAAAGTTTATATCAATCTCTTCTATTTACATATGCTTTTTTATGAACATCCTATACTGACAATAAGTTTCTCTGCTTTACGCATTCTTATTGTAAATTTTGCTTTCAAATGTTCCATCTTCAATATTTATAAATCTGATAAAAAGCGATACCTTGTTATCATCATTCAAACTGTTCCATACAAGTTCTCCAAATTCATCCATATCATTTGGTATATCAACAAGTTTAGGCTCTCCCTCAAAACTTGGGAGCGGATTTCCGTCATGCATATATGTATGAATAAATCTTCCCTCACCTGCTATCGGATTCTCATAATCAAATGTATATCTGTTACAGCAATCCGGATTTCCGTTGTTACTCTTAAGAATAGACATTGAATAATCAAATCCACCATCCTCAACATGAAGAATAGCTGAAATTCTAGGTGTGAAGTTTGGCTCATCCGGCTCAAACTCTCTTGTACAAAGTGACTGCTCAAAAGTTGAGCCATCCTGCATAAGATCATATACAGTATCTGTCTGGTCACCGTTTGTCACTATTGTGTCATTGCCGAGGACACGGACAGGTGCATATATTATAAGACTTGGGTCTGTAAGTTTTGAAGGATCAAATGCCTGTGTACGGATTCCATCACCGTCTGTTACAAATACCCTGTTTCTGCTGTTTTCACTTCTGCCCATGATAAAATATGCAATAGCTGCATGTTTTCCGTCAGCAGTCTTTCCTACAACAATGCCACGACCCGGATATGCGTTTGATGTTAATTCATTTTTTAAAGATAATTTTTCCATAAAAACCTCCGATATACTATTTTATTTTAGTGGTGGAAAAGTCTGAGACCTGTAAATGCCATAAGTATTCCAAATTCGTTACATGCATCTATAACCGCCTGATCATTCTTTGAGCCGCCTGCCTGTGCCACATATTTAACTCCACTCCTGTTTGCACGCTCAATATTGTCGCTAAATGGAATAAACGCATCTGAACCAAGTGTAACTCCATCAAGATTTTTAATCCACTCTGCACGTTCTTCTCTTGTCATCGGTTCAGGTTTTTCAGTAAAGAACTGTTCCCATTTTCCATCGGCAAGAACATCCTGATAATCATCTGAAAGATATACGTCAATAGTATTATCTCTGTCAGGCTTTCTGATGTCATCCCTGAACGGAAGATTAAGTGCCTTTGGAGACTGACGGAGGAACCACTTATCAGCCTTATCACCAGCAAGTCTTGTACAGTGAATACGTGACTGCTGGCCTGCTCCGATTCCGATTGCCTGACCGTCTTTTACATAACATACTGAATTTGACTGTGTATATTTAAGTACGATGTTTGCAATTATCATATCGTTAAGTGCATCTTCTGAAAGCTCTTTCTTTTCAGTTACAATGTTGTCAAAAAGCTCTTTTGTTGTCTTTACTGTATTGTGCCCCTGCTCAAATGTAATTCCGAATACATCTTTTGTCTCAAGCGGTGCTGCTTCATAATCAGGGTCAATCTTAATAACACAATAATTTCCACGTTTCTTTCCTTTAAGAATTTCAAGAGCCTCATCTGAATATGAAGGTGCAATAATACCGTCAGATACAAGTGTCTTAAGATACTTTGCTGTCGCAACATCACACTCATCTGAAAGTGCAACAAAATCTCCAAATGATGACATTCTGTCTGCACCTCTTGCTCTGATATAAGCTGTGGCCATAGGAGTAAGTTCAATATCATCATCTACAAAATAAACTTTTTTCATAGTATCTGTAAGTGGAACATCTATAGCAGCTCCTGCCGGACTTACATGTTTAAAAGAAGCTGCCGCAACGTGACCTGTAGCCTCTTTTACTTCCTTAACAAGCTGCCAGCTGTTAAATGCATCCAAAAGATTTATATATCCCGGATTTCCATTTAATACCTCAAAAGGAAGGTCACTTCCATCCTTCATAAATACTCTTGCTGGTTTCTGATTTGGGTTACATCCATACTTTAACTGAATTTCGTTCATTGGATAATCTCCTTTCGTAAATAAAAAGATAATATAAGTTTAACAAAACATCTTTTGTCAAACTATTAAATTTTGACAAAGAAAAAACCGACACTATCCCGGACTTTTCTGCCCAGACGGTCGGCTGTCAAACTGTTATACTCCCTGTGGTCACTTCCACTTCCGTCAGTTATATAACTAGATTAACTTTATCATATTTCTTTTGGGTGCGCAACCCTAATTTTATCTTATATACATCCGGAATATTTTGTTTGATTTCGGATATTTTGTTCCTAATATTCCGGAAGTTCTTTCTCCTCTATAATCTGCTTCGCTTTTCTTTCAACTTTGGCTCTGAAATGCTCTCTGTCAACTGACAGTGCTATGCCCATCTCAGCCATTGTAAATATAACCGCTGAACCTCCGTAACTTATAAACGGCAGTGATACACCTGTGTTCGGAAAAATCATCAGCACTACAAATATATTTACTATAACCTGTAAAGAAATATGTATTGCTATTCCCGTTACAACAGCTCTGCCAAATATGGTTTCTGCTCTGCTGGCAATCTTAAAGAGCTGGAAAATAAGATACAGAAACATGCCAAGCATTATAAATGCACCTAATATTCCAAGTTCCTCACATATTACGGCAAATATCATATCATTCTGCGCTTCTGGTATTCTTGAAAGCTTTTGCACACTGTTTCCAAGTCCTTTTCCCGAAAATCCGCCTGATGCAACTGCATATAATGACTGAAGTGACTGATAACTCTCATAATTCGAAAACTTCTCGGGTGCAAGCCATGCTCCTATTCTGCCGTATCTGAAATTCTTAAAAGCAGTGTTTGAATTTATAATGCTGTAAATGTGATTTATCACAACTGCAACACCGCCCGCTGCTGCCGCGAATACCGCTATATGCGTCTTGTTAAACGGTGTCATTATTATAGTCATACCAAAAATAATGCCACAAAGTATAATCAAGGTTGACAGGTTAGAACTTTTGGCACAGAGGAACAATGCAGATGCTCCTGCCGGAAACCATATAAACCATAATATTCTGTATCTGCTTTTGTTCTTTGTATATCTCGATATCCTTGTTCCTATCCAAAGTATTATAAGAATTTTTGAAACTTCCGCAACCTGCAATGACATCGAACCTATTTTTATCCATCTCACCGCACCCTTTGCCGAAACTGCGAGCGGTGTATATAACATCAGCGTCATACATATCGATAACAGATAGATAAACCATGACATCGATAATTTTACATTTTTAAGTCCTTTTATCTTCTTTAATAAAGGTATTTTAGAAAAATTAAGTATATTAAAATTGTTATAATTGCAAACCCTCAATATAAGCATGCCAATAAAACTAAGTATGACATACTCAATCTGCTTTTTTGCAAAATACATATTATCATAATTATATTTAGGGCTGAGACTGCATCTGTAACTTGATGCACTGTATATCATAATTATCCCAAAAATGTTTAGCATCAGTAAGATTATAAAAACCTTTATATCTACTCTTTCCTGACTATCTATATATGAAGCAAGAGCTCTTCTTGCAGATGGTTTTCTAAGCACAAACGCACCCCCTGTCACAAAAACTACTATTGTAGTTTAGCATATACCATATATAAAGTCCAGTTTCATTACTTTTAATCCGGCATTTCCAAACATTATCTAAAAAAACAACGGGGAACCAAGCTTAATTTTAGTTCCCCGCCTTATACATCTAAAGTGTATATTATTTAACTTTTATTTTGATTGTCTTTGAAGCTGCCTTATATTTTGACGTCTTCTTAGCAAGCAATTTAACCTTTACTGTACCTTTCTTCAAACCTTTTATCGTAAGCTTTTTATTCTTCAATGTAACTTTAACTTTCTTTGCATTAGCTTTTGAAAGCTTATTGAAGTAAACCTTTGCTCCTGAATTTGCTGAAACAGTAATTGTCACTGTCTTTTTCTTCTTTACAGTTACTGTTGAAACTTTTTTCTTTCCTTTTTTAACAGTAATTGATGCATTCTTGAGTGTTGGCTTTGTTGTTGGTTTTACTGTTGGTGCTGTTGTCGGCTTTGTTGTTGGTTCTACTGTTGGTTCAGTAGTAGGTGCTGTTGTCGGCTCCGCTGTAGGTGCTACTGTTGGCTCTGCCGTTGGTTTTACCGGCTCTGAAGACGGAGCTGTTGTCGGCTCTGTTGTAGGTGCTGCTGTTGCCGTTGGTTTTACCGTTGGTGTAGCTGTCGGTGTTGTTGATGAACCACCTGAAGATGATGATGAAGAACTAGATTTCCATACGGCATACAATGTAATCGTTTCTCCCTTAGCTGCAAGGTCAGTAGATATTGTCTGTCCATTTGAATATATCTTATCACCATTTGTTTTGTCGAGCCATCCTTCAAATGTGTACACTGCTCTTGTGTATGGATTTTCATAGAGATTGAATTTCTGACCAAGTTTTACAATCTGTGTCATCTCTTCACCATCTGTACCACTAGGATTATAAATAATAGTGTATGAATACTCTTTCCATACAGCATACAGTATTGCAACTCCCGCATCCTGTGCAAGGTCTTTAATTTCCTGTTCATCTTTATATTCAACAGCTCCTCCCGGTGTTGTTGACCATCCAAGGAAATCATAGTTTTCGCGTGTAAATGTATTTTTCGGAAGTTTACCTGTTTCTCCGACTGCATATTCCTGTGATGTTGCAGTCATTGTATCTGTTGTATAATTTGGATCTAATTTAACAGTATATTTTCCTGTAGGTACATATACACGGACATTATCTAATGCTGTTACTCCGTTATATCTTCCGCTAAGTACAAATAAACCTTTTATGTCCGCAATGCTGTCCATCTCAAACTTCTTTGATACAAGTTCTTTTCCTGCTTCATCAGTGATAGTAAGAACCATTGTATTTTTAGTTTTGTTTATAACTGTCTTAATGTGTACCCATGTATCAGTTGCAATATCAACAGACGCTGTATCAGTTGTCTTTGCTGTACTTCCACCTGAAATTGTCCATTCTGTTGTCTTTAATGCATTTAAGCTCCATAAATATGAATCTGATGCAAGAATATCATTTTTCTTGCTATATTCTGAAACAGCTAATGCAAGCTGTGTTTCCTGATTATTTCCTGCTGTCAATTTGCTGTCAAACTCAACAACATAATTGTCAGGCACTGTCAAACTTCCAAAGTCAAGGTATGCACTTCTTGAATTTATATTTCCCGGTGCAAACTGTAAATATCTTTTGTGCTCTGCTGCTCCATCACTGGCAAGTGTAAGATTGTCTGCTGCATTTGCTGATAATCCGCCGGCTGCTGCCGCATCTGCATCATTGTTGAAACTCTTGTACAAGATACTTGCATCTGCCAATGCCTGTTCTTTCTGTTCTTCTGCATTCTTTGCTGCTGCAGTATCAGCTTTTTCTGCCTTATATAATGTTCCGATATCGGCTGCTGATAATGCACGGCTGTAAATTTTAACATTGTCCATATATGCCGGAGATGAACCCCAGAATGAACCATATCCAAGATAGAACTTATCTGCTGATGCAATCATCTTAAGCATATTAGATGCCAGACTTGCATAGCTGTCATTTGAGTCAAATAACGTATATTTTGTTTTGTTTACAACGAGTTTACCGTCAACATAAATTCCAAAGTTAGCCTTTCCAACAGATACTGTTACATAATGCCAGCTGTTTACAGGAATATTATTTACCGGCTTTTCTGCCTTGTTGCAGTCAAACCACTGCCATGTACCGCCTACTGTTCCGTTGTAACCAAGATATGTATTTGGTGTGAAGAATAATCTTCCGTCTGCTCCATCGGAATTATCCGTATCAAAGAAACTCCAAAGTGCATCCCACGCGTCATCATTCTGTCTATTTACCCACATTGATACTGTCGCACCGTTTAATGTCTTTCCTTTAAGTGGGTTTGTAAACTCAGCATAGCTTGTTGTCGCTGCTGCTTCATATCCAAAATACTGATTAAGAACATTTCCTGCTCTGTCAGAACTATACTCTACTGTAGGTTTTGTTCCGCTCTCAAGAGTCTTTGCCTCTCCGACCTGCTCTGTATTTACTTCATTTCTAAGACCATTTTCAAATGTATAATTTGCTTCAAGTCCTGAATCAATGTCTGAAGTTGCATTTGCTTTTATTGTTGTTGTATATTCTTTCTTTGTGTAATATAAACCATTCTTAATTGTTGCTGTAAGTGTTACTGTTGTATCTTTTGCAACTGCCTGAATTTCACCTGTATTTGAAAGTGCAGTCTCATCTGATGACTCCCATTTGATTGTTGAGCCTTCATTTCCTGAAACCGGAAGTTCAAGGTCTGTATTTAACTGTTCCGGAACAGTTAATGATAAATCTCCGGCATCTTTTATAACTTTCTGCTCGTTTGTATAACCTTTTGTACCCCAGATAGTAATATTATTGCTTCCTACAAGTGTAAAGCACATTGTCTCACAGTTTGTGCCTTCAACCTTCTGTTTAATAAACACACCCTGATATTTTATATTGTCTATTGTTAAAGTAACATAAGGTTTATCAGACTCCTGCTCCCATGTTCCTGTATAATCACCTGAAACAGAACCGTCTTTGTTTAACTTAACAGATTTCTCCTCACAGCACTGAAGTGCAGTTGTATTTACTGAAGGTTCGTGATAAATAACAGTATATTCTCCCGCAACTTCCTTTACTGAGTATGCAGTATCTGATAATGTCTCTCCTGAATACTCAAATGGAGTTGCGACAAGACCACCGTTTCCAGCTGTAAATAACTGGTGAACTCTCACCTCATGTCCCTCTGAACCATCATTAAAACGTGTATGATATACAAGATATGTTTTTCCGTCTGTATCAACTACTGCAGAATTATGTCCCTGTGCAACACGTCCCTTATCAAGATAATGCCAGTTGTAATATGACATAAGACGCTCACCTGTAGCAGTATTTCCATATCCGTCACCACCTGCGTTCTTGTTGATAACACTTGTCTCTGTACCGTATCTTGCATCATTTCCTGCTACATCCTTGTATGGACCCGTGATTGCATCTGATGAGAATACACGCATATTATATCCGCCCTTAGCAGTAAGTCCGCCGTATGAAAGGAATAAATAATACTTGTCACCTATTTTCTCTATGTATGATGCCTCACCTGATCTTGAAACACCACCTGCAAGTTTATATCCCATATAAGGGTCTGTTTCATTTTCTTTATAATCGTATTTTGTAGCTGTATCTCTAAGACCTGTCTTAGGGTCAAGCTTGAATATCCAGATACCGCCTGACCATGAACCATAACTCATCCAAAGGTTTCCGTCAGAATCATATGTAACACATGGGTCAATTGCATGTGCGCCGTATCTTGCATTCCATGTTGTATCTGAAGATTTAAATCTTACAAGAGCTGCATCTGCATTATCAGAACCTACTACTGATGCAAAATCTGTATCTGTATATGCATGAACTCCTGATTTAGTAAATCCTGAATATACTACAGTTCCCTGATTTTCCCAGTCACCGTTAAGTGAATCTGATGTAAGAAGCACAATGCTTGAGTTCCATGATTTACCGTTGATACTCATATACATGCACCACTTATTCATCTGTTCATTCCAGATAACATCAGGTGCCCATAAGTTGCCTGACCATCCATAACTGCTGTCACCTTTTGCTGCCCAGTCAAATGCACTCTTAAAAAGAGCCTGGCATTTTGTGTCATCATTTATGTTATTTGTAAATGTTGTCCAGTTCTGCATGTCTGTTGACCAAGCAAAAGCTCTGTGTGAACCAAATATAAAGTATACTTTCTGTCTTGAACCGTTATCTTTTCCATATACTCTCTGGCTTCTGTCTCCTGTATATTTACCATCAGTATATCCGATTACAACAGATGGGTCATGAACTGTTACATGCTTTTTCTGATTACTTTCACTGAAATATTCATCATACTTCGCTGTGACATCTGAAGCTGATATTTCCTGTGGTGTTGTCGGTGTATCATCATCTCTGTCTGTTTTGTCTACAAGTTTAATATTTGAAAGGTCTACCTGCTCTCCTGTAAGATGCATGCTTACTGAATCGTTTAATTCACCAAATGTAACTGTATCTTTCATCTTATATACTTTTGATGAATTTGTGTTGTCTGTTATCGTATATGATATTGTAACTATTTTATCTCTTCTTGACACATCAACTACTACACTTGCATCTTTCATGGATTCTTTAAACTCTTCCCATGTAAAATCTGTATCACCCCAGGTATGTTCTGAACCATCACTTAAATGAGTTCCATAAAACCAGCCATAATTATCTGCTCTGTCTGTTATTCCTCCATTGCTGTCAAAAACTTCTATTATAAAGTTATTCCAATTATCACTTCCCTTTGTTTTGTTTGTGAATGTGTACTGAACATCAAAATTTCCACTTATTGTCTCATCTCCGGTATTAGCCGAAAAACCTGCGTCAATACTTAATTCACTGACAGTATTTGAACCAAATGTACTGCTCTCTGCTGCTTTAGCTGTTGCAGTAAAATCAAGCGACAAATTCGGTGCAGACGTTACTGCAAGCACCGCTGACATTGCTATTGCCGCAATTCTCTTAAACTTAATTCTTGCCATACTTCTCTCCTTCTTTTCCCTTTCCTTGCTTTTTTGTTTAGGCATTTTAAATGCCGGTTTTATACAAAAAGAGGGCGTTGACCACTTTTTGTCAACTCCCCCCTTAGTTTACACAAATAAGTTTATTTTCTTATTCAATATACGGTTTTAAATAATTATTTTACTGTTACCTTCAAAGACTTTGTAGCTGCTTTATATTTAGAAGTTTTCTTTGCTGAAAGTTTGATTGTTACTTTTCCTTTCTTAAGACCCTTAACTGTAAGCTTGTTATTCTTTAATGTAACTTTTGCAATCTTTGCATCTTTCTTAGAAAGTTTAGCTGCTGTAACCTTTGCTTTTGAATTTACTGAAACAGTAAGTTTAACGCTCTTCTTAGCTTTTACTGAAACTGCTGAAACAGATTTCTTTCCGTTCTTAACAACGATTGCTGCCTTTTTAGCACTTGGTTTCTTTGTAGGTGCCGGTGTTTCTGTTGGCTCTGTTGTTGGTGCTACTGTAGGCTCTGTTGTTGGTTCCTGTGTTGGTGCTACTGTAGGCTCTTCTGATGGTGCCTTTGTTGGAGCTGTTGTTGGTTCTTCTGTAACTGCAGGTGCTGTAGAAATTGAAGGTGATGTTGCAGGCTCTGCCGGTACCTCAGTAGGTGCTACTGTAGGCTCTGCTTCTCCTGTAACTAAACTTGTTGGTAACCCTGAAACTTCACAATTTTCACCAGATACTGAAACATATAACTTTTTACCCTCTTGAACATTAAAAGTCGTTGTACTCTTTGCTCCATTATTATCAACTGTAAAAATGGCCTTTCCATCTTTAATTTGTGTTGTATATGATACATCTACACCTTCTTTATTTGCCGCAACCCATGCTCCCCAATCTTCTGGTGCACTATCAACATTAAATGTAATTCCCTGAGCATTCAATTCAGTTATATTAGCAATCGTATTATACGCTCCAAACCATGCATAAACATCTGAACGAACAACTCCTACTTCTGCATAATCTGCACCATTAACTTTATTCTCACTACCATAATAAAGTACAAAGCAAGGGGTTTGCCAGTTATTCATAACATCTGCATCGGATTTAGATTTAAAATTTACTGTTTTAGAAGTCTCTGTTATCTCATCACCATAACTATGACCACTCCAAAAGCCTGCAAACTTAAGACTCCCCGTACTTTCTGTTTCATCCGCTTCTGCCACAATAACATTGTTGTAAACTGCAGGTGCTGACGCCATTCCTACTATTGCTGCCATTGCTAAAGCTATAACTTTTTTGTTTCTCATTTGACTTCTCCTCTCAAAAATCTCATTTAATCTTTTCTCCTATAAAACATCCCAACTGCTATAACCGAAACAATAAAATTTTGCAAAACTTTCATATTGTTTTTATTTATAAACAGCTAAAATATTTTACAACTTTTAATATAGCTTAATAATAGCATATTTTAGCTATTTACGTCAATATAGATTTTATTGGCACCGTTTTTTTGTTAAACATTAACAAATTTTACTATTTTTTATTTTTTCAATATATTCTTAAACTATTTTAACAAAGTCTTTGAACCCCCTAACAATTATAGGTTTATTACCATACTTTTTCTACCACCTGCTATGCTCGGAAATTTTGCATTTTTGGTGATTTTTCACAAAAATGTAATAGCACATTTTTAAGATGAATACCCGATTTTTATACCACATTCACCCTTTTTCCGCTTTTTTTCTACTCGCAATCTTGCAAAAAACAACTGCTGCCAGTGTACTCACCCCCGTTGCTATAAGTCCCGGAACGACTATCCCCACCGGATTTACACTGCCATACTGACTTCTATACGCTATTATGTTTACCGGTATCAACTGAAGCGATGATATATTTATTACAAGGAATGTGCACATTTCATTACTTGCTCTTAATTTCACTTTTGATATATCAACATTTTTTTCCACAAGGCGTGCACGTTCTATCTTTGCCATCTCCTTTATTGCTTTCAGTCCCATAGGTGTCGCTGCCCAGCCAAGACCAAGTATATTTGCAACCATATTTGCCGTTATATATTCATTTACCACATGCTTCTCATCAATTTCAGGAAATAAAAAACGTACCATCGGAGACAATAATTTTGTCATTTTATCCATAAGTCCGGACTGCCTTGCGACCTCCATTATTCCGCACCACATAGCCATAACGCCAAGCATTGTTATCGCAAGTGAGACGGCTTCCCCCGAACTGTCAATAATAGAATCTGACAAAGCTTTCGCCTGACCACATGCCACACCATACGATAATCCCCCAAGTATCATAAATGCCCATATATAATTAAGCATCTGCACCTCCGCCAAAAATTACACGTTAAATAATATTCATCACTCACCCAAATATACCATGTATTACTTTATATGCACCGGCTCTTTTTTTGCAAAAGCAAATCTAAACGCAAAAAATCAGCATACCCCAAACTCATGCTGATTTTTTGTTGTTTTTCATATTTTGGTATTTTGAAACGATTATTTTTACCCTATCAATACTTTTTTCCCTTCAAATGCAAATCCATAATGTTTTATCCTGTCTTTCTCTATCCCCAATTGTATGATTTCATCATCATATCTCTTTTCTTCTATCTGCCTGTGAGCCGCTTTCACCGTATCTTTAAGCTGTTTTTCATCCTCACTGTCATATACCTTAAATTCAATAACAATTGCCGGTAATTTTTTATTTTTTATATCCTTTGGCACCATCATTATATCATATCTTCCAAATCCACTTTCCCTATTTGATTTTATGATATAATTTTCTCTTTCTCCTACCATAATTCCTAATACAAAACCATGGTAAAAACGCTCAGGTTCAATATATTCCGATGGTTTATTTCCAACATCAAAATAACTAAACGTCGCAAGTGCTATTTTATTCATAAAATAATTCATAGCTTTTATATCACCTTTTATCAAGGCAATAACAAATTCATCTGATGTGTTACGTATTGTTTTAAACCATCCACTTATCAATTTTTGAAACATTATTCTTACTTCCAAATTTGTAAGACTAAGTTCATATTTTCCACTGATTTCACAGTTATCTGCATTTTCAACTTTTAAATATCCACTTGCAAGAAACAAACTCCATATTGCATTTTCATCATAATCAAGCTGATTAAATACTATCTGCTCATCAATGTCAACTGTTATGCTTTCTCCATTTAAAAGCTTTTCCATTGACTTTTTAACTTCCGGCGAAGCACTTTGTATCAATTTCCCTGCAAGCTCATTTGAACTCGTATCGACCCAGTATGTTTTCAATTTTCTTTCATCAATAAAGTTTGTTATAGACCAAGGATTATATATATCTTTACTTTTGCCAAATGAAAATCCATCATACCATTGTTTTACATCTTCCTTTCTATCCGAAATTCCAACTTCATCCAATGCCTTAAAAACTTCATCCTCTGTAAATCCAAAACACGTTTCGTACATATTGCTTGTTGTCGATACTATCCTCAAATTGTTCAAATCCGAAAACATGCTTTCTTTAGATATTCTGGTAATACCTGTCATTATTGCTCTGTCCAGATACGGGTTAGTCTTAAATGTTGCATTAAAGAAAACACGCATAAAACCTACCATTTCATCCCAATATCCTCCCAAATATGCTTCCTGAAGAGGTGTATCGTATTCGTCTAAAAAAATGAGTACTTTTTTTCCATAATATCTTTCTAATAAAAATGACAAATTTTTTATCGCTCTGCAAATTACATCTTCAGAAATTTCTTTATTTATATTTGTATTGTTTGAATACGCATCTAACGCCTTAAACACACCCTTTTCGGCATCTGTTATTTCATCTGTTTCAATTAAATATGAATGTGTTCTATATACATCACTTATAACAGATATAATGCTATTTTTTGCATTTTTAAAATTATCGTCTTTTACATCAGCAAAACTTAAATTTATAACCGGATAAGTTCCCTGCAATTTTCTGTACTTCTCATCTGTCCATATTTCAAACTTTTCAAACAAATCTGCCCGATTCATATATTTATTTGAAAAAAAATAATTCAGCATACTCATATTTAATGTTTTTCCAAATCTTCTTGGTCTGGTAATAAGTGTAACATCGTCCTGAGACTCCCACCATTGTTTTATAAAATACGTTTTATCGACGTAAAAGCAATCGGACATTATCAATGACTCATAATTTTGTTTTCCAATTCCCACGGTATGCATAAATATCCTCTCTCCCTCAAAAATGACCGGCATACTGTATCAATATAACATTAACTTCCACACCAAAATATTAACAATACATTGATACATTACACATCCCATATTAAACCCATATTTTTATAAACATTTTAACATACCTGCATATGAATTACCATAAACAATTATTTTTTCTTCATCCTATGAGGGCAGACCATAAAACAGCGTCCGCAGCTTATACACTCCCCTTCCCTCATACCTGCTTCGTCATATTTAAGATGAACCGGGCACTTGTTTGTACATGCCTTACATCCATTAAAACACTTTTCTTCTTTTTTCTTTACACTGAACAAAAAGTTTTTAGGCAGAAGTGAAAATACTGCTCCAAGCGGACATATAAACTGGCAGAAAAATCTTTCCTTTAGCATCATTCCTATTATTATAAAAACAAGCAATACACTTCCTGCAATATATGTACCTATTTTGAAGTTACGCTGTGTTATAAGTGAAAACACTGTCCACGGACTATATTTTGCAACATACTCTCCATTTTCGCTAAAGCAAAGCAGAACTATAAACAACAGCACGACATATTTGAATTTTTGCAAGTTAATCTGTGCTTTTTCAGAAATTTTCGGGAATTTCACACTGATTTTTTTCTGAATAAATTCTGAGAGCATATAAAACCAGTCTCCGATTGCTCCGAATGAACACATGAAACCGCAGAATATTCTTCCGAATATTATCGTAAGCAGACACAAAACAATAAGCTTTATCAGAAAGTCAGACATTTTTAACGGTTGTCCTTTTCCCATAAGCGATACAACTTCTTTTATCCCTGCAAAAGCCTGAGAAAAAAGTGATGGCATAAATACAAAAAATCCTATTTGTATCAGTGTTCTTACTATTTGCAAACGCTTTAATTTAGTTTTTATATTTACCATTTATCTATTGTTCCTTTCCGTTTACGAGTGCATCCTTCATCGCTGCTATTATTCCATTTGATGATAATGTAGCACCCGATACCGTATCTGCATCTGTTGACTGCCGCTTTACAGCATCGTCAAGTATTTTTTTTGCCGATTCAAGATAATCTTTTGTCTCGTTTTTTGCCGATATTATTTCTGCTTTTTGAAGTCTCTCATTCTTTACCGTAAGGCGGACAGTTATCTTTCCGCCAAATCCGTCACCACTGCCTTCATATACACCATCATCTGCAAAATGTGACTGTGCCGCCCTCCCTGCATCTGCAATATTTTTTTGAAGTTTTCCTGCCTGTGTGCAGTATACATATACAATTCCTATAATTAGTATCAGATTTATACTCTTTGTAACAAATATCTTCAATTATTCCAAACCTCTTTTCTTAGCCTCGTTCCATGCCTTTGAAAACAATTCTATAAGTGCATTTGATGTGCATGTTGCTCCCGATACGCCGTCCAGTTCATCATTCTGTTTTGCATTTATCTGCGAAATAAGTCCCGGCTTTGTTTTTGTTCCGTTTACTGCCTTATTGTAATAAAATCTGTTTGTCTCATCAGATAATGTTACATTGTCAAAACCGCAAAAACGATTATCATTAAATATAACATCCGCTGTAAGCGTATACTCTTCAAAGTCATTTGATTCATCAGGATATACCGTAACCGTTTCTTTATATGTACCCGGATTTAACGGCACAAGACTTGGTTCAGGTGTCGGTTCAACGCTCTGGCTTGGCCAAGGAGCCTGTGTCGGCGTCGGATAAGCCGTATTTTCAGGCGAACCTGTTTCATCAGGTTTTGATGTCGGTGCTGCACTCTGGCTTGGCTTTGGTGTATTTTTCACTCCCGCTTTTTTCGCCGCTTTCTCTAATGCTTTAACATAAAGTTCGACTATTGTTTTGGAAGAGCATGTTGCCCCTGACACCGCACTTATACCATCCACCGATTGTTTTTGTATTATCTGGGTCACCATTCCTTTTGCTTTATCATTTCCATTTGCCGCCTTCATATAATAATTTTTATTACTTTCCGCTGTTGATGAAAAACTAGATATATTTGTACATTTTCCTTTTTTAAATGTAAACAAAGCACTAAGTGTATATTTTTCAAAATCTTCATCTTCATCCGGCTCACATACAGCACTCACCTTATATTTTCCATCAGCTATAGCGCCACTTGGAACTTTTACAGGTTTTGGAACTTTTACTGCCGTCGGTTTCTTTGAAGGTACAGGTGTCGGTTTTGCCGTAGCTTTTAATTTCTTACCTTCAGATTTTGCAATAGCTTTATTGCGTGCATCAAGATAAGCACTAATAACTGCATTTGATGAATATGTTGCTCCTGATACACTATCTACATCCGATACAGCGCCGTTATCTGTTGCCCCTCCAATTATGCGTTTCACCATTTCACGCCATGCCCTGGACATATATGCATCATTTGAATTGTCACTGTTATTAAGCATTTTCATTCCATAGAGTGCCACAGGCTTTCCATCTTTAAACTTTGCCTTAAGGCTTACCGTATAACCGAACTTCTCGCATACACTGCTGCCATCAAACACGCCATCTGCCGGTTTTCCAGTCTTTGCTTTCGTTTTTTTTACTGTAGCAACAGCTTTCTTTACCGTATTACCCGGAACACTTCTCTTTGTATTTACACTCTTATCCCCCGCCTTTGAAAGAGCATCTGCCACAGCATTTAGAATACCGTTTGATGAATACGTCGCTCCTGATACCGTATCTACATCTACACTCTGCGCCTCCAATATCTTTGCAACCACTGCCTTCGCTTTATCAAAAAAAGCAGGTGTCTCGCCTGAATGTGAAACTATTGTTATGCCTTTTATTTTTCCACCGTATACTGTCACTTTTACGCTTATAGTGCCACCGTATCCTCTCGCCGAGCCTGAAAAAGTACCATTTTTAAGTATACCGGTATCTACTTTAATAACTTTCTGAACTTTTTCACCCGCATCTGCCCCGTCGATACTTTCAGTATTATCTTCACTGTTTTTGCTTTCTTCCACGCTGTTGTTTGCGCTATTATTATACGCACTGTTTTTTATTGCACTGCGGCTTCCAATATAAAAACCACCGACAGAAAATGCCGCAATAATAACAGACGGCAAAACAAAAACAGCCGGTTTAAACTGTTCTATATACGCACTAAATTTCTCTTTAATTTTTTCAGTCATCCTGCGGCCTCCAATCTTGCACTCACTTCACAACACTGTATTTAAAATCAGACGAAAAAACATCCTCTATTCCATCTGTAATTGTCACTGTCCCATCATTTTCAAGCCATACCACATCAAATTTATCTTTATTTTTCTGCCAATATTTTATTCCCTTTTGTTTCCCCATTATAAACAGAGATGTAGAAAGTCCATCAGCAAGCGTTCCATCACTACTTATTATTGATACACTTATAAGTCCGCTGTCTGCCGGTTTTCCGGTTTTTGGATTTAAAATATGGTGATACCACTTTCCGTTCTTTTCAAAATATCTCTCATATCCTCCCGATGTAATAACTGCTTTGTCAGTAATGTCAAGTACTCCCAGATAATCTCCATCAAGCGGTGATGTCTCCGGATTTTCAACAGCTACTTTCCATTTTTTATTTTCAGATTTGTAACCATAAGTCTGAACATTTCCGCCAAGAGAAACGATTCCGCCTGAAAGTCCATATTTCTTAAATATCTGCATAAGCCTTGCTGATGTATAACCCTTAGCTATCCCGCCTAAATCTATTTCATAATTTTGCGGCAATACTACCTGTCTTGTATTTGCATCATATTCAATCTTTGAAACATCAATATACTTTAAAAGTTTTTTTATTGTTTTGTCATCAGGAATATTATATTTTTCGTTTGTAAATCCCCACTCCTTCATAAGCGGATAAACGGCTATATTAAATGCTCCTGCTGTGCTCTTATACAATTCACATGACTTTTCAACAAGAGAAAATGTCTCTTCCGATAATATCTCACTCCCACTTTCATTCAAAATCGCAATTTCACTCTCATTGTTTCCCGTGCTAAAAAGCTTATCAAGTCTGTTTATCTCATCCACTGCTGCCTGAGCTGCTTCATCTGCCTTGTCACCATATGTCTTGATTGTCATATATGTATCCATCGCAAAAATTTCTTTTTGAGCCTCTAAAGTCTCACTCTTTTCATTTTTTTGTTTTGTCTCACTGACTTTATTTCCGCTGTTCCGGCACCCTGTAAGAAGTGCCGCACACAAAATAATACATAATATTTTCTTAATCATCTATACCCTCGTTTCAAAATTTATTCTATAACGCACAAAACGGAAGGTTGATACAACCTTCCCTTTTGCGCATTATTAATATCCCAAAACAATCTCTTCTACAAATTATTTTACTTTAACTGTCTTTGCTGCTGACCAGCCGCTGTTAAGTTTTTTATCTGAAGCCACTGCCTTAACTCTCACATAATACTTTTTGCCGGACTTTAACTTTTTAACTGTTAATGTCGTCTTTGTAACATTCTTGACTGTTGCTTTTTTAAAATTCTTTGTAAGAGAATACTGAACCTGATATCCTTTAGCACCGCTTACTTTTTTCCATGTAATAGTAAACGATTTCTTCTTTGCCGTCACTTTTACTGATGCAGGGGCATTCAATGCCTTTTCTACTTTTACAAGTGCTTTGATTGCTTCATCAAGATGATTATACGCTTCATCTACCATTGACTGATAATGATTTGGCTTTGCAAGTTCTTCCTCAGCCTCTTCAAGTTCTCCGACAAAATCTTTCCAGCTTGCTGCAGTGTAGTCAGCCTCTTTTAATCCTTTGGCATCCTGTACAAGGCCGCTTAATTGGGTTATATCTGCATTTTCAGTTATATTCACCGTGTCAACTATATTGTCTTTTGTTACCTCAAAGTTTACTGTCTCATCCTCATATCCGAGAGCATATACCGTAAGGCTCCAGTAACCTGTTCCATCTGTTCCTCCCGGAAGTGCAGCTCTGTATGAATCAGTAAGACCAAGCTGAATACCCTTTGATTTATGCATCCAGTTATCTGCTGCAAACTTAGTTCCGAAGTTTGCAAGTGCTGTCTTGCGCTCTGAATCGTTTCCATAATATGTCCACTTTACAGCCTGCATTTTTGCACCAAGAGCACCATACCCCTCTCCCTTTGATGTATCTGCATCATCTGCATTGTTTATATCTACACGAAGAAACTCTCCATAACTTCCTTTTGCTTCTTTAACTTCAACTTTAAGTTTAGATGCCTTAGCAAGTGTCTGCTCCTTGATACCTGAATCTGCTCCTGTCTTTCTGGCACTGAACTTAAATGTACCGTCTTTTTCCTCTGTTGCGGTTTTTAGACCATTTGTATCTGCTGTTACATCAGCCTTTAAATCATATGCCGAAAGATTCATCTCACTGTATCCTCCAACAAGTTCACCATCATTTTCAACAACTTTGTAAGTTTTCTTAAAATCGTCAAGTTCTGATGTTTTTACTGCAACAGGAACATATTTAAGTCCGGTAACTTTATATTCCTTTAATTTAGTCTGTGTACCGTCTGCTTTTGTGATAGTTCCCTTTGCATATGCTACATCTGTTCCATCTGTAAGATAAATTGTCTTTCCATCAGCTGACCAATGAGATACATTAAACTCACTTCCGTCCTCACCGTAAATCACTGCATCACACTGATAACTTCCTCTATGAAGTCCATGATTTGTAGTAGCTCTCGAAACTGCATCAAAAGCACCCTTATCCATCTCTCCCCTTGCATCAGCCTCAGTATTAGAATCTGTCATAGCCTTATCACTCTGCAGATAAATATTCTCTGCATCCCAGTACTGATTCCAAGTAAGTCCGGCATAAAGATATGTATAATCATCTGCTGCCTTTACTGTTGAAATATCTGCTACAGGTCCCAATGTTACAAGAAGCGCTGTTGATAACGCTGCTGCCACACTTTTTTTAATAAGTTTTCGCATTGCTGTCTCCTATCATGTGTATAGTTTTAATATTATTTGTCCCGGTCGCATAGCTTCTGAGTTACCTTTTTCTAAGTCTGGTAAGTTATGCCTCACTTGGACATCAATTATTATATTTCGCATATAGTATGAAGTCAAACACTTTTTCCTTATTGAGTAAAACTTATCAAAAAGTATTGTCACATAATAATTAAAAATAATATTTTTACAAAACAAAATAGAGAGCCGGCAAAACCGACTCTCCATTTTGGATAATAAATGAGAAAATTTATGTTACAAATATAAACTTATAACCTATTTAACTTTTACAGTCTTTGTTACTGTCTTGTAACCTGACTTTGTAACCTTTACAGTAATCTTTGTGTTCTTCTTAAGTGCTGAAGAAACCTTTAATGTAAAGTTCTTTCCACTAACCTTAGCTGTTTTTGCTTTAGCTTTTCCAACAGTTACTTTAACTTTTGCTTTTGCAACTGAAACCGTTCCCTTAACAACCTTTGTGCCTGCTTTAGCTGTAACTTTCTTTACAGACATTGATTTTTTCTTTGTTGTATTTGTATTGTCATTGCTCTTTTCAAACGGATCATCACAAGGTGTTGTGATAAGTGCCTTAGGGTATTTAGCTATAGTACACTTTTCACCTGAAACAGAAAGATAAAGCTTCTTTCCTTTTGTCTCATCAAATTTGAATGTTGTTGTGCTTGTGATACCATTGTTTGTAACTTTTATTGTAACTACACCATCTTTAACAGATGTTGTGTAAGATACATCTACACCTTTTTTATTTGCTGCAAGCCAAGCTGCCCATGCATTATCATCTGCCGGTGCATTTTCTGTTGCAAATGTAAGCTCGTTTGTTCCTGCATATCCTTCAGGATTTGTGATATCTCCACCTGCTGACCATGACCAAAGGTCTGAACGGATGACTGCTACTTCATCATATCCCTCACCGTTTACTTTATTCTCATCACCATAGTAAATAACAAATACAGGTGTATTATAATTTCCTGTGGCCGTAGGATCATTGTCTGTGATAGCCTTGAAATTCACTGTCTTTTCTGTCTCTGTGATTTCATCACCTAAGCAATGTCCACTCCAAAATTTATCAAATGTCTGTGCTCCTGTCTCTTCTTCTGCTGCCTGTGCTACTGCTGCATTCTTATAACTTGGTACTGCAACAACTGCTGTAGAAAATGCCATTGTAGTTGCAAGTACGATTGCTAAAATTCTTTTTCTCATAACTTATTCTCCTCTCGAATCTTTTTAATATTTTCGTAAACTATTTTAGTTTTTATTATAATAGCATACCTATTGCTCAATGTCAACACAAAAATATAATATTTTGACATTTCTTTGAACATTATGCATAAATTATTTTACACGCGCAAATAGTGCATGGTGAATTTATAACAAATTCGCCATGCACTATTTTTCATTTTATATGCAATTTATACTAAACAAATTTATATACGATGCCACGAATTGCTTCATTGATGTGCAATTTTCGCAATCCTGCAAACAACTTGCATCATATTATTTAGCAATAGCTTTTACCTGTTTAGCTGTAAGAGCCTTGTTCCAAAGCTTAACATCATCAAAGTATCCCTTGAATCCCATATCCCAAGCATTAAGTCCGAGGAAGAATGAGTTAGAGTTTGACATTGTTCCCTTAGCAACTGTTCCGTTTCCGAAGAGTTTACCATTTACATATGTCCATGCATGATATGATTTAACATATCCTGATTTGCCCTTTGTACCATACTCACATGTCTGCTTTGTATTTACAACGAGTGTGATGTGTGTCCACTTATTAGCTGTAACTGCTGAGTTTGCTGTCCAAGTACCTTTCTTGTTCTGATAACCATACCATGGGAACTGCTCGTTCTTTCCTTTTGTAAGGCTGTGTGACCAGATTGTAGGCGAGTTAGCTTTGTTGTCTAACCATGAATCCTGTGTGATTGAGAGCCATTTTGTGTTCTTAGGATCCTGAATATGGTTTCCTGTAAAGAACATTGACATGAAGTTTGAAAGACTCACCTCAGGCTTAACCCAGAATGAAACTGTCCAAGACTTAGAACCAAGCTTAACACCTTTAAGCTGAGCACCCATAGAAGCTGCCTTTCCACCTACAGTTCTTGAGATGTAAAGAGCCTTTCCGTGTTTACCCTTCTTATACTGAAGTTTAGCTTTCTTGTTTGCTGTCGGAACGATACCTGTCTTTGTATTTCCTGTTGTACCGGCACTTGTATCACCCTTACGAGCAACACCTACTACATTTTTGCTTGCACCATTCATGCTGAATGTGTACTTAGGCTTTGGAGCACCTGCTGCTTCAACTGATGCAGGTTTTGCTGCATATGCAGCTCCTCCGATAACCATAGCTGCGGCTAAAACACCACTTAAAAATTTCTTATACATTTTTATTCCTCCCTTTATTAAAAGAATTTATTTCTTTATTGATTTGTAAAATATTTTAGCATTTGTTTGTCTATTTGTCAACAGTTTATGACTAAATTATTAACATTTCGTAAATATAACTTTAATATGTATATTTATTCAATATGCCATCATTTAGCAATCTTTACTTTTAAAGATTTCATAGGACCTGTAAGTGTTTTTCCATTATATTCTCTATAAGCCTTTACACCTACCCAGTATGTCTTTCCTGCTTTAAATGCTGCATCCTCAGATACAGTACATTTTGTGCCAGATGCTTCTGTCACATACTTAAACTTACCATTCTTGCTTGCTTTATAGTACACCTCGTATCCGTCTACTTTCGATACACCTTTCCATGAAAGTACAACCTTTGCTTTCTTTGCATTCTTTTTCTTTGTAACTTTCGCTTTAAGCTTTGTAACTGCTTTGAGTTTTGGAAGAATCGAAACCGCTACAGAAGCACTCTTTGTAATATTTCCTTCTGTATATGAAACAGTTGCATACTGTGTTCCGACTTTGTTAACATTTATTTTTGAGTAATCAACTTTGTAATCAGTAACTTTTTTCTGTGTTTCATCTGAATAGATAGCCTTTACACTTGTAAGATTGATTTTCTTAATCTTATCTCCCTGCGTAATAACATTTGTGCCGGCTGTTACATTGATACCACGGAGCACTGTTGTTTCGCTGTTTTCTCCTACAATAAATGTTGCTGCTGTCTTGTCTGAACCATCAGTAATCTTTAATACATCATTTACAATAGTAAGATACTGTCCCGGCTTATATACACTTTCAAAAGAAACACCATCTTCAGAACCGTCAAGAGCCTTTATACTTCTGAATGTCTGACGTTTAGCTGTCTCAGCTTTTCCGTCTGAATCCTGATTAAGAGTTACTTTTCCATTGTCGTTTACCGTAAGATAAAGACCTGACTTATTTTCAGACTGAATTGAAACATATGCCGGTTTTGTCTTGTCTGCTTTTCCATCTGTAAGAACCCACTGCGCATCCTTTACATCTGAATATCCCATAGCACCTACATATATATTCTGATATGGATAATCAGCATCAGATGTTGAATTCAGGAAGTTTTTATGAGCAAGCACTCCTGCACCGACTTTTGTGTAAATCTTAGTAGTTGTACCTGCTATACCTGCTGTAGTCTCAGGTACTTCATCAATACTTCCGTCTTCATTGAATTTAAGTTCAGTAATATTTGCAACTCTGCGGTAACCATTTCCGCCTGCAAGCGCACCATTGTGGTAAATAAAATATGTCTTTCCCTTAAAATCAATGACTGCCATATGGTTTGTATTTGATGTTACATTTGGTCTTGCTATCTCTTTGCCAAATTCCCACTGTCCGTTCATAAGGTCATCTGTTGTAGAATAAGCCATTCCCTCTCTCCAGCCTGATGCATAGAAAAGATAATATTTTCCGTAATAGTTTCCGTTTTCATCCTGTCTTCTGTAAAGCCATGGAGCTTCTGTATAAGGACCTTCAGGAGAATCTTTCTGGATAACATCGGCATTTTTAACTGATTTGCCGCCTGTAATCTTTCCGTCACCGTTCTGGTCTTTAACCGAAATCATATCATCATTTAATTCACAGATGTAGAAGTTTCCGTTTCCCCATGCAAGATAACGATGTTCTACACCATTTTCATCATTCTCAATCCATACTGTAGGATCAATATCATTCCATGTACTTGACTCAGTACCTATATCTGTAACCTTACCGCTTACAATAGGCTTACCTATATCTTCAAATGGTCCTGTTGGGCTGTCTGAAACTGCGACACCTATAGACTGCTGTCCGTCACTTGTAGTTTTATCCCATGTACAGTAGTAGAAATAATATTTTCCATTGTGTTTAACAGTCTGAGCCGCCCAGGCTGAGTTTGCTACATTTGCCCACGAAATATCTTTGGCTTTCATAATCTCGCCCTCATATTTCCAATTGAGCAAGTCCTTAGTAGAATAACAAATCCATCCGTCAATAACATATGCATCACCTGTAGCTATATCGTGTCCGGTATAAAGATATACTGTATCTCCATCTACCATTGCAGCCGGGTCACCACCATATGTAAGCTTACCTTCGTTGTCATGACCTCCGATAGGATTTGTGTACTGGCTCTTTGCAACTTCAACCTCACCTTCACCAAGCGGTTCCTTAGTAATGCTGCTTCCTGAAGCTGCAGATGCCGCATCACTCTCAGATGCTTCAGCCTTATCCACACCCACAAAACTGTTTATTGCAGGTACAGAAGTAACTGCAAGACTGAGTGCGAGCACGCCGGCAAATAATTTTGTCTTTCTCATACTCTTTCTCCTCTCAATAATACATTTCTTCTTAAAATTAGAGTTGCTAATTTTTTTAGAATAGTTACATTTTTCAATATTTTTAGCAAAAGTAAAAATATTTTATATTTTATTTAATATTATATACAACACATATAAAATTTGCAATATAAAACTTGATATTTTTTGCTATTTTTATGTATTTTACATACAAATTTTGCTTTTATTTTAGTTTTTTTCAAAATAAAATAGCATTTTTGTTGTAAATGTTGAATACATATGATATTCTTTTATATGAAATTAACTATTTTAAACTTAAGATTTTTACGGAGGTAATACCATGAAGAAAAACTTTAAGCGTGTCGGTGCTATCATGCTTTCGACAGCACTTGCATTCTCTAACGCTTCAGCTTCAATTCCACAGCTTTCCTTATTTAATAATGAAAGCATTGCAAAAGCAGCAAGCGTAACTCATGTCTCAAGCTCTCCAAACAGAGTTTCTGTGCATGACCCTTCTATTACTAAGTCGTCAAACGGCACATATTATGTATACGGTTCACATACGGCAGCAGCAAAATCTACCGACCTTGTAAACTGGACTCAGCTTTCAACAGATTTGAATGCCGGCAACCCTTCAACAATAACAAATAACTTTGTTTTCGGTAATTTAGCAAAGAATCTGAAGCAGCCTTTCAAGTGGGCAGGTGACAAAAATGATACAGATGACGGCACTTACCATATATGGGCTCCTGATGTTTTTTGGAATCCTGATTATGATAACGGCGACGGAACCAAAGGTGCTTATATGATTTATTTTTGTACAAGTTCTACCTCTGTCCGTTCAGCTATAGCTTTCGGTGTTTCAAAGAGTATTGAAGGTCCTTTCACATGTGTAGACACACTTATATATTCAGGCTTTACTAAGAACAAACCTGTTTTTGAAGGTGCTAAAGATACAAGCTACACAAGCACAAATATTCCGGAACTTATAAAAAGCGGTCAGATTGAAAAATATGATACAAACTGGTCATCAGGCGATTTCTACAATAACAGTTACGCTCCTAATGCAATCGACCCTGAAATCTACTATGATAAAAAGGGCAAAATGTGGATGACTTACGGCTCATGGTCAGGCGGTATTTTTACAATCGAAATCGACCCTTCAACCGGCAAAGCAAAATATCCCGGAAAAACTTACACAAGAGATGACGGGCTTTTGGTAGATCAGTATTTTGGAACAAGAATAGCAGGCGGGAAAGCTAATTCAGGTGAAGGTCCTTTTGTCGTATATGACGAAAAAACAGATTACTTCTATTTATATATGTCATATAACTTTTTGGACTCGGTCAGCGGATATAATATGAGACTTTTCCGTTCAAAAAATCCTGACGGTCCTTTTGTTGATGCAGCCGGAAATAATGCAAATATGTTTGTTTCTTCAGACAAAAGCCATGAAGATGTAGGTATCAAGGTCATGGGTACATACAAATTTTCATGTCTCGATAAATATTATAAATCCGAAGGTCACAACTCAGCTATGATTGATGATGACGGTCAGATGTATCTTTTCTACCACACAAGATTTTCAGACAGCGGAGAATACCATGAATTAAGAGTTCATCAGCAGTTCCAGAATGAAAAAGGCTGGCCTGTAACAGCTCCTTTTGAAAATAAAGGTGATAAAATTTCAGAAACAGGATATGCAAAGGATGATATCGTCGGAAAATATGAATTTGTAAATCACGGAAAATCCGGTACTGCTACTGCTAAAACACAGTCAATAACTTTAAATGCAGATGGTACTATCTCCGGTGACATAACAGGTACATGGACAGCTAAAGATGGCACTTACTACATGAATGCCGTTATAAACAAAGTAACTTACAGCGGTGTATTCTTCCTTCAGCATGATGAGTCAAAAGAATGTAAGAAGGTTATGACATTTTCTGCCATCGGTACAAATAACCAGTCTATCTGGGGTGTACAAAAAGAAGCTTACAAATATACAGACAAAGAAATACTTGAGAGAGCTTCACAGGATCTTGATTACAATTGTCCTATACCGGCAAAAACAACTTCTGACATAACTCTTCCAACAAAAGGCTTTAATAATACAACTATCACATGGGCTTCAAGCAACACTGATATCATATCAAATGAAGGAAAAGTCACAAAAGCCTCTGAAGAAACAGAAGTAACACTTACAGCAACTATTAAATCAGGCAATGAAACAGTATCAAAAGCTTATAAGACAACTGTTCTTGATGCCGCACTCACTCCTGATTACAAATATGATTTTGAAACAGTAAACGGCAAAACAGTATCAAACAGCGGAAAATCCACAGCGGAATCTTCACTTACCGGAAATGCTAAAGTAAGTAAAGATTCCTGGTATGGAAATGTACTCACTGTTAAAAACAGCAAACAGGGTGAAAGTTACTTATCACTCCCTGCCGAAATGTTCAAAAACATTGATAAAGCAGGCTTTACTGTAGGAATGTGGGTCAAGACAAGTTCAAGCACCGCTGATGATTCGGCACTGTTTGAAGCAAAGGCAACAAACAACCGCAACAGTTACCCATATACAGCTCTCCATTCAAGCGTATATGCTGACTTTGTAAGTCTTAACGGAACAAGCAAGGGCAGCTATCAATCTTCCTTTATCACAGGTTCTTGGAGTTATGTAGTATATACCGTTTCTGAAACCGGTATCAGCGCCTATATAAACGGAGATTTCATCACAAAGCAGGAAACAGATCTTTCAAACGCACTTTCAGGCGGTGAACTCTCAGATATTGATGATGTAAGAATCGGAAGCGGAACGCTTTCAAGCAGTACTGATGTAGCAAATGCACAATTTGATAATATTGAATTTTATTCAACTGCTCTTACGGAAAATGATATAAAAGCTAAATACAAACAGGAAAAAGCAGATTATCCGACACTTACATTTAATACATCCGCAAAAACACTTTATGTTGGCGGAAATACCGGAAAAACAGCTAAACTTTCTGTTTCTTCAACGCCTTCCATAACAAAGACTGTAACATATACTTCATCAAATCCTAATGTTGCATCAGTTACAAATGCCGGACAACTTACAGCTAAAAAGGCCGGAACTACAACTGTCACAGCAACAGTTACTGCCGGTGATAAGACAAAGAAACTCACAAAGACATTTACCGTCAAAAAAGCTTATATCAAATTTACAAGCAAAAAAGCTTCACTCAAAGTAAAGAAAACAGCTAAATTCAAGGTAAAAGGTTATGGAGTTAAATTATCAGGTGTTAAATGGACATCAAACAAACCAGCTGTACTTTCTGTAAATAACTCAGGAAAAGTTGTTGCGAAGAAAAAAGGAACAGCAACAATAACAGCTAAAAGCGGAAAGTTCAAAGTTACATATAAGGTAACTGTAAAATAATTTTTTCAAAAGTTTTTAACTTTTATACAACAAAAACAGAGGTTGTGCATTGACTGATTTTATATGTCAATGCACAACCTCTTTGTTTTTAAATTTTTATATCTCATCTTCTGCCATCGGTGTATAACTTATCGCAACATTTATATCCTGTCCGTAATTTCCGAATGACTTTCCAAAAAGTGTAAGTCCTCCTTTGTGAGTTGCATTCTCGTCTACTCCAAGTTTAAATCTTATATTGCTTCTGTAATCAAGGTTAAAATCATTTATTGTAACATCCGATATTTTAAGTCCATCAATGAATGTTCCTTTTTTGTTGATAACAAGAAGTTTTAAAAGTCCGTACTGATTCCAGTTTTCAGGCCACCAGGTCGGTGTGAAGAGTCCTTTTACATCTCCAAAGTCTCCCGGTGATGTCCAGCATCCAAGTGGTTTATCATTGAGATAAAATTCTATATCAGACGGCCAGTCACTATTTACTCCCGGTGCCTCTGAACTAAGTTCCATTGTTATTGAAATCTGTGTGATTTTCTGAAATCCAGGAATAAAGTTTGGTATGACATACTCAACAAAACCATTTGTAAACCAAAGTATCTCAGCATTATATCTGTCAGGATGCTCGAAATATCTCGCATCATCAACTTCTCCTATAAGCGCTTTACTTGAAGCAAGACCACATGTCGGTGTGATGTCATAATTTGAATAGTGTCCAACTTTTACTTCCGTGTTGTATACATTTTCATCTTCAACCTGTTTTTCAAGGTCGATAACGATTCTGTCCCAATGAACAGAGCATATTTTTTGATTTCCATGAACAACAGATTCTGCTGATGTTGTAATCAAACCACAGCTCTCAAGCTTTTTTATATGTCCCGTAAGCGCCCCATTTGTAATATTTAGTCTCGCAGCCAAATCTTTCATGCTCATATTACTGTTTTCAAGCAGTATGTTTAATATCTGGATTCTGACATCTGAGCCTAATGCCTTGAAGATTTCAAGCCCCTCATCTAATGATGTAATGTGTAACACTATGTCTACCTCTTTTCCATTTAATTTTCTACTTTTAGATAATTAAGTAACTACAATTTTTTTCATTTTTTCAATATTTAATACAAATTTTGAGAAAGCATTTATTTTTTGTTTATAAACAACTAAAACATTATATGTATTCATATAGTTTTTTTTACTATTTTTAACAAAAAACACAGACTTTCACAAACATAATATAGCATTTTGCATATTTATTATACATAATAATCGTTAATTAGTCAATGATATACTAAATCATTTTACTTTTTGTCGAAATACCAAGAATTTACTAATTAAATGAAACAAATTCTATCTGAAATAAATACACTTATTACAACATTTTCCGATTGATATTTCGTTTAATTTTAGATATAATTAAATTACTTTAGAAACCGATAAATATGTTTTGGTATATCGTAAGAATTTAGAATTGCTATGCCATAAAAAGCTATGCAAGAATGGAGGATTAGTATGAAAACAAAAAAATTAGACCTTTTACCACTTAAAGCACTTAAAGTAAATGATTTCTTTTGGAATAAATATACAAGACTTGTCACAAAAGAAATCATATCTTATCAGTGGAAAGCACTCAATGATGAAGTAGCCGACGCTGAACCAAGTTACTGTATTGACAATTTCAAGGTTGCCGCCGGACTCAAAGAGGGAACTTTCCACGGATGGGTATTTCAGGATACAGATTTAGCTAAATGGCTTGAAGCTGTAGCGTACTCTCTTTCCTATGAACCAAATGAAGCACTTGAAAAACTTGCCGATGACGCTATCGAACTTGTCGGAAAAGCACAGCAGGAAAACGGATATATAAACACTCACTTTACCATTCTTCATCCTGGCAAACAATACTGCAATTTGAAAGAAGGCCATGAACTCTACACAACAGGCCATTTTATCGAAGCCGCCATCGCATATTATGAAGTAACCGGCAAAGATAAGTTTCTTAATATAATGAAGAAAAACGCTGACCTTATATGTGATGTATTCCACACCGAAAAATACAAAAATGCAGTTCCCGGACATGAAGAAATTGAACTTGCACTTATGAAACTTGCCACTGTTACAGGTGATGATAAATACGCCGATATGGCAAAAGATTTTATTGACAGAAGAGGAACAGAACCTAACTATCTTTTCAACGAAAGTAAAAGCGACGATTTCATTGATGTATGGCACGACCCAAACCCATATATAAATGAATACGGTCAAAATCATCTTCCGGTAAGAAAACAAAAAACTGCAGAGGGACATGCCGTAAGAGCAACATACTTATATTGTGCAATGGCTGATATTGCTCAAAAATATCAGGATGAGTCATTATTTGAAGCCTGCGAAAACCTCTATAACAATATCGTAAACAAGAGAATGTACATAACAGGCGGCATCGGAAGTTCAGGTGTAATGGAACGCTTTACAACCGATTATGACCTTCCAAATGACACTAACTATTCTGAGAGCTGTGCTTCTATAGGACTTGCATTATTCTGCCGCAGAATGGCTCAGATAACAGGAGACAGCAAATATATAGACACAATGGAACTCGCACTTATGAACACTGTACTTGCTGGTATTGCAATGGACGGAAAAAGTTTCTTCTATGTAAATCCGCTCGAAGTATGGCCTGACAATTGTATGCCTGCCACTGACAAAAATCATGTAAAAGCAGTAAGACAGAAATGGTTCGGCTGTGCATGCTGCCCTCCTAATATTGCAAGAACTTTAAGTTCACTGGGAGAATATCTCTTCATGCAGAATGATGACGGACTGTTTATCAACATGTTTGCCGGAGGAGAATACAAGACAACAGCACTCGGCGGATATAAACGATTGAATATTGAAACAAAATTCCCGTTTGAAGGAAAGATAACAATATCAATATCCGATATTGCTGACAAGAGCTCAGAGGACGATGCGCCTTCAGACAAAAAAATATATGTGAGAATCCCTGAATATGCACAGAATTATAAGATAAAAATCAACGGCTGTGATATTAACTATAAAACTAAAAACGGATATGCCGTATTATCTAAAAATGATATTGCATCTGCTTGGAAAGGCACAAGCATTGAAATTACTTTTGAAATGCCTGCACATTTTGTTTACGCCAATCCTAAAGTACGTGCAGATGCCGGAAAGGTTGCAATCAAAAAAGGTCCTCTTGTTTACTGTGCAGAACAGGTTGACAATGGTGAAAATCTTTCTTCTATAATGGTTGATATAACCAAGCCTATAAATGAATACTGGGATGATAATGTCTTAGGAGGCATTACAGTCATAAAAGCACATGGAAAGACTGTTAAACATCCTGAAAAGTACGATAACAAAGAACTTTACTTAGACACACCGGCTGAACTTGAATACAAAGAAATCACGTTTGTTCCTTATGCCAACTGGGGCAACAGAGGTGCCGGCGAAATGTACACATGGCTTAGAAGATTTTGCTAGTGTAATGTATTAGTGAAACAAAAATAGTGTATCATTGATTTTCAGTAAAATATCAGTGATACACTATTTTTTAATGCAGATATTATTCATTGTAATAGATTTTACTACCATAATTTATGCGGACATTTACCTACTTTTGCAGCAGCCCGAAGTTCCACATAACATCCGCAGGCACCACAGGTACCTGCGTTTAAAAGTTCACATTCTTTGCAAACGGCAAGCCGTGACTCATAAATCTCTTCCGTCACTCTGTCAATCTCTTTTATGCCGTTCTTATATTTTTCTATCATTTTGGCATCTTCTTCTGCCATCTCACGCAGAAAACATTTTTTACAGATATGTGCCATAATATTCACCACTCAGTTTTATTTCTGAAGTCTCATCTCTACAACAGAATTTACAGGAAGTTTTACTGAGATGTTCTCACCTTTAACTTCATAATCATTAAAGTCTTTCTCTGTCACTTCCTCAGGTGCTTCAAATGTATTGTGTGCATGCATATCACTGTTTGTTACAATTCTTGCTTCAACAACCTTATAAACACCGTTTGCAAGCTGTACTTCTACTTCCTCTGCCGATTCGATTGAGAGATTGTTAAGTGTAATTGTGATAATTCCATCTTTGTCCTTTGATACTGACTCTGTTACCTTAGGCACTTTCCACTCATCAGTTCCAATCTCATCAATTCCCGTAACACTGCTTTCAAGAAGTTTTGCACCCTGATGATGTCTGTACATATGCATTACATGATATGTAGGTGTCTTTATCATCTTGTCACCTTCTGTAAGAAGAACTGACTGAAGAACGTTTACCATCTGTGCAAGAGCAGCTATCTTTACTCTGTCACTGTGCTTATTGAATATATTGAGCGTAATTCCAGCTATAAGTGCATCTCTCACTGTGTTCTGCTGATATAAAAATCCCGGATTTGTTCCAGGCTCACATGTATACCATGCTCCCCACTCATCAACACACATTCCCACTTTCTTTTCAGGGTCATATTTATCCATGATAGTTCCGTGTCTTGTAATAAGTTCATCCATATGAAGTGCCTTGTTAAGTGTCTTATACCATACTTCACCGTCAAAGTCTGTGGAACTTCCCTTTATCTCCCAGCCTTCCGGATGTACATAATAATGGAGTGAGAGATAATCCATAAATCCATGTGCCCACTCTGCATGGCTGAAACATGTTTTCATTACGCCCTCTGTCCAGAAATAATCATCGACATTGGCTCCGCAGCAAACCTTTTTAATAGGTTTTTCAGGGTCATAATTTCTTACATATGTCTGATAACGGCGATATTCATTCGCATAAAACTCAGGTGTCATGTTTCCGCCGCAGCCCCAGTTTTCATTGCCTACACCAAAGAAATCAACCTTCCAAGGCTGTTCATGTCCGTTTTTCTTTCTGAGGTCTGCCATAGGTGAAACACCGTTGAATGTCATATATTCAACCCACTCAGACATTTCCTGAACCGTTCCGCTTCCGAGGTTTCCGTTTACATATGTCTTACAGCCTATCTGGCGGCAGAGTTCCATAAACTCATGTGTTCCAAAACTGTTATCCTCAACAACTCCACCCCAATGAGTATTAATCATTTTCTTTCTTGTCTCTTTTGGTCCGATTCCGTCTTTCCAATGATACTCATCAGCAAAGCATCCGCCCGGCCAGCGAAGCATCGGCACTTTCAATTCCTTGAGTGCTTCAACTACATCTGTACGCATACCGTTTACATTAGGGATTTCTGAATTTTCTCCAACATATATTCCCTCATAGATACATCTTCCGAGGTGCTCTGAAAAGTGTCCATAAATTTCCGGCTCAATCGTGCTCAATTCTTTGTTTTCGTTAATAATAAGTTTTGCCATTTTTCTCCCCTCAGTCTTTATATGAAAATACAGGTCTTCCATTTTCATCCCAACGCACTTTCATAAGCATCGCATGTCTGTTAGGATTGTAGAGCGGATCACCCTCTATCTCAGCTTCTTTTCTTGCATGATATACCATAATATCATTTCCGTCTTCGTCTACAGTAAATGAGTTGTGTCCCGGTCCGTATATCTCAAGTTCTTCATTTGTCTTAAGAACCGGATATCTCTCTTTTTTCCATGATAAAGGATCAAGTACATCTGAGTTTTCATCTGCTGTAAGCATACCCATACAATAATTTACACCTGTATCGCTTGCTGAATATGTGAGGAAAAGTTTTCCGTCATGTTTAATCACTGCCGGTCCCTCATTTACCCAAAATCCATGACGCTCCCAGTCATAATCAGGCGTTGTAAGAAGTACCTGAACAGTTTTAAGTTTATATCCGGATTCCATCTCAGCAATATAAAGATTTGATATCTGTGGACCTACACTTACTTTTTCAGCCCATACATAATAATATTTTCCTTTATTTTCAAAGATAGTTGCATCAAGAGAAAATGCCTCAAATGAGAATATATCATCATCGGCTCTCTGCATTTTTCCTCTCTCGACCCACTCATCATTTATAGGGTCATCACCCTGACACTCAAGTACATACGGACGTATATTCCATATATTTTCTGCCTCACCTGCCGCAAAATAAATGTACCACTTTCCGAACAGATAATGAAGCTCAGGTGCCCATATATGTTTGCTCATGATTCCGCTCTCATGCTTTTTCCAAACAACAACTTCCTCTGCATCTTTAAGACCGTTAAGTGTCTTTGAACGTCTAAGTGCTATACAATCGTAACTTGGTATTGATGCCGTAAAATAATACCAGCCATCCTTTTTGCACACAAACGGATCCGCTCTCTGTAATATCCACGGTTCATTGTATTTAACTTCCTTGTTCTCTGCCATTTGTTTTCTCCTTTTCCTTTTTTAATTTTACTTTTTACTAAAGTATTTTAATATCAATTAAATTATACCTTAAATCATAATAATTTACAACTGTTTTTGTTATTTTTTTTTACAATTTTGAGCGTTTTTTTAATACAAATATTACCATTATGCAAGGGTCAAAATACCTTTTGACCAAAAAATAAGAGAGACATCACTATGGATGTCTCCCTTATCTTTATCATATTCCAAAACTAATAACCCCGTTTTAGAAATATGCCTCGCTTCCGCTTGGTTAATTATTTATTTTCTTTTTCCATCTTCTCATACTTAGCAACATCTTCATCTGAGAGAACATTATATCCGCTCTTTCCGAAATACTTAAGCATTGCTTTTGCATGATAGTAATTTGCCTTTGAAGTTGCCTCGTCTACATAGTCAGCAGCTTTCTTTTCTCCGCTGTCAACTTTTGTATGAATATCAATCTTGTTGAAGTATTCATTACAGTAGTTCCAGTATCCTGCGATACTTGTCCAGCCATAAGGAATTGGCTGCATGCAGCTTGCAAAGTATTCTTTCCAAAGTTTAACATGCTCGTCATCCATGCCCTTGCAGTACATCTTAATGTAATCATCCCAGATTTCTGAGTTAGTTGTAATAGGTGCCGGCATAACGTCATATTTAAGTGCAAGACCCTTAGAGTTCTTCTGTGTCTCGTCGTTGTAAAGTTCGATTCTTGTCTTCCATCCGTCCTGGCCAAAGCTCATGAATTTAAGAAGCTCATATGCTTCACGAGGATATTTACAAGATGTTGTAACACCACCAAAGTCGATAGTTGCGATTGAGTGATGATCTTTTGTTGCGTCATCCTTGCTTACTGCAGGAATTACATAAGGTACGATATCAAGGTTGTATTTCTTGAATGCTTTTGTAGCCCATGTTCCCTGATATGTCCAGAATGCTTCTGTGAAGAGTGCTACATGGCTTGAAGCTCCACACCATGCATCAGCAGAACCCATCCAGTTCTCCATGTCAAGTGTCTGTGTCTGAGGTGCGATATATCCGCCCTGTTTAAGTTCTGCGAACTGCTGCTCACCTTTAGCCCATGCTGAAAGGTCAAACTGTGTTCCGTCGAAACCAAACTCACCCTGTACTGTCTGCTTAGCAGCGATTCCATAGTATGAGTCAAGTCTGTTGTAGTAACCGCAACCATAATATGCCATACCGTCTGAAGACTTCTTAACTGTACAATCTTTGATGAGTTTAATCATGTCATCCCATGTCCAGTTTCTTGCTGGCTCTTTTACATTAAGCTGTGTTAATACGTTTCTGTCAACGTACATAACACCAGGGAAGAATTTAACAGGTACTGCATATCTCTTATCTGTTCCATAACATCCGAGTCCGCAGTCATTAACTGTTGATGCTAATTCCTTTGTCTCAGGATCTGAATTCCAATATGATGAAATATCCTGTACAAGCATGTTAGAAAGTGCGAAATCCGCATCTGAGAACATGATTACGTCAGGAGATTCCTTGTTTGATACCATTGTAAGCAATGAATCATTGTATTTGCTTACAGCCTGATATTTTACATGTACTTTGATGTTTGGATAGATTTCCTGGAAACGGTCTGCAAGGTACTGAACAGTCTCGTCCTGATCAAAGTGATAATATGTAAGTTCGATATTGTCCTTTGTAATATCCTTTGCCTTTTTATACTTGATTCCGTTGAACTCCTTCTCATCGTACTCACCGGAAACTTTTGATGCGCTGTTTGTAGAGCTGCCACCGTTTTTGTTGCTTCCACAAGCTGTCATACCTACAACCATAGATGCAGCAAGCAGAAGTGCCATAAGTTTTTTCCTCATAATATTCCTCCTTAAAATTTTCGATATCCGTACAACTAATAATAAATTATTCATCGTACCAGCATCTCACTTGTTGTTGTATATTATATCACACTTTTTTCACAATTGCTATAGTTTTTTGTGAAATATTTTAACTTTTTATGAATTTATTTACAATTTATACATTTTTATATGTTAAAAACACAAAAATACCACTAACAACAAACCTAATGTTAGTGGTATTTTAAAACTTCTTTAGATTTTAATTAATATAGGAACGCTTTATTCACCCGTAATACCTGTTCTATCAATACTTTCAACAAAGTATCTCTGAAGTACAAAGTACATTACAAGAAGTGGGAGGATACTGAGCATTGTTCCTGCCATATTGATTGATTCGTTTATGCTTGTTACGGCTGTTGTAGCTGTCTGCGCATATTCTGAGTAGTTTGAAGCGAAATCTCCAAGTTTTATTACAAGTGATGACCATCCTGATTTCGTTGTAACACCTGATACATACATCTGTGTAAGATATGACTCATTCCAGTACCATACGAATGAGAAAAGTGATACTGTGATGATTGCAGGTGATGCTGATGGAAGTGAAATCTTAAAGAATGATTTAAGATATCCGGCTCCATCTATCTGTGCAGCTTCTATAAGTACCTTAGGTACCTGCCTGAAGAACTGCCAGAATATCAGTATGAATATCGGTGCATTTATTCCCATACCGAGAAGTGCAGGAAGTACAAATGACCAAATAGTACCAAGAATACCCATGTTTGAGTAAAGTACATATGTAGGAATCATTGTTATCTGACTTGGAAGAATGAATGTGAAGATGATTATTCCAAGTACGACTTTCTTTCCAGGGAACTCAAAACGTGCGAGTCCATATCCGATAACGGAACAAGAAAGAAGATTACAAAGTGTAGGCACTCCGGCGATAATAATACTCTGTCCGAATGACTTCCAAAAATCCATACTCTGTGCTGCCTGCTTATAGTTGTCTAAATTGAGCTTTGATGGTATCCAGTTGATTGAAGAATCAAGCAAATCATCAAGTGTCATAAAGCTCTGGCACACCATGTAAAGAATAGGATAAATATATATGAATCCGATACAGATAAGGAGTGCATATATTACAAATACTTTTAAGAAACCTTCCCTTTCCTTTGAACCTAAAAGGAATTTACGAAGTTTCTCTTTTGTGAATTTAGGCTGAGTAGAAACTACTGCCTGTGCTGCCCCACTACTAGGCTGCTGCTTTTGCGTTCTTTTTAGCATTTCTTGCGCTCCTCCTTTCTATCTTCTTCAACTGACGCTGTTCTTTCTTATGTGCTTTCTTAGCTCTCTTAACCTGTTTCTCATATACATCTTTCTTAGCAAAGAATGCGAGTGAGAACAGACCTACTATAAGAAGAACTACTAATGAATATAACCAAGCCATCGCTGACGCATATCCATATCCTTTTTCCTCTGTTCCTGAGAACATGGCATCTTTTATCAGTCCTATAATTGAGTTTTGGTCGTTGTTTGATATAAATACTATTGTATAAACAAGGTTCAAAAGTATCATCGGTTTGATGTTTGGAAGTGTTATCTTCCAGAAACATTCCCATCCTGAACCACCATCAATCTTTGCAGCTTCATACATTGCTCTGTCAATCTTCTGTAATGCTGACAGGAATATAAGAATCTGTACACCTGAATACCAGAGAATTGTTACCATGTTTTCAAAAAGTTCTGAAATAGGTGTTGCAAGTGCTGTAGGCAGAAAACCTTTGATTGCTTCTGTAATAGCCTGTGTATCAATTGATGTAATACTTCCTGCTCCCTGGGCATTTAACATTCCAAGGATAGGTCCGCTTACGATGATAACCGGAAGGAAAAAGATAAGTCTGAAAAATCCTTTTCCTTTTATCTTCTGGTTAAGCATCATAGAAATTATAAGTGCAAATACTACGATGATAGGTACTGAAACTACTGTTGATACTATATAATCTATCAATGTTGTCAAAAAGTCTGACTCTGATAAAAGTATCTGTGTAAAGTTACCGTAGCCTACAAACTCAAAGTTCATTCCCATTGGAGTGATACGGATATTATTTAATGCATACCTGAATGATGTAATCAATGGGTAAGCAAGGAATAAAAGTGCTCCGACTATCCAAGGAGATATAAAGAGTATTCCCGTGATTGCATCCCTTTTTGCAAGTTTTCCGGGTTTCGCACTCTTTTTAAGCTGTTTTAACTGCTGCTTTTCTTCTTTTGTCAATTTTTTCTTCTTACTCATTTCTTCACTCATTCGTCTCACCTGCCTTATATGAATATGACATAGGTCCAACTTTAACTCCGTCTACCGTTCTTGTAATGTCCGTGTAGTTCACAAAAATCTTTACTCCATTGTCATAGGTTACAACCGTAACTCCGTTTTTAAGTTTCTCATGATTCTTAATAGTTGAACCCTTTGTGAGTTCGTTTACTGCTCTTAAATCCTTATCATACTCAACAATAGTATCTTTGTATGTCTTGTACTCTGTACTGTAAAGATCTGATGAGTTTGTATAAATAAGGTCTGATGAATTTTCATAAGTTACATAGAATGAAGGGTATACACCGGCTTCAACCATCTGTAAGAGGAATTCCTGTTTGTTAGCTTCAAAGTTTACATAATTTGAATACATTGGAATAATTCCCTTGAGTACCATCGAGATAAAAGGTACTTCCTCATCAACATACATATAATCTGATGAACCGAGAGGCATGTCAAGGAATGCATTTGTATCTTTCCATAAGTAAGATACAGGCTGCTCAAGTACAAGATTTGTATTCTTTGCAACATCACTTATGAGCTTTTCGTTACTCTCTGCTGTGCTGCATCTTGTATAATAATTTCCCTTTAAGCTGTATGAAAAGATTGTATTGCTAAGTCCTGCTACTGCAAGATTCTTAACGCCGTCATCTGTATATGATGACACAAACTTTTTGAGGTCATCATTAGCTTTTGTCGGTGTGAGATAGTAGAAAGTATCATAAACTTCCTTCTTTTCTTCCTCTTTGAAAGTTCTCTTGTTGACCTGCTTTATCATATCGTATGTAAGCTTGTTTGTTGAAGGGTTAAGTCTCAGTGCATCATTGTAAAGATACAACTGATAATTATCCTTCGCTGAATCTTTTATAAGATTTGTGAGCTTTGATGTTCCTCCAATATGTCTGTCAGCTTTATACTTTGTGATAGGCACATTGTAAAGTCCGCCTTTCTGCCATCCCTTGTACATTGAGATAAGGCTTGAAACACCATTCTTCTTTAATTCACCGAATATCTCGGAAATATTGTCTGTAGTTGTCATCGTAACAGCTTTAGTTCCGATAAGGAACTCCTCTCTGTCTGTTCCAAGAAAATCAACTCTTGTGTTGTAAGAGTCGTCTTTCTTTGTAAGAAGTCCGTTATCGAGAAGATAGTTACGATATCTTGTTGCCATTGCAGAATAGTTTGCATCATCACCTGAAAGCATCATGTATCTTACTGTCATGTCCATGTGTGTACGCTTATCTTCTGCTTTTGTAATTGTTCCTGAATTTGAGTTGTTAAGAGGCTGTACATAAATATCTCTCAACTTAAACTTTGCGAAACAACGGTTATAGTTTACCATAACTCCGTTTGGATGAGCCTCGATGCTGGCACGCTTGTCACCGTTTTCTACAACTGCGATATAGCCAAGCTTCTGCTTTGTGTGAGCCATACCAAAGATTGGTGCGATTACTTCGTTTGCATCCTCTACCATATCAATTTTATCCCAGAGATATGTCTTTACTTCCGAATCATCAAATCCGGCATCATTTCCGTAAATATTCTGTGAAAATCCTGTAGTATATCTTCCCTCTTTGTTGTCGAGATTGATAAGTGCTCCGTTTCCATCAGGAATAAGCATGTATCCCGGCTCATCATCAAGGAATGTATAACCCATAAGTGGGAATAAACTTATAGTTGAAATATAAATTCCATCTGCATCTTCTTTGATTGATTTGTCAGGAACCGATACTACAACATCTTCACCGTCAAGCTTAACACTTACTGAAAGTCCAAACTGATATTCATCAAAATAGATGTCAGCTGTAAATCCATCAGATTCTTCATTTACATTTATTGTATGCGAATTGTTTATAAGGTCAACCTGATATGTGTTCTTTGCATCTTTGATTGCATTGATAACAATACCTGATTTCATATAACCATTCCATATACTGTTACTGTTACCGTCATCTTTCTCATCACTGAGCGTAGACTCCATTATCTTTCCTGTCTTTTTATTCTGAAGCATTATTGAAAGACGAGGCTCATATAAGTACATTTTGTATGTATCGTTTTCGGCAACAAGCTTGTAATCTTTAAGTGTTATCCATTTTGACTTGTCAACCTTACCTACGGCACCATCCTGGACAACTTCTCCGTCACCCTTGACCTGATTTGTTTCTTCATCTTTTTTCTCTGATGAAGCATCTGTTGAGCTTGAAGCATCCGTTGACTCTGACGTTGCATCATTGTCTGAGTCAACATTTGTTGCATGTGAGATAACAGGTACTGCCGTAACTATAAGTGCCAATGCACTAAGTATTGCTATGATTTTTTTCTTATTCTTAGCCAAATCGGTACACCACCTCTCCAAATACAGCACTGACAAACTCAAATACCTGAGCCCATAATACATAAATAATGAATATGATGAGTGCCATTATTAAAATTGTAAATATCGTTATAAAGATAACTTTGGCTGTTTCTTTTGCCGTGTAGTTGTTTACCTCTTTTATACCAAGTATTATAAGAACAACTATCCATCCTACAATTACATAGTTAAGCAATGTAATAAGGAACTGCTCGTTTGTTGTAAGAATGTGTGACAAAATAAAACTAAATGGTATATATACTACATATGGAAGAAGTGAATAACAGAAGTATGTATAAATCTTCTTCACTGTACCTTCACCTTCATTGATAGTACATACAAGATAATTACAAAGTGTAACTGCAAGCATTACAATAACTATCTTTCCTATATCTGAGAATATCTCATATCTTCCTTCTCTTATAGTCTTTTGTAAGAATCCGCAAAGATATTTATTGATGATATATTCAAGCATGAATATAACAAGTATAAATGACGGTGCAGACCATGATGCCCTGCCCTCTCTCGCTATACCATACGAACCATCTATAGGATGTCTCATATAATATTTAGAGTAACATACATTGGATACAAATTTGTTTTCCTTAAATTTAGCCACAGCTGCTTTCGGTTTGGCAAGAATTGCTTTCTTTCGATCAAGAACCATAACAACCTTGTATGCCGCCCAAAGTGCAACTATTATAAGAAGTACTGCAACGATATTCTTTTTCAGCCACTCATTTCTTATTTCCCAGAAAGCATCTGAATATCCTTCATAATCTTTTGCAAGTCTGGCATACTTAAGTGCCATCTTGTAATTTTCTTCCTGGAAATATGCACGTCCCATAGCCTTGTTAGCATAATCAAACATGCTGTTCATCTGAAGAACCTGCTGTAAAGGTTTTTTACTCTCTGTGTAATGACCTTTTGAGTAAAGGTAAAGTGCATTATGTAAGAGCTGTGTAAATTCAGAAGGCTCATATACCTGAATCTGTTTCTTTTCAGAATCAAGAATATAAATATTGTCCTTTGAGTCTACCTGAATACTTGTAACCTGTGTAGAAAGACCTACACGCTGTGTACCGTCATCAGTTCCTGCGAATACATAAAGGAGTTCACCCTGTTTATTGTACTCGTAGATATAACCCTGTGATGATGCTACATAGATATTGTCATGATTACCTGTTGTAACCGCCGCCGGTGCCTCGTCATAATCATCTACACCGCCTTTGATAAGGTTTGTACCTGCGATGTTAAGTCTCTTAAGTGTAAGATTTTCATCACCACGAGTTACAGTGTAAATAAGTCCTTTTGAATCAATTGAAAGGTTATCAGGTGTTGATGGCATATTACTTACCATCTTTGCTCTCTGCTCATCAGTAAGAATAGCACGATAGATTATTGTCTGAAGACTTACTGCTGCATAGTTTGTACCGAAGTATCCGAGGAATGTTCCTCCCTCTTCAGGTGAAATTTCTACGATACCGTTTGTATTTGACTGGCAAACGATATACATAACACCTGCATCATTTACTACCAGCTTCTGTGGAAGGAAGTCAAGTCCTTCACCATAAAGCGGGCTGTCAGGTTTTGTGTATTTGTTAAGTACTTTTCCGTCCTGACTAAATACATAAACGGCTTTTCCGTCTCTATCGGCTACATAAATATTTTTGTTCTCAGTTACAAATACTCCTGTAGGAGTTTTTAACTTTCCTTTACCGATAATTTTTAATAATTTTCCATCTGCTGTACCAACCAGAATTCTTCCATTTCCGGTGTCGGCTACATATATTGTGCCGTCCGCTGTAATGTACATGTCATTCGGGTTGCTCATAAATTCTTCACCGAATTTTATGAGTGTCTTTTTTGCAAGGTACGCTGTCTGGGTTTCCATCGTTCTTCCATAACCGTCATTTGTGAATGTTCGGTATGGTGTTTCTGCAGATACTAATGCAGAACCGGCTCCGGAAGTCAGCGTAATAACGAATGCTAAGAGCAATACAGAAACAATTCTAAATAATTTATTATTCTTTTTCATAATGTCTGTTCCTTCTCCTCCTCTAGCTGCATTTTACTTGATACCTGAATGTGCCATTGTGTTCATGACATTATTCTGAAGTATGATAAACAACACGAGGTTAGGAACAAACAAAATAAGTGAGGCTGCCGCCGCCATACCCTGACCGGATACTGTGTTATTTACATTGACAAGTGAGTTCATATAGAATGTCAATGTCTTCATACTGTCATCATTTACATAATAGTTTGATGTTTCCATATTTACCCAAACCTGCTGGAAAACAAGAATGGCCGCTGTTGCGATAGCCGGTTTTATCATCGGAATAATGATTTTTCTGTAAACCGTCCAGTCTGTCGCACCATCAATGTAAGCCGCTTCGATAAGTGAATCAGGAACCTGCTCAACGAACTGCTTAACAAGGAAAAGTGCTACCGGATAAGCAAGCAGTGGTAAAATATGTGCCCAGATGCTGTCGATAAGTCCTACCTTACAGATAACAAGGTATCTTGGAATAAGAACTGCTGTTGCAACGAACATCAATGCAAGCTGGTTGATATCCATCATAAGCTGTCTGCCCTTGAATTTTAACTTTGCAAGTGCAAATGCAGCGAATGTTGTAAACAGAAGTGATAATCCTACCGTAAGACCTGTAACAAGCAAACTGTTAAATACATAACGGCTGAGCGGAACACCTGCCGTACGGCTGAATTTGATAAGTTTTGTAAAGTTTTCAAGTGTTGCATTTTTTACAAAGAATGTAGGTGGGAATGCAAACAACTCATCCATTGGCTTAAACGCATGGTTTGCGATAAACACGATTGGTAATGCCATGAATATTACAAGAGGTAATAATATGGCGATAATCTTAATTTGTCCTCTTTCAAACTTCTGAGGATTAATTCTCTTGCCTTTATATGCCATTTCTTTTTTCCTCCTCTTTTAAAAATCGTCTTTTTCAGTCAAAAGCGCATTTGCTGCCTTTGAGAAAATCTGAACGATTAACAACAATACTACTGAAACTGCTGCTGCATATCCCATCTCATATCTGAGGAAACCATAATCTTCGATATGGTTTACAATAAGCTGTGCCGCATATCCCGGTGAAGGGTTACCTGTAAGCTGTGTCGATATAAGACCATTCTGGAACGCATTTACGATAGCCATAACTGCCGCGAATAACATCTGCGGTTTCATCTGTGGAATTGTTATGTATATCATTTCCTGGAAACGGTTCTTAATTCCGTCAATGGCAGCCGCTTCATAAAGTTCTTCGTTTGAATTTAAGATACCTGCTATCATTGAGAGGAAACCTACACCCATTGATGACCAAAGACCAATGATGATAACTATAGGTAAAAGGTATTTTGTATTTACAAGCCATATGATTGGTTCATCTATAAGACCAAGGTTCATAAGCCATGCATTTAAAAGACCTGTCTGATCTCCTGAGAAAATAACCTTCCAAAGTACTGTCATGGCTACACCGGCTGTCATACTAGGTGAATACAAAATCAAAGCAAATATTGTTCTTGGAAGTTTTGTAAGGTTACAAAGTGCCCATGCAAGTACGAAGGATAAAATATATCCTCCGATACCTACAACAACCGCATACAATACGGTATTTGGCAATACATACTGCATAAATACTTCATCACTCGTAATAAGTGTAATGTAATTCAAAAATCCTACAAAAGACGGGAACTGAATTGCATTAAAGTTTGTGAATGAAAGTACAACCGCCAACACTGTCGGAAGTAATATGAATACCACAAACATAAGAGCATATGGCAGCATAAAGAGATAACCGTTTGTGTTTGAATTTTCTCTTTTTCTAATGCCGGTTTTCTTTTTACCGGGCTTTTTAACTAATTTTTCTTTATTCTCGTTAGCCATATTCTTTCTCATCCCTCCGATTACACTATTCATCATCATCTGTTCTGCCAAGCAGTTTCTTTACAGATTCATAAGTTGGAATATTATAATCTTTTATTACTTTGCCATCACTGTCATTATATCCAAATTCCTCAAGTTTTCTTTCAAACTCGTGGTTTACGGTCTTAACCGCTTTGTCTATACGTGTCTGTTCATTGTCACCGTTTACGGCAATATCGTTGAATGTGTTACTGATTTCACGCTCAAGAAGATATGTACCCGGAACTCTCGCAACATCTTTAACATTCTTTGCTGTCTGTTCAACAACTTTCTTTGTTTCTGAGTTTATAGGAAGCTGAGCAAATGCCTTTGTATTTGCTGTCGGCCAGATGTATTCATCTCCGTATGTAATCTGGATTGTCTGTCCGAACTCAGCCTGTGTCTCTGTTGATGACCACCATTTAACAAATTCCCATGCTTTCTTCTGTCTCTCAGTGTTGCTCTTAAAGATTACGCTGCTCTCGGCACATCCACAGACTGAACGGTCGATTGTTCCATCTAACTTCTTTGTTCCCGGAATAAGTGCAACTTTCCATGAGCTTGAAAGTTCAGGAGCTGCATTTGTAAGCATATTGAATGTTGCATAATCGGCAATACCTATAGGCATATCGCCGTTTCTGAAATGCTGATAGAAGTTATCAACATTTACAGGCATATTGTAAACTGTAAACAAATCTGTAAGTTTTGTGAAACCGTTAACTGATTTCTCTTTTCCAAGTGCTGTACCCTCTGCTGCTGTCTTAGCATAAAGTGAACCATCGTTCTGTACAATAAGAGGCGTAGTACCATGGAAGTTTCTCATAAGTGTCATACCCGCTGTCGGATAGTAGAAATTCAAACCTCTCATCTGAAGTTTAGGAAGCATCGCTATAACATCATCCATTGTCTGTGGAACTTCAAGATTAAGTTTTTCAAGAACATCTGATCTGTAGAACAGTACCCAGAAGTTCATTGTCTCAGGCATTGAATAAATTCCGTCATTTATTGAACCTGTCATAAAGAATCCCGGCTCATAACCGTCTGTAGACTCTTTAAAGTCATCATACTGTGCCATATTTACAAGAGCACCTCTTATACCAAGCTCGTAAGGTATAGTATAGTTGATTCCTGTCGCAACATCAGGTGCATTTCCCGATGAATTTGAAAGTACAAGTTTGTACTGGTCAGGCATGATACTTATATCAACATTGATTCCTGTCTGAGGTGTGAATTTCTCGTCAATCATCTTCTGCATTATCTGTACATACTGGCTTGAACGGTTTACCCATACCTGAATATGGTCTTCGTTAGTATTCTTAGTTGAATAAGCCTGGTCTGTAAATGAAGCGACAAATCTTGATACACTCATCGCACAAGATTTGAAAAATCCCGGTTTAGACGGAAGTTTTGCTCCGTCCTGATAAATATAAATACGATCAATAGCAAGGTCATTTGCTATAAGGTTATCAATTGTTGTTGCAAGATAATGGTTTACTGAGTTTGAACTTGTTGACAACTCAGCTATACGATAAGGTATGGAATCAGGGCTGTCTGCAAGGCTCTTTAACTGTTTTGCAGCAATAAGAAGTGATGACATAACAGCTACATTCTTATCACTGTCACTCCACTTAACCGCACTCTTTTCAAGCTTTGTAAGCCTGTCTGAATAACTGTAAAGTGTTTTTTCCAGATTTGGTATATATTTTGAAAGTTTAAGGTCACGATACTTATCTGCATTTGTACCGGCAACCTTTGTAATTTCAAGTGCAAGGTCATTTACATCTGACATAACCTCATCGATTTCTTCCATAATATAAGATATTGGATTCATGCTTATTGTATATGAGATTGTGTGCTTACCTTCTTTAAGATATACACTCAAATCTTCACCCTTTGAATCCTGCATTGTAGCTGTCTTATATTTTGTTGAATATGCCATGCTGTAGTCTTTGAAAGCAGTATTTGGAACTTTTCCGTCAATTGCAACATCACAGAATACCGGGAAGTCTGTTTTTTCTGACTGACGGTAATTTGCCGCTATCTTATAATTTCCTGCCACTTTAACTTCAAACTCATATGATACTGTCTGACCTGCTGTATTGAAAGAATCAGAATCAAGTGTATTCAAAACCGTATCCTTAGCCTGATACGGGTCTACGCTTGTATCATACTCTGCTACACCATGGATTGATGAACTGTTTGTTGAGGTATAATCTTCACCCTGAATAGTGATAAGTTCATCACCATCCGCTTTATCTGAAGACCCCTTATACTCTTCAACAGATGCAGGTGCTTCCAATGAGATATTTCCTAAAAGGAAGTTTCCTTCATCAACACTGAGTTCAATCGAATGTTTTCCTTTTGTAAGCTGAACTTTCAGCGGGTCTGAATGACGATAACTTGAATCCATCAGATATTTGCTTTCCCACTGAATCTGCTTATTCGGGATAGTAACAGTCTCATTGTCATATCTGTCATATGCTTTCTCTTCGCTGAGTTTCCATGTCGTTTCAAACTCAAGGCTTCGACATTCATAAAACGGATATTTTCCATCAACTTTCATTTTCATTGATACCGGAAGAATTGAGTCATCATATGAAAGATAATCAAAATTCATATAATAAAGTCCGTCCTCCGGAACAACAAAATTAAGTGTGACTTTTTTGCTGCTCGACAAATCCAAAACTTTGTCGCTTTTTTCATACCCTTTAACTTTAGTTGTAAGGTATTTTTTACCGCCTGCCGTAACTGAATTTTCTTCCGAAATAGTCACCGGCTCGCCGGTATAATCTGATGCAGTATAATCCTTGCTGATATTTGAATAGATAGTAGCTATTCTCTCGCTGGAATACTCCTCAGAAGTCACTGATGATTCTTTCTTATCTGAACTGTCAGATTCAGATGTTGTTGATGTATCTTCTGTCACATCCTTAGCAAAGCTCCTAAGTGTTGCAGAGCCTAATGCCATTGACACAACCAAACCAACAGCGACCGTTTTCTTAAACTTACCTCCAATTTTTCTGTGCCGCATAACTTCCTCCTTAAAGAATTCTTGCTCAAGTATTTTTATATTTTCATAAATTACTTTAGTTTATTTTATATTACTATTATTTTGAACAAAAGTCAATGCCAATTATAGTCAAATTGTTGTATATTTCTTTCACGTTGATAACAAATTTTAGTTACTTTTTAGCAATTTGCACACAAAAACCACCTAATAGCACCATCTTTCTTAATACACCTTGCACAATACAATTTAATAATTTGTTTCAAAAAAAAATTTTAGAAACAACTAAACAAAATTCATTTTATTTTACTTTTATCTCAATAATTAAAATTTAATAAAAAAACAGCAAACAAAAAATCCCAAATTATTTTAAATTTGAGATTTTTATTTTATATTCCGATGTAATATTCCATTTAACTTCATTCAAATTATTCAGGTTAAATTTATCTTAAACTCAATATCATCTGACCCATTTTCTAATCTGCATTCCAAGATAGACAACCGATGTTATTATCATAAGTACAAACGAATACTTCAAAATCGAATCAAATGTTACATGCCATATATTCAAAAGTACAAGTGAAGCTATAAGCAGTACCACAAGCCAGTAACCAAATGATGCCGCCGTCACAAACACCCACGCTGCTACACTTTTGCTCACATCTATTATCTGTCTTTTTAACTTTGCATTCATTTTCTTTGCCACTGCTTTTCCTCCCTTGAAACTACTTTTGATTGGCTGCAAAATTTTATGTTTTGCAGCCTTTTATTTTTATTTGTGAATAAAGCCGTTGGTTTTATATTCTACTTATAATACTTTACACCCCAAAGGCTCTTGTTTTTGCTTACTGCCGAGAATGTCATGCACTTTGTTCCCGCCTCATCATTCATCTCACAGAATACACCTTTAAATTCATCATTATTGTATTTTATTGTCACATAATATGTACCGTCTTTGACTGTCCATACTCCTTTTATGTCTTTTCCAAAAACACTTCCCTTATCTGTAAAGATAAGTTTAAACGGCTCTGCTATGTTTCCGTCGACCGTTGTGTCCTGATCTACAACATAATAGTCTCCGATAATTTTTTCATTATCATAGCCTTTTTCCGAAACAGTCTCTCCGTCTGTTGCATACGGCAGCATGCATGGCCATCCGTCTTCATTAAGAAGATACTGGTGAACTCTGGGTTCATGTGCCTCTGTACCGTCATCAAATCTTGTATGATTTACAATGTATCTCTTTCCGTCAGTATCTATAAGTGCTGAATTATGTCCCGTTGCCATATAAGCTTTTTCAAGACTCGGAAGCATATAGTTTCCGGAAAGTTTAAGTCCAAAGAATGATTCGTCTCCCGAATCAGGCTTCGGTGTGTTTCCTTTCATATCTACATAGTCACCGTTGACCTTCTTTGAACGAAATACTCTTATCTGATATCCTCCATCACTTACAAGAGAACCATATGACACAAACAGATAATAATATCCGGCTTCTTTGTCATATTCTATCCAAGGTCCCTCTATAGCTACATGTCCTCCACCGATAAGTCTTTTTCCAAAATACGCATCGACATTATTTTTTTCATCAGCTTCAGGATGAATTACTTTTCCGGTGTTCTCATCAATCTCAAGAAGGAAAATTCCTCCTGACCACGAACCATAAACCATCCACATCTTTCCGTCCTCATCATAAAATGTGGTAGGATCAATAGCATTAGGGCATTCATTATAATTGTATTCTTCCATGCCGCCATTGTTGTTTATATAATGTTCTTTTGCATAATCTTCGCTCACATAATCAAGTACATCCGTATCTTTAAGTGTATCAGATGTAAATCCTGAATATATCAAAGCTCCCTGCCACTCAAACGGTCCTTCCGGAGACTCTGATGTTGCATAACAAAGATTTGATGCATTCCATGTTGACGAAGTACAAAAATACATAAAATATTTTTTCTGCTTCTTATTATAGACTACATCAGGTGCCCATACATGAGTTCCATTGTCATCTGTAGGTATCGCACTAAATGCTCCTCCTGCATATTTAAATGCATCATCATTTCTCAGAAAGTTTTTATAAACCGGATTGTTTACATCATAACCGTCTCCGATGCTTGTCCAGTTTCTAAGGTCTGTAGATTTTGCTGTAGACATATGTGAACCATAAATATAATATGTATCGTCCACCTTTAATATAGAAGGATCATGTACACTTACACCTGCATTTATAGATGCAGTCTTTATACCGTCATAATTTACCGAATAATCAGGTTTTAATCCCTTCTCCTCTTTTTCAAGTGCTTCCATATCAATTTTTCCTCCATTTGATGAACTGCTTTTTGAACTGTTACCGCTGCATCCTCCAGTCAAAACAGCAGTACCGCATATAGCTATGCACGTGCCTAAACTCACCAGTTTTCTACTAAATTTGTTCATACTCTCCTCCAGATATTTCCGTGTTCATTGTTATATTTAACAAAAACTTAAAATAATTCATACTTTTATATAGTTAAATATAACAAATGTTTATAGGAAAAGCAAGTTAAAAATGTAAATACAACCAACTTTACTCTTCATTCATAGCTTCAATATTGATAACATCATCAAGTACATAGCAAAAAGACGGCGAAGACGAATTTGCATTTTCCTTATACGGAGTATTAAGGTCTATTTTATCATCCGGGTCAAATACACTCACGCCGGTAAACGGGCCTGAAAATACTTCCAGTTTTCCTTTTTCAATTTTTTCTATAGTGTCTTCTACCATCTCCTTTGTTCCCTTTGGCACGATTGCTTCATTTATATCAAGTATCCTTACCCAGCCTTTGTCAACTCCTGCCATGGCATCCTGCTTATAAGTACGTCCGTCAATGCAGTCTTCTATTTTTTTATCGTGCAGCAATGCATAAACTGACTGTTCAAAATAGCTTGAATAATCAACACTGCAGCTGACCAGTGATCTGGTTGGTGCAATGTCGGTCATACTCTGATTATATCCCACATGATATACCGGTATATCCCTCTGAGCATTCTCACATATAGCCGCCGGACCAACCGTATCCGAATGTTGTGATATGACAACACAATCCTCATCAACCAGCTCTTTTGCCGCCTGTTTTTCCAACGAATAACTTGACCATGTATTTGTATATTTCACTGTCATGACAGCCTCCGGTACAACCGACCTGACCCCAAGATAAAATGATGTATATCCCGATATAACTTCCGGCAGCGGAAATGCTGCCACATAACCGATTTTCGCCTGCTCCTTAGTAATAATCTTTTCGTCTATCATCTGTTTTATTTTCATTCCCGCTACTTTACCGCATACATATCTACCCTGATATATCTCGCCAAAGCAATTATGATAATTGGACAGAACCGGCTTTTCATTTGCATTATCTCCCGTAGGTACGCAAAACTGTATACCTGGATATTGTTTTGCCTTTACCTTGACCTCCGGTCCATAACCATAGCTTGCAGCGATTATATAATTACACCCTTCGTCAATAAGCTTCTGCAAAGGCTTTTCAAGCTGTCCCTCTGTCACATTGTATATTGTCACACATTCTATCCTGTCGCCATACATCTCCTTAATATGATTTCTTGCTTTTATAAAATTATTTGTGTATGGAGTAATCTCATCTCCAACAAATATGAAACCAACCTTAATATGTTTTTCCTTTGTTTTTGTAAACCTGTGTATTCCAAACATACATAAAGTCATAACGATACATGTTATCAGACATAATGCATATCTTTTTTTCATTAGTTTGATTCTCCTTTTGACTTTGCATATAAACTTTCTGCATCAATAATCCCCTCATCGATTAGTGACAACATTATCTTAACCAGTTTCGGATCAAATTGAGTCCCACTGCAGCGTCTTAATTCATTTATCACATAATCAATGTCAAGCTGTTTTCTATATACACGGTTTGCCGTCATCGCATCAAACGCATCTGCAATACCGATAATTCGTGCTTCAATAGGAATCTCCGTTCCTTTTAATCCGTGACAATAGCCCGTACCATCATATTTTTCATGATGGTACAAAGCTCCGACATCCACGTTATCTATCAGCGTAAAATCCTTTAATATCTCAGCACCGAGTGTTACATGTGTCTTCATTACCGCATACTCCTCATCCGTCAGCTTTGCCGGCTTATTTAAAATTGCATCCGGTATTCCGATTTTTCCTATATCATGGAGCAAAGCCATCTTACGAAGATTTTCACATTTTTCATCCGAAAAACCAATCCGCTTTGCTATCGCAACTGAATATTCCGATACTCTATATGAATGTTCACTTGTATTGGTATCTTTTGCATCAACGGTACGTGCTATTGAAAGAATCGTTTCATTACTCATCGTAATCTGTTTCTTTGCATATTCCAGTTCAAGCTTTTGTTTAAGCATTGTTCTCTGCATCCAGTTTCTCGTAATAAACCAGGTAATCCACATAAGCACAAGTCCTGCTACAACACAGATATAAAGTCTGAACCACCAGTGTTGGTACATTTCATTTTCTTTATCGATAATATACCTTCCGGATTCTATAACATTTCCGTCATAACCATCTAAAATGGATATTTTAAACACATATCTGCCGTTTTTTAAGTTAGTATATGTTACCTTATTAAATTTACTCAACAAACAGGTTCGCTCTTTAGTATCATGTCCTTTTAAGATAACACTTATATATGGATCCTTCACTGAATAATTCAATATTTCCGGTGCAAATGTAATCTGGTTTGAATCTGCTGACAGTTTCAATGTATCTACACGGTCTATTGCAACCTTTTCGCCATCAACCTCTACATAATTCATTATCATACGATACGAATCATCCGCCATATTATCGTCTGACATATTTACCTTTACAACACCCGTATCACAACAAAGATAAAGAACATCTTTTTCCCTGCAGAGCCACGAATTTGCAACCAGTGATGACCTAAAGCCATGTTTTGAATTTATCAGCAGATAATCTTTTCTAACATTCTTAATCAGCTCTTTTATCTTTGCCTCATAAATTCCTGCACTGCCTAATACCCAGCAGCTCCCATTCTTATTGCACACTATATCGTAATTATTACTGTACGGAAATTTATCAAGACTTTTTATCTTACCGTCTTTGGACATGTAACCAAGACCATTACTTGTAACAATAAACATTCCACCATAAACCGGCTCACTGACCATTCTAAGCACAACATCAGATGACAAGCCATCTTTTTTTGTTATCCTGGTCACGCTGCCATCTTTATCAATCTTTGTTATTCCACCTCCATCAGAGCCGACATAACATGCATCTTTATATTCCAGCAGGCACAGCGACCTTTCATTAAGCATTCCGTTCTTTGAATCCAAAACATTTACAATCTTTTCACCGGATATAACCGCAACACCATAATCTCCTGCAATCATAATCCTGCCATCACTGCATTCGATTATATTTCTAAAACGCATCCCCGGCATTCCCTGTTTATCAGTGAATTTTTTAACATTATATCTGCCTTTTTCATTTACCGTTACCTTATATACTCCCATTTCAGTTGTGGCTATCCACAGCGCATTTTTGCTGTCTGCTTTCAGACATCTTATCCTGACATTTTGAAGCTGCCTTGTAAGTGAATTATTTACTTTCTTTCTTCCCCTGACAGCCACCAGACCATCATCAGTACCGCAAAACAACAGTCCATTCCATTTTTCCGTAGAATTGACAACTGCCGTAATACCAATATTTTGAAATATCTCCTCAAACGATGAATCACACATTTCAAGCAGTCCAAGTCTTGACGAACTAAACCACAGATTTCCCTGATAATCAACAAGCATACTGTCAATCGAACTGTTGAAATTATTGGTATTCAACCTGTGGCAGCCTCCACTTTTATCCAGAACCGCTACTCCTGTATCTGAGCAGACAAATATTTTATCATTTTCCGTCTGATAAAAACAATTTACAGATTCAAAACCTTTTATCCTGATTTTATCTTTAAGCCGGGGCTGTCCTGATTTCATATCAAATATGTATATTAAATTTCCGGTTGTCCCCATATACAACTGCCCATCTTTTAAAAAACAAACCTCATTACAATCCTTAAACCTGCTGATGCCTTTAGGCGTATTTATAATTTTTCCGTCACGTACCCAGAATACTTCTCCTCTTTCAGTTACACCAACAACATTTCCTTTATCATCAGCAGTCATTGACACCACATTTTTTATATTTTTAAATGTTTTTGTAACCTTTACACCTCCGCTGAGAGATACAACCGACAACGCCTCTGAAGTTCCTATATAATAATTTCCATGTGAATCACATACTATTTTTTTTACTGAATTTGAAAGCAGTCCATTTTGGTCATCCACAACATTAACGGCATCCTCATTTATAAAAATAGTAACACCGTTATCATTTGTTCCTACCCATAATCGTCCCTCCTCATCCACATACAGACAATTTACGCTCTTTACAGAACTTACATCCTGAAAGCAGACAAACTTCGCTCCATCATACTTAAACAGACCTGCATAAGTACCTATCCACAGCTTTCCGTCCTTTGTCTGGGCGATATCATTCGCTTCACCGGACAAAAGCCCCTCTTCCTTTGAATACTGCGTCTGTATATAGGAATTATATTCTAAATACCCTTCCGAATTATTTTCTAATTTTGTTTCTGCTGCCATTGAAGTATCTGTTTTTCCGCAGCAGGCTCCTGCTGCGACTACAGCTAAAATGATTATTTCTGTTATTGTTTTAAATCTTTTTTTGAAATTTTTTCTGACATAATGAGCAATTTTGAGTAATAAATATATTATCTCAACAGTCAGTATCTTATCCATAAATTCCACACAAAACTGACCGGCTATATAAGAAATAAATTTTGGCAGGCCTTTATCAACACACAACAGCATAACCTGATTTCCCCATACATTGTTTATCTTTCCACTATATAACACTGCATTTATCATAACCGCCATAAATGTTGAAAAGACAGCAAGAGCCATGCCTAAAGTCATCGTTGTAAACTGTTTATCAAAAACTTTCTTTTTTGAATAATAACCTACAATAATACCCAACAGACTTCCAACAATACAATAAATCAACTCCTGGTCAACAAATATTCCATAAATAATATTGTTGGTAAATCCAACAAATGCCCCACAGACAGGTCCATACAGATATGCAATCAAAAATGTTCCTATCGAGTCAAACCACATCGGTAATACCAACTTTACGGCAAATTTCCTGCCCAAAATATCAATAAGTAATGCCGCCACAGCCGCAAAAATTATCATATATTCTTTTTTATTTTTCATTTGCATATTCTCCTCAGATTAATCATCACAAACTGTTCTTTATCTTTAACAACCGTTACCTTTTATCTTTCGCAAAAGAAACAAGCATTTCCTTGATTCTTGTCAGTTCAGTAATATAATCTTTATTCCTGTCTGACCCCCATATAAAACCGTTGGCATAGTAGGTACAGACAGCCATCATAACATGAACCGTCTGACGCATAAATTCTTCAAATGGTATATCAGTTCTAAGTGTATGGTCTTCTTTTGCTTTTTCATACATTTTAATAAATCTTGTATCTGCAGATAGCAGTGAATCATTAAACCCTTTAAGTTTTTTTCCATCGACACCCGAATGTGAAACAAAGTGATTGAAATTGTCATTAAATTGCAAAAGTGCTTTATGATTCACATACATATCAATATAGCAATCCAGCGTGAAAATAAATCTGTCAATAGCGGGAATCTCATCCACTGATGAAATCGGTCTTTTTCTGTCAAGTTCATCTAAATATTCTTTCCACTTTGCAGAATTGACTGCGATAACAAGATCAAGTTTACCGGGATAATGGCGAAATACAGTAGCTCTCCCAACACCTGCTTCCTTTGCAATCTCCGCCATACTTGCAGCCTCGATTTTTTCTCTTACAAACACATCAAATGCTGCATCTATTATCCTTTTTTCTTCTACCTCTCTCATAAACTTTCCTTTCCATTGATACTCTCAGTCTTAATAATAATATGTATGCGGAAAAGTTTCAAGTATTAGACATGTTTCGAGCATTTATTTCCTTCAAGAAGTTTCCTATAATATTAAAAAACTGCCACACTACAAATATTAAAATAATATCTGCAATGTGACAGTTTTCTTTCTAATTTATACACTCCATGCTATCGTTTAATTTTTGCACAATACAAATCAAGAGTGTAAAGATATTTTTCGATGCACAAATTTTATTACTGTCTTACTTTGATGTGAACTTCACGAAGCTGCTGTTCACTTACTTCATTTGGTGCTCCACACATAAGATCCTGCGCATTTCCGTTCATTGGGAATGGTATTATTTCACGGATATTTTCCTCATTGCGAAGAAGCATTATCATACGGTCTACGCCCGGTGCCATTCCCGCATGTGGTGGTGCTCCAAACTGGAATGCATTGTAGAGTGCTCCAAATTTTTCTTTTAAGTCCTCTTCTGTATATCCCGCAATCTCAAATGCCTTAACCATTATATCAAGATCGTGGTTACGAACTGCTCCTGATGAAAGCTCAATTCCGTTGCATACAATATCATACTGATATGCAAGAATTTCTGACGGTTCTTTTGTATTTAACGCTTCAAGTCCGCCCTGTGGCATTGAGAATGGGTTATGAGTAAATATATATTTCTTCTCTTCATTGTCATACTCATACATAGGGAAGTCATTTATATAACAGAATCTATAACTGTTTTTCTCAATAAGGTCAAGTCTGTTTCCAAGCTCTGTACGAATCTGTCCTGCATAAAGAGCTGCCTGTGCTTCTCTGTCTGCGATAAAGAAAATAGTATCTCCCGGTGTAAGTCCTGCTATATCGGCAATTTCCTGTTTCATATCGTCAGGAATAAATTTGTCGATAGGTCCCTTGTAAGATTTATCTTCAAGAACCTCAAGATAACCAAGTCCGCCCATTCCGATAGACTGAGCAAATTTAAGAAGCTTTTCATGCTGACCTTTTGAAAGTTTTGCATGAACATTGATTGCACGAACTGTCTTTCCGTGGAATGGCTTAAATGTACATCTCTGGAAGAAATCTGTAACGTCAACGATACGAAGTGGATTTCTAAGGTCAGGCTTGTCTGAACCAAACTCAAGCATTGCCTGCTTGTAGCTGATGATAGGGTACGGTGCCTGTGTTACTTCATATCCTTCAGGTGCAAATTTTTCAAATGCTGCTGTAAGAACTTCCTCACCTACTTTAAATACATCTTCCTGTGTTGCAAAACTCATCTCAAAGTCAAGCTGATAGAACTCTCCCGGTGAACGGTCTGCTCTTGCGTCCTCGTCTCTGAAACAAGGTGCTATCTGGAAATACTTATCAAAACCTGACACCATAAGAAGCTGTTTGTACTGCTGTGGTGCCTGTGGCAATGCATAAAATTTACCTTTAAATTTACGTGATGGAACAATATAATCTCTCGCACCCTCAGGTGATGATGCACAAAGAATAGGTGTCTGAATCTCTAAAAATCCCATGTCTGTCATCTTCTGACGAAGAAAACTTATGACATTTGATCTGAATATCATATTATCACGAACTTTTGCATTTCTAAGATCGAGATAGCGATATTTAAGACGAACATCTTCTCTTGTCTCTTTTGATGTCATTATCTCAAAAGGAAGCTGTCTGTAAACTCTTCCAAGTACCTCTACCTTATGTGCTTCAAGTTCGATTGTTCCTGTAGGTATCTTTGGATTGTATGTCTCTTCATCTCTATGCTCTACAACACCTTCAACTGAAATACAATCTTCTTTGCTTATACCCTCAAGAAGTTTTGTGTCACGCATAACAACCTGCATCACACCATACATATCTCTAAGGTCAACAAATGACACACCGCCATGGTCACGGATATTTTCAACCCATCCGGCAAGTCTTAATGTTTCACCAACATTGTTTTCACTGATATCGTTTAATGTTTTGTCACGATAAATATTTCCTACGTTCATTTTTACCTCCTAAAAATAAAAAAGTCCATCCCAAACTAAAAGTTCAGGACGAACATAATATTTGTCCGCGGTACCACCCGAATTACTGTCTTGTCAGTCACTCTCATGCTGTCTGTCGCGCAGCTTACGGCTCACCTACTGCCAGCTTAAACGCTGTTTTCAGTTCGCTGCTGATAGAGTGTTATTCACATGAATTCACTTTGCGAAGCTCTCACCGTCCTTCACTCGCTTTGAATGATAAATCATGCTACTTCTCTCCGTCGTCGCATTTGCATAACTAGATTGATTATATAATGGTATCAGGGGGATTGTCAATCATTTTTTCTGTTGAATTATTTTCGCTGTGGCCACTTTAACGCAGAGATTGATATAAACTTTCCGATCACCCTATAAGCACCTTTTTCCCCTCAAATGCAAATCCGTAGTGCCTTATTCTTTCTTTTTCTATGCCAAGTGTCAGAATTTCTTCATCATACCTTTTTTCTTCTATCTGTTTATGTGCCGCTTGCACCGCTTCTTCAAGAGTTTTTTCGCTCGATTTCTTCACTTTAAACTCAAGCACAATCGCCGGAAGTTTCTTTCCTGCTTCATTTGTACTATGTTTCGGAATCATCATAACATCATAACGACCAAATCCACTTTCCCTATTCGATTTTATAATGTAATTATTTCTCTGTCCTGCCATAAGTCCCAATACAAAACCATGGTAAAAGTTTTCAGGTCGTATTCTTGATTCATCCTTTCCTGCAACATCAAAACTACTGAATACATTGAGCGTAACTTCATTTATATAATAATTCATTGCTTCTAAATCACCATCTATCAATGCACTTATAAATTCATTAGATGAATCATCTCCTGTCATAAACCAGCCTTTTATCAATTTCTGGAACATAACACGGACTTCTAAGTTGGTGAGGCTGAGTTCATATTTCTGCTCTCCTGTGCTTACGCAAATCT